>Ga0207674_10009508_pt1 | contig 11099 bp, 3 predicted proteins | sample KBSCornC72_FD_184303 | JGI IMG/M metagenome (GOLD analysis project Ga0207674, IMG submission 184303) | Corn rhizosphere microbial communities from Kellogg Biological Station, Michigan, USA - KBS Corn C7-2 (SPAdes) (version 2) | ecosystem: Host-associated > Plants > Roots > Rhizosphere > Soil ...
ACATCGCCAACGTGGATTACCGGGTGACGGTCAGTCCGCTGGCAGGCTATTATATCATTAAGGAGACGAATACGTTCTGGGCGGTTGAAGCTGGTCCATCATGGATACATGAGCGGCTGTTTGTGGCGGGCGGCACGGATGTCGAACGAAGCTATTTCGCTCTGCGGTTTGCGGAGCGGTTTGAATACAAATTCAAGACCGGGGCGAAAATCTGGCAAAATGCCGAATTGATCCCATCTGTCGAGCATTGGGCGGATTACATTGTGAACTTTGAAGCGGGTGTTTCGGCACCCATTACGAAAGCGTTGGATGTTCGACTGATAATGCAGGACACGTACGACAACAAACCCGCGCCGCATCGATTGAAGAACGATTTCAAGTTGGGGGCGGGATTGGCGTATAGGTTTTGACGCACGGAAGGTCTCTCCGCGGTTCGGGGAGATAACCGGACTGGATGGACTGAATGGACTTGATGGACAGCTGGCAAGCAGCACCACGCGAGACGGTCAAAGCGCGAAACTGTTAAAACAGTTGAAATTCCCTTATTGGCACGCCACACCTCGCTGAAGCGAGGTGTTAATAAGAGACGCGCAGCGCGCGCCAGCCGTCGATGGGTAGGCTTTGGAGAGTAGAACGAAAATCAGGAAGGAGCAGTCTCAGCGCGATTGAGCTCGAACCAGAAGCGAGTGCCCTGCCCCGTTTCGGATTCGAGGCCGATTCGGCCTCCCATGCGTTCGAGACCTTTTCGGACCAACGCCAGGCCGATGCCAGTGCCGGGGTAAGCGTCGTGAGAATGGAGGCGCTGGAAAAGGCCGAAAATCTTTTGATGATATTGTGAGGCGATGCCAATGCCGCGATCGGTGACCCAGACCCGCAAAGCGCCATTTTGAGGTTCGGTCCAGACTTCAATTTGAGGGTTCTTATCGGCTGCGACGAATTTGAGGCCGTTGGAGATTAGGTTGTAAAAGACCTGGCGGACAGTGGCCGGATGCGCTTTGACGGAACCGAGAGGGGCGCGAATGCGAACGTCGGCTTTGCGATCTTCGATTTCCTGTTCGATAGAAGTGAGGACATCGGTCAGCGCAACGTCGAGATCGACTGGAACCAGCTCGAGCTCGCAACCGTTCAAGCGGCTGTATTGGAGGAGATCCAGGAGCAAGAGGTCCATGTATTTCGCCGCGCTCTCGATGCGACGGAGGTAATCTTTGTTCTCAGCGCTTGACGTAGTCTCCGAATCTTCGCGAATGAATTGGGCGAAACTGCGGATGGAGCGCAAGGGAGCGCGAAGATCGTGGGAAATGGAATAGCCGAAAGCTTCGAGCTCCTTGTTCATTTCTGTCAGATCGCGGATGCGGCGCTCGAGTTCGAGATTCAGGTTTTTGATTTCAGTCTCGGACGCTTTACGGTCGGTGATGTCACGCGCGAAGATATAGACCAATTGTTCGGTGATAAACGGAGCGGCCGTCCAGCCGAGCCAACGGAATGAGCCGTCCTTGCAACGATAACGGTTCTCGAAGTAGCCGGGCGCTGAACCCATTTTCAACTGGGTCAAATGTTCGGCGGTGGCGGTTCTGTCCTCGGGATGAACGAATTCGAGGAGAGATTTGGAACGCATTTCATCGGCGGAAAAGCCGAGTGTGCCCTCCCAAACGGGATTCAGTTGAATAAAATAATCATTGAAGCTCGCGATGGCGAGCAGATCAATCGAGAGAGTGAAGAAACGGTTGCGACGTGTTTCGACTTCGAGACGATCTTCGACATCCGCCAGTTCGCGCTGGTGCTTGAATTCCTCGGCGCGGCGCAGTTCCTCACCCTGCAGTTTAATGAGTTCCGATTTTTTGTGCAGTTCGACAAAGACGGAAACTTTGCTGCGCAATACATCGGGGACGATCGGAGTCAGCATGTAATCCACCGCGCCGAGGGAGTAACCCTGAGCGATGTGGTTTTCGGAACTGTTAATCGAGGTGACGAAGATGATGGGTGTGTGCTCGGAACTCGGGCGCTTGCGAATCAAGGCGGCGGTTTCGAAGCCGTCCATGCAAGGCATGGAAACGTCCAGCAAAATGACGGCAAAGTCGGTGTTGAGGAGGTGCCGCAGGGCTTCCTTGCCGGAGCGAGCCTTGACGATGTTCTGATCGAGGTTCGAGAGGATGGCCTCGACGGCGAGCAATTTGTCGGCGCGATCATCGACTAAAAGAATGTTCGCCTTGGGAATCGGCGGGACAACCGGCGTTTTAGCCGTCCCGTTCTGGCGCGAGGCCGAAGGTGTCCAATCCAATCTCGGTTCCGAATTCGCCACGTGTCGCCGGTCCATAAGTAATGGTGGATATGAAGGCGAGTTTAACGGTGAAGCCATAGTCTGAGGATCGAGCGCAGCTGTTCAGCCTCAACTGGTTTGCAAAGATAATCCGATGCACCGGCAGCGAGACATTTCTCACGGTCGCCTTTCATAGCTTTTGCTGTAACAGCAATGATAGGCAATTCCTTGAATTCGGCAATCTCGCGTATGGCGCGAATGGTTGTGTATCCGTCCATCACTGGAAGCATGATATCCATCAGGACGATGTCGATGTCACGCTGATTGAGAAGTATCTGGATGCCGTCCTTGCCGTTTTCAGCCGAAACGACGTTCATCTTGAAACGCTCGAGAACACTCGTCATAGCAAAAATGTTGCGGATATCATCATCAACGATCAAAACTTTTTTGCCTTCCAAAGCTCCTCGATGGAGGCCCTCGATCATCTTGCGCTGTTTTTCGGGGAGTTTGGAAACGTTGCGATGGAGCAACAGAGAGGCTTCGTCCAGCAACCTTTCGGGCGAGCGAACGTCCTTAATGAGAATCGCTTCCGCCAACCGTTTCAAGCGGGACGATTCTTCGTCCAGTAATTCGCGAGCGGTATAGATGATGATGGGCAGAGAGCGTGATGTCGGCGAATTCTTGATCCGTTCGAGCAATTCTGTGCCGGACATGTCCGGCAGGCCAAGGTCCAGAACCAGGCAATCGTATTTTTCAGACTCGATGGCTGCGAGAGCCTCTTTGCCTGTAGTGACGACCGTTGTTTTGACGTCGCCATTGCCGATGAGTTCACGGATGTTCGTCGTTTGGATTTCGTCATCCTCGACGAGCAAAAGATTCTTAACGGGGCGCTCGACGAAGTCTTTGAGTTGATCGAAGGCCTGTTGCAATGACTCTTTTGTCTCGGATTTGGTGAGGAAGCCAACCGCCGCGCCGGTGCGGGCGGGCTCAGGATCTTCATCAACGCTGATGACGTGGACCGGAATGTGACGGGTTGCGAGATCGACCTTTAAGCCGTCAAGAACGCGCCAGCCGTCCAGGTCCGGCAGGTGAACGTCGAGGGTAATGGCCGCCGGGCGAAGCTCGCGGACAAGCGCGAGCGCTTCGGTGCCGCGCTGAGTAACGACGCCTTTGAATCCTTTTTCGTGCGCCATCTCGAGGAGGATGCGTCCGTAGTTTGGATCGTCTTCGACGATGAGGAGGACTTTATCTCCCGGTTCAATCTGGCCGCGATCATCCTCGATGGTAGTCTCAGCCGGGGCTGTGTTTACGGCTGCCGGCGTTTCAGCCAGTTCGATTTCGGATGCTTCCGTCAGCGCGGGCAAGGTGGAAGGAATGATCTCTTTCCGGACAGTGCGCATCGGAACGTGAGTTTGCGGCAGGAACAGGGTGAAAGTGCTGCCCTGGCCGAGCGCGCTGGCGAGGCGAATTTCGCCGCCGAGCAAGCGGGCAATTTCACGGCTGATGGCGAGGCCCAACCCGGTGCCGCCATATTTGCGACTGGTGCTGCCATCGGCTTGTTGGAAAGGTTCGAAGATAATCTGCTGTTTCTCGGGAGCGATGCCGATGCCAGTGTCGGTGACTGAGAGCGCGACGACGGAGCGCGCGTGATTGAGGACTTCGTGGTCGGGACTCCAGCCTTCGGTAACCGGCGCCATGCTGAGGACGACCTTGCCTTTCTCGGTGAATTTGAACGCGTTCGAAAGCAGATTGCGGATGACCTGTTCGAGCCGTTGCGAATCGGTGAAGATATTGGGCGGCAGCTCGGGATCCATTTCGATACTGAATTCGAGGTCTTTGTTTTCGGCAACGTGGCGGAATGTCCGTTCGACGTAGTTGTGCAAATCGGAGAATCGGAGTGCAGCGATATCGACGGTAACGGTACCGGACTCGATCTTGGAAAGGTCGAGAATGTCGTTGATGAGACTGAGCAGATCGTTTCCTGAGCCGTGAATTGTCCGGGCAAATTCGACTTGTTTGGGCATGAGATTGCCTTCGTCATTCTGAGCGAGCTGATCCGCAAGAATAAGCAAGCTGTTGAGCGGCGTGCGCAATTCGTGCGACATATTGGCCATGAATTCCGATTTGTACTTGGAGGTGATGGCCAATTGTTCGGCTTTTTCTTCGAGGGCCTGGCGGGCCTGTTCGACTTCGGTGTTCTTGCGTTCGACTTCGGCGTTCTGCTCGGCGAGCAGTTTGGCTTTTTCCTGAAGTTCGAGGTTGGTGTTCTGCAACTCCTCCTGGCGGCTTTGGAGTTCTTTGGCCAGCGATTGGGATTGCTTGAGTAAGTCCTCAGTTCGGGTATTGGCTTCAATGGTGTTGAGCACGATGCCAATAGATTCTACGAGTTGATCCAGAAAAGCCTGGTGAATGGCGCTGAATTTTTCGAACGAGGAGAGTTCCATGACGGCTTTGACCTGGCCTTCGAACAAGACGGGCAGAACGATGATGTTCGTGGGAGGCGCCTGGCCAAGGCCCGAAGTGATTTGAACATAATCGGCCGGCGCGTTTGTGACGAGGATGCGCTCCTTTTCGAGCGCGGCCTGGCCGACCAGACCTTCGCCGAGAGAGAATCGGTTGCCAACATTTTTGCGATTTCGAAAAGCGTAGCTCGCGAGGAGCTTGAGATAAGGTTCATTGTGCTCTGGTTCTTCGGTGGCTTCCTCTTTTGGTGTTTCCATCACATAGAAGACACCGTGTTGAGCGGAAACGACCGGCGCGAGCTCGGACAGAATGAGCTTGCCGACGGTGAGCATGTCTTTCTGGCCTTGAAGCATGCGGGTGAATTTCGCGAGGTTCGTTTTGAGCCAATCCTGCTCGTTGTTTTTGATGGTCGTATCCTTGAGGTTACGAATCATCTCATTGATGTTGTCTTTGAGCGCCGCAACTTCACCGCTGGCATCGACCTGGATGAACCGAGTCAGGTCGCCTTTTGTAACAGCGGTGGCCACGTCCGCGATCGCGCGCACCTGAGTGGTAAGATTGGCGGCAAGCTGATTGACGTTGTCGGTGAGATCTTTCCACGTGCCGGCGGCACCAGGCACGCTGGCCTGGCCGCCGAGTTTGCCTTCGACACCGACTTCGCGAGCGACGGTGGTGACCTGGTCGGCGAAAGTTGCGAGCGTGTCGATCATGCTATTGATCGTGTCGGCGAGTTCGGCGATTTCGCCTTTGGCTTCGACCAACAGTTTTCGTTTGAGATCGCCATTCGCGACAGCCGTCACGACTTTGGCAATACCGCGCACCTGGTTCGTGAGATTGGAAGCCATGAAATTAACGTTGTCGGTGAGGTCTTTCCAGGTGCCGGAAACGCCTTTGACCTGCGCCTGGCCGCCGAGTTTGCCTTCGGTACCGACTTCGCGCGCGACACGAGTGACTTCGTCGGCGAACGATGAAAGCTGATCGACCATCGTGTTGACGGTGTCTTTGAGTTGGAGGATTTCACCTTTGACATCGACGGTGATTTTCTTTGAGAGGTCGCCATTGGCGACAGCGGTGGTAACAGCGGCGATGTTACGGACCTGAGTGGTGAGGTTGGAAGCCATGAAATTGACGTTATCGGTGAGGTCTTTCCAGACACCAGCAAGACCGCGGACGTCGGCCTGGCCACCGAGCTTACCTTCGCTGCCGACTTCGCGAGCAACACGGGTCACTTCTGAAGCGAATGAACGAAGCTGATCGACCATTGTGTTAATGGTGTCCTTGAGTTCGAGAATTTCGCCTTTAACATCGACCGTGATCTTCTTCGAGAGATCGCCGTTGGCGACAGCAGTTGTGACAGCAGCGATGTTGCGAACCTGACCGGTGAGGTTCGAGGCCATCGAATTCACCGAATCGGTGAGATCTTTCCAGGTGCCGGCAACGCCTTTGACTTCGGCCTGGCCACCGAGTTTGCCTTCGGTGCCGACTTCGCGGGCGACGCGAGTCACTTCATCAGCGAACGATGAAAGCTGATCGACCATTGTGTTGACGGTGTCTTTGAGCTGGAGTATTTCACCTTTGACATCGACGGTGATTTTCTTCGAGAGGTCACCGTTAGCCACAGCGGTGGTCACGGCGGCGATGTTACGCACCTGGGCGGTGAGGTTTGACGCCATGGAGTTCACCGAATCGGTAAGGTCTTTCCAGGTGCCGGCGACACCTTTGACTTCGGCCTGGCCGCCGAGTTTGCCTTCGGTGCCGACTTCGCGCGCGACACGGGTCACTTCGTCGGCGAACGATGAAAGCTGGTCCACCATTGTGTTAATGGTGTCTTTGAGTTGGAGGATCTCACCTTTGACATCGACGGTGATTTTCTTCGAGAGGTCGCCATTGGCGACAGCAGTTGTGACTTCAGCGATGTTACGGACCTGGGCAGTAAGGTTACCGGCCATCGAATTAACCGAATCAGTGAGATCTTTCCATGTGCCGGCAACGCCACGGACCTGGGCTTGGCCGCCGAGTTTACCTTCAGTGCCGACTTCGCGCGCGACGCGCGTCACTTCTGCCGCGAATGAGCGAAGCTGATCGACCATCGTGTTAATGGTGTCTTTGAGTTGAGCGATTTCGCCTTTGACATCGACGGTGATCTTCTTGGACAAGTCGCCGTTGGCGACAGCGGTTGTGACTTCAGCGATGTTACGCACTTGCGAAGTCAGGTTACCGGCCATGAAATTGACGTTGTCAGTGAGGTCTTTCCAGGTGCCCGAAACGCCTTTGACTTCAGCCTGGCCACCGAGCTTACCTTCGGTGCCCACTTCCCGCGCAACACGAGTCACTTCTGCTGCGAACGATGAAAGCTGATCGACCATCGTATTAATGGTGTCTTTGAGCTGCAGGATTTCGCCTTTAACATCAACAGTTATCTTTTTAGTCATGTCACCGTTGGCGACAGCGGTCGTCACTTCGGCGATGTTACGGACTTGAGCGGTAAGATTGGAGGCCATCGAATTCACCGAGTCGGTGAGGTCTTTCCACGTGCCAGCCACACCACGGACCTGCGCCTGACCGCCGAGTTTGCCTTCAGTGCCGACTTCACGCGCAACGCGAGTCACTTCTGCCGCGAAGGAGCGAAGTTGATCCACCATCGTATTGATGGTGTCTTTAAGCTGCAGAATCTCGCCTTTGACATCGACGGTGATCTTCTTCGAAAGGTCTCCATTAGCGACAGCCGTCGTGACTTCGGCGATATTACGGACTTGAGAAGTAAGATTGCCGGCCATGAAGTTGACGTTATCGGTCAGGTCTTTCCAGGTGCCAGCGACGCCTTTTACTTCAGCCTGGCCGCCGAGCTTTCCTTCGGTGCCGACTTCGCGGGCGACACGAGTTACTTCCGCGGCGAATGACGAGAGTTGGTCCACCATCGTGTTGATGGTGTTTTTGAGTTCGAGAATCTCACCGCGAACATCGACGGTGATTTTCTTAGTTAAGTCGCCGTTGGCCACAGCGGTCGTGACAGCGGCGATGTTGCGGACCTGAGAGGTCAGGTTACCGGCCATGAAATTTACGTTGTCGGTAAGGTCCTTCCAGGTGCCCGAGACACCTTCGACTTTGGCCTGTCCGCCGAGTTTGCCTTCGGTGCCGACTTCGCGGGCAACACGGGTCACTTCGGAGGCGAAAGAACGGAGTTGATCCACCATCGTGTTGATGGTGTCTTTGAGTTCGAGGAATTCGCCGCGAACGTCCACTGTAATCTTCTTGGTTAAGTCACCGTTAGCGACGGCGGTGGTAACAGTCGCAATATTACGAACTTGAGAAGTAAGATTGGATGCCATCAGGTTGACGTTGTCGGTGAGGTCTTTCCAGGTGCCGGCGACGCCTTTGACTTTGGCCTGGCCCCCGAGTTTGCCTTCGGTGCCGACTTCGCGAGCGACGCGGTTCACTTCTGAGGCGAACGCGCCGAGCTGATTCACCATGGTATTAACCGTTTTGGCAGTGCGGAGGAAATCACCTTCCAACTTACGGCCCTCGATTTCCATCGCCATGCTTTGGGAAAGATCTCCTTTCGCGACGGCGCCGATGACGCGGGCGGTTTCGCGAATCGGATGGGAAAGGCAATCGAGCAACGTATTCACTGAATTAACCCGCTCCGACCAATCGCCTGTAACGTGGCCGATCGACAGACGCTCCTGAATTCGGCCCTCTTTGCCAACGACGCGGCTGATTCGGCTGAGTTCTTCGGTGGAGTTGGACATCATCTCGGCGACACCGTTGAAGCTGTCGGCGACTTTGCCGGCCATCCCTGTCCATGCCACCGGCAAGCGGGTGCTAAAATCGCCCTTTTTCAGCGCCTCGAGCGCGGCCAGCACCTGTTCAACGTGCAATTCATCCTCATAGTTCCCATTCTTGCGGGTTCCGTTTTTAGGAGCGCCGGAGGCTGGAGTAGAGTGCCGTCCCTGCTCGTCGAGACTGGCTTTTCGCTTTAATGTGGGTGCCTTGGCTCGTGTCGATGGAGATTCGACGATTCCGGTTGCACTTGAGGGGGCTTGCGCCGATACAGCGGTGGTTTTTTTCATGTCGGACTAATTAATGCAAAGTATTCTAGTCAGGTAATGCGGAAAGCGGGTGGTCCGGCTTTGCATGACGCCAGTGTGCATAATTGTTCTGGCCGACCCATTCCGAGAAATTAGTTTCAATTAGATGGGAGCTTGTTGTAATGGGGTAATCACCCCATGGAGATTTGAAGTGACACCGTTCCAAGTTGGTTTTTTCGAACTTTTGAGGCGGATCTCGACGTTGTCTTGGCGCAGAGACAACGGTAAATTCTCTGGCTTGCGAATGTATCACTTCCTCTGAGCAGTCACCAAGTTGCGTATCGAGGTCAGGCGTGTTCCGTTTGTCGGCAGAGTTCGTTGATTTGCAAGGCAGGTTTGACAGTAGCATTCGTTTGTTGTCTGATATTTCGCGTGAATCGATAAGAAAATTTCTATGAAGCGTCGCACTGGCCGGGCAAATCCCAACCGCGGGGGTCACCGGTGGCTGCTTTTGCCATTAATCGCGCTTTTGGCTTTTCCAGCTGTAGCTTCTCAAAACGTGCCGGTCGTGTCGAAATGGGGTCGATTCGAGCATGCGTTCCAAAGCACTCTTGGCTATTCCAATGCACTTCAGGATGTCAGTCTGAGCGTCGTATTCACCTCTCCACTGGGCGAAACCAACCAGATTTATGGATTTTGGGATGGCGACCGGACCTGGTTGGTGCGCTTTTCACCAAATTTACCGGGCCGATGGACATTCAGGAGCACCTGCTCCGATAAGGCCAACAAGGGTCTGAACAATCAAACAGGAGAATTTGTTTGCACGGCGGCTATTGCGACTTCGCGGTTTGCCCGGCATGGACAGATTCACGTTGCGGCAGATCATCGGCATTTCGAGCACGCGGATGGCACACCTTTCTTTTGGCTGGCGGATACGGTCTGGAATGGTCCGCGTGTTTCCGTCATTAAAGATTGGAAACTATACGCGAGCGTCCGTTCTTCACAGCAGTTTACCGTTGCGCAATGGGTCGCTGCGCCTGGGGCGGACGCCCACAGCCTGACTGCTTTCAGCGGAACTGAGCGAATTTCGGTCAATCCAAATTTCTTCAAACCGCTCGACGCCAAAGTGGAAGCGTTGAGCCGCGCCGGAATCCTTAGCGCGATCGTGCCGTTCTCTGAAACTGACGGCTCTGATGCGCCAACGCTTCCTGACGACCAACTCGCTCTGCTGCTGCGCTACATGGAAGCGCGGTGGGGCGCAGATCCAGTCGCCTGGCTGATTAACCTCGATGCTGAAACTCAAACCAACAATTTTGCCCGATGGAAAAAACCCGGCGCGGCTATCTTCACAGCGCCCCATCGCGCGCCCGTGATCGTGTCAGCCGGCAATCAATCGCAAGTCCTGGATGAATTTCGCGACCAGAACTGGGTGGACGCTTTTGCATACCAGGCCCTGACTGATCAGTCGGACGAGGCACTGAAATTCGCTGTCTCCGGGCCGTTCGCCAACGAGTGGAAGAAAGAACCGGCGCGGCCATTGATACAAATTATGCCGCCTGAAAATGGGCTGGCTCGAGATTCGAAAAAGCGCTTCACGTCTGACGAAGTGCGACGAGCGGTTTATTCGAGTCTGCTGCTTTCGCCGCCGGCAGGAATCACTTACAGCGCAGAAGGTGTGATGCAGTGGGACAAAACGCTCGATCAACTGGCGAAGCGCAAACCAGCTCTGCCGTTGTGGCATCGCTCGATGTTCATGCCTGCGGCAAAGCAAATGGCGGCGGTTTCGAAATTTGTGAACTCAATCGAATTCTGGCAATTGCGTCCGCAACAGGGATTTGTGGCCGTTCAGCCCGGAAACATGTCACCAGAAAGATTCATTGTGGCAGCGGGGACTGAAGCCAAAGATTTGTCGGTCGTCTATGTGCCTCAGGAACGGACGCTGGAAATTGCACTCGAGGCTTTGCCCGCGTCACCATCGGTGAACTGGCTTAACCCGCGCACAGGCCAAACCAGTCCCGCAGTCGCAGTCGTCGGCGGACGTTCGTGCCAATTCCCCACACCTGAACCCGGGGATTGGTTGCTGGTGATGAAAGCTGGAAAATAGATCGGAAGACGCTTCTCAAGTAATTGGTAAGCCTCTCTGCAGGTAATAAAGCGCGCTCAACGCACAATTGTCAACAATAGATAGCTAATTCTGTTGACAGCATTTAGGCGGAAACTCATTCTGCTTCTTGCCCTATGAAAAGATTTCTTTTCCTCATCCTGACATTTTTGAGTTTCCATTTCGGACTTTACGACGCCGTTGCGCAAGTCCGCTCCAAATGGGGTGTTAAAGAATTCTTTCCGCTCAT
>Ga0207674_10009513_pt1 | contig 11097 bp, 12 predicted proteins | sample KBSCornC72_FD_184303 | JGI IMG/M metagenome (GOLD analysis project Ga0207674, IMG submission 184303) | Corn rhizosphere microbial communities from Kellogg Biological Station, Michigan, USA - KBS Corn C7-2 (SPAdes) (version 2) | ecosystem: Host-associated > Plants > Roots > Rhizosphere > Soil ...
ACAACTGCATTCAAGGCTGGTCGGGCATCGCGGAATGGGGCGGGCTACGCTTCACGAAATTAATCGAGCTGGTGAAACCACGGCCCGAAGTTGGTTATGCCATCTTTTATTCGTATGGCGAAGGTCTGGAAGGTGGCCAGTATTATGATTCGCATACGATGAAAGATCTCGAACACGCCATGTGCCTCCTGGCTTACGAAATGAACTACGATCCCCTGCCCGATGTTCATGGTGCGCCCTTGCGCTTACGTGTGGAGAATCAGTTGGGCTTTAAGATGGTGAAATGGATTAAACGGATTGAATTCGTGGAGCATTATAGCGACCGTTTTGAGGGCCATGGTGGCTATAACGAAGACCACGAGTTTTATGGGTATCGGGCTGAGATTTGATTTTCTCGTCTGGCTCAGTCTCACATTTGTCGCGTGACACGTACTATTCCTGTGCGTCATTTTCATTGTGCACTATGCCTGAAAGGATAGAGAAAGGTTCAGCATATATGAGCGACAAAGTCAGTGATTACCTGCTAAAACGTCTTTCCGCCTGGGGAGTGAAGCGTATCTATGGATATCCGGGCGACGGCATTAATGGCATTCTTGGTGGCCTGGAGCGCAATCAGGATTTGTTCGAATTTGTCCAGGTGCGCCACGAAGAGATGGCGGCTTTCATGGCGACCGCCCATGCGAAATTTACCGGCGAGGTAGGTGTCTGCCTGGCTACCTCTGGCCCTGGTGCGATCCACTTGCTCAATGGCCTGTACGATGCCAAAATGGATCACCAGCCGGTCGTCGCCATTGTTGGCCAGTCGGCACGCGCGGCCATCGGTGGAAATTATCAGCAGGAAGTGGATCTTGTTTCACTGTTTAAGGATGTGGCGGGCGAGTATGTGTATATGGCGTCCAGCCCCTTGCAGATTCGTCAGTTAGTTGATCGCTCCATGCGTATTGCTCAGGCTGAGCGTACGGCCACCTGTATTATCATCCCGAAGGATGTGCAGGAGGAGGAGATTGAGCAGCCACCGCACGCGCACAATACAGTCCATACCGGGATGGGTTACTCATCTCCGCGTATCATCCCGATGGCCGAAGATCTCCAGCGGGCCGCTGATATTCTGAATTCCGGTAAGAAAGTTTCGATCTTGATAGGCGCGGGCGCGAAAGATGCCGGTAAAGAGGTGATCGAGCTTGCGGATGTGCTTGGTTGCGGCGTCGCAAAAGCGTTGTTGGGCAAAGCGGTGCTTTCCGACGAGCTGCCCTTTGTCACCGGTTGCATCGGCCTGCTGGGGACCAAACCAACCTGGGATATGATGATTGAATGTGATACCCTCCTGATGATCGGGACGACTTTCCCCTATAGCGAATTTTTGCCGAAAGAGGGCCAGGCGCGTGGCATTCAGATCGATATCGATGGCCGCAACCTCAGCTTGCGCTATCCAACGGAGGTCAACCTGATTGGTGATAGCGCTCAGACATTGCGCGCACTCTTGCCGTATCTGAAACGTAAAGAGGATCGTTCCTGGCGTAAGAAGATTGAGGCTGGTGTACGCGATTGGTGGAAACTGCTTGAGGCGCGCGCGCATAATGAGGCCAACCCGGTGAACCCGGAGCTGGTTTTCTGGGAGCTTTCCAGGTGTTTGCCGGATGGGGCTATTGTGACCGCCGACGCGGGAACTACGGCGAACTGGTATGGACGCATTTTGCGTATGAGGCCGGGAATGATGGGGTCGCTCTCCGGGAGCCTGGCGACGATGGGCGCGGCAGTCCCTTATGCCATTGCCGCGAAGTTTGCCTATCCCGATCGTGTGCCGATCTGTACCACCGGTGATGGTGCGATGCAGATGAATGGCCTCAACGAACTGATCACGGTCGCCAAATACTGGCACAAGTGGAGCGATCCGCGCCTGATCTTCCTGGTCCTGAATAACCGTGACCTCAATCAAGTGACCTGGGAGATGCGCATTGAGGCAGGTAATCCCAAGCTAGAGACCACGCAAGATTTGCCTGACTTCCCCTATGCTGCGTATGGTGATGAGATCGGCTTAAAGGGTATTCGCGTGGATAAGCCGGAAAATGTAGCTGCTGCCTGGAAAGAGGCGCTGTCCGCCGATCGGCCAGTCGTCCTGGAGGCATATGTCGATCCTGATGTGCCGACGATCCCGCCGCACATCATGTTCGAGCAGGCCAAGAAGTACACCACCTCCCTGGTCAAAGGTGATCCCGAAGAGGCCGGGATTGTCAAACAGTCGCTCAAAGATGTCATCGAAGGTGTCTTGCCGCATAAAGGGGATTAGGCGGAAGTGCGGGTGTTCAACTGAGAAAAGCGGTGTGCCTGGCAGAGATTTTGCCAGGCACACCGCTTTTCTCTATGAGGCGTCTAAAAATTGCTCTATCCAGCGTTGTTCTCTAGTGAGAGAGCAGCGTCCGGTGACTTTTGTGCCTATTTATTGACTTTCGCTGGTATGAAATCGAAGTATGTAGTATCATGCGTAATGGCGAAATGCTGGCAAACTAGCGAGAAGGATTGTCCAAACACACAAGAAGGATGAGAAGATGGTTGCACTCTGGATCATGATTGTGGCGCTCTGCCTGCTCGTCGCTCTCAGTAGTGCCTTGCTCGCCCTCCGCTTTCAGTATCACTGGCTGGATAGGACGAATCGGGAACGCGAGGCATGGCAGCAGGCCCAGGAGAGTCGTCAGCGTACCTGGGAAGTGCGGCAAGGGAAACATATTTTAGAGGCGGAACAGAAACTTGCCAACCAGCTCAAAGACGCGCGGCGCGAGTGGCGCGTGTGGAGTGTGGAGGCAGAACAGAAGCAGCAGGAGTGGCAGGACCGGGCGGAGATCGAGCCGGAACTGGCGCGGTTGCCGCATGTTGAGCAGCTTGAACTGGCGCGTTCTGCCGACGAGCAGCACCAGCGACCGCAAAGTTGGCGTTCACCACGGCTCTATCGTGCCGAGCTAAATGGACGCGATCTTGCCTATCGTTATCTGGGACAGGCTGATTTGCGCGAGGCCCAGCTAATTGAAGCCAACCTTCACATGGCCGACCTTTGCGGCGCGGCCCTGACGGGAGCTGATCTGGAGCGGGCTAATTTGACCGGGGCGAATCTCTCTGGTGCCGATTTGCGCGGCACCAATCTCGCGGGCGCAAATTTGCTCGTTGCTGACCTTCACGGCGCGCTTTTGCAAGGAGCAAATCTGACGGGCGCGCGCAATCTCTCGCGGCAGCAGTTGCTAACTGCGCTCTATGATAGCAGCACGCTGCTCGAACCAACTCTCGCGCATCCATCTGATGCATCGAACGATGTCAGACAGTCGATATCGGCTACGCGGGCTCCAGAGGTTGCTCTCCAGGTAGAGCTTGGAGCGTCATCGGCTGGACAGAACTCGTCCGAAACATCGTCCGAAGCCAACGTCTCTGACGAACCTGGACAGAGGTCTCCGACGCCGACGCGACCGCTATCTGAATCTGAATCTCCTGCGCGCAAACGTCGCGGTGCTGGCGAGCGGAAGAAAACTGGTGGCAGTGAGCGGAAAAAAGCTGGCGGTGAAAAGCGGGTGGAGACTATGCGCAAGATCATCCAGTTGCCTACGCGCTCAAGCCAGACGATTCCTCTCTCCATTCTGGATGCTCCCAAACGCAACCAGCGCACATCAGGAGCGCTGAGCCTGAGCCTTGAAATGGCTGAGGAGTTAGAGAAAACCGAGAAGCAGCAGGCATTGCGCCCGCGACCTCCCAGTGGAGGACAGAACGCGGGATAACCTATAGATAGTGCGTGAGAGGCAACGCTCTGGAGGGAGCAGGCGAAACCGCCAGTTGCCTCTTTCTGCTCGATAGCGTACAATAGAGTGAGCTTGCATGAGTTAAATGCGAGCGATGTGATACGACCAGATCTGAAAACCCGCGTAAAAAGGCGGGTTGCTTTGTCATCATTGGAGAGTTTTGCTCTCAGGCTTATATTGGATTGACGCGGGGCGGGGAAATGAGAAATTTATAAGGAGTTATTTCTTTATGGCAGAACAGTCAACCTCACTGGCCGGGAAAGTCGCGCTGGTCACGGGCAGCGGGCAAGGGATTGGGCGAGCGACCGCTGAGCGCCTGGCGCTGGCCGGAGCGGATATTGTGCTGAATTATCGCAGCAATGCCGGGGCGGCGGCAGAGGCTCAGGCCAGTATTGAGGCGTTGGGCAGACGTTGTATCGCGGTGCAGGCCGATGTGAGCCAGGAGGAGGACGTCGCGCGCCTCTTCGCCACGGCCAACGAGCAACTTGGCCCGGTCGGTATCCTGGTCAATAACGCGGGAACGACGAGAGATAAACTGATTCTTCAGATGTCTCTGGCCGATTTTACCGCGATCCTCCAGACCAACCTGCATTCGGCCTTTCTCTGCACCAAAGCTGCCTTGCGCGGCATGATGAAGGCGCGCTGGGGACGCATCGTGAACATTTCTTCGGTGGCTGGACTGCTTGGCAATGCTGGTCAGGCCAATTATAGCGCGTCGAAGGCGGGCATGATTAGCCTGACGTTGAGCACCGCGCGCGAGATGGCCAGCCGCAATATCACGGCGAACGTGGTCGCGCCAGGCTTTATCCCCACCGAACTGACCTCGACGCTAACGGACGCGCAAAAACAGGCCATGCTGGACATCACACCCCTGGCTCGTTTTGGGACCGCCGAAGAGGTGGCCGCGACCATTGCTTTCCTTTGTTCCCCGGAAGCCGGCTATATCACCGGTCAGGTTCTCTGTGTGGATGGCGGCATGGCTATGCATATCTAGAGCGAACTCATCGGAAAACACATCACCGGGCCAGGGAAAACTGCTTTCCCGGCCCGTTCTTCTTTTATTTCGGGACACAATGGAGATATTTTCGGGAGAGTTGCCAGGCATATTAAACCATCGAACACAGATCTTCGTGTTGTTGACAGAAATGAAACAAAAATGCTCCCCTTCTTCTCTAAAAGAAGTAAGGTTGGAGTGAGAGCTAGCAGGCTCCAACCTGAACATATCACAGGAGGAAATGGCACCATGCTCATTGAAACTGAAGAGACCAATCAATTTACCTTTGAACCATTTGCTGCCCATGCATTCTATACTGAAGTAAATCGCTCGCTCGTGCACCAGGCTCTCGCGCCTGACAAATTACGCTCGACCAACGAGCCATTGACGATTGTGGATATGGCTTGCGGCACCGGTGCCGTAACTCGCCTGATTGCTGAAGAAATGCGATGCCAGGGACGCCAGGCGCGGATTATTGGCGTCGATCCATCGGCGGAGGCTCTGCGTCTTGCCCAAAAAGGCATGGCGGAAATCGGCGCGAAGGCCGAATTTTTCCAGGGTGATACCGAAGATCTCCCCCGCCTGGTCCACGATGCCGATGCCGCTTTTTTCTGCAATGCCATTCACCTGCTCGCCGATAAACAAGCCACTTTCAAGATTATGGCCAGCATTCTTGCGCCCAACGGTATCTTTGCCTGCAACAGCGCGTTCTATACCGGCGCGTATGTGGAAGGGACCGAGCGCTTCTATCGCCTCTGGACCCGCCGCGCGATTGGCTGGTTGCGCAAAGAACACCCCGAAGCCCATGTCTCACGCGAAACGAAGACGATGGCGATGCAATGGATTACTGCTGACGAGTACATTCAGCTCTTGCAGGAAGGCGGTTTCCAGAAGGTTGACTCGGTCCAGGAAGAAGCGATGATGACCGTCGAGTCGTATCACGATATTGGCCAATACTGGCTGTTTATCGAAGGCGCGCTTCCCGGCATCCCGCTCTCTCTCGGAGCCGCTGCCTTGGGAACCACAGTCTATCAGGTTGGTGAAGAGCTTAACCTGACGGATATTCCGCGCAACTGGCTCCAGCTTGTCGCACATAAGGGATAAAAAGAGCGGAAGCGGCAATCCAGCGTGTTTCTTTTTCATGGCCGTTTTCTTGTGCAACACTTGCATTTGTATGGAAGTTGTGCTATGCTACTTGCTGTCCCCCGGAATATGGTATGGTTTGCAGGCCGAGTGAGGGCCAAAACGCACATAGATATGAATGAATAAACAGTAGGAATCTGGCCTATGCTTGAAAAAGAACCAAAGGATTGGCGCGAGCTGCTTGCACAAGTCGTCAACGATCACGCGGGTATGCAGCGGATTATTCGAGAAGTGGGCGTGCGCGATGTGACTATCAGGCGGTGGATCAAGGGCGAATCTGACCCGCGATCCCAGAATCTTCGCCACCTGTTAGGCGCACTTCCCGAATACCGCGACCGTTTACTCGATTTCTTTGCCGAAGAATACGAAGATTTCTCCGATCTCTCGCTGGCCGAGTCGATCCATCAGGAGATTCCAGCCAGTTTCTATTTGCAGATATTTCAGATGCGTAGCACGATTAGCTCGACGCAACGCTACTGGTCCGTTGCCAATGCGATCATTGCTCATGCTCTCAGCCAGTTGGACCCGGATAACCTGGGTATGGCAATTAGCGTGGCACGTTGCATGGTCTCCGAGCACAATGGGCCAACCATCTTGAGCCTTCGTCAGAGCATTGGTCAGGCTACTTCTCCCTGGCCCGGGAATCTGGAACAGCAGGCTCTCTTCCTCGGCATTGAATCCCTGGCGGGCTATGTGGTTTCGACCTGCCGCCCATACGAAATTCAGAATTACCGTGAGAACCCTGAAGCTCTGCCCGGCCATCAATTTGAGAGGGAGAGCAGTGCAGCAGCTCAGCCTATTCTTTATGGTGGGCGGGTCGCTGGCTGCCTGCTGGTGTCGAGCACTGAGCCGTACTTTTTCCTCCAGCCGGCACGCCTGAGCCTGATAGCCGATTATGCCCATCTCATCTCGCTGGCCTTCGCCCCGGAAGAGTTTATCGATCCCGTGCATATCGCCTTGCGCTTGATGCCTCTGCACAGTGAGCAGAAAGTATACTTTAAGAATTTTCGCTCTCGTCTGACCGATGCTCGTCTCAAGTTATATAATCAGAGGGACAGGGATGCTGAGCAGTATGTCTGGGAAGAGATTGAAAAAGAAATTCTGGACCACCCTTTCCAGCAGGAGTAAAGCCCAGCTCCGCTCTGGCACACGATGCCCTGCTGATCTATCATGGCGTTAAGAAGTAGCGATTAATATGTCACACGCGCTCTTTCAGGATTTTTCTTTACCGACAAGCGAGCATTGGACTCCTACGATGATCGGGGGCGGGTCGCTAAGTGTCGTGGATGCCGCTTTGCGCATGGAGATGGCGGAGGCACAGGCGGGTCGTTATACCGATGCGCAACTTGATGACTATGGCAACCTTCCGCGCGCGCAATTTCCCTGGCGTCCGCCTCTGCGCATGGAGGTAGAGGCGCGCTCCTCTTTGCCCGCCGCGACCTTGGAGAGTACGCTGGAGAGCGCGGTGTTGCGCGGTACGGCTGGTTTTGGCTTCTGGAATTATCCTTTTTCGGTGCGTGGCGATATCTTGATGCTGCCGGAAGCGGTCTGGTTTTTCTATGCTTCGCCACCCTCCAATATGGCCCTTGTGCCGGGTGTGCCGGGTTGGGGTTGGAAGGCTCAGGTTGTGCATACGATGCGCCCTGGCGCGCTGCTGGCAACAGTGCCGATGGCGCTCAGCGTCCCTCTGGCTCTCCTGACTGGCGAACAACGACCGGCGCAACGCTGGATGCAGCGACTGAGCGGCGCGCACGAGGCGTTGCTCGCGGTGGAGATGACTGCCTGGCAGCGGTATACCCTGGAATGGCACGCGCACGAAGCCGTATTTCATGTGAATGGGGAACTGGTCTTGCGCGCACCCAATCCACCCACGCGCGCGCTCGGCTTCGTGGTCTGGCTCGACAATCAGTTCGCCATTGCGACCCCACGCGGCGTGTTGCGCTTCGGCACGCTGAGCAGTGGGTCGCAATGGTTCGAGATGAAGAACTTGACTATCACGCCGCTTTAGAAAGGCTTATCCGCCAGTTCCATGACCTCGTCAATCAAGCCATATTCCACCGCCTCTGGCGCGCTCATGAAGAAATCGCGCTCGGTGTCGTGCTTGATGCGCTCAAGGGGCTGGCCCGTGTGATGGACAAACAATTCGTTGAGAACATCGCGGGAGTGCAGAATCTCGCGCGCGTGGATATCAATATCCGTGGCCTGTCCACCCAGGCCACCCTGGATGAGTGGCTGGTGCATATGGATGCGCGCGTGCGGCAACGAACGCCTCCGTCCTTTATCGCCAGCCATCAACAGCACGGTGCCGAAGCTGGCCGCGTAGCCCACACAGGTTGTGGCAATCGGACAATTCAGATGGCGCATTGTGTCGTAGATGCCCAATCCGGCAGCAATTTCCCCGCCGGGTGAGCTAATATAGAGATTGATTTCCCGCTCGCTATTTTCGGCGGCCAGGAAGAGCAATTGTGCGACGATCAGCCCGGCCATTGTTCCTTCAATCGGGCCATTGACCATGACAATGCGTTCGCGTAAGAGGCGCGAATAGAGATCGTAAGCTCGTTCGCCGCGCCCGGTTGTTTCAATCACCGTAGGGACCAGTAATGACGACATATATTTTCTCCTTCTATGCTTCTGCTTGACGAATCAAGTAATAAACTACGTGTCCATTGGCTTGCGTCAGTGCGCTGACCAGCATCCAGCCCTGTGTGCCCAACTCGTTAAGTTGCGCTTCATCGGGTAGTTCGCCTTCGCGCGTATCCACGTCCAGCACGCGATACTCCCATTGCGGCGTGCTCGATGGGATATTCTCGTAGACCATCGGGACATGTAAGGCTAACGGGACATCATTTTGTCCGGCTACATGTTTCCATGACGATGTGTGAAAGAGCATGTCTATTCTCCTTGTTGCTAGAAAAGGTTCCCGACATTAACAGCGTTCGCAAAATCGGAGAGGAATTACCCCGGCGAGTTGCTTTGCTTCCTCTTGAATATATCATGCTGCTAGCGTATAATCACAGAGGAAAACTATGCTTTTAGCATAGGTGAAAAGTGCGGATATGCTATGAGCATAGAAAAGGCTGGCAGCTAATGGATCTACAAGAGATTATGGGGCGCGTCATCAGGCGCGAGCGCCAGGATCGGCGCATGACTATCAAAGAACTGGGCGAGAAGGCCGGTTTATCAGAAATTTACATGGGCGAGATCGAGCGCGGGCAAAAGTATCCCTCCTCACGTGTGCTGGAGAGTATCGCGCAAGCTCTGGATATGGATATTGCTGATCTGCTGGAACTGGTGGCCGAAGAGATTCGCTACGAACGCGAGCCAGAGAAGCTGAGCGTGATCGGTTTTACTCAGCCCACGCATTCCGGCCAGCCCACGCGCCAGGTTGTGCGCAAAATGGTGAATATGCTCAACGAGGGCGAAATGGAGAGCGTGGCGAATTTCAGCGCCTTCCTGCTCTCCAAACAATTTACCATACGCTAGCTTTATCCGTTTAAGAAGTTGTTACCATCGGCGGCGTGAGCGACGGTAGTATCCGTAAGCGCGGTGGTAGGCAAAGGCGCTCCAGATCAGGACCAGCACTGCTGCCGCGATAATCGCGGTAATCACCGGCACGCCGTTCAGGTACGGCTCGCCAATAATATGCCAACCTAGCACATCTGTGACAAGCCAGATGGCGATCAGGCCCAGGATAATCGCGCCAACAATCCCGAAAGGTGCGCGCCGGTGGGCCAGCATTTCGCCGACTATTCCAACTACTGCCGCGATAATCAACCAGATAATCAGTGCGCCAAACGTAATCGTCATTGATACCTCCTTGTGACGCTTTTTATAGAGTGTTGCATTATATTAATCTCAATAGAAACACGAAATATGTACGCTTCTGGTATACATATCGGCTCGCCTTGTTTGGGTGTAGCGGAGCTGGTGGTTTCTAGCGCCTGACAGATAGGTATCGTAATGAAAAAACATGGTCAGGATCAACATCTATGGGCTGCTCCTGACCATGTTTTATCAGATCGTACCGTAAAACCCTTGGCTTCAGTCGTAGGGAGTCGTCGCGAAAGCTATTTCTGATATTCGGCCTTGAGTTCCTTGCTATGCGCTTTCAGCAGCTTCTTGACTTTTGGGTCGATCACCATCGCACAATACGGCTGAGCGCGGTTGTTGTCGTAGTAATCCTCGTGATACGCTTCCGCCGGATAAAAATTGGTGAACGCGCTGATCTCCGTCACCAGCGGATTTTTATACGTGCCGGATTTGCCTACCGCCTCTTTCACTGCTTGCGCGGTTTGCTTCTGTTCCTCGTCATGATAGAAGACTTCCGAGCGGTACTGTGTGCCGATGTCGTTGCCCTGGCGATTGAGTGTCGTCGGGTCGTGCGTTCCCCAGAAGATCTCCAGCAGCGTTGCATATGAGATGACCGAAGGATCGAACGTGATCTGAATAGTCTCAGCCGCGCCTGTCTTGCCTGTGCAAACCTGTTGATACGATGGATTGGCGACCTGTGAAGCCGCGTAACCCGGCTTGACATCGATGACGCCGTTGAGCCGTTTGAAAATCGCCTCTGTACACCAGAAGCAGCCTCCTGCGAGTGTTGCTATTTGAGTCATAGAAGATTGATCCTTTCCCTGATATTTCTTATAGCCATAAAGTAAAAGACGACGTACATAATTTGCGCGTCGCTGCCCGCCGCATAGGCGATTGGCAGGCCAGGCAAACATCGTTCCCTTTTCACTCACGCTTGAGCAAGGGGTATTTTTGCGTGCGCTGCTTCTCACGTGTGAAAACAATTGTGTGCGAGGATTTGTTTCCACACGTGGAAGCAGTTTGCCTGTGTTAGAGCTTCCTCAAACGGGGCAGAATCTCTTTCGCGTAGAGCTGCAAGAAGCGGGATTGATCGTCGCCGGGAGCGTGGAAGATCAGGTGCGTGAAGCCCAGATCGATGTAGTGCTGGATCTGCTCGATATGCTCATCGGGATCGCTGGAAACCAGCCAGCGTTTATGTGCCTGGTCAGCGACTGCTTCGGCTTTGCGTTCCATCTCGCGCGGATCGTGAATATTGGCCTTGTCCTCTGCCGGAAGGGCCAGCGCCGCCCAGATGCGCGTATCCTGCATAGCGCGATTGTAATCAGTATCGAACGAGACCTTGACCTCGATCGTGTTCTCGATGCTGGAGGG
>Ga0207674_10009516_pt1 | contig 11095 bp, 6 predicted proteins | sample KBSCornC72_FD_184303 | JGI IMG/M metagenome (GOLD analysis project Ga0207674, IMG submission 184303) | Corn rhizosphere microbial communities from Kellogg Biological Station, Michigan, USA - KBS Corn C7-2 (SPAdes) (version 2) | ecosystem: Host-associated > Plants > Roots > Rhizosphere > Soil ...
GAAATCCGAAATACTCTACCGGCCGGGGAAATCGATACACTTCTGGATAACATCGGAGTCCCCAATGCCTGGGGTAGTCTGGCGCAGGGCGATGTGCCGAACATCGCGGCCACCGATGGCGAGATCCTGATCTCCTTGAACCGCGAAAAGCATGGACCCGTGCACGACTACGAAATCCTGCTTCGCAAGCGCCTTACCCAGCGATTCCCGGACATGGTGTTCTTCTTCGAGCCCGCGAACATCACCAATCAGATTTTGAATTTCGGCCTGCCTGCGCCCATCGACCTGCAGGTGGTGGGACGTGACAGCGTAAACAATTACAAGATCGCCCAGCGTTTCCGGGACCGGATCGCGCGCATCCCCGGTGCGGCCGATGTTCACATCCACCAGGTGGTCAGCCAGCCTGAGTTCAACCTGAGCGTGGATCGCATTAAAGCGGGACAAGTCGGCCTGACCCAGCGCGACGTCACCAGCAGCATGCTGATTTCGCTCAGCGGCAACAATCAAGTGGCGCCAAGTTTTTGGCTGAATCCTGCGAACGGCGTCAGTTACAACGTAGGCATGCAGACCTCGCAGTACCGCATCGATTCGTTGGACGCGCTGCTGCGCACGCCCATCACCGCGCCTGCCAACAACGTCAACACCTCAACGGGCGGTTCCGCGATCAGTGCCGCGCCGGGCGGCACCTCGCTGGCGTACGGAAACCCGGGAGCGATCGCCAGCGGTACGCAGCTTCTTTCGAATCTGGTGGATGTGCAGCGCGGCTACGGTCCTGTCATCATCAACCACTACAACGTCGCGCCGGTCTTCGATGTCTACGCCAACGTCGATCGCCGCGATCTGGGCAGCATCGGCAAAGAAGTTCAGAAGATCATGCAGGACGAAGAAAAGAGTCTTCCGCGCGGGACGAGCCTTAGCTTGCGTGGTGAATACGAAACGATGCAGACGTCGTTCGTCAGGCTGGGCTGGGGCATGGCATTCGCGATTGTGCTGGTGTATCTCCTGATCGCAGTGAACTTTCAGTCCTGGCTGGATCCGTTCATCATTCTTATGGCTCTGCCGGGCGCGATGGCAGGAATCCTGTGGATGCTGTTCGTGACCGGGACTACGCTAAGTGTTCCGTCCCTGATGGGATCCATGATGTGCATCGGCGTGGCCACGGCCAATAGCATCCTGATGGTCACGTTCGCGAACGATGAACGTGGCATAGTTCCTGGCGCCCGCGACGCCATGTTGTCGGCTGGTTACGCACGTCTGCGCCCCGTGCTGATGACTGCTTCGGCCATGATCCTGGGCATGCTTCCCATGGCGCTGGCTCTGGGCGAGGGCGGAGAGCAAAATGCGCCGCTAGGACGAGCCGTGATCGGGGGACTGATTGGCGCGACCGTGACCACGCTGTTCGCCGTTCCCATCTTCTACTCGTATCTGCGCACTAAACCCCCCGTGGATCGGGGGCAGCAGTTGGATGAGGAAGAGCTCGCCGAGAATCTAGACGGGACGGGCTTGGAGACTGTGATCTCGAGATGAGTGAACCAAACGAGCAGGAATTGCGCCGACGGATCGAGGAGTTGGAGCGCGAGCTTCGCCAGCAGCGCGAACAGCATCCGATCATCCCCGCGGATCGGTGGAAGCCCTCCCGGCTGACGATCACTGCGCTGTTCCTGGGATTCGTCGTGCTCTTCATCGGCGCGTTCCTGGCGGGATATGTTCCGCTCCAGCGGCGCGATGCGTTGGTTCGTGCGGCGGCCGAAGAACACGACAAAGGTCTCCCACGCATGGAAGTGATGCAAGTGGGCCGCGCGCCAGGTAAGAGCGAAATGAAACTGCCGGCGACCATTCAGGCGGTTACTGAAGCTCCGATTCTCGCGCGCGCCGATGGCTATCTCAAGAGCCGATTTGTAGACATCGGCGATCGGGTGCATGCAGGTCAGCCTCTGGCGGAAATCGACGCGCCGGAATTGGATCAACAGATCCGCCAGGCCGAGGCTGCGGTCGAACAGGTGCAAGCGTCGATCGAGCAGGCACAGGCCGCTTTGGAGCAGGGTAAAGCCAACCGGGATCTCGCCCGCGTAACGGCCGACCGATGGAAGACCTTGGTCGCCCAAGGGGTGGTTTCCCGGCAGGAAAACGACCAGTATCAAGCGCAGCTGGTGGCGCAGGGAGCCAATGTACAGGCCCTGGAAAAAGCAGTTTCCGCCCAGCGGAGCAGTCTCGCCGCTAGTAAAGCCAACCTCGCGCGACTCCAGGAAGTCCAAGGCTACCGCGTGGTCAAAGCTCCCTTCGATGGCGTGATTACCGTACGCAATGTGGATATCGGCACGCTGGTGAGCACCGGCACCACGCTTCTCTACCGAATCGCACAAACTGCGACTCTTCGCTCCTACGTGAATGTTCCGCAGTCCAACGCGAATTCCGTGCATCTCGGTCAGCCGGCCCAATTGACCGTCTCCAATTTCCCTGGCCGGCGATTTCACGGAACCGTCGCGCGCACTGCGAACGTGCTGGATCCAGCCAGCCGGACCATGTTGGTGGAAGTGGACGTTCCCAATACCGACGGCGCTCTATTCCCCGGCATGTATGCCGAAGTCGATTTGGGCAGCACGCTTCAAAATCCTCCTCTTGTGATTCCCGCGCAGGCCCTGCTGGTCCGTTCGGATGGCGCGCAAGTAGCGATGGTCAAGAACGATGGCATCGTGCACCTTCAGAAGGTTTCGATTGGGCGAGATTACGGCGACCGGGTCGAAATTCTTCAAGGTGTGGAAGAGGGTTCGACAATTCTTGCCGCACCTGGAGAGACCGCTCGCGAGGGCGCGAAGATTCTTCCGGTAACGCCTGGGCCCGGGCAGCCATGACGCCAAACCAGCAGAAAATACTGGTCGTCGATATCGGTGGCACCAATATAAAACTCCTCGCCAGTGGCCATCGGACGCCTGTGAAGATCCCCTCCGGGCCTGAGATGACTCCCAGGAAAATGGTCACGGCAGTGCGGAAGGCTACCGCCGAATGGGAATATTCCAAAGTCTCGATCGGCTATCCGGGACCAGTGTTAAACGGGAAGCCCGTCAGCGATCCTCACAACCTGGCGTGCGGATGGGTCGGTTTCGATTTTTACAAGGCGTTCGGTCGTCCGGTGAAATTGGTGAACGACGCGGCGATGCAGGCAATTGGTAGCTATGAAGGGCGGCGCATGCTCTTTTTGGGATTGGGTACTGGGCTGGGGTCGGCGCTGATCGCGGACGGCGTTCTGGAGCCGATGGAACTCGCGCATCTTCCCTACAAGAAAGGGCGCACTTACGAAGATTACATCGGATTACAAGGGCTGAAACGCCTGGGAAAGAAAAAATGGCGAGGCCACGTGACGGACGTCGTCACCCGGCTCAAGGCGGCGCTGGGAGCGGACTACGTCGTGATCGGCGGGGGAAATGCGAAGCTGCTTAAGGAACTCCCCGCTGGCGCGCGCTTGGGAACCAACGCCAACGCATTCCGCGGCGGATTTCGGCTGTGGCAAGGGAAACGGACGTCGGGAAAATGAGCATCAGTCCCCTTGCGGGCAAGGTTGCCGACCCCTCCATGCTGGCCGACATTCCCAGGCTGATCACCGCCTATTATGTTGAGCGACCCGATCCGACGGTGAAGGAGCAACTGGTCGCATTTGGAACCTCCGGGCACCGCGGGTCATCTACTCAGCGAACCTTCAACGAGTGGCATATCGTCGCGATCAGTCAGGCAATCTGCGCGCATCGAAAATCCCAGGGAATCGATGGGCCCTTATTCATCGGCTTCGATACGCATGCGCTTTCACAGCCTGCATTCGCCACTGCGATGGAAGTACTAGCGGCCAATGGCGTGGAGACGATGGTCTCGACCGGTGACGATCCCACGCCAACACCAGCCGTCTCGCACGCCATTCTGACCTACAACCGAAATCGTAAGACAGGCCTGGCAGATGGAATCGTGATCACGCCTTCCCACAATCCGCCTGAGGACGGTGGCTTTAAATACAATCCGCCGAACGGCGGCCCCGCGGGATCGGACATCACTGGCGGCATTCAGAAACAGGCCAATGATCTTCTCGCATCCGGCTTGAGCGGGGTTCGAAGAGTTTCATTCAACCAGGCGATGCACGCGTCCACGACGCATCGGCACGGCTATAGAAGCGCATACATCAGCGACCTTGAGAACGTCCTGGACTTCGAAACGATTCGCGCGGCGGGTTTGCATCTGGGCGTCGATCCCCTTGGCGGCGCCGGAGTGAATTACTGGCAGGCCATCGCCGACCGCTATCGGCTGAATCTTACTGTGGTCAACAAGGCGATCGATCCCACCTTCCGCTTCATGACGCTGGATTGGGATGGCAAGATCCGCATGGATCCTTCCTCGTCTTACGCGATGCAGGCGTTAATCGGGCTGAAGGATAAGTTCGACATCGCGTTCGCCTGCGATACCGATCACGACCGGCACGGAATCGTCACCAAGGCGGGCCTAATGCAGCCGAATCACTACCTGGCCGTATCGGTTCACTATCTTTATTTTCAACGGACGAATTGGAGCACTGCCGCGGCCGTCGGCAAAACTGTCGTGAGCAGCAGCATGATCGATCGAGTCACGGCGGATCTGAGGCGAAAACTTTTTGAGGTACCCGTGGGGTTCAAGTTCTTCGTCGGTGGACTTCTGAACGGTTCCCTGGGCTTCGTCGGCGAAGAAAGTGCGGGATCATCTTTCCTGCGGCGCGATGGAGCGGTGTGGACCACGGACAAAGACGGTTTGATCGCCGGGTTGCTGGCGGCGGAGATTACCGCGCGGATGGAGCGTGATCCAGGCGAGATCTACGCCCAACTGACGGAGCGCTTCGGCAATCCCGTATACCAGCGCATGGCCGCCCCGGCCAATCGAGAACAAAAGGCGATCTTAGCGAAGTTATCGGCCGACAGCATAAAGTCCGCTGAACTCGCAGGCGAGCCAGTCATCAACGTGATGACGTCGGCTCCCGGCGACGGTAACCCGATCGGTGGCGTCAAAGTCGTTGCCAAAGACGGCTGGTTCGCCGCGCGCCCGTCAGGCACCGAGGACATTTACAAAATCTACGCGGAAAGCTTCAGGGGGGAGGATCACTTGAAGCGGATCCAACAGGAAGCCCAGGTCATCGTGGGGCGAGCCCTGGGCGCAGCGTGAACCTAATATGCAAAGGCCGGCCGCTACAGGGTTCTGCACAAAGTACGGCCTGAAGGTTCCTATCCTGCTGGCCCCCATGGCGGGTGCGTGTCCGGCCGCTCTGTCGATCGCGGTTGCGAACGCAGGCGGGATGGGCGCACTGGGTGCGCTCATGACCTCGCCCGCGGGTATCCGCGATTGGGTTGCGGAATTTAGATCCGCCAGTTCCGGACCCCTTCAAGCGAACCTATGGATTCCGAATCCTGAGCCGCAAAGAGATCCTGACGCTGAGCAGCGCATGCGAACGTTTCTCGAAGCGTGGGGACCGCCTGTGCCGCCCTCAGCCGGCGATGCCGTTCTTCAAGATTTCGATGCCCAATGCGAAGCGTTGCTCGAATCGGCGCCCACCGTGATTTCCTCCATCATGGGAGTGTTTCCCGCGGCGTTCGTGAGTCGCATGAAGGCGCGCGACATTGCGTGGTTCGCGACGGCTACAACACTGGCAGAAGCGAAAACGGCGCGCGACGCAGGCGCGGATGCGATCATCGCGCAGGGTTACGAAGCCGGCGGGCATCGAGGATCGTTTGACCCGGCAGCCGCCGAGCGCCAAGGTGTCGGCTTATTCGCGATAATCCCGCGACTGGCCGATCACATCGATCTGCCGATCATCGCCGCCGGGGGCATCGGGGATGGGCGGGGCGTGGCTGCCGCGCTCACGCTGGGCGCGAGCGCCGCCATGTTGGGCACCGTATTTCTCCGATGTCCTGAGGCGAAAACCCATCCGGCATGGGCCAATGCTCTGGAGAATCTCGAACCGGAAGGCACGACGCTGACCCGCGCGTTCACCGGGCGATTAGGTCGTGCGATCGCTACCAACTATGTCAAGGCATTGGCATCGCCGGCGGCGCCCGCAGTCGCGCCGTATCCAGTGCAGCGCGGACTGACTGCCACGATGAAGAAAGCTGGCGCGGAATCGAATGATTACAACCGGATGCAGGTTTGGGCCGGCCAATCCGCCGCGATGGCCGCTCCGATCCCAGCGGGCGAGCTCGTGAAACGCATCTGGGACGAAGCCCAAACGCTTCTCTAGGATAGAAACGTGCCTGTCGATCCGGTCATCCTCCAGGTAACTCTCATCTTGTTCGTGGCGACCTTGGTTCGTTCCGCATTCGGTTTCGGCGAAGCCCTTATCGCAGTCCCCTTGCTGGCGCTAACTATGCCGGTGAAAGAAGCGGCGCCGCTGGCTGTGCTGGTTTCGATCACGATTGCATTTGTAATCTTGATCCAGGACTGGAGGCTGGTGCACTTCCGTAGCGCGGGATGGCTCGTCTTGTTCACGCTAATGGGCATCCCTCTAGGGCTGCTGTTGCTGCGGACTGTTTCGGAATCCGCAGTCAAGGCGATTCTCGCGGCGATCATCATCGGCTTCTCCGTCCAGGCGCTGCTCGGCCGCCAGAAGCATGAATTGACCGATGACCGGTTCGCGTGGTTCTTCGGATTCAACGCCGGGGTGCTGGGTGGGGCCTACGGGATGAATGGTCCGCCGTTGGCGATTTACGGCGCTCTTCGCCGCTGGACGCCGGAGTACTTTCGCGCGACGCTGCAAGCCTATTTTCTCCCCGCAAGCGTGGCAGGTATGGCGGGCTACGCCATGGCGGGTCTATGGACTCCCGCCGTCAACCATTTTTATCTCTTCTCGCTGCCTGGTGTTCTGCTGGCGAGCGTTCTCGGCCGAGTCCTGAATCGTCGAATGGATGCGCGCAGATTTATTTCCTACGTCTATTTGGGTCTGACCGCGATCGGTATGGTGTTGCTGCTGCAAGCGATCAACGGCTGGTCGAAAGTCTTGCGCTAGACTGCCTTATCCCCCGTGAACCCGCGCAGCTGGCGCTATTCGGTATATCATCGTCACGATATGCCGGCGCACCGTACTTTCCTCACGGCACTCCTTGCTCTGCTTGTTCCTGTCGCCACCGCCAACACCTTGCTGATGCGTGGAAAGGTAGTGATGGAGGATGGTTCTCCTCCCAACCGGGCAATTGGAATCGAACGCTTTTGCCATGACACGGGCGGGCAGCGCGTAGCGCAAGCGGACAAAAAAGGCTATTTCCTATGGCCGATGGAGATCGATCCCTTGAACACCAGGGCCTGCGTCTTGCGCGCGGTTCAGACGGGTTTCGAATCTACGGTGATCGATATCGGCGCGTTCAACTGGTCTACTGATCCGAACTTGCCTCCGCTGGTGCTTCGTAATCGCGAGGCCGGAAGTGCGGATCAGAGCACCAATATTTTCTATCAGGAAGGCATCCCGCTGGCGGCGCGGACTGCATGGAATAACGCGCAAAAGCTCGCTCAGAAGAAAAATTGGCGCGCGGCCGAGCATGAGCTGCGTTCGGCTGTCGAGTCGGCGCCGAAGTTTGTCCGCGGGTGGTACGCGCTGGGCTTGGCCTGTTCCAATCAGAACAAACCGGCGGAAGCGCGGGATGCCTATCAACACGTCGTGGAATTGGATCCCAAGGCAATGGATGCATACCTGTCGGTGGCTCGCGAGAGCGTCGCGGCACAGGATTGGGCAAGTGCCGAGAAAGCTGCCGCCGGTCTCATCAAACTGGATACCAAGCAGCGATATCCGGAAATCTACGCCCAGCAAGCGATCGCGCGATATCACCTGAAAGATCTGGACGGCGCGGAGACCAGCGCGCGCGAGGCCATCCGCCTGGATCGCCGGCGGGAGATGCCGCGCGCCGAATTCGTGCTTGGCGTGATTCTCGAAGCCAGGCGGGATTACACGGGCGCTCGCGAGCATATGGCGCAGTATCTGACGCTGGATCCCAAGGCTAGCGACGCCGCCGTCGTGCAGACCCACATCGAAAATCTGGGCCGGCCGCAAACCCAGAATAGCGAGCCCCAACTGGAGCTGCCCGCGGTCGCCCGATCGGCAGGAGTCGGGGAAGCGTGGGTCCCCGGCGGGATGAAAGCGCTCGCCGCCGTCGTCCACATGGACGGGCCCCTTACATATTTTGGATTTTTCTCTAACTATTGCCGCGCGATTATCCGCGAAGTTTCTGTCGGATCCTCGCAAGGAACACCCCAATTCGGCCAAAGCCTGAAAGCCTACCTGGCTGTTGTTTCCGAACTGGCAACACTTGGGGAGCGTAGCGAGGACGGCACGCTGATCACGCTCTCACTGGCGACCGACGAATCCCGCAAACACGCTGAACGCGTACTCCGGCTGCTGGGGTGGAAGCTGGGCCAGCGGGATTCTGCGACTACCGTCGAGCCCGGCGATCAACCTGAGGACGGCTTGCATCAGGGGATTCCAGTGGCCTTGGGGATCGATCAGATTCGCATGCAGGAGACGCTAGAGGCAGGCCGCGATTTCGAATTCGAACTTCTCACGGAAAACGCCCGGCTCGCCGGCGGCGAAGACTGGAGCGAGCTGTTGAAGGATGCTCCTGTTCCCCCAGGAGGCATCGCGGCAGCGCTCGCCACTGATTGGCGCCTGACTAAAACCTGCGCCGGTTTGGGGATCATGGGCGACGATGCTGCGACAGCGCTGCTGGCTGCGGCCGATCTGCGGACGCTGGCTTTACGTTACGCTGACGCGCTCTCGCGGCATGGCGAGGCGTTCGCACTGTCCGGCGGCGCGGTGGTCCTGCCGGGTGGCCCGGACTCGGCTCCGGCATGGCAGAAGCTGGCGGGCGAAAATCCTCGCAATCCACCGGCATTTTTCCGCGCGATTCTGGACAAGCCTCTGGGAACGCTGGCGGCGTTCTATTCGGTGGTGGCACGCGCCGATGCGGCTCATCAGCGCTTCATCACCAAAACTCCTGCGCGCGCCGAGCTGTTCTATGCGTGGTATCGCAAGGGTGAGGAATTCAGGTACGGCCAGTCACGACAGGTCGAGGGCTGGAGAACCGAGTTTCTGCAAAAAGTGCCTCTTGCCGATGGAACTGTTCGATTCCCCGGAGGCCGCGCGGCGTGGACCACTTCCGCCGGATCGGGCGACGATGTCTTGTTGGATCTGTCCACATTGGAAGCGCTTGTCCCCATCGCAGAAATCGAACAGCGACGCAAGAAGCCGTTCGATGAAGGCTCCGTCAAACTCCTGATCCAAAACTATTCGGCATGGCGTTGTCTGGCGCCGTATTTTGTCCGCCTGCCTGAGCTGAATCGTGAAGAGTTCGAAGCGCTCGCGCGATTTACCCGTGCCGTGGCCGATTATCCGGCCGCCCGGCAGAATGCCGTACTAGGGGAATGGCATTCTTTGCTGGAGTTGATTTCGCGCGGAGTGCAGGCCGGCTCGATCAATCAAGCCGCTGCTACTGCAGCATTCCGGCGAGTCTGTCAGGATCTGCTCGCACCCGACCATGGCGCCAAAGCTCTGGCAGTGCTGCGCGGCATGACCGGCGATTCCGGGGATCTGCATGACGCGGTGGCTCGCAACCTGTTGCGGCTCGATGGCGAGCACCGCGCCGGATTCGATCGCATTCTTCAGTTGCAGCACGTTCCGCCCACAACGGATCCGGCACATGCCCCCACCGTACTGGCGGGGATGGTCTACGCGGCTTCGCTCGATCCGGACGGATTGTTGGTGAATGCGGATGCGCTCCTGCTGAGCAAGCATCAGTTCGTCGTCGCGCAGGATTCCAAGAGTGTGCTTTTTCCGCCCGCGGCGCTCGAGCCTTCGCATGATTCTGCCGGCGCCCATCTTACGGGCGGATTCATGAATCTGGAGGAACTGGGCAAAGGACTTGCGCGATCTGGACGCAGCGTAGCGCGTTCCAGTCCGCGTACGGCGGATTCCGGATCTCTTGCCTCCAGTGTGTCTTCCGGAACAGTGCCTGTGGACCTGCCGCCGCCGCAGGCCGATTTCAAAACCACCGGACGGCTGGTGGAAGTCTACGCGACGGTCACCGATGGCCGCGGACGCTACGTAGATAATCTGACGGCCGACCAGTTCACGCTGCTGGACCAGCGCGCGCCGCAGAGCATTACAGCATTCGAGCCACAATCCAACGAGGTTTCCTGCGTGCTGCTGCTCGATACCACGGGAAGCATGTTGTTTGCGCTGCCCGCGTTGAAGAACGCGGCGCTCCGGCTGACCGCCGAACTGCGGCCGGAGGATTCGGTGGCGGTCTACAATTTCAGCAACAACATCACCGAGTTGCAGCCCTTCACCACGGACAAATCCTCGGCGAAACGCGCCATCTTAGGTACCCAGGCCTACGGAGACACGGCGTTATACGATGCTCTGGCGCGCGTGGGTCAGGATTTGGCGAGCCGCGCCGGAAAGAAAGTGATAGTGCTTTTTACCGATGGCAAAGACAATGCCAGTACGCTGAACGCCGAATCAGCCATCCAGCGGGCCAAGGCTGCGGGCGTTCCCGTCTACACCATCGCGCAAGGCGAAGCGATCGGACAGAAGGACCTGCTGGAACAGCTTCAGAGCATTTCCAAAGCGACTGGTGGAGTAGCCTTCGTCGTCGAAAAGCCCAGCGAGATAGGACGTGTATTCGACAAAGTTTCCGAAGATCTGGCGCACGGTTACCTGTTGTCTTTCCAGGCGCCGGCCAGCGAAAATTCAGACTGGCGCACGATTCAGGTAGGAATCGCCGGCTCGCGCGGTTTGAAAGTGCGTGCGCGCGACGGATATTTTCCGGAATAACGGAGGCACCCCATGCTGAGGGCAATTCTTGTCGCACTGGTTTTTACATCTGCGCCGATACTGGCCGCGACCGGCTGTGCGGATCTTAAGTCTCTATCGCTGCCCAACACCAAGATCACTCTGGCCGATCCCGTGGCCGCTGGAGCATTCCTTCCACCCCCAGGCGGTAAAGGAAACCCGCAGCAATTCGCCGATCTTCCAGCCTTCTGCCGGGTGCAAGCCACGCTCACACCGTCCAGCGATTCCGATATCAAAATCGAGCTGTGGATGCCTGCG
>Ga0207674_10009520_pt1 | contig 11089 bp, 10 predicted proteins | sample KBSCornC72_FD_184303 | JGI IMG/M metagenome (GOLD analysis project Ga0207674, IMG submission 184303) | Corn rhizosphere microbial communities from Kellogg Biological Station, Michigan, USA - KBS Corn C7-2 (SPAdes) (version 2) | ecosystem: Host-associated > Plants > Roots > Rhizosphere > Soil ...
TTCTTGTCGTCGCGCTTGGGATAATCTTCCTGCATGTGCGCGCCGCGGCTTTCCTTGCGGTTGTCGGCGCAATGCATGGTGACGACCGCCTGGGCGATGAGATTGTCGAGCTCGAGCGTCTCGACGAGATCGCTGTTCCAGATCAGGCTGCGGTCGGTGACCCGGACGTCGGTCATCCGATGATAGACCTGGTCGATCTTGGCGACGCCCTCGGCGAGCGTGCGGTCGGTGCGGAACACCGCGCAGTCGGCCTGCATCACGCGCTGCATGTCGAGCCGGATCTCGGCCGTGGGGCTGCCGCCCTCGGCATGGCGGAACTTGTCGAGCCGGCTGAGCGCGAGGTCGGCTGCGTCGCCGGGAAGTTGCTCCTGGATGGTGCCGGTCTTGACCACTTCGGCAAGCCTCAGGCCGGCGGCGCGGCCGAACACGACGAGGTCGATGAGGCTGTTCGAGCCGAGACGGTTGGCGCCGTGGACGCTGACGCAGGCGGCTTCGCCGACCGCGAACAGGCCGGGCACGACGGCGTCCGGGTTGCCGTCCTTCAGGGTGACGACCTCGCCGTGATAGTTCGTCGGGATACCGCCCATCGTATAGTGGACCGTCGGCGCGACGGGGATCGGCTGACGCGTGAGATCAACCCCGGCGAAGGTCTTCGCCGTTTCGGTGATGCCGGGCAGCCGCTCGTGCAGGATGTTCGGGTCGATATGGTCGAGGTGAAGGAAGATGTGGTCCTTGTGCTCGCCGACGCCGCGGCCCTCGCGGATCTCCATCGCTTCGGCGCGTGACACGACGTCGCGGCTGGCGAGGTCCTTCGCGCTCGGCGCATAGCGCTCCATGAAGCGCTCGCCGTTCGCGTTGGTGAGATAGCCGCCTTCGCCGCGCGCACCTTCGGTAATCAGGACGCCGGCACCGTAGATGCCGGTCGGGTGGAACTGCACGAACTCCATGTCCTGCAGCGGCAATCCGGCGCGCAGCACCATCGCATTGCCGTCGCCGGTGCAGGTGTGGGCCGAAGTCGCGGTATAATAGACCTTGCCGTAGCCGCCGGTCGCCAACACTACCGCCTGGGCACGAAAACGGTGCACCGAACCGTCGTCGAGGCACAAAGCGACGACCCCGCGGCAGGCGCCGTTTTCCATGATCAGGTCGATCGCAAAATATTCGACGAAGAAGTCGGCGTCATATTTCAGGCTCTGGCTGTAGAGCGTGTGAAGCATCGCATGGCCGGTGCGGTCGGCGGCCGCGCAGGTGCGCTGCGCAGCAGGCCCTTCGCCCATGTTCTGGGTCATGCCGCCGAATGCGCGCTGGTAGATGCGTCCGTCCGCGGTGCGGCTGAACGGCAGACCCATGTGCTCGAGCTCGATCACCGCTGCCGGCGCCTCGCGAGTCATATATTCGATCGCGTCCTGGTCGCCGAGCCAATCGGAGCCCTTGACGGTGTCGTACATGTGCCATTGCCAATGATCCGGGCCCATGTTGCCGAGCGACGCCGCGATCCCGCCCTGCGCCGCGACGGTGTGGCTTCGGGTCGGGAAGACCTTGGTGACGCAAGCCGTCTTGAGGCCCGCTCCGGCCGCGCCCATGGTCGCGCGGAGGCCGGAGCCGCCGGCGCCGACGACAACAACGTCAAAAGTGTGGTCGACGATCTGGTAGGCGCTCACGCGATTGCTCCGAACGCGATGCGGGCGAGCGCGAACAAGGCCAGCGCACCGCCGCCGACGGCGAGGAACAGGAGCACGGTGTTGACGACGAAATTATTGCCCGGCTCATGGACGTAATCGTCGACGAACACTTTCATGCCGTCGAGCGCGTGCTTGAACCCGACGATCACCAGCAGCGCCATCGGAATCGCGCCGCTCGGGCTGCGCAGCCACTCGATCATCGTCCGCTGGTCGAGCTTGGGCAGCAGCAGGAGCGAGGCGATCAACCAGGTGCCGAGCAAGAGCAGCGCGATGCTGGTCACGCGCTCGGTCAGCCAATGTTCGCCGCCATGATGGGCCGAGCCGAGCCCGCGGACCTTGCCGAGCGGAGTGGAGCTGCCACCGAGGCTCATTTCGCCCCTCCCAGAAGATAGAACCACAGGGCGGCGGTGAGCAGCACCGAGCCGACGATGGTGAGGATCGCGAAGGTCTTGTTGATGCCGAGCTCGAAGGCGGCGCCAGTGTCCATGACCAGGTGGCGGATGCCCGAGAGGAGATGCTGGAAGAAGCTCCAGGTGAGGCCGATCAGCACGATCAGGCCGATCGGGTGCGTCGCGGCCTTTGTGAAGTCCGCATAGGCATCGGTCCCGCTGCTGATCGCGAACAGCCACCAGGTGAGGATCCCAAGACCGGCAAACGACAATGCGGTGCCGGTCGCGCGGTGAATGATCGAAACGGCCATATGCGGTCCCCACCGCCAGATGGTCAGATGGGGCGAAAGCGGGCGTTGATTGACACTTGCCATGGTGCGGGACGCTTAGGGCGGGGCCCCGCACGAGGCAAGTTTCGCCGCCACCCCTAACCCCGCCTTAACCATTAGCCGTGCAAGAGCATCTGCAAGATAAGCGCCCTATGACGGAGAGCGGACGGATGAGTGCCGAGACTGGACAGCTGCAGCGGCTGACGGACGAGCAGGTGAATGCGCGCCTTGCGGCCTATAACGGCGACGGATCGCTCGACCGCGACGTAAAGCTTCTGCGCGAAAAGGTCGTGGACCTGATCGAGGCCGAGGTCCGCAACCATTTCGGGACCGAAGCCGCTGACCGGGTGAAGACTCATTATTCGGCTGCTACGGATGACGCTTGGATCCAGGCGGTCGCCGAATATGGCCGCCGCATCTTCCGCGAGCGGACGTCGGTTCCCGAATATATGAATGCGCGCTGCCGTCTCAAGGCGGCCGTCATCACCGGCATGTTCAACCGCTTCGCCGATGACCTCGACACGCTCGAGGCGTGCATCAAGGCGTTTCAGCGCCTGACCACGATCGAGACCGACATCATCCTGGCGCAGGTTGCGCTGCTCGAGGCGATCGAGGCTGCCGACCAGCGCGGCCGCGAGAGCGGCGAATTCGAGCGCCGCGTCTCCGAGCTGGTCCGCGCCAGCACCGACCAATCCAAGTCGCTGACCGAACGCACGCGCTCAACTGCAGCATCGGCGCGCGGCATGCTCGGCAAGACCAGCGAAGTCGCTGCCGCGGCCGAGCAATCCGCCGTCGCGATGCGCGAAGCGGCACAGACGGCAGCCGGCCTGATCCGCGCGATCGAGGACGCCCGTTCTGAAGTCGAAGTGGCCGCGGGCGTCGCAACCCGCGCCGGCGACCAGGCGAGCCAGGCAGTGAAGGTCAGCCAGGCGCTGTCCGCTCACGTCGAAGCCATCGAATCGATCCTCAGCCTGATCCGCGACATCGCCGGTCAGACCAACCTGCTGGCGCTCAACGCGACCATCGAGGCCGCGCGTGCAGGCGACGCGGGCCGCGGCTTCGCGGTCGTCGCGCAGGAAGTGAAGAGCCTCGCGTCGCAGACGGCGCGGGCGACCGACGACATCACCGCCAAGATTACCGCGATCCAGCAGGCGACCCGCCAGACGGTCGAGGCGAATGGCTCGATCCAGGGCACGGTCGAAGAAGTGCAGAGCTCGGCCGACCGAATCCGCGAGGCGATGGAGCTGCAGGCGCAGACCGTGACGATGATCACCGCCGCGGTCGACGAAACGGCGCTCGCCGCCGACTCGATGAGCTCGACCATTGCCGCGATCCGCAGCGATACCGAGAATGTCGCCAAGGACATCGACCAGGTCGAGCAGGGCTTCGGCCGCTTCTCCGAGCAGATCGCGGGCTTCAAGACGACCGCCAAGGCGTTCGTCAACGGCATCGCGGCCTAACCGAGCGGTTGCGTCATTCCCGCGAAAGCGGGAACCCAGTTTTTTTCTTTTCACTGGGTCCCCGCTTTCGCGGGGATGACGAGATGTGGGGCACTGCGCTAATCGCCGCCCTCATGAACATCCTCATCACGGGCGCCAGCCGCGGGATCGGTGCAGCCGCTTACGCGCTGCTCAAGAAGCACGGCCACCGCGTCGTCGGCCATTCGACCAAGGGCAGCGACACGCTGATCGCCGGGGACCTCACCGACCCCGCGGCGCCGCGCGACATCTGGGACACGGCGCTCGACGAGCTCGGCGGCACGATCGATGCGCTCGTCAACAATGCCGGGATCTATGAGGGCGTGGCCGACAATGTCTCGGACGAGGAGTGGCATGCCGCCTGGGCGCGCACGTTGACCATCAACCTGCAGGCGGCGGCCGACCTCAGCCGCCTCGCCGTGTCGCATTTCCTCGACCGCGGCGGTGGCGGCCGGATCGTCAATATCACCAGCCGCGCAGCCTATCGCGGGGACAGCCCGCAGCATTGGCATTACGCCGCGTCCAAGGCCGGCATGGTCGGCATGATCAAGTCGATCGCGCGCGGCTATGCGAGCGAAGGAATCCTTTGCTTCGGCGTCGCTCCGGGTTTCACCGTATCGGAGATGACCGCCGAATATCTGCAAGGCCGCGGCGGCGCGCAAATCGTCGCCGACATCCCGCTGGGCCGGGTCGCATCGACCGACGAAGTCGCAGAAGTCATCCGATGGCTCGCGACCGAAGCGCCGGCCTCGGCGACCGGCAGCGTCATCGATGTCAATGGTGCGAGCTATGTTCGCTAAGGCGCTGATCGTCCCGCTGCTGGCGGCGGCGCAGATTTCGATCCCACTCGGGAAACCGCCGCGCGTCATCGAGCAACCGCGGGCGCCGATCGAAAGCGCTGGCCCGCGCTGGGCGACCGTTTGCGAAGGTGCGAAGGATCCCGACTCCTGGAACAAGCCGGCGCCGCCAGTCCGCATCCACGCCAACACCTATCTCGTCGGGACCTGCGGCATTTCCTCGATCCTGGTCGTCGGCGACCAAGGCGACATCCTGATCGATGGCGGCACCGAGCAGGGCGCGGACGTCATCGCCGACAATATCCGCGCGCTCGGCTTCCGCGTGCAGGACGTGAAATTCATCCTCCACAGCCATGAGCATTTCGACCATGTCGGAGGCATTGCCAAGCTGCAGCGGTTGAGCGGAGCGACGCTCGTCGCTTCGGCGCCCGCAGCCAAGGTGTTCGAAACAGGCGCCGCCAGCGCCGATGACCCGCAGGCAGGCATCAACAAGCCGTTTCCGCCGGCGACCGTCGGCCGTGTCATCGGCGACAATGGCGAGGTCCGGCTCGGCAATTTGATGCTGACTGCGATGGCCACTCCCGGCCATACGCCTGGCGCGCTGAGCTGGCGCTGGGTGAGCTGCGACGGCGGTGTGTGCCGGACGATCGTCTATGCCGACAGCCTGACGCCGGTCAGCCGCGACGACTACCGCTTCAGCGATCACCCGGCCACTGTCGCGGCGTTCCGCGCTTCGATCGCCAAGGTCGCCGCGAGCCCGTGCGAGATATTGCTGACGCCGCACCCGTCGGCGAGCCACATGCGCGAACGTCTGGCGCTTGGCAGGCCTCTGTTCGACCCCGATGCGTGCAAGGCCTACGCGGCGCAGCTGACCGCCAACCTCGACGAGCGGCTGGCGAAGGAAGCTGCCGCGAAGTGAGCTGGCGCGTCACGGTGCCGTGCACCCGCGCACAGGGCGAATCCATTCCGGACTCGGACGAGCTGTTCGCCGGCGGCGAAGTGCCGCCGGTGCTGGTCGCCGACGAGCCTGATGAGCGCCGGCCCGACGAATGGCTGATCCACGCCTATTTCGAGCATGAGCCGACGCCCGGGGACATCAGCTTGCTGGGCAAGCTCGGCAGTGGAGCCCCGCATATCGAGAAGCTCGGCGAACAGGACTGGGTGACGATGAGCCAGGCGGGCCTTCGGCCGATCCGCGCCGGCCGTTTCACGGTCCATACGCCGACCCACGCGCCCGAGCCTGACCGGATCAATTTCGAGATCGACGCGGGACTCGCGTTCGGCACCGGCCAGCATGCGACCACCAGCGGGTGCCTCGGTGCTCTTGATGCTCTGGCCAGCAGTGGCCGTCGCTTTGCCAATATCGCCGACATCGGAACAGGCACTGGACTGCTCGCCTTTGCAGCGCTGGCATTGTGGCCGGAAGCGAAGGCCATCGCCACCGACATCGACCCGGTGTCGATCGACGTCACCCGCGAAAATGCCGCAATCAACCGCGTGAAACTCGGCCACGGCGCGGGCGAGCTGCTCGTTGTGCAAGCCGACGGCATGGATTCGCCGTTGCTCACCGCGAGAGCGCCATTCGATCTGATCATCGCCAATATCCTCGCCGGGCCGCTGATCGGGCTTGCCCCGGATTTCGCTAAGGCGCTGCAGTCGGGCGGCACCGTCATCCTGGCCGGATTGCTGGACACCCAGGCTGACTCCGTGGTTGCAGCATATGAGAAGCTCGGTTTCACGCTCAACGAGCGAGGCGCCGGCGAATGGCCGGTGCTGATCCTGGAGCGCCTCTGACCGAAGCAAGGACGCGGCGAGCATTTGCGGTCGAGCCGCTCACTGCTAGTTTGCATGCCAGCGGAGGCGCCATGCACATTGACCGTCGATCTGCGCTTGGAAGTCTGTTTGCCGGTGCGGTCGCTTGCGTCTTGCCGGCCGCGACTGCCGCAGCAGCGCAATCGCTGTCCCTAGCCCAGGTCGTCGCGCGGCATACCCGGGCGCGCGGTGGCGCCAAACGGCTTGATCGCGTGAGAGCGGTTTCGATTCTTCCGACCATCACCGAGAAAGGGTCGGTGCTTCGAGCCCATTATCTGTGCACGGACGCGCCGGCGTGGCGCATCGATATCTACGCCGACGGCCGCCATGTCTTCTCCGAAGGTCTCGATTCGGCCGGACCGTGGCTGTGGCCCGTCGGGGATCCGAAGCCGCATGATGCCGTAGCCGACGCCCGAAAGACCGGCATTCAGGGGATCGAGTTCAACCTCTACGGGCTTCACCGATTCCCGTCGCGCGGACACAGCTTGTTTCTGGAAGGGCGCGAACTGATTGAAGGGACGAACTATTATGTGGTTCGCGTGCGGATGAAGGACAGCTACGAGACCCACCTCTACATCAGTCCGCGCAGCTGGATGATCGAACGTCGCCGCGACTTTCGCGCCTTTCACCCCGATGTCGACGCGACCAAGGCCTATGCCGAGAAAGTCTATAGCGACTTTCGAACGGTGGACGGGATCGTTTCGCCGTTCTCCGAAGTGCAGCGGAATTGGAAGACCGGACAAATCATCAACTCAACGACAACCAATTCGATAAGCTACAATCCCGAGATTGAACCGGGCGAATTGGACCGCTCGTTCAAGGCCCCCGACGCACTCTCCTAAGCTTCAGCGACGATCCTCGCCCATTCCTCTTCCGTCGCAACGCGGATCCCCAGTTCCTCGGCTTTCTTGAGCTTCGAGCCGGCTCCCGGACCGGCGACCACCAGGTCGGTCTTGGCGCTGACCGAGCCCGCCGCCCGCGCGCCGAGGCGTTCGGCTTGCGCCTTGGCTTCGTCGCGGCTCATGGTTTCAAGGCTGCCGGTGAAAACAATCGTCTTGCCGGTCCACTCGGTTTGCTTGGCGTCGCTGACGTAGGGTGTGGGCGTGGCTTCCGACAGCAGGTCGTCAAGCGCCTCGCGGTTGTGCGGCTCGTGGAAGAAATCGACGAGCGCCTCTGCCACGACGGGCCCGACGCCCTGGACCGACGACAGCTCCGCCTCGCCGCCTTCTGAAAGCGCGACGCGCCGAAGTCCGTCGATGGTACCGAAGCACTTGAGCAGGTCGCGGGCGGTCACGATCCCGACATGGCGGATTCCGAGCCCGAAGAGGAAGCGCGGGCCGTCAGGCTGACGCTTGGCTTCGATTGCGGCAAGCAGATTGTCGACCGATTTCTCCTTCCACCCCTCGCGGCCGAGCAGCTCGGCGCGGTGGTTGCGAAGGCGGAAGATATCGGCTGGTGAGTTGAGCCAGCCGAGCTCCATGAATTCGACGATGCTCTTCTCGCCCAGGCCCTCGATGTCGAGTGCGCCGCGCGAGACGAAGTGCCGCAGTCGTTCGAACCGCTGCGCGGGACAGATCAGCCCGCCGGTGCAGCGCACGTCGACCTCGCCCTCCTCCGCGACGGCTTCTGTCTGACATTCCGGGCAGCGCGTCGGGAATTCGTACGCCGGGCGCACCTCGTCGCGCGTCAGGTTCTCGACCACCTGCGGGATGACGTCGCCGGCGCGCTGGATGCGGACGCGGTCGCCGATGCGCAGGCCTAGCCGCGCAATCTCGTCGCGATTGTGGAGCGTGACGTTGGCGACGATGACGCCGCCGACCCCGACCGGGGTGAGGCGGCCGACGGGCGTCAGCTTGCCGGTCCGCCCGACCTGGATGTCGATCGCTTCGAGCGTGGTCTCGGCTTTCTCGGCGGGAAACTTGTGCGCGAGGCCCCAGCGGGGGGCGCGGGCAACGAAACCGAGCCGCTCCTGCAGATCGAGCCGATCGACCTTGTACACGACGCCGTCGATGTCGAACGGAAGGTCGGCCCGGGCTTCTTCGATTGCCCGATAATGGGCGAGCATTTCAGCGACGCTATCACAGCGGACGAGCAGGTCGGTGACGGGGACGCCGAAGCCTTCGATCCGCTTCATTGCTTCATACTGCGTGTCCGCCAACGGCTCACTAATCTCACCCCAGCCATGGGCCAGGAAGCGCAGCGGCCGCGCCGCGGTGATGCCCGGGTCCTTCTGCCGCAGCGAACCCGCAGCCGCGTTGCGCGGATTGGCGAATATCTTGCCGCCGCTCGCTTCCTGCCGCTGGTTCAGCGCTTCGAAATCGGCTTTCGACATGTGGACCTCGCCGCGGACTTCGAGGATGTCGGGAGCCCCTGCGACCTGTTGCGGAATGTCGGCGATGGTGCGGACATTCGCAGTCACATCCTCGCCGACCGCGCCGTCGCCCCGGGTGGCAGCAAGCACCAGCGAGCCATGCTCGTACCGCAGTGAGCAGCTCAGTCCGTCGATTTTCGGCTCCGCAGTCATCGCCACGAACGCATCGGCGGGGAGCGCGAGGAAGCGCTTGATGCGGGCCACGAACTGCTCGACCTCCTCGACCGAAAAGGCATTGTCGAGGCTGAGCATCGGCCGCGCATGGGCGACCTTGGCGAGTGCCGTAGTCGGGGCGGCGCCGAGGCGCTTCGACGGCGAATCTGCGCGGACAAGCTGCGGGAAACGTGCTTCCAGCTCGCGGTTCTCACGCACCAGCGCGTCATATTCCGCGTCGGAAATCTCCGGCGCGTCCTGGTCGTGATAGAGCTTGTCGTGCCGCGCGATCTCCTTTGCCAGCCGCATCAGGCGGTTGGCGGCCTCGGCCTCGCTCAAGTCGTCGGGCATCTTCAGCCGAACAATTCCTCGAGCAGGTTGATGAAGCTGGTCCACGACCGCTCGGCGGCAAGCGCGTTATAGGCGACCCCGTCGATCTGCAGCTCGCTCGCGTGCGGGTTGGTGAAGCCGTGGCCGACATGGCCGTAGGCGTGGATTTGCCAGTCGGCGCCGGCCTTGGTCAGTTCCTGCCCGAGCGCCACGACCTTGTCCGGCGGGACCATCGGGTCGTCCCAGCCGTGGAAAGCGACCACCTTCGCCTTGATCTTCTCGTCGGGCAGTCCGGGAGGGTCGAACAGGCCGTGAAAGCTGACGGCCGCGACGATGTCCGCGCCGCTCCGCGCGAGGTCGAGCGCGCACTGCCCGCCGAAGCAATAGCCGGCGACGACGATCTGGTCGTCAGGCACTTCGTCGAGCCTGCGCGCGAGCTCGAGCACATGCTGCAATCGCCGCCGGAGCGCCCCGCGGTCGCTGCGCAGCCGGGTCATTTCCGCGAACATCGTGTCGCGTTCTGCGCCGCGGAACTCCTTGCCGAACAGGTCGGCGACCAATGAATTATAGCCGAGCTCGACCAGCTGCCTTCCAAAGCCGATCTCGAGGTCGGTCACGCCCATCACCGTCGGGATCAGGATCACGGTCGGCCGCGCCTGGCCGTCGCGGCGTCCGACGAAGACGCTTTCGCACTGCTCGCCTTCGAAATTGTGCGCGATTGCGCGGTCCTTGCTCATGCCATCTCCCTTGCCAGCTCGGCGAGCTTAGCCACCGTGTTCATGTTGCGCGCAGTCCCCGCTTCGGCGGCGGGGATACGCAGTCTCGAGCGCCCGATACCGCGTTCGCCGTACGCGACATAGACCTCACGAGTCCCGGTTGCGACGCGCTCATCATGCTGGTTGCGGACGGTTTCGAGGAGGTCGGCGGGCGGGGCCTCGTTGAGGAAGTAGACTTGGACACTTTTTGAATGCGCCTCGCCGAATGGATTCCTGCCGACGACAGCTTCCATCTCAGCCGCGGTCCTCAGCATGACCCGTACGTCCCTCGCCATATGCGCCCGCAGCCGCTCCTCGAGCATCCGGCGCAGTTCCTCCTCCGGCTTGTCGCTGACGAACAGCAAATTGCCGCTTGCGATATACGTCCGCACGTTCGCCAGCCCGAGTTCCTCGGCAATCGCCGTGAGGTCGGCCATCCTCAGCGTGCTGCGGCCCACCAGGTTCACGCCGCGAAGCAGCGCGATATACGTCGTCACGCGGCGTCGAGCAGGCGCAAGGCCTGCGCGCGGGCTTCTTCGGTAATCGACGCGCCGGACAGCATCCGCGCTATTTCCTCGCGGCGTTCCTCTTCGTTGAGCTTGCGGACGCCGGTGCGGGTCCCGCCCTCGGTGTGGCTCTTCTCGATCCGGTAATGGTGCGATGCACGCGCGGCCACCTGGGGCGAGTGGGTGACGACCAGCACCTGGCTCTGCCGCGCAAGCCGGGCGAGACGCTCGCCGATCGCGCTTGCAACAGCTCCCCCGACACCGCGGTCGACCTCATCGAAAATCATGGTCGCGGCGCTGCCGGCCTCTGCGAGCGCGACCTTCAGCGCCAGGATGAAGCGCGACAGCTCGCCGCCCGAGGCAATCCGGGTCAGCGGCCCGAACGGCGCGCCGGGATTGGTCGACACTTCAAACTCGACCCGGTCGGTGCCGGCTGGACCCGGCTCCGCCGCGGCGATCGCCGTGCGAAAGCGCGCGGCGTCGAGCT
>Ga0207674_10009521_pt1 | contig 11088 bp, 9 predicted proteins | sample KBSCornC72_FD_184303 | JGI IMG/M metagenome (GOLD analysis project Ga0207674, IMG submission 184303) | Corn rhizosphere microbial communities from Kellogg Biological Station, Michigan, USA - KBS Corn C7-2 (SPAdes) (version 2) | ecosystem: Host-associated > Plants > Roots > Rhizosphere > Soil ...
GAGACGAAGATGGTGGGGGCGTCGACGCCGTTCTCGTGCATGGCCTCCAGCAGGCTGTGGCCGTCGATGTAGGGGAGGTCGACGTCGAGCAGGATGAGGTCCACTTTCTCGCGGCCGACCTGCATCAGCGCGTCGGCGCCGTCCTTGGCCAGCAGCACCGAATAGCCGGCCGACTTCAGCAGCGCGTTGGTCAGCTCGCGATTGAGCACGTTGTCCTCGACCACCAGCACCGTCTTCTTGCGCTGATCGTTCGCCGCGGCGGCGGCGGGGGCGGCGGCGTCGCGCGCCCGGAGTTGCTTGATCTCCCGCTGCAGGGCCTGGGTCTCCGCGTCGGGCTCGATGCGCAGCTCGCGCTTGAGGATGCGGGCGCAGGTCTCGTACTGCTGCAGCGCGTTCACGATGTCGCCGCTCTGCATGTACAGCCGCATCAGCATCCGGTGCACCGGCTCCTGCAGCGTGTCGACGCGCAGCGAGCTCTGCGCCGTGGCGATGGCGTCGTCGAGCGCGCCGCCGCGGGCTTGGAGGTCGGCGAGCTGCGCGTGGGCCTTGAGGGCCACGCGGTGCAGGCGGTCGCGCTCGGCGATCACCCACTGATCGAAGCGCTCCTCGTTGAGGACGAAGCCTTCCATGAAGTCGCCGCGATAGAGCGGAATCGCCTGCGCCAGCGCAGCCTCGGTGCCCGCGGCCACCAGCGACTCGAACTTCGCCACGTCGCAGTCGGCCAGCGTCTCGTCGAGGCCGAGCAGGTCGCCCTCCTCCACCAGGATCTTCTCCTTGGGCGAGACGCCCGCCAGTTCTTTGCGCAGCGTCGAGAGCGTCTGCCGCAGGCTCTGCCGCGCCTGGTCGGGCCCGGTGCTGCTCCACAGCAGCGTCGCCAGCTTCTCGCGCGAGATGCGCTGCGCCGGCCTGACGCCGATGTAGGCGAGGAGCGCCTGCGACTTCTTGGCCCCCACGGCGACCAGCGAACCGTTCGAGGAACGGATCTGCAGATCGCCGAGGAGCTCCAGACGGAGAGCAGACATGCTGCGGATGATAACCTCGCCGGCCGCTCTATCCGCTTCCCGTCGTCTCATGCGGCGCGTGCACGGGCTTGGACTCCGGCGACCCCCACTGCCGCAGCCAGATCGACAGCACCACGATGGACAGCACGGCGAGGAGCTCGCTCTGCCAGTTCTGGAACGACTCGTACCAGAACTGCGCGGTGCCCAGGTATCCGAGCGTGCCCACCCGCTCCACGGAGCCGTGCTCCAACTGCTCCTGGTTGTACTTTCGCGCGCCGCTGGCCGCGTGCCCGAAAAACGAGATCAGGAAGAGGATGAGAAACGCGAGGCTCAGCGACCACTTGTAGAGCTTCAGCATCCAACCGCCCTTTCGGACCGGTAACGGGGCCTTCGGGTCGCGGCTGTGTTTCTCGGGATCCTCGTCAACGTCCTCCTTGCCGCCGGGTTTCTTCGACTCGGAGGAGCCTTTTTGAAACAGGAAGACGGTGACGATGACGTAGAAGCCCATCTGGAGAAACTCGCTCTCCCAATTCTCGAAAACGGTCTCCCCGAAATCGGAGGAGGAGAGGAACTCCGAGTATGTGATCTCCGGATTCCCGTGCTGCCGCGCCTCGTCGTTGTGCGCCTTCCACCCCGCGACGCTGTGTCCCACGAGGCAGGCCAGGAACAACGTGAAGATCACGATCGATAGCCCGTTGTTCTTCCACATGCGAGGTGTCATTCGGGCTCCATCACCACCGCGCTTTCCGCCGGCAGCGTCCACCGCCCATCTGCGTCCTCCACCTCCGCCACCGGCTCGCTGGACCAGACGAGCTGCCAGCGGCGGCCGGGAGGCGGGGCGAGGAGCGGCTCGGGGACGACGTCGAGGTGCAGGACGTCGCCGAGGTTGACGAGGAGGAGTCGCTCGGGAGTGAAGCGGAGGACGAAGGCGTGCGCGCCGAGCACCGCGCCGTCGACGTGGGTGGCCGGGCGGCGGAGGCGCAGCAGCTCGCGGTGCAGCGCCAAATCGCCCGCGTGGCTTTCGCGCTCGGACCAATCGAGCTTGCAGCGCGCGAACGTCTCCGGATCGCCGGGGCGCGCGACGCCGTCGCCGGCGATCGACGGGAACTGCCGGAGGAACTCGCGGCGTCCATCAGCCACCGCGTCGGCCAGCTCCGGCTTGTGGTCGGCGAAGTAGACGAACGGCGCCGACGCCGCGAACTCCTGTCCCTGAAAGAGCATCGGCACGTTCGGCCCGAGGAGCAGCAGCGCGGTGAGCGCGCGATGGCGGCCGGGGGAGGTGAGGAACTGAATGCGCTCGCCGCGCTGCGAGTTGGCGATCTGATCGTGGTTCTGCAGATAGCAGACGAGCCTCTCGCGCGGCAGTCCGCGCGAGGACGACCCGCGGCGGTGCTTCTGCCACGAGTAGCGCTGCCCTTGATACAGGAACCCGTTGTTGGCCATGGAGACGAATTCCTGCGGCGCGCCGAAGTAGTCGGTGTAGTACGCCTCGCGCATTCCGGTCGCGGCGACCATGGCCGCGTGATGCCAGTCGTCGTTCCAGAGCGCGTCGACGCCGTACTCGGCGATGAGCTGCACGTTTTGCCCCTCGTTTTCGCCGACCACGACGATGGAGCGCTCGCCCGCCGCCGCGCGCGCGGCGCGCGTGATCGCGGCGATGACATGCTCCGCCGAGTCGTCGTGGATCGACTGCGTGGCGTCGAGGCGCAGACCGTCGAGGCGGTACTCGTCGATCCAGTACGCGGCGTTCTCGGCGACGAATTCGCGCACGCCGTCCGCCCCCTCGCCGTCGAAGTTGATCGCCGCGCCCCACTCGTTGACGTACTTGTCCGTGAAGTACGTCGACGAGTACTGGCTGACGTAGTTCCCGTCGGGCCCGAAGTGGTTGTAGACCACGTCGAGGATCACGCCGAGTCCGTGGCCGTGCGCGGCGTCGACGAAGGCGCGGAAATCGTCCGGCGAGCCGTAGAGGTGGGTCGGCGCCCAGAGGTCGACGCCGTCGTAGCCCCAGCCGAATCGCCCCGGAAACTCCGCCACCGGCATGACCTCGATGAGGGTGACGCCGGCGTCGCGCAGGTGCGGCAGCTTGTCGATCGCCGCGCGCCACGTGCCTTCCTGGGTGAACGTGCCGATGTGGATTTCGTAGATGACGGCGGGCGCGGCCGGCTGCGAGCTCACCCATCTGTACCTCGACGGATCGATCACTTCCGAAGGCCCGTGCGGCCCCTCGGGCTGAAAGCGCGACGCCGGATCGGGATAGGTCTCGCGCTCGTCGTCGAGGCGGAACCGGTAGCGCGTCCCCGCGCCCGCGCCGGCGACGAAGCCGTGGAAGTGGCCGCTCGGCTCGCGCTCCAGCGCGTGCTCCACGCCGTCGATCACCACGCGCACGGACTGCCGGCGCGGCGCCCAGACGCGGAAATCCACGCCATCCCCGTCAACCTCGGCGCCAATGGCGCGACGTCGAACCATGTCTCCCGCCGCTGCAACTATCATCCCCGCGTGAATCTCCTGCACCTTTTCGACCTGTCGCTCGTCAATCGCGCGGCGGAGATCGCGCTCGAGTGGGGAGGGGAGTCGTTCACCTTCGGCGAGATCGAACGGCGCAGCAACCGGATGGCGAACGCCCTGCGTGGGCGAGGGTTCGTCAAGGGCGACCGGCTCTGCGTCCACCTCGCGAACCGCATCGAGCTGATCGACCTCTACCTGGCCTGCGTGAAGCTCGGCGTCATCTTCGTCCCCATCAACATCCTCTACCGGGAGCGCGAGATCGCGCACATCGTCGCAGACGCCGAGCCGCGCGCCACGATCGCCGAGGGCGATCTGGTGGGGCTGACCTCGGACGACGACGCGCGCCCGGTCGTCGACCTCGACGGCGACACGCCCGCCGCGATCATCTACACCTCGGGCACCACCGGCGCGTCGAAGGGTGCCGTGCTGACGCACAACAATTTCGCGGCGAACGCGGTCAATCTCCTCACCGCCTGGCAGATCACCGAGCGAGATCGCTTCCTTCTGGTCCTGCCGCTCTTTCACATCCACGCCCTCGGCAACGGCCTGCACTGCTGGCTGCTCAGCGGATGCCGCATGCGGCTGCTGGAGCGCTTCGACCACCGCACGGCGCTCGGCGAATTACGCGACTTCCGCCCCACGCTCTTCTTCGGCGTGCCGACGGTGTACGTCCGCCTGCTCGACACGCCGCCCGACGACGCGCGCGCCATCGGCGCGGCCATGCGCCTCTTCGTCTCCGGCTCCGCGCCGCTGCCGGTGCAGGTCTTCGAGCGCTTCCGCGAGCTGTTCGGCCACACCCTCCTCGAGCGCTACGGCATGACCGAGACGTTCATGACCATCAGCAACCCGTATGCCGGCGAGCGCCGCGCCGGCACGGTCGGCTTTCCGCTGCCGGGCGTCTCCGTGCGGGTCGACGACGGCGAGCTGCTGGTCAAATCGCCGACGCTCTTCGCCGGCTACTGGCGCCGCCCCGCCGCGCTGGAAGACGGCTGGTTCCGCACCGGCGATCTCGTCACCCGCTCCGGCGACGGCTACTTCACCCTCCTCGGCCGCAAGTCCGACCTCATCATCTCCGGCGGCTTCAACATCTACCCGCGCGAGATCGAGGACTTTCTGCTCGAGCAGCCCGGCGTGACCGAGGCCGCGGTGGTCGGCGAGCCCAACGAACTGCGCGGGGAGGTGCCGGTGGCGTACGTCGTCGGCGAGTTCGACGACGCCGCGCTGCGCGACGCCTGCCGCGCCTCGCTCGCGTCGTTCAAGGTCCCGCGCCGCTTCGTGCGCGTCGAGTCGATTCCGCGTACGGCGCTGGGGAAGGTGCAGAAGCACCTGCTTCGGAGTGCGGCGGCAAAGCCGCCGCTTTGAAAGCGGCGCCCGGAGGCGCCGCACTCCGAAAAATCACCGCGATCCGTACAACGCCACCACTGTCGGCCCCCGGTAATTGCCGACCGGCGAGCCGCCGGCAATGGCTACGCCGACTTCGTCAAAGTCGCGGCCGAGGATGTTGGCACGGTGGCCGGGGGAGTGCATCCAGCCGTCGACCACGCCGGTGGCGCTGCGGTAGCCGGCGGCGAGGTTCTCGCCGATCACGCTGTACTGGTAGCCGCGGCGTTGGGCCCAGACGAAGGGCTGCAGGCCGTCGGGCGAGACGTGATTGAAGTATTTCTTGGAGAACAAATCGGCGATCCGGTCGTCGGCGGCGAGTGCGAGCCGCGTGTTGACGCGCAGCGGGCGCAGGCCGTACGCGGCGCGCTCGCGGTTCATGGCGGCGATCACCGCGTCTTCCATCGACGACTGCTGCGGAGCCGCCGTCCGCCCGGCCACCTCGACGCGGCCGGAGCCGAGCACCCGAGACAGCTCGTCGGCCAAGCCTTGAAGCTCTGTCCTCCGCGCGCTGCGCGTTTCCGCGAAGAGGGACATCGGCGCGGCCATGGCGGCCGCGACCACCAACGAGATAAATGCCTTGGTTTTCATGGGCTTCCTCGAATCCTGCTGTTTTGGACGGGCGATACAATCGCAAGCCATGTGCCTCATCGCCGTCGCCCACCTCGCCTCGGAGCGCTGGCCGCTGGTCATCGCCGCGAATCGCGACGAGTTCTTCGACCGCCCGGCCCGCGCGGCGCATGCGTGGGACGACGCGCCGGACGTCATCGGCGGGCGCGACCTGCGGGCGGGCGGGAGCTGGCTGGCGGTGACGCGGGGCGGGCGGTTCGCCATGGTGACCAACGTGCGCGGGTTGCCGGAGCCGCAAAACGCGCCGTCGCGCGGCGCGCTGGTCGCAGACTTCGTACGCGGCGATGCGAAGCCGCTGGACTATGCGCAAAACGTGCAGCGCGCGCGATACGCGGGCTTTCACTTGGTGGTGGGGGAAACAGGCGTCGTCGCGCACGTCGCCAGCGACGCGGCGGCGCGCGCGCTGGAGCCGGGCATCTTCGCCGTCAGCAACGCGCCGGCGGCCATCGACTGGCCGAAGATCGTCTACGCGCGCGAGGCGATGGCGCGGGCGCTCGCCGCGGACAACCTCGAAGAGGATTTGATGCGCTTCCTCACCACTCCGCGCGGCGCGCCGGTCGAGAGCGAGGTGTTCGTCTCCATCCCCGAGATGCGCTACGGCACGCGCGCTTCGACGATCGTCATCGCCTCGGCGGACGGCGCGCTCGACTTCACAGAGCGGACCGCCGAAGGCGAAGCGCGTTTCCGATTACGGTCACCGAGCTGAAGGTCATCGCCGCGCTGGCGATCATCGGATTGAGCAGCCCGAACGCCGCCAGCGGCACGCCGAGGACGTTGTAGACGAAGGCGAAGAAGAGATTCTGGCGGATGTTGCGCATCATGGCCTCCGACAGATTGCGCGCGCGGGCGATGCCGCGCAGGTCGCCTTTGACCAGCGTGATGTCGGCGCTCTCGATGGCGATGTCGGTGCCGGTGCCCATGGCGATGCCGACGTCGGCGCGCGCCAGCGACGGCGCGTCGTTCACGCCGTCGCCGGCCATGGCCACGCGGTGCCCCTCGCTCTGCAGGCGGCGGATGACTGCTTCCTTCTCCGCCGGCAGCACCTCGGCTTCGATCATGTCGATGCCCAACTCGCGCCCCACAGCCTCCGCGGTGGCGCGCACGTCGCCGGTGAGCATCACGATCTTCAAGCCCTTCGCGTGCAGCTCGCGAATTGCCTCGGCCGTCGTCGGCTTGATGGGATCGGCGACGACGATGTGACCGACCACGCGGCCGGCGACCTTCACCGTCACGCCCGGCCGCCCGACGGAAATCTCGTGTCCGTCGACCGTCCCGGTCACGCCCACGCCGGCAATGGTCTTCACGTCTGTGGCAGTGCCGGCCGGCGCCGCGGCGGCGAGAATGGCCGCCGCCAGCGGATGCTCGCTGGCGCGCTCGACCGCCGCCACCCATCCGAGCACTTGCGGATCGAGATCGTGCGACACCACGCGCGGCTTCCCCTCGGTCAGCGTGCCGGTCTTGTCGACGACGATGGTGTCGACGCGCGCCAGCGTCTCCAGCGCCTCGGCGTTCTTGACCAGGATGCCCGCGGTCGCCCCGCGGCCGGTGGCCACCATGACCGACATCGGCGTCGCCAGCCCCAGGGCGCAGGGGCAGGCGATGATGAGAACCGCGACCGCGTTGACCCACGAGTGCGACACGATGAGGGTGACTACGGCGACGGCGATGACCGCGGGAACGAACCAGGCCGAGACCACGTCCGCCAGCCGCTGGATCTTCGCCCGGCTGCGCTGCGCCTCGGCCACCATGCGCACGATCTGCGCGAGCAGCGTGTCGGCGCCGACGCGCTCGGCGCGCATCACGAACGAGCCGGTGGTGTTCACCGTGCCGGCGGTGACGCGGCTGCCGGGCGTCTTCGCCACCGGCAGCGGCTCGCCGGTGATCATCGACTCGTCGACCACGCCGTTGCCGTCGTCGACCACGCCGTCGACGGCGATGCGCTCGCCGGGCCGGACGCGGAGGCGCATGCCGGGCGTGACCTGCGTGACGTCGATGTCGTGCTCGCCGCCGTCGTCCATCACCATGCGCGCTGTCTTCGGCGCCAGGCCGAGCAGGGCCTTGATGGCGCCGGAGGTCCGCTCGCGCGCGCGCAGCTCGAGGACCTGGCCGAGGAGGACCAGGGTGGTGATGACCGCGGCGGCCTCGAAGTAGAGCTCCCCGCCGATGACGACGGCGACGGTGCTGTACACGAACGCCGTGCCGGTGCCCATGGCGATGAGGGTGAACATGTTGAGCTGCCGGTTGACCACCGACGCCCACCCGCGCACGAAGAACGGCCAGCCGCCCCAGAGCACGACCGGCGTGGCCAGGACGAGCTGCAGCCACGCCGGCATGATCATCAGCATCGCGCCGGCCATGAGCGGGGCGGTGAGAATGGCGCAGATGACGAGGCGCCGCCGCATGTCGAGCAGCTCGACGTTCGGCCCTTCGTCCAGCGTGGCCGTGCGCGGCTCGAGGGCCATGCCGCAGATGGGGCAGAAGCCGGGCGCGTCGCGCACGACCTCGGGGTGCATGGGGCAGGTGTATTGGTTGGCCTGTGGAGCGGCGGGCTTTAGCCCGCCGTCCGGCGGCCTGAAGGCCGCCGCTCCACAGGTCCAGATCCGCATCGAGGCGCCGGAGATGTGCTCGCGCTACACCGCCCTCCCCATCCGCGGCGTCACCGTCCGCCCCTCCCCGCCCGAGGTCCAGCGCCGCCTGGAGGCGGTCGGCCTGCGCCCCATCAACAACATCGTCGACGCCACCAACTACGTGATGGTGGCCCTCGGCCATCCGCTGCACGCGTTCGACCTGGACAAGATCGCCGAGAAGACCATCCTCGTCCGCCGCGGCAAGCCGGGGGAGTCGATCAAGAGTCTCGACGGCGAGATCCGGAAGATCGACGCCGACACCGTGGTCATCGCCGACGCCAGGCGGCCGGTCGGTCTCGGCGGAATCATCGGCGGCTTCGACACCGAGATCACCGCCACCACAAAGAACGTCCTGCTCGAGTGCGCGTGGTTCAACCCCTCCGCCATCCGCCGCACCGCGCGCCGGCTCGGGCTGAAGACCGATGCCTCATACCGCTTCGAGCGGCGCGTCGATCCGAACGACACCATCGCCGCGGTGGAAGAGGCCGCGCGCATGATCGGCGGGACAGCCGAGGCGGTCGTCGAGGCGATCGCCGCCGCGGCGGAGCCGAAGACCATCCGCCTCCGCTCGGCGAAGCTGCACGAGCAGTCGGGCGGCGTGATCGGCGACGGCTACGCCCTCGAGCTCTTCCGCCGCCTCGGCTTCGGCGCGGAGATCGTGCACGACGGAATCATGGTCACCGTGCCGACCTACCGCGGTGACATCCACGAAGAGATGGACCTGGTCGAGGAAGTGCTGCGCTTCTTCGGCCTCAACAACATCCCCGCCTCGCTGCCGCGCCTGACCACCGGCGACGTCCGCCGCGAGGCGGTGGAGGTGGCCAACGACACCGTCCGCGACGTCCTGGCGGCGTGCGGGTTGTCCGAGGCCATCAACTACTCGTTCATCCCCGCGGCGTGGAATCCGATGTTCTCGGACGAGGAGCCGGTGGCCATCACCAACTCGCTCTCGGAGAACATCGCCGCCATGCGGCTGTCGCTGATGGGCGGGCTGCTCGAGAACGTGGTCTTCAACCGCTCGTACGGCACGCGCGACGGCGCGCTCTTCGAGGCCGCCCGCACCTACCACCGGGCCGGCGAAGCGGTGCGCGAGCATCACCGCGCGGGGATCGTGATGTTCGGCTCGGTCGGCGAGTTCTGGGGCGACGCCAAGCGCGCGATCGATTTCTTCGACATCAAAGGCCTCGTCGACCAGATCGCCAACCGTTTCCACGTCCCGCTGACGTACGCGGCGTCGGACCAGCCGTGGCTGCGCAAGTCGAAGCGCGCCGTGGCCCGGCACGGCGACCGCGCCATCGCCAACGTCGGATTCGTCGCCGCGGACGTGCTGCAGGCGTTCGGGATCAAGGGCGACGTGCTGGCCGCGGAGATCGACGTCGAGGCCCTGCTCGCGGCGTCGAACACCGAGTGGACGATGGCGCCGGTGGCGCGCTTCCCGGGCGTGCCGATGATTCTGGCCATCACCCACGGGCGCGACCTCCCCTACCAGCGGATCATCGACACCATCCGCTCGTTCGAGGTGCAGCATCTCCACGACGTCGGGCTGCGCGACCGCTTCACCCCCGACGACAACACCATCAAGACAACCCTCGGCATGTGGTATCAGGCGTTCGACCGCTCGCTGACGCAGGAGGAAGTGACCGCGCTGCAGCAGCAGCTCGCCTCGCGCCTGGCGGCGATGCTTCCGGTGAAAGTGCTATGAAAAAAACGAAAGAAGAGCAGATACCCCTCGCGGGAACCGAAGAGGGAGAGATTCTCGCCCGCCTCCACGAGCGGGTGGAGAAGGCCATCGCCACCATCCAGGAGCTGCGGCGGGAGCGCGACTCGCTTCGCGCCAAGCTGGAGCAGGCCGAGGGGAAGGTGCGCGAGCAAGGCGACGCGTCGGAGCGCTTGGCGTCGCTGGAAGACGACTGCGAACGGTTTCAGAAGGAGCGCAGCGAGATCCGCAACCGGATCGAGACCATGCTGGCGAATCTGGAGTCGTTGGAAACGTCAGACTGAGCCGCGGCGGCCCTTGAGCACGGCGCGCGAGAACTTGATGAAGTAGTCGACGCCCGACACCAGGGCGAAGAGCATCACCACCCACAGCGCCAGCTCGCCGATGAACTTGAACTCGCCGAGCTCGTAGCCGACGATCAGCAGCGAGATCGCCACCACCTGCGCCACAGTCTTGGTCTTCCCCAACGGCGAGGCGGCGATGGTCACGCCCTGCTGCGCGGCGATGGAGCGCAGTCCCGAGACGGCGAACTCGCGTCCGATGATGATCACCACCATCCAGGCGCGGGCCAGGCCGAGCTCGACCAGGGAGATGAACGCCGCTGACATCAGCATCTTGTCGGCGATGGGGTCGAGCAGCGCGCCCAGCCGCGTCATCTTGTTCATCCGCCGCGCGATGTAGCCGTCGAAGTAGTCGGTGATGGCGGCGACGAGAAAGATGCCCAAGCCCAGGAAGTTCGAGTACTTGGTGAGGAGCACCACCACCATGACCGGAACGAGGAAGATGCGGAAGAGGGTCAGCGAGTTGGGGAGGTTGACGATCTCCGCGCCGACGTCTTCGCCCGGCGGCGGCGCCGGCACGACGGTCGGTTTGGCTGGTTCCAGCACGGCGGGAGCGGGTTCGGTGGACTGCACAGACATGCGCGTTTCGCGAACTTCAGAATAGTCGGTTTGCAAGACGCGTGGAAGCACGCGGATTGGAATATCGATCAGGACGTTGACATTCCTAGGCCTGCTGCCGAGAATCTCACTCCCACCTTTCGTGCGAAAGTGGCGGAACTGGTAGACGCGCAGGTCTCAGAAGCCTGTGACCATTAGGTCTTGGGGGTTCGATTCCCCCCTTTCGCACCAATCCCTCATCGTTTCCGCGCCTGCTCCAGCTGTGCCACGAACACCATCTCGCCGTGCGACTGCGCGAAGGCGAGGGCGTTCTCCACGGCGGCGTC
>Ga0207674_10009527_pt1 | contig 11084 bp, 7 predicted proteins | sample KBSCornC72_FD_184303 | JGI IMG/M metagenome (GOLD analysis project Ga0207674, IMG submission 184303) | Corn rhizosphere microbial communities from Kellogg Biological Station, Michigan, USA - KBS Corn C7-2 (SPAdes) (version 2) | ecosystem: Host-associated > Plants > Roots > Rhizosphere > Soil ...
CTTGCCGATCGATAAGCTGCCACCGTGGCCGCCGTCTTCGCTCTATCCGATTTCAGCGTCTCTTCCGCTTCGCCCAGCGTCTGCTCCGCGTCCTTCACTTTCAGGCGTGCTTCGGCGCCATCGATCTCCGATAGTATCTCGCTCTTGCTCGCGTCCAGCTTCGCTGCTTCAAGGTCGTAGCGCGCCTTCATGACGGCCGTTGTATCCTTTTCTTCAGTGAGCTTGCCCTCAGCCTGACCCTGATTGATCTGCGCATCCGCCGACTTCAAAATGGATCGATCCTGATCAAGCTCTGCCTTCGTCTTCGACGGATCGAACTCAGCAACCACGTCACCTTTTCGGACCGTGCTACCGTCTGCAGCAAGCTTGACGATCTGCACATTGCCAATGTCGGAAGGAGCAGAAATCGACACAGTGCGCGCAGCTTTCAGCTCGCCGCGAAATTGAAGAACATCCAGAAACTCAGATCGCTGAACCTGGAAGACCGGCTCCGTTGGATCTTTCTTCACGGAACGCACCCAGCCAAACAGTCCAACGCTGCCGGCCAGAATCACACCTGCAATCGCAGCTTTCCGGTGTTCCATGAACGCGCGCCGCAGCCTATTCACCATGGACTCCTTGCATTTGAGCGGTGTTGGGCCGCTCTATATCTACCGCGGCAGACAGGTCCGGCATCAGACGTGGATCATTGCCCTGAATACTGAACGTCGCAGAGAAAGTTCGGACGCTCGCCGAAAAGTCCCCTTTCTTCCCCATCGGGTCGATCGACTCGAGCTTGGCGTTGAAAGCAAGATCGGGGTACGCATCAAGATGTACCCGCGCCTGCTCGCCCACCTGAAGAGCCGCCAGGTCCTCCTGGTTGATTTGAACGTGCACCTCCATCACCGACGGGTCAACCACCTGCATGAAGGGAACGCCGGGACGGACCTGGTCTCCCTCCTGCACTTCACCCATGGTGCCTTCTTTCCAAATGGTGTTGTACACAACAATCCCGTCGATCGGCGACCGGATCTCCATGAGCGCCGCATTAGTTTGCGCATGAGTCATGGTTTCGCGCGTACGGTCGCGCTGGATCTGCAGCACGCGTATGGCAGCCGCTGCGGCCTTTCGCTTCAACAGGAAGGTTTCCTTGAGCTGGGTGAATGTGGCCTTCGCTTCGTCCAGGGTCTGCTGTGCCTTTTCTGCATCGATGCGAGATAGAAGCTCAAATTTCTTCATCTCGAGCTCGGCCTTGCTTAGCGCGCTCTCCGCCTGCTCCAGTTCAGTCTGATCCTTTGCTTTGGCTGCAAGCTCGGCAGCTTCTGCCTGCAGAACCTTTCCGTTCTGGTCATCCGCCTGTGCCTGCTTGTCGACGATGTCCCGTAATTGTGCCTGACGATCGAACTCGGCGAGTACGTCGCCTTTCTTCACGCGGCTACCACTCGGTATGAGCTTGATGACCGTTAGCGTGCTGACCTGCTGGCCGGAAAGGACCGGCGCAAGTATCGCTCTCGATAGGACGGCTTGCGTCTTCCCCGTCAGGCGAACCTGCGAGGCTGACGCTCGAGAATCAGCGAGCACGGCTTTCAGTGAATGGGAAGACGGAGATTGCGGCCGGCGAACGAAGTAGAAACCGATGAAGACGAGAGCGAGAAGCGCTGCGAGGCTCCAGTGCCAGTAGCGCTTGAGCCACGGGCGCGCGCCACCCTGTCCAGCGACCTCGGATTTCGCTTCTAAAGGAGCTAATTCGCTACTCACTCTGCCCGCTCCCAGCATCCCCCGTGGATACACGCCTGACCTACAGCTGGAAAAATCGATGACCCACTATAGCGCCCGAGATCGAAGCAAACCAACTCCGGGCCACGTGGAGAATCAGGCTTGGACCACTATGCCGATAGACGGTGCAACTCGTGAATCCGTTTCTGCTTTCTTGATGTTTTTCGAATCCCGCGCTCGGGTAGACACGACCTCAACTTCGATGAGCCCTGGATCGCCCAGCTGAACGATGGCGCTGGAGGTTCGAACGCACAAGCCCAACTACCGCACGGTACTTCGCCTATCCAGCAGAATGCTGGCGAACGGGCGGCAACTCCTCCTGATGGCTTCAGAGAGACCTTGCGGATACGATTTAAGGATTCAAAGTGTTGGAGCTTTTTTTGCTCGGGGAGACAGAGGATTTGGACCTTCGAGTTCCTGGTCCCTAACTGAAACAATATTGAAACGACGGAGTTAGGAGCGCAATAACCTACTTCATGACTAAACGATTCTGAGTAGGTGGGTCAGGTTGCATTGTGAGGCCACCGGTCTTCCTTACATTCCAAGCATAAGGATCGCCGTTCGCAAAGGCAGCCGACTTAAGTTAGGGCGAGCCTCCAATATTTGAGGAATTCGTGAAACTGGTGGCCGGGGTGGAATTGTAAACCTCTACTTTTCCGTACGGCGTCTTCGGTGGTGTTAGCCGCGCGAAGACGCCGTCGGTCTTTCGACAAATCAATCAATCAATCAATCAATCTCCTGCGAGGGCAAGATCGCGCTCTTTCTGCTCGACTGAGCTTCGAGAGTCTCGACCGATCTCGGACTTGTTGTCAAATGAGTGACCGGTCAAGAGGCCAATGACGAACCATGCGAACAAAGCCGCGCCGATTGCGAAAAGTATGTCTCCGGGAACTCGCATCCAACGCAGCAACTGCATGGTATGAGACTGCATGAACTCCGAGGATCTCGCATACCAGGTTCCGTGTTCAATCGAGGCCCAGGCTTGCAGAAGTCCAACCGGCAGCATGCTGAGAATGACCATGAAAATCAACCCCAGATTGAGCGACCAGAACGAAAGCTTCAGTGGACCTTCTTTCCACTTCCTTCCCGGCTTCAGTGCCCGCAGGCAGAATAGTGTCAGGCCGAGGCCGAGCATTCCATAAACACCGAACAGTGCGGTATGGCCGTGCACCGGAGTGAGATTAAGCCCCTGCATGTAGTAGAGCGCCACTGGTGGGTTGATCAGGAACCCGAACAGTCCTGCACCTACAAGGTTCCAGAACGCCACAGCCACGAAGAAGTAGATGGGCCATTTGTAGTTTGCAATCCATGGGGATCGTTTTGTTGGTTGCGCAAGACGGATGTTCTCCCAGGCCTCGTACCCAATCAGTGTGAGCGGCACAACTTCGAACGCGCTGAAGATTGCGCCAAGGCCAATCACAGCTGGTGTCGCGCCTGCGAAGTAGAGGTGGTGAAACGTTCCAATGATGCCGCCTGACAGGAAAATCGTGGTCGAGAACAATGCGGCTTTGGTCGCAGTGCGAATCTCGATCAGTTTGAGCCTGGTGAAGAGGAATCCAATGACGACGGTGGCGAAAACCTCAAAGAAGCCTTCAACCCAGAGGTGAACAACCCACCAGCGCCAATACTCTGCTGTAACAAGATGGCTCCGCTGGCCGTACATCAGTCCTGCGGAATAGAACAGCGGAATGGCGATACTGGAGATCAGGAAGAGGCTCAGCAACGACCTGTCTTCGCTCTTGCGAACCAGCGCCGGCTTGAGCGCTGCGACCATCATGACGAGCCATAGGACTAACCCAACCAGCAGCAGAATTTGCCAGAGGCGTCCGAGGTCGACATATTCATACCCCTGGCTGCCAAGCCAAAACCACATGTTGCCGAGACGTTGCTGGATTCCGAGCCATTCACCCGCAAGCGATCCGCCGACAACGAGAATCAGGGCTCCGAAGAGCACGTTCACACCCATTCGCTGATACTTCGGTTCGTGACCACTGACCGCGGGTCCGACGTAAAGACCTGTTGCAAGCCACGATGTTGCGATCCAGAATATGGCGATTTGCAAGTGCCAGGTTCGCGTGACGGCGTAGGGAAGATACTTGTCCAGAGGGAAGCCGTAAAAGCCGTGACCTTCAACTCCATAATGTGCAGTCACAATGCCCATCAGGATCTGGACGCCCCAGAGAATTACTACGACAAAAAAGTACTTCAGCGTTGCTCGTTGTGACGGGGTCGGCTGAAATGCAAGGAACGGATCCTTCTCGGGATATGGCCCATGGACAAGTTCCTTCTCCTGCGATGCGGACCACCAGACCAATCCACCTATGCCGGCGAGCAATCCAACAAAGCTCAAGACCGACCAGAGAACGGCGCCTGAAGTCGGAGCGTTGGCAACCAATGGTTCGTGCGGCCAGTTGTTTGTGTAGGTGGCCTCCGATCCGGGTCTATCAGTGCTGGCCGCCCATGCGGTCCACCAGAAGAATTCGGCGAGTTGGTGCTGCTTGGCGGCGTTCGTCAGGGCACCTTGCGGGATCGCATATGCGGAGCGGCCCTTGCCAAATACGTCGGCGTAGTAAGTGTCGAGTTGCCTGAACGCAGCAGCGCGATCTGCACTGAGCGTCACGCGGTTTGTCGAAGCATCGTAGGTGTTGGTGCGCATCTCCCGAATCAGTCGGGCCTTGAGAACCGCTTGTTGGTCCTGGCCCAGAGATTCGAAATTCCTGGCTCCTGAACTTACGGCCCAGGTGTCCAGAAGGATGAGCGACTCACGATGGAGCCAATCGGCACTCCAGTCGGGCGCCACATAGGCACCATGGCCCCAGACGGTCCCGATCTCCTGGCCGCCGGTCGACTGCCAGACACCTTGCCCGTCGGTGATCGAACTACCGGTGAACAAGAGCTGTCCGTCGGCGGTATAGACATCCGGAATCGGAGGAGCTTCACTGATCATCTTTCGCCCGATGCTGCCGAGCACCGCGAACGATCCGAGAATGACGATGGCTAAGGCCACCCAATAACGCTTGTAGGACATGATCTTCCCTCAATTGAAAATGAAAAGCAGGTCGCGCCCTTGTCCGTTACCGGAGGTGGCTGCAATTGAACCCAAGTTAAAGATTTCGCAAGCTGAATGCAGGGACCTAAGTCACAATTTCGTGATAACAATCGCAATTCACGAGATAGAGTCTCCCAACAAAACGAGTGCCTGAATGTGATTTAGATCACCTCGCGCGCTCCGCCCAAAGAATCAGTGAGCAACGGGAGCACATCTGCGTCTGACCCTGCTAAAGTTTCCAATGGTATTGAAATGAATGGATTACGCCTGGTTCTGGGCGAAGTGATCCATTGCTGGGCCTCGGAGGTTGAAAAGCATGTCATTTCGCTCGGTTTTCCTCGCAGTCGTCATTGCGTTTGGGCTGATTGTGTCCGCCTTTCTTATCAACCGGCAGCGTCCGAGCGTAGAGACCGCGCAGCCCACTGCGGACTTCGTCCGGGCCTCAGGAAAGTGTGCCGAGTGTCATGCCCGGCTCCAGTATTCAGTTGTGCATGAATACGAGATGTCCGCCCACGCAAAGAAGGGCGTGAACTGCCTCGACTGTCATCAGCCGGGTTCTGGCCAGCAAAAGGTCGATCATCACGGATTTGTGATCAGCACCCACCTCACAGCCGGCAACTGCCGGTCTTGTCACGAGAGCATCTATCAGGAGTTCCTGCGGAGCCGCCACGCTGCCCCGAGCTGGGCCGCAGTACATGGGGAAAAAGGTTTAAGTCCGGAGCAGGTTTCCTTCAGCGAGCAGTTTCAACCTGGCGGCACAAAGCGGCCGCCTAATCCTCTGGTGCTCCCGGAAGGACATCCCGCGGCAACGTCCGGTTGCGAACAATGTCATGCCGTTGGCAAGCCAAATGACGATGGGACAATTGGAACGTGCACGCAATGCCACTCGAGGCATACGAGCTCGGTCGCACTCGCACGGCTGCCATCCACCTGTGGTCAATGCCATATGGGGCCGGACCATTCACAAATCGAGATCTATAACGAATCAAAACACGGGGTCATGTTCGCCGCTCAGCGGAATCTACTGAAACTCGACGCAGACCCTCGTTCCCTTACGACTCGCGACATGTTCGTTCCCACATGCGCGACCTGTCACATGAGCGGCATCAATGGACTGAAGGTCACCCACAATCCGTCGGACAGGCTTGGCTGGTATCTCGCGGATGCTGTGACCACACATCGCCCGAACTATCTACAAGCTCAAGTCAACATGAAGCAAGTCTGCACACAGTGCCACAACCAAACTTTGGCAGATCGTGTCTACCGTCAGGGGGAAGAAGTAGTTCAAAGCACGAACGCGCGGGTTCTCACTGCCAAAGCGATCATGGATGACCTTCGCAAAGACGGGTCGCTATCGGGACCGCCGTTTACACATACCATCGACTTCACATACTTCAATCTCTGGCACTACGACGGCCGGACATCAAAGCATGGCGCGTTCATGGGCGGAGCGGATTTCGTACAGTGGCACGGCAATTACGAGTTGCTCTCGAAGACGGTCGAGCTTCAACACGAAGCTGACGAACTGCGGAGGGAGCATGCGCACAAATAAGGTCCTCTCTGAACTGCAAAGCGTCGTGATTCACGAGCGCCTGCGCTGGGCGCACGATCCGCAGCTCTGGGTCGAGCTGTTCGTGACCGCGAACTTGGCGATTCTCGCGGCGGATATTTACATCGCTCACTCAGTCAATCATTTTCAGAAAGCCGCAGAGTACATTCCACTCTACTTTTCTCTCGGTGCGCCTGTGGTATTGGCCATTCTGATCGGTCTTCGTTGGATCGGAACTTTTGAATCTCCATGGCGCGATGTTGGATATATGATCGGCTGGCTTGCTGTGGTCGTTGGGTTGGGCGGCGTGCTCTACCATCTGGAGAGCCGTTTCTTTCTCGATCGAACCCTAAAGAGCCTCACGTATGCGGCTCCATTCGCCGCCCCGCTGGCCTATACAGGGCTCGGGTTTCTGCTGCTGATGAATCGGATGGTGGGCGCGCGCACCGCAGAGTGGGCGCGATGGGTGATCTTCCTGGCGCTTGGCGGATTCTTTGGAAACTTCGTACTGTCCTTGACCGATCATGCGTCCAACGGCTTCTTCGCCAAGACGGAATGGATTCCGGTTATCTCGTCAGCACTCGCCACCGGATTTCTGATTGTTCCGCTTGTACTCACCGTGACGCGGCGGTTTATGGATGTCTGCCTGGTCGTGATGTTGACGCAGGCTTTCGTCGGCATACTGGGATTCTGGTTTCATGTCGAAGCAAATCTTGTCGAACCAGGCCACAGTGTGTTCGAGAGGCTGGTGAATGGTGCTCCGCCGATGGCGCCTCTGTTATTCCCGAACCTTGTGGGATTAGCGCTCATTGGAATGTGGGCGCTCATTCCCCACCTTGACGAAGCGGCGCCCAGCCCGTCCTGGCTCGGAGCAACCTACGACTGGGCACATCCCAGAGAAGAGCCGGAAGCCGGAAATTGAAGCACGATGAGTGATCGGGTCATCTACGCAACAGCTCGACTCCCCGGAGTGCTAGTTGTGGCAAATGCTGAGCGGCCGATTAAGAATGTGAGCGTCAGGTTCGTGGCGAAGAGCAATACGCCAGAAAGCTCCAGTATTCCGGAAACGGGTAGGACCTTCCAACAGAACGAGACTAGACCCTCATAAGCTAGAGGCTCCGACGAAACACGCAACAGACACCCGATCTGGATGCACAACAGGCTCAGAAGCATCAGGCGTTTGCTGAAGATGTTCTGAATTCCGGCGAAGTGCGGCAGGATGCGTGGCCCGATCGCGAACACCATGGTTGCTGCGAATCCAACGGTGAGCGCATGACGTGAAGCGCCCCAGATCCCGCCGTGCATATCCGCAAACGCGGCCCAGATACTCATCGACGCAGCTACCATCAGCCACACGTAAGGCAGCCGTGCAAAGACGGGGAAGCTGGGATGAATACCCTGAATCTTCGCTCGACCATGAGGGCGCTCAGCGAATCGAAGCGCGTATCCTATCGCAACTGCACTCGTCGTAAACAAGATTGTTGCGGGCTTGGGCCATCCGGCCACGCCGAAGAGAACGCCCGTGATCAGGAGGATTAAGGCTGCGCGAAACCAACCTACCTTGGGTTTCGAGATTGCGAGAAACGCCGGTAGCCAACGTGCGGAAAATCCCCAGACCACCGGAACGACAAATCCCCAGCCGAGCAACGCGAGATATTTCTGGTCGAGCGAGTGCGGAAATGACCTCAGACCGCCCTCTAGTCCCAACCGGATACACTCGACAAAATTGAAGATGACGGCGGCAGCCAGACCCGCGGTTCCGATCAGGACGGAAACCATCCACAGCTCCATCGGAGCTCTTGCCTTGCACCCCTGGGACGATTCTGGCAGCTTGTGATGGGACGCGGCAGAGAGGAATAACAGCACAGCTACGAGCTCAAATCCCGCGGAGACCGGAAGCAGTGTGCGCCAGTTCCATCCATAGATGTTGGCAAACCAACGCAGACCAACACCAGATGTCCATAGAACGTAGCACGAAAGAGGCACCCGCATTGCCGATCGCCCATGCGCCGGTTGTGAGTAGAACCCAATCCCGAGAATAAAGCTGCCGATCCAGCCAAACATTTGAGCATGGCCGTGTCCTTCCATCCAGGCTGCCGGCAATGTACCGAGACCGTGATGTGCGCTGATCGCCATCAGGTTAGAAAACCCCAGCAAGGTGCCCGGCAGAGCCATGAAAAAGAGACCGGTAGCAATCCAGGCGCGGAGCATCATGCTCTTTTGCCGCTCGCGTGAGACGATCGCGGCGTTTTCCGTGGCAGAGAGAAGTTGTTCGAATAGCGGAAGCGCAGCCATGCCTAACTCCTTACCTTTAGTTCTGCTTCCAGTTGAATCGCACGAGGAAACAGAACGTCATTTTCGAGATGAACATGTTGTTGGAGGTCGGCCTCGAATTCGCGAAGTCCGGAGAAAAGAGCGGCTTGCGTAGCGCATGCCCACGCAGGAGCCTCAAAGTGATTTGTCAGGCAACTGAGCTCTGTCATGAGGTGGTCGACGGCTTCATGTTCCTGCTCCATCATAAAAATCGGGTGGCTAACTGAACGGAAGCATGCGTGATCGCGTGGGAACGCGACAATCGATTCCTGGTCCATCTGCGAGATGAACGGAAACAGAACTTGCTCTTCCTTCTGAATATGCGCATACAGTTCGGCATGAACCTTTTCGATCAGCTCATGGATTTTTGCGAGTTCGGGTGCACGGCTGCTACGCTTGGCCGCAACCGTTGCAGCCATCTCAGCCAGCTGCGGAAGTTCCTGACGTACGCAATGGTGATGCACCCGAACGATGTGTTGAATGAGACGCCCGAGGGGAATCGTCTCCGGGTCCGGGGCTGCGGCGCCGCTTTCTTTGGATTCGGCGTCTGCGAGCTTCTCGAGCACTTGGTCGACGGAGAGTTGCAGTTGGTTACACGCCCCCTCAAGCGATAGATCCGCCTGCATGCAAAGGTCGATATCAAAACGATTCAGGATCGTGGCCGCTGACGGGCGCTGGGTTACGATTTCTCGGACGGATTGGTTTGCGGTACACATGTGCACTCTCCACCAGCAACCGTAGCGGTCCATGAAGCGAAGAGCAGTAACTTATGTCACTCGGGCCTTAAGCTCTAGGAACTCGTTTCCAGGAGGGCCCTCAGGCCGTCAAGGTCCTTGATAACGATTTGCCGCGCATCTACATCCAGAAGCCCTTCAGCCTGCAGGCGCATCAGGTTGCGTGAAACCAACTCCCGCACTGTTCCAAGCTGATTGGCAAGTTCCTGATGAGTTGCGGGAAGCTGAAACTCAATGCCGCGTGTGCACTTCTTCCCGTCACTCTCCGCGAGCTTGAGCAGAACGGCAATCAAGCGCTGGCGGATCGTGGTGAACGACAACTCCTCGATGATTCCGACCAGCCGTCGCAGGCGAGACCCAACAACCTGGAGCACCTTAAGCGCAACTTCGGGATGCTCCATGCAATATGCCTGAAAATCGCGTCGCGAGATGAATGCAATCTCTGCATCGTCGATTGCCACGGCCGACGCCGGAAAGGGACCACCGTCGAAGACGGGCAATTCTGCCACCGACTCTCCAGGAACGTTCACCGCCAGAACCTGCTCGCGGCCATTGACAGACGTCTTGAAGATGCGAACTTTGCCTCGCCCGATGATGTGCAGGCCATTGCAAGGCTCGCCTTCTGAAAAGAGCAACTCCCCCGCACTAAATAGCTTGCGAACCGTTCTTGCGGCGAGGGTTTTCAGTTCTGCGGGCGTGAGGCTCGACAAAAGAGCGGTTTTGCCGAGGGCCGTAGCGAGATCGATGCGTTCAGGGGACACCGGGAAATTCTATCAGCCTGGGACTTTGGTCACTGCGTCAGCGCCGAAAGCGCTATCTCATAGATTTATGAACCCGCAGATCAACACGACAAACTTCAACGAGCGACCATTCATTGCCATCTGGGAAGTGACCCAGGCATGCGATCTCGCCTGCGTTCACTGCCGCGCTTCCGCACAGCCAGACCGCAATCCGCTGGAACTGAGCACCGATGAAGGCAAGGATTTGATCAACCAGATCGCGGCACTTGAGGTCCCGGTATTCGTGTTGACGGGGGGCGATCCGATCAAGCGGCCCGATCTCTTCGAATTGATCAGCCACGCCAGGGCGGTTGGTGTCAGAGTTTCATTGACGCCCAGCGCTACTCCTTTGCTGACGAAGGAAATCGTCGTGAGGCTCAAAGCGTCTGGCCTCGCCAGGCTAGCCGTGAGCATGGACGGCGCGAGTGCCGAGTCTCATGACGCTTTCCGCGGAATGAGTGGATCCTTCTCCAGAACGCTGGATGCGGTGCGCTGGGCCAATGAGATTGGCCTGCCGGTTCAGATCAACACAACATTCAGTCGCAGGAATATCGGCGAGATCGATAGCATCGTTGCGTTGATGGAGAAACTGAAGATCACCCTGTGGAGTGTCTTCTTCCTGGTTCCCACAGGACGTGGAAAGCTGAATGATCTTCTGAGCGCGGACGAATTCGAAACGGTGTTTGCGAAGATCTACAGTCTGTCGAAAACCGCGCGCTTCGACATCAAGACGACCGAGGCCCAGCATTACAGGCGGTTTCTTTTGCAGCAGCGAGTTGCTGAACGTAAGTTGGGTTTTGACCCCGCCACACAGCGCGAGCGGGCCGTCGATGCGATCGGACGCGCACCGCGCGGCCTCAACGACGGAAAGGGCTTCGTCTTTATCTCACACAAAGGCGAAGTTT
>Ga0207674_10009532_pt1 | contig 11081 bp, 10 predicted proteins | sample KBSCornC72_FD_184303 | JGI IMG/M metagenome (GOLD analysis project Ga0207674, IMG submission 184303) | Corn rhizosphere microbial communities from Kellogg Biological Station, Michigan, USA - KBS Corn C7-2 (SPAdes) (version 2) | ecosystem: Host-associated > Plants > Roots > Rhizosphere > Soil ...
CGTCTCGCTTCGAGACAGGTTTCGCGATCAAGCACTCGAGTTCGTGCCCTGGTACCGGCTGGCCGACTTCTACAACAAGACGGCCGAGCTGTTCTCGCGACAGGTCGCGGTGCTGCGCATCATCATCGCCGTGATCATCGTGCTGAGCATCTCCAACTCGATGATGATGAGCGTGCTCGAACGGACCGCGGAGATCGGAACAGCGCTGGCGCTGGGCACCCGTCGCGGCGGGATTCTGCGCCAGTTCCTGACCGAAGGGGCGTCGCTGGGAGTGTTCGGAGGACTGCTCGGACTGGCGGGCGGCTATGCACTCGCGCGTCTGGTATCCGCGATAGGTATCCCGATGCCGGCGCCACCCGGCATGGCGTTCGGCTACACGGCTGAAATCATGGTGACCGTGCCGATGGCTCTCCAGGCGGCAGCGCTCGCGGTCGGTACGACGATCGTGGCAAGCATCTACCCGGCCTGGGTCGCTTCGCGCATGAACATCGTCGACGCCATTCGACACAGCCGCTGAAATGTTCAAGCTCGCTCTGCGCAACATCTTTCGCCATCGGTTCCGCACGACGATGACCTTGGCGGCCATCGTCTTCGGCGTGTGCGGGCTTGTCCTCAGCGGCGGTTTTGTCCGCGACATCTTCATTCAGCTGGCGGAGGCGCTGATCCATTCGCAGTCGGGCCATCTGCAAGTTTCTCCTGCCGGATACTTCAGCCACGGTTCGCGCTCGCCGGAAAAGTACGTGATCGACGCACCGGCCAAATGGCAAGCCGCCATCGCCGCGCTGCCGGAAGTCGACGACGTGATGATGCGCGTCCATTTCTCCGGCCTGCTGAACAACGGCAAGACCGACTGGCCGATCGTTGGCGAAGGGGTGCAACCGTCCAGGGAAGCGAAGTTGAGCAGCTTCATGCATATCGTCGCAGGGAGGCAACTGGCGGACACCGATAAATTCGGCGTGGTCGTGGGTCAGGGCGTCGCACAGGCGCTGAAGCTTGCTCCGGGAGATCGCGTCACCGTGCTGCTCAGCACCGCGGATGGCGCACTGAACAGCATCGATCTGCAGGTGATCGGAGTCTTCCAGAGCTTCTCCAAGGATTTCGATGCGCGGGCGATGCGAATACCTCTGGGCGCCGCGCACGAGCTGCTGGCATCGGAAGGGGTCAACACGCTGGTGGTGTCGCTCAGGCGGACGTCGGACACCGAACGAGTTGCGACAGCGCTCAATTCGATGCTTTCGCCAGCAGGTCTCGAAGTCAGGACATGGGTTGAGCTCAACGATTTCTACGAAAAGACCATAGCTCTCTACGATCAGCAGTTCGGGTTCCTGCAGCTGATCATCCTCGGCATGGTGCTGCTCAGTGTGGCCAACAGCGTCAACATGAGCGTGTTCGAGCGTGTCGGGGAGTTCGGGACGATGGTGGCGCTCGGCAACCGCACCGGGCAGGTGCGCCGGCTGATCCTGGCAGAAACGGCGATGCTGGGAGTGATCGGAAGCGTCATCGGTGTCGCTTTGGGCATGGCGCTGGCCGTCGCGATCTCGGCGATCGGTATACCGATGCCGCCGCCGCCGAACGCCAATCTCGGCTACACCGGCTTCATTCGCGTCGTGCCGGGCGTCCTGGCATTGGCCTTTGCGGTCGGGTTCGCGGCGACGCTCCTCGCCGCAGTTTTGCCGGCGATGCGCGTTTCGCGCATGCCCGTCGTCGATGCATTGCGGGCAAACGTGTGAGTGGCGAGGAAAAAGGCTCTGACCGGGTGCTTTCGCGGCCGGGATGACAAAGGAAACGGCCCGCCGATGCGGGCCGTTCTTGTGTGAAGGAGGCCGGCTGGTACAGGTGTCCGGCGGACCCGGGCGCGGTCAGCCGAGGCTGCGCAATCGTTGCTCGATCCCCGCTTCTTCGTGCCGCGAGAAGGCGTAGGGGTATAGCGATCGCACCGTCGCGTAGAGCTGCGGGTGTCCGCCGTAATGCTGGATCTGCGATTCCGCGTGGGCGAGACACAGCCCCATCAGGACGGCGGGTGCCGCGACCCGGGCATTGAAGCGTTGCAGGCCGAGTTGCTGGAAGCCGAGCATGCGCCGGTAGAAGCTTACGTGGCGCGGATTGACCTCGATCAGCAGATCGGTGCAATAGTACATCCGCCTTGCATAGATGAACGCGAGGTGGAACAGCGCGGCCAGCAGCGGTCGCGACCGGACGTCGTTGTCGATCGCCAGCTTGGTGAATTCGCACAGCCGTTTGCCGTCGCGGCGCAGGGCGTTGGCTTCGTCCGGGTACAAGTCGTCGACGAACAAGCCCGCCCCCACGTCGAGCCCGACCGAGACGGTCCCTACGATGCCGTTATGGCCGTGCGCCGCGAGCGCGATACGGTTCGGATCGTTGCTTCGGGTCTCGCCGAGCTTGTAGTTGCGCCAGGCATAGCGGCGCTGGACCAGGCAATTGGCGGAGTTTCGTCTGTCGTCGGTGTCGGCCAGGCGCAGCTTGAACCGCTTGCCCGCCGCTTCCCGTTGCAGTTGCCGGGCGTCCGGATCTTCGACGCAGAGGTGGATCGGTACTGGAGTTTGTGCGATGGAAGCGATGGTGTCGCCGCCGAGTCCTTCTTCGACCAGTTGCTTTCTTGCCGGTAATACCAATGACCTCTCCTATCGCAGGCACCTCCCAGTACCTGCCATCGTGCGGCACTGAACCGAACCGGAGTTTAGAGCAATACCGCGCTGAGGGGAAGTGTCGTCGATGGACGACGACCAAACTTAGTGCCCGGACAGCAGCGCTTCGAGCCGATCCGTGCGCTTTACGCCTGCCGTTTTGGTGCCCAGGGCCGGACTCGAACCGGCACGACGCGTTTTAAGCGTCGGCGGATTTTAAGTCCGCTGTGTCTACCAGTTTCACCACCCGGGCGCGCTCGTCCTGCCGTGGCAAGATTCATTGTACCGGCATCCGCGTCGACGCGGACACCGGCACGAGGGAGCTCGTTCGGGCGAGGCCCCCGAGCATCGCATTGGCGCCGATAGCAAGCGTGAACAGGACGATCAGCAGGGCGTACATGCGCGGCATGTCGAAGGTCGCGTAGGCCTGGATGATGAGGTAGCCGATGCCGCGATTCGACAATTTCGTCTCCGCGAGCAGCGTTCCGATGATCGCCACGCCGAGGCCCAGCCGGACGCCGTTGACGATGGGCTCGCGCATCGCCGGCAGGTAGACTTTGCCGATCATCTGCCCGATCGAGGCCCGGAAGCTCCGCCCGACGCGGATCAGGGTCGGATCGATCTGCCGCATGCCGGCGGCGGCGCTGATCGCGATGGGGAAAAAGCACGACAGCACGCCCATCGCGATCTTGGATCCGGATCCGACACCGAACCACATGATCAGGACCGGGAAGAAGATGATCTTGGGCGTCGGTCCGAGGTAGTAGATCAGCGACTCGTACGCGCGCGACAGGAAGCGATTCGCGCCGAGCAGGATGCCCACGCCCACGCCGGCAAGCCCGCCGATCGCGAGCGCCGCCGCGATCTCGCCGACGGTGATCAGCAAATTGCGGTAAAACCCTTCGTCGCCCAGCAGCCGCACCACCGCGCTTCCGATCACGCCCAAGGAGGGCACGACGTCGCGAAACAGGAGTCCCGATGCTGCGAGCATCTCCCAGGCCAGTGCGACCGTCGCGATGATCGCGATCCGCAGCAGCGCAACGGCTCGCCAGGACGACGTCCCGGAGCTGCGCCTCACTCGTTCGGCCGCAGCCAACGCTCCAGCCTTCCGGTGATGTCGAAGAACACGATGCTCGCGAGGATGACGAAGCAGATCGCACCGTAGGTTGCCGGCAGATCGTAGCGCTCGGCCAGCTCGTTGATCAGTTGGCCGAGGCCGCCGAAATTGATCAGGAACTCCACACCGACGATATTGATCATCGCGAAGATCAGGCCCAGCCGGAGACCGACGAAGATCGATGGCAAGGCCGCCGGCAGCAGGATCTTGCGGAACTCCTGCGCCGGCGTGAGCCGGAAGCTTCTACCGACGTCGATAAGCACCTGCCGCGTCCTCGTGAGGCCCTCCAGCGTCTTGAGTATCACCGGCGCGAGCCCGGCGGCGAAGCCGATCATGATGATTGTCGTCGCGCTGCGACCGAATATCACCAGGAACAGCGGATACATCAGGACGATAGGCGCCGCCGCGAGCGCGGCGACCCAGGTCTCGCACGCGGCGCGCAGCAGCCGGAAGCGGTAGAGCAGGGCACCGAGCGCTATCCCGGTCAGCGCGAGCAGCAGGCTCGCCCACAAGAGCTCCTCCATTGTCTGCGCGAAGCGGTGCAGCACGTTTTCCTCGGCGATGATGCGCGGCAACGCGCCGACGATCTGCGACGGCAGCGGCACGATGAAACGATTGATGATGCCGATCCGGATAAGAATTTCGATCAGCACGATCACGCCGATCGCCGTCGCCAGGCCGACGGTCCGCGGACCGAGCCGCGCCGACAGAGTGGCGCGCCGGCTCGTTTGCCTCACTTCGCTCATTTTCCCCTGCCGCGCTGGAGCACGCGCGATTCATCCTCTTGGATGCCGCGGCTTGCCTCTTCGCGCAGATCCTGCCAGATTTCGGCGACATAGCGGCCGAAGGCGGCGCTGCTGACGACTTCGGAGTCGCGCGGACGCGGCAGTTCGATGGACACCACGCGCTTGAGACGCCCCGGCCGATAGGTCATGACCAGCACGCGGTCGGAAAGCTGTACGGCCTCGGTGAGGTTGTGCGTGATCAGCAACGTCGTCTGACGAAGCTGCTGCTGGATCTGCAGCACCTTGTCGCCGAGCAAGAGTCGCGTCTGCTCGTCCAGCGCGGCAAACGGCTCGTCCATGAGCAGGATGCGCGGTTCGGACGCCAGCGTCCGAGCGATCGCGACCCTTTGCCGCATTCCGCCGGACAACTCGGCTGGATAGCGATGCCCGAAGCCGTGCAAGCCGACCAGCGATACAAAGGATTCGGCCCGTTCGAGCCGCTCGCGTTTGGGGACGCCCGACAGCTCAAGCGGAAACGCCACATTGTCGACAACGGTGCGCCACGGAAACGTCGACTCTTCCTGGAACACCATGCCGATCGCGGGGTGCGTGCCCGATATCGTCGCGCCGGCGACGGCGACGCGTCCTTCATAGTCGCCGATCAAGCCGCCGATGATGTTGAACAACGTCGACTTGCCGCAACCCGACGGGCCGATGATGGAGACGAATTCGCCGGGGCCGACGTCGAACGACATGTCGTCGACCGCGGTGACCGGCCCCCCGGCGCTGGCGTAGCGCTTGCTGATATGCTCGACGTCGAGCGCCCGCGTACCCGATGCCGCGCCCATGGTCGTCAGGCCGGTCCCGCTCCTATTGCCGCGGCGGGATCTGGATCAGCTCGGCAAGCTGCTCCTTGGTCAGCGGTGCGGCCGTGAACTTGAGGACGACGGCGTCCTGCACGATCTGGTCCAGCCCGGTGATCTTGTCCGGATCGACGGCCGACTTGGGGAAGAAGCCGTCGCGGGTCCGCTTGGCGGTGGCGACGGAAATACCGACGAAGTCGGCGTAGGTCTTGAGCGCGGCGGGATCGTCCGAATACAGCCAATCGATCGTCTCGCGATAGGCTTTCATGAACCGCTCGACGACCGGTTTGCGCTGCTGCAGCGTCTGCACGTTCGTGATCAGCAGGCGAACGGTTTGCCCCTTGAAAATCGCCGCGTCGTTGCCGGTTGCGATGATGCGGATCTTGCCCTCGTCGAGCTGTTGCAGGCCGAACGGGGGTGCCGACCAGCCGACATCGATCTGATTCGACATGACCTGCGTGAGCGTCGGCGCCGGCCCGCCGGTCGCCGTCGGCCTCGCTTTCAGGTCGTACTGCTTCATAAAAGCAGTGACGATGCCGTGCGTCGACGAGCCATTGGTCGAGTAGGCAATCGTCTTGCCATCGGTGTCCTTGAGCGATTTGATCGGTGAACTGGAAGGCACATACCAGAACAGATCGGACGCGCCGGTCGTTTCGGCACCGATGACGCGCACCGGCGCGCCCTTGGAGAAAGCGGACAGCACGCCCATCACGCCCGGCGCGACGCCGATCTCGACGCTGCCTGAAATCACCGCCTGCTGCGTTTCGCCGGCGCCCTGCGTGTACAGGATCTCCAGGCTCAGCCCATGCTTCTTGAATATGCCGCCGCGCTGGCCGATCTCGGCGATCGTCGTGTCCCAGTTGCCGCGCTGGCCCGCCGCCACGCGCAGCGTCTCATCCGCATGCGCCATCGGCACGGTCAAGGCCATCAGCAGCGCGGCGACTGCATTGCAAAACATTCGGTGCTTCATGCCGGTTTCCTCCTGGTCGCATCCTGGACGAGCGCGCGCTTGTTTTTGCGCGACGGCGCCCGAATTTGCGCGTTCGCGACAGTGTCGCGTGCGGTTCGCCCGGCGTCAATCGCCCGGCGCGCAAGACCGCGGCTTCGCTTGGCGCCTGGACGAGGCTACGCCGTATGCGGGGCTTGCAGCTCCTCCGGCGCGACGCCGAGAGTCATCCAGTCGGTTTTCTTGGGAACGATGCCCTCGAACGACTGGAGCTTGACGTGCGGAACATGCTGCGGCGAGGTGCCGATCGCCGGGCCGCCATCGCGGACCCGGCGCGCCGCGTCGACCATGATTCGCCGGAATTGAACGATCGCCATGTCGCTCGCGCCCAGGCGTTCGCGCGAGCGGTCGGCGATCGGCCCCATCGTCTCCCACATCGCGATATCCTGGTTCGGGATGCCGGCAATGCCCGTGTGGCTGCCGTGCTTCATCGCGTCGCGGTCCTGCAGGTAATTGTTCGCCCGTGTGCGAATGCGGCGGAAGTTAGCGTCGAGGTCGACGCCGACGCGGGCCTTGCAGAATTCGCGCCATGCCTGCTGCTCGATGCCCGCGCCCTCGCTCCAGGCGATGAAATAGAACATCGTGCTGGTGTCATTCTGCGGAATATTGAGGATGGAAAGCTGATAGCGGTCGTTCGGCGGGATGAGGACGGTGAACGGTGCGACAAACAAGGTGATGCGCAGATAGTCGTGGGTGTCGGCACGCTCGATCGGCCGGCGTATCGCGACGTAACGGAAACCGAAGTCGGTGCGCTGCACCTGTAACCTGGGCGCCTTGTCGGTCGACGGCCGCAGCCACTCGCCCTCGGTGGCGCCGGCGCTTGCGACCTGGGCCGGCACCATGTCGGTCGAATGCAGGCTCGAGCTGTGCGCCGAATCGATCGCGCCTTCCAGCACCTGCGCCCAGTTGCAGTCGACCTGGATCTTGACGATGCTGGTGCGGACTGCAGGCGAGGGCGCCCACGCCGGCGGCTCGAAATCGCGCATCTGATCGGGCGGCCCCATCCAGACCCAGACGAACCCGCCGGCCTCGCGGCAGGGATAGGTCTTGTGCACGACTTTTTTCGCCAGAACGGCGTCGTGCGATTCGCAGGGCCGGTCGACGACGTTGCCTTCGACGTCGATTTTCCAGCCGTGGTAGAGACAGCGCAGGCCGCATTCCTCGTTGCGGCCGAGCGCGAGCGACGCGCGCCGGTGCGGGCAGTGCTCGTCGAGCATGCCGAGGCGGCCGGCGGTGTCGCGAAACGCCACCAGGTCCTCACCCAGCAGCCGCACGCGTACCGGCGCACCGTCGCGCTCGGCGACCTCCTCGGACAGGCACGCCGGTATCCAGTGGCGCCGCATCAATTGGCCCATCGCCGCGTCGCCCTCGACCCGGCAAAGCAACTCGTTGTCTTCGATGCTCAGCACATTCGTCTCCGGCAGCGCGGCCCATCCGGTTGCCCGAAAGGGGCCGGCGGGAATAATATTAGGGCCCTAAGTAAATAATAGGCAACCCGAGGCGCGATGTCGAGCATGACGGCAGCCCGATCGGTCGATGCCGCCCGGCCCCGGGTGGCCCCCGGTGCCTGAGCGCAGACTGCGGGTAGGCGTCGCGGGGCTGGGACGCGCCTTCACGCTGATGCTGCCGACGCTGACCGCGGACCCGCGGGTCGAGCTGGTCGCCGCCGCCGATCCTCGCGCCGACGCAACCGTGCGCTTCGCCCGGGAATTCGGCGGCCGCGTCTATCGGACGGTCGAGGCGATGTGCGCCGATCCGGAAGTCGATGTTGTCTACGTTGCCACGCCGCACCAGTTGCACGCCGACCACGTCGAAGCGGCTGCCGCCGCCGGCAAGCATGTGCTGGTGGAAAAACCGATGGCGATCACGCTCGACGAGTGCGGCCGCATGATCGCCGCGTCGGAGCGCGCCAATGTCCGGCTTGTCGTCGGTCACAGCCACAGCTTCGACGCGCCGATCCTGCGCGCCCGTGCGATCATCGCCAGCGGGGCGCTCGGTGCCGTGCGCATGATCAACGCGCAGTACTACACCGATTTTCTGTACCGGCCGCGCCGCCCGGAAGAGCTGGACACGAGGCGCGGCGGCGGCGCCGTTTTCAGTCAGGCCGCACATCAGGTCGACATCGTGCGCCTCCTCGGCGGCGGGCGCGTGCGTAGCGTACGCGCCCAAACCGGTGCCTGGGATCCGGCGCGCGCGACCGAGGGCGCGTACGCTGCCTTGCTGGCGTTCGAGGACGGCAGCTATGCATCGCTGGCGTACAGCGGCTATGCGCATTTCGACGGCGACGAGCTCTGCGGCGGTATCGATGAGCTGGGAGCGCCGAAAGCGGACGCCCATCCAGGCGCCGCGCGCCGGAATCTGCAGCGCGCGGCCAATCCGGACGAGGAAGCGGCGCTGAAGAACGCGCGCAACTACGGCGGCGCCGACTACGACGCGGCCGTTACCGCCGAGCGGTCGCGTCCGCCGCCTTCGCATCAGCATTTCGGCCTGGTACTGGTCTGCTGCGAGCGCGGTGACCTGCGTCCGATGCCGCACGGCGTGATGATCTACGGCGATGGTGAAAAGCACCTGGAGCCGCTGCCCAAGCCGCGGGTGCCGCGCGCCGAAGTGATCGATGAGCTGTATGCCGCCATCGTCTCCGGGCGCACGCCCGTCCACGGCGGCCGGTGGGCGATGGCAACGCTGGAAGTTTGTCTGGCGATGCTGCAGTCCGCGCGGGAGCAGCGCGACATCCTGCTCGATCATCAGGTCGCGGTACCGTCGTGACCGGTGTTCGCGCCTCCGCGCGCTCGACGTTCACCGCCCCGCGGAGCGTTGCGCGCGTCGGGGCGCGACCGGTCGGCAAGCCCCGATCGGAACCGCCCGATAGCGACACGCTACGCTTGCTCAAGCACTGGCGCGACGCCGTGCCCGACGATCGCTTCGCCCACCTGGTCAAGGACGCGACCCGGGCGCTGGTTCGAGCCTTGCAGCGGAGGCTCGCCCGCTTCGGCGTGCCGTTCGGCCACTGGGCATTCCTGCGCATACTCTGGGAGTCCGACGGCTTGACCCAGCGCGAGCTCAGCCGGGAGGCGGGCGTGATGGAACCGACGACGTCCGGCGCGCTGAAGGCAATGCAAAGCCGCGGCTATATCGCGCGGCGTCGGCTCGCCGGCAACCGGCGGAAGATTCATATTTTTCTCACCCGCAAGGGACGCGCACTTCAGAGCAAGCTGGTGCCGCTGGCCGAGGAAGTGAACCGGATTGCCGTGCGCGGCGTCCCGGCGCGCGATGTCGCCGCGACGCGGCGTACACTGCTTGCCGTGCTGGAAAGCCTCGCACGGGACGAAGCGGAGGCGGCCGACGATCCGCCGAACGAGGCCAGGTCGCGCCAGGCGCGCCGGACGCAACGTCCACGCGGCAAGGGCTGACGCGCGATGGCGTAGAGTAGCGCCGGCCGTCGTCCGATTCCCGATTCCTCATCCACAGGAACCCTATGGCCCGATTGCGTCTCTCCCTGGCGTGCTGGCACTACGACCGCACGCACGCGCTCGCCGACGGCACCGTGCGGCCCGAGGGCATCGATCTTAACTATCTCGACCTGCATGTCGAGGAGACGTTCTTTCGCATGCTGCGGAACCGCGAGTTCGACGTCGCCGAAATGTCGCTTTCTTCGTACGCGGTGTCGGTCGCGCGCGACTCGCCGCCGTTCGTCGCAATCCCGGTCTTCCCATCGCGTTTTTTCCGGCAGTCGTGCATCTTCGTGTCGGACAAGAGCGGGATACGCGAGCCGCGCGACCTGATCGGCAAGCGCATCGGCACCCCCGAATACCAGATGACCGCGCCGGTGTGGATCCGCGGCATTCTGCAGGACGAATACGGCGTCGATCCGGCCGGCGTCGAATACTGCACCGGCGGCGAGGAAGAGCCGGGGCGCGAGGAAAAACTCAAGCTCGACCTGCCGGCAAAATTCAGGGTGACGCGGATCGGCGCCGGACAGACGCTGGCGGCGATGCTCGCCGACGGGGACATCGACGCCCTGCACGCGGCGCGCATTCCGTCGACCTTCGTGAGCCGGCCAGGATCGGTTCGGCGGCTGTTCGAGAATTACGTCGAGGTCGAGCGCGCCTATTATCGAAAGACCCGGATCTTCCCGATCATGCATACGGTGGCGATACGCCGCGACGTCTACAAAGCCAATCCCTGGATCGCGCAATCGCTGACCAAGGCGTTCGTGCAGGCCAAACAGCGCGTCTATCAGAATCTCTACACGACCTCGGCGCTGACGACGATGCTTCCCTGGCAGATCGCGCAGGTCGAGGAGGTGCGGCGCGACATGGGCGACGACTGGTGGCCGTACGGTTTCGAGGCCAACCGGCACGTGCTCGACACCTTCCTGCGCTATCACCACGAGCAGGGATTGTCGCCGCGCCGGCTGCAGCCGGAAGAGCTGTTCGCTCCCGAGACCCTGTCCTCGTTCCGGATCTAGCGTGACGGCTTGGTCAGGCGCCGAGCCGCGGCTCGAAGCGGCCGTCGATCGCCGTCCAGCCGGCATCGGCGAAAATGACGGTGCCGGTCAGATAGCTGCTGGCGTCGGAGGCGAGGAAGACGATCGGTCCAGCCATCTCTTCCGGTTCCGCCCAGCGGCCGAGCGCGCATCGGCTGGCGTACGCGCGGTTCCATTCCGCATTCGACATGATCTGGCGCGTCAACGGTGTCGCGACGATGCCCGGCGCCAAGGCATTG
>Ga0207674_10009536_pt1 | contig 11077 bp, 9 predicted proteins | sample KBSCornC72_FD_184303 | JGI IMG/M metagenome (GOLD analysis project Ga0207674, IMG submission 184303) | Corn rhizosphere microbial communities from Kellogg Biological Station, Michigan, USA - KBS Corn C7-2 (SPAdes) (version 2) | ecosystem: Host-associated > Plants > Roots > Rhizosphere > Soil ...
AATCGTCCGTCGTCAACACGGCTTTGTCCACAAAGTAGTTCAATGGTTCTTTGATAATTTTATTCCCTGGCAGCACAACGGTAACTGAAGTACCTACGATAATAGGGTTTTCATTTTTATCTATAAGTAAACCATTAAATGACTCTTTCGCAGCTGAATTAGTATAAATTGGTGACATCATAAAGCTATTGTTTGATGCCGGGTCCAGGCGATAAATGGTATAGCTTCCAAGACCATAAAACTTCTTTTTGCCCATGGCGATCCTGAAAAGCACATCGTTTCCACGAAGGGGAAATACATTGACAACTTGATGGTGGTTCAGTAAAAGTCGGTGATGAGCCTGATCGTACATCCATACTGAATCGGTGCCTCTTGGTATATTGACATCATAAGCAAAAAAACCAGGTTTAAACTCCTTATAAAATTCGACGTTTTGATCTACCAGCTTGGTCGCACCTGCAATATCACTCCCGAACCACATAATGCCCTCTCTGTCCTGGAAAATGCAAGATGCAACGGCGTCGATCGCTCCATTCTCCTTGGAAAACACTGTGTTTGACCCGCTGGGAGAAACCTTCAGAACGGCTGCCCCCTTCCTAATCCAAAGATTTTGCTGCTTGTCAATAAACATCCGGTCTGTTGTGATATTTGGGGGAATAGAATATGGTCTTGGCGGCAATAATTCGAATCTTCCTCTTTTTAAAGCGATTCGATCCAATGTGAAAATACCTTTTGCAGTTCCCACCAGTAATTCATTTTGAGGTGTCCGCACAGAATAATAAACGTCCGGAAGAAGGGTATCGGCAAAAAAATTTCCTGTATGATAGTTATAAACAATAAAGCGTTTTGGGGTATGATAAGCAGGATTAAACACTTCCATGTTGATGACCAGGAAAGAATCAATCTCCGTCACATGGGACAAATTCTTATCGGCATTGACGTTAGTCAGGCCACCCAAAGAGATGTGTGAAAAATGATCCTTATCAAAACGAAATAGCCCCTCATCGGCAATTGCGTAGTATTGGCCATTGCTGCACCTGATGAATTGATTTATGACGGGGCACATCGAATCTTTTAGAAAAACATTCCTGACCGTACCATTGTGAATGTATTGAAGATTATGGCTATTGAGTACAACAAGCACTGAGTCATCGCCTATTTCCATGACTCCGTTCACAAGGTCAGTCGCCAAGCCATTTTCTGTAGTATAATTGGTAAACCGCGAGCCATCATAAATACTTAAACCATTCGTAGTGCCGAAGTAAAGCTTGCCCTTGCTATCCTGACTGATAAATCGCACTTTGTTTCCAACCAATCCATCCCTGGGGGTGTAATTGACAAAGGGGTATAATTGTGCTTTCGCCTGCAGACCAGAAATGAAGCATACAAAAAGCAGTATAGTCGGCTGCCGCAGCATAATTAAATTTACCTAAAAAGATAAAATTTGACTATAACTAAAGAAAAATGAAATTTCAGTTCACTGTGTTAACCGATAAAGCAACCCGTTGCGATCGCCTGGCCCAGCTCATCGACCTTCAGTCCCGGTACCAGTTTCTTTTCTATTTGTTTTTCACGCCTAAGAAAATCAGTATCGCGAAAGATCATGACTCCCCCACTGATCGCATACACCGCCATAATGCCGTTCCTCAGCAGGCCCAACATAGTAATTGCTATCAGCATTTCGGTGTGTTGTAATAGTGAAGAGAATTGGTAAGTTAAAAAAGGAATGGGAGCCACACAATATAAGAAATGTTAGAGGTTGCCAGGGATGGTGGATTAAGTTTTCAAGACATTTGATATGTTTTAAAATCGTATCTTAGGTATCCATTCTCTCCATTCAATGTTCACTCCAAAAATTTCTTAGTATGAAAAAGAATCTTTTAAAAAAAATTGCCAAAATAAGTTTTCCTCTCGTCCTGTTTATCGCCCTGGCCTCATTCAATTATGGAAAATTTGAGACCAAGACCGTCACCGGTGAAATCCTGGACATGAAATGCTATATGACTTCAGGTGCACATGGCCCCGAACACAAGGAATGTGCGGCCATGTGTGTAAAGGGTGGTTCACCCATGGGTATACTTGCTGATGATGGTAAGGTCTACCTTTTGATCGAAGGGAAAGAGGGCGCTGCTGCTTTTGAAGAAGCAAAAAAGTATGCAGGTGAAACGGTAACCGTGACAGGAACGCTGTCAGAAAAAAATGGTGTACAAGCATTAATTGTAACCGAGGTAAAAGCGAAAAAATAAAACGTTGCTGAATTATTCGACCTTGGAATAAGTCATTCCCGGAAGTCTGATCGAATTGCGAGCGCTACCATAGGGATCACATAAAAAATTATGTGTATCTATGTTCCTGTGATTCTAGACGGCTAAAAATACTTCGAACTGGACATTACTTAGCGCAAACATTTTTTACAGTCTTCCCGTTCAAAAGTGTACCTTTGCCGATTGTATTTAAGACCAATTGCCGAAAGTAATCTTCAATAACAAAAACGCGGTGTTCTTTCAATCGTTGAAAGAAGCAGCCGATAATTATTTTACCGGGAAAGGCATACACAGGACAGGTGACAGCCGCCTGTATATAAAAACGATTGTTCTTTTAGCACTGGCTTTAGGTGCCTACCTATTCATATTATTGCTTCCATTGACTATATGGGCCATTATTATACTTAGTAGCCTGCTTGGTTTTACGTTAGCCTGTATCGGGTTTAATGTAATGCATGATGCCAATCATGGCAGCTATTCGTCCAGCGAACGACTCAACACCTTGCTAGGCCTCACGTTGAATGCATTAGGCGGTAATAGTTTTATCTGGAAGTTCAAACACAACATCATTCATCATACCTATCCTAACGTTGATGGCATAGACGATGATATTGCCAAGAGTCCTTTTATTCGTATGTGTAGCACGCAACGGTGGGTGCCCGCACACCGGGTGCAACATATTTATACCCCACTTTTATATGCAATCAGCTCTATCCTATGGGTGCTTTTCCAGGATTTTGAAAAATACTTTCGAAGAAAAATACACCAGACATCAATGGCTCCGATGAAATTGCAGGACCATTTTATTTTTTGGATCAGTAAAGTGATGTACCTATTTTTCTACATCGCATTACCGGTATTTTTGATCGGCTGGACTAATTGGTTATTATTTTTTATAACCATGCATGTGGGACTTGGCCTGACTCTCGCCGTCGTATTTCAACTGGCACATGTGGTAGAAGAAACAACATTCGAATTTGTCGCCTCTGATGAGACCGTGAGAATAGAAAATGAATGGGCCATTCACCAGGTGAAAACAACTTCCAATTTTTCTCCAAACAGTCCGATTATCTCCTGGCTGGTTGGAGGATTAAATTACCAGATAGAGCATCATCTCTTTCCCCGTGTCAGCCACGTACATTACCCGGCTTTGAGCAAGATCGTAAAAGAGAAATGCAAGGAATTCGGTCTTCCCTATAACTGCATTCCCTCAATGCACCAGGCGGTCGTTTCACATTTCAGATTGATACGGCTGCTTGGCAAGAAACCGGCTGGTTTGCTCTTGTCAAAATAAAATTTCGGACTAAACGCGATAACTTAAAAAATACTATAACGTCACCTGATCACAACGTAGCTGCTTGAAATCTTGGACATGCACCTGCACCTTCTCCGCTTTGAACTGTCAGATCTTTTCGAATGACGTCTTTAATATTGAAGCTTTTAGTATGGCAAAACGGGCAGGCATGCACATATCCTTCCGGGTCGATGTAAAGCATCCGGTTTCCCCCGGAGAAACAGCCAACTGTTCTTTGGTGATAACCGTGATAAACAACAATGGGATAATCTGAATAGGCAGGATCGAAGTTCAGCGTGAAATAAAATTTATTCAATAAGTCGAGTTGATCTTTATTCAAAAAAACATCCTTGCCCTCATAATGGCCGACGGCTTTAGGTTCCAATAATTGTATAAAGGCAACATTCAATTTTTTGGCAAGGGTCGCATATTGCAACAGGTTCTCCCAACTGATAAATGAGCGGGTAACACAAATGCTTAGAGCAACAACCAGTCTTTGCTCATGGGCATTGCAGACCGCATTCATGACATCATTAAACGAATTATGAAAACCCCTGAACGCATTGTGCATTTCGGGATCAAAATGATCAAGGCTTATCACCACACCGGTAAGCCCTCCCTGCTTTAGCTTCCGCGCATTGTCCGGGCTAAAATTAAATCCAGATGTCAACACATAAAACTCCGATTGCTTTCTTCCGTTCCGGATAACCTGCTCCAGGTCTTTTATCCTTACCATCGGCTCACCACCACTGAGGTGAAATTGCGATATGCCATCATTTTGAAATTTTGAAACGACGGCATTCAATTCGCCTGTAGTCAAACTTTCGCTTTTATTCAGATTATCCCACTCGAAACAATGCTCACATTGCAACGGGCATTTTTGGGTAATCGCAAATATGATAAAGGTGAGCTTATTTGTTTTTTTCTCAAGTGGCAATATCCTGTGGAATTCCGCTTCAATATAGTTATCGAATGCTTTCGATGGAAAGGCGGGTGCATAGAGATAATGATAAAACTTACCGTTCAGTTTTACAATCTTGGTTTGAATTCCCCCCAGGATGGATTTCTTAAGATTATATAACGCCCGGGTTACCTTAAGCGATTTGCGCAAGGATCGGTAATTTCTCATTGCCAGCATCAGTATATGCAATCCTGCTTTAACGTCCACCCATTTTCTTGACCATCCGTTAAGTATTTGCATATCGGAATCAAACGACTTGTCACTGCCGGTTGAAATGACAAGACGTTCTTCTATTTTACTCGTCAATCCTGCTTGTTGTATAATGTTCTTTGTTTCTGACATCTATTATTTTATTTTTTTGCCACGCTTTTCATTGCTTCAGCAAACTTCTGCCTGCTGAAAGCCGCCAGGGCTCCTGGTTTTTCGAAACTTTTCAGGAAAGCCACTTTGGGGGAACCTTTGTAATGCCTGATATGAGTATAATATCCGCTTGAATGAAGAAAAAATGTTTGCTGCCTTCCTTCTGCCGGGTTGATAGCCTGATATTTGACCGTAGTTACATTCCAAATATCGGGTTGAACAAGGTATTGTTTGTCCGCAGAAGCAATGGTTGCTAAAACATCGGCTCCTTGCTCATCGGTCGCTTCATATGGCTTGATTGTTTTAATCCTATAATCAGCATCCGGAGAATAATCAATGGCCGCGTAATCAAGTTCCCAGAAAAGATAGCCGGCAGAGATTTTAAACTCAGCGGGACCTTCACCAGGAAGTTCAACCGGAATAACCATGTCACGATTTAGCAGGGGTCCTATCGCCTTAATCTTTTGAATCTCCTTCCAACCTTCAGGAGTTTTGACCGAAACTGTCAAAGGAATGTTCTGTTCATTGCTCCATTTTTCCAATTCGGCAGCAGGCTTTTTTTCCTGTTGCCTCGCCCACTTCTCATAACGATTGCCAAAACCCTTTGTAAATTCCCCGAAAAGGTGATTGACCCACGAAGACGTTTTGCCGCTTAATATCAATTTCCCTCTCTTACTTTTTGATTCGTTCTTGAATGTTATAAAAAGATCTTCCGCTGCCCTGGCGCCATTGTCATCTTTAAAAACACAGTTGTCATTGTCTTTATCTATTAGCTCATTTTTTACGTCAATATGATTGTTGAGTGTTGCTGTCTCCGGACTCAGCGGATCCGAGATGCTAAACAGTCTTCCATCGGGGCTGACCAGGATCTTTACATTTTTATCATGGTCAACAACCAGGATGTCTGCAAAATCCGTATGTTGAATCTCACGAAGCTCATTACTGATCTTGATATTGTAAGCGCCATTTGTTGAAAACAGGTCCAACGGCAAATAATCATCCCTTTGCAGGGATTGGTAAATAGATCCACTGTATATTTCCCCTTGCAGGTTATAGGATTTTCCATCAAACGTGCTTACGTACGGGCAAGAACTTATGGTATCCACCGGTTGCGGAGTAGGCGGAGTAGCAGCAGCAGCAATAAGTACCGCAACGAGTGCTGCTCCCAGCGCAGTAAAGACAACTGTCTTCACAACACTACCATTTGTCTTCTTCTGGTCAAATTCAATGATCTCAATTTTTTTAACGTCTGACAGGGGAAAGGTGTAGACTGAATCCATGTTCACTGCTGAAGTGTCAGCCGTATAAATATGGACTTCCTGTAAAACCACTCCTTCACCTTTTGACTTAGAATATATGTATTTCTTCTTTCTTGTATTTAACAGGTAAACCTGGTGTACAGGAGGAATGGAATCTGGCTTAGCGCTTAACGACATTTTCGTGTCGTCCAGAACAACGTTTGATAAAGCATAACTGTGTGTACCTTTTCTCAATATAAAGTACCTGCCTTCGGCATTCAATTGTTTCAACGACGAATCCTTGCTCGCGTCGTTATACGCTTCCGCCATAACTGGCTTGTAATATTTACACCCAATGAAGTAATTAACGCTTATCACGAGCAGAAAAAACGCGGCAATTTTCTTTTGGTGTTGGCCGACGGTCATAGCAAGTTAATTTTGGTGTAGGAAGAAAATGCATAATTAAGATACTCACTTTTTTGTAACGTGATGGATTTTTTTAACTTTTGCAGCATCTCTTCTTATCCACCACTATGGGAGTAAGGATCGCAACCATGTTTTCTGATTATGGGGAGTCTGCACTGAATGGGAATTCCTTTAAAGAAAATGCCGTATTTCACCTCGCCGACCATGCGCTGAAGCATATGCTTAACAAGCATACTCATTATTCTCATTTGGTTATAACTACTTCATGCCCCGATTCCATTGCTCCATCACTTGGCCAATGCATCATCCAGCATTATCATGATGAATTTGGTTCGTCACAGACTATAGACATTGTACAGGGATGCGCGGGTGGAGTTTCGGCCCTCATACTGGCCTCACAATTGTCCGAGTTGGATAAAGGCAATGTGCTGGTGGTAGCTGCAGATGCAGCACAAAAAGCTGCGTCGCCCGCCAGCGAAGTGTTTGAAGTGTTTCAGAATGGCGTGTTTACTTGTTGTGTTTCGTATGTTGATGATCACTCTCGCTTAGTTTATCACCGGACAAGGCAGTACAAAGATTTGTACAACGTAGTTACGATTGGCCTGGGTCATGATGCTGACGCCATTATTGCGGCAAATATGGGGGATATGGCAACCGATCCCCGAAAACATCTTGGCCTTCGATTGGATAATCATTTAGCGATAAAATTGATGAAAGAGGCAGAAAAATTTTATCTGGATTTTATTGAGCAAACAGGCCATCCCGATATATTGATCTTGCACCAGGTAAACGTGCCAATCATCAATCATCTGGAAAAAGTGTTTGCTAAATATCCCATCCGATTTATCAATAAGGCGAAAGAAACGGGCAACTGTGGCTGCGCCACCACGGGTATTTTGCTTGACCAACTAAAGAATGAGATCAGGGACAAGAAAGTAATGATCTGCGGGTTCGGTACAGGTGGAGTGATTACCGCCGGTCTTTGGCAATTTTAATTATATGGATATCATCGAAAAATATTTCTGCGTATTCAGCGTATTTCTCCTGCCCGTATTATATATCATCGTTGCTACTGCCTTCTATTTGCGATTTTATGTCTGGAAAAAAAATGAGTTTAAAGAGAAGAAGATCCAGGCGGATTCCTTATCCAACTTACAATTGCGACGGGAACTAATTTACAGTGCAATCTCGCTTTCCGTTTTTTGTCTAACAGGATTTGTTGTCTTTCTCATCTATCGTTATCACTTGAGTTCGATATACCTCGACATAAAAAGTCACAGCATCTTTTACTTTTTGTTATCGATTGTGTTTATGATCGTTTTTCACGACATGTATTTCTATTGGACACATCGCCTGCTGCATTTGCCAGGTTGGTACCAGAGAGTGCACAGTGTGCACCACCTGTCATCGAATCCTTCACCCTTTACATCGCTGGCCTTTCATCCAATCGAATCTGTGATCCAGGCACTCGTTCTTCCGCTGATGGTTATTATCATTCCTTCTCATCCTTTTGCAATATTTGTTTTCCTGGTTTATATGGTGTATAAAAACGTGCGCGGTCACGCGGGATATGAATTCAGCACGGTGGAACAGCGAAAACGAAAATGGAACCTTGTGCATAGCTACTCAATCCATCATAATCTTCATCATCGGCGTGGGAGAGATAACTATGGCCTGTATTTTACAGTGTGGGACCGTCTCATGAAGACGTTCGCAAAGGACGAATGAATCCTCATTAACAAATAACCTTTCTCACGCAACGTTTCTATTGAAACAATTGTCAACCGCAGAAACCAACGCGGTTTTAACTCTATTCGATTCGAATAGAGCATCTCTGAAACTTTTTCTCCCTAAAGACAAGCTGGCGTAATTAATTTATAAACTTAAAGCGAGAAGTATGACTCAGAGATTTTTGTTGTTTAATTTTCTTTGCCTTACGATGCTTATTCAATCGTGCAAGAAAGATCAACCGCCCATTGGCGCGCCGCCAGGAGATCTGCACATCGATTCATTCGCACCCGAAACCGCCGCAAAGGGTTCTGTCCTTGTTATTATTGGAACTAACTTCAGTCCGAATGCGTCCGAAAACATAGTTAGGTTTAATGGTGTGGCAGCCATGGTTACCGCAGTAACGGCAACCACTTTGACCGTGCGCGTTCCAACAGGTGCAGGTACAGGCAAAATCACTGTGGAGACTGGAGGCAAACGTATAAGTTCAGCCAAGGATTTCACCTACATCTATACGGTCAGTACTCTAGCGGGCAATGGAATAGCTGGTTTTAAAGAAGGAGAAGGTCTCGTTGCGGAGTTTAAACTGCCTTTCGGGATTGTGACTGATGCTTCCGGGAATGTCTATGTGGGCGACGGTGGCAACAATAGGATCCGTAAAGTGACAGCTGCCGGCGTGGTAAGTACCTTGGCTGGCAATGGTAATTCGGGTTTTGTTGACGGACCAGCAGATGTCGCGCAGTTTAATAATCCCGAAGGCGTTGCCGTGGATGCATCGGGAAATCTATTCGTAGCAGATTTCGCAAATTACCGGGTCCGTAAAATTTCCGGAGGCGGGGTAACTACAGTAGCTGGTAATGGTATCGCAGGATTTAAAGATGGTGATGCTCTGACTGCTCAATTCTTCGACCCGGAAGGCATTGCCATTGACGAGTCAGGAAATTTATTTGTAGCAGAGTACGGCAATAGTCGCATCCGAAAGATCGCAGCCGGAGTTGTAACCACCCACGCGGGTAACGGAATTGAAGGATTTAAAGACGGTGCAGCGACGAATGCAGAGTTTGACAGTCCTTTTGGCGTAGCGGCGGATGCTTCCGGAAATATTTATGTGGGTGATTTTCGCAACAATCGAATTCGCAAAATCACCGGATCGACAGTCGTCACCTTTGCCGGCGATGGGATGGACGGCTTTAAAGATGGGCCAGGCGTAACGGCACAGTTTACACGACCTCAAGGTGTGGCAGTAGATGCATTGGGAAATGTTTATGTGGCCGACAGAGGCAACCATCGGATCCGTAAGATTACAAAGGATGGTACTGTCACGACCATAGCAGGTGATGGAACTCCCGGATTTAAAAATGGTACGGGGGTGAACGCTCAATTCTATTTCCCTTCAGGCATTGCTGTGGATGCATCGGGAAATATTTATGTCACCGACTACCTAAATCATTGCATCCGCAAGCTTCAGTAGTAACACTCTCTGGATACTTCTGATTTGATTTGGGAAAAATACTGAAAGTAAATTTTCAATTCATTGACAAAAGTCAAAAATAATCACCGGGCTTTGGAAGCTTAATAAGAACTTATATTTTGCTCCGTCACTTCTCATGTGACCTGACACATTACAGATTGGATTAACCCCACCATTGGCTGGGGTTTTTTGTTTTCGTGGTTTGTGGAATGATTTCCCGATGCCTACAGATTGTTCAGCTTGTTTTTTGCGCTTAAAATCAGCTCTGCACAGAAATTGCAGAACTATTCCCAGGATACAAGTTTAATTTGTCCTTAAAAAGGAAGGAGGGCTGAACTTTCAGCCCTTTTTAATTTCACGGTAAAATGAAGATGTTACCTGTGATATCTGCACGGTCATTTGATTGCTTTCTTAATTTCACTTAACATGGCTATCCCATCGGGGCGCCAATTATTAAAGCCAAACGACTAATTATGAAACAATTTCTTTTTCTGTTGGTCTTGTTCGCTATTTTTTCCGGGTGCAATTCCCATTCGAGTCAGTCAGAAGCTATGGCCGATACCTCATCTACTAAAGAGCAACTATCTTATCCCTTCACGCCAAAATATTCTATCAATTGGCGACCAGGTGATGAAAAGAACGCATTGTTAGTACTCAATTGCCTCAGAAAATATGTCGACGGAGATATTAAAGGCTGTGTTTCCTACTTTGCAGACACATCAGAATTCGTTGCCGATAAGTTTTATTTCAGAGGCAGCCGGGATAGTCTCGAAGCTGTCATTGGCGGTATGCGACATGCTTCAACTTCCGTTTCCAAGGATTTTGATTCGTGGATGACGCTTTATTATCCCGATAAGGACGATACCTGGGTGACGTTGTGGTATACTGAAAAAATGACTGACAAACAAGGCAAGGTCGATTCCATTTATTATACGGATGATGTGCTCGTCAAAAACGGAAAGATCGTGCACTACGACGAGAAGCAGCGACTTTTTCCGAAGTGAACGATGGTTTTTTTTATGTCATCATATGACTCAAACGAATCTTCATATGCCCAATAATAATTTTGAAGTAATAATAATTGGAGGAAGTTATGGGGGTCTATCCGCAGCCATGTGTTTGGGGCGAGCTTTGAGAAGCCTCCTGATTATTGACAGCGACATACCTTGCAACAGGCAAACACCGCATTCTCATAATTTCATCACACAGGATGGCAAGACCCCAAAACAAATTGCGATGCTTGCGAGAGAACAGGTCAGTCAATATAAGACGGTAAACTTTTATACTGGGACAGCTATTGATGCAACAAAAAAAGAAAAGGGATTTGAGATCAAA
>Ga0207674_10009540_pt1 | contig 11075 bp, 12 predicted proteins | sample KBSCornC72_FD_184303 | JGI IMG/M metagenome (GOLD analysis project Ga0207674, IMG submission 184303) | Corn rhizosphere microbial communities from Kellogg Biological Station, Michigan, USA - KBS Corn C7-2 (SPAdes) (version 2) | ecosystem: Host-associated > Plants > Roots > Rhizosphere > Soil ...
TTAGAGCTTGGCGCAGCCATACACAAATGCGATCAACACGGCGAAACTCGCAATCGTCACGACCGCAAACAGCAGATCAGCCATCTTCTTCCTCCTCTCTGGCCGCAGGCTGCTTCGTGAGCACTCGCTCACTCAGGCGCAGCAGCGCCTGATTCGACCAGCGCTCGTAGAAGGGAGACAGCCCATGCAGGATTGGGCTGAGCAGATAGCCGATCAGGATAAACGAGGCAAAATAGACGATAAAGGCGGCCATGCGGGTGCGATAGGAGAATTCCGGTAAAGGTTTGGTCTCCGATACGATCGGAGAGGGCGCCGCAGTCCCATTGTGCTTTGGCGATTGCGAGCCACGCAGGCGGGCCGTCGTCTTCGTCCGCGAGGGGCTCGGCGTATTCTCGCTCAATCTCCGCAAGGATCTCTGGGTGCGGGCGTTTGGTGTTGAAATGGTAGATGTAGCGTGCGTAGACGTCGCACGCGATGTCGTTATCCATTATCCCGGAGCCCCAAGCGCCCATCGATCTCCTAGAGTTTGTAGTAGGAGGAACTGGTGTGATAAATCACACCCTACTTAAAGACGATTCCCGTAGAACATCAGGGCCAGGCCGCAGCCGATGACGCCGCAGACGATGCCGGCGATGGCCATGCCTTTGCCGCCGCCCTGGGCGCCGGTCTTGGCGACCTGGTTGTAGCCGACGATGCCGAAGATGATGGCGAGCAGGGGGGTGACGAAGGTGCAGAAGGCGGGGAGGCCGATGATGCCCAGCACCAGGCTGGCGACGCAGAAGCCGTTGCTGGCGCCGGCGGCTTCGAGCGTGGTGCCTTCCATGGTGAAGGGCATGCCGCAGGCCTTGCAGTTGTTGGCGGAGATGGGGCTGGCGGCGTTGCAGCGCGGGCAGACGATGATCTGCTTGGCGTCGGACTGGCGGATGATCTTGGGGGCGCGGTCGCCGGCGGCGGCGTAGGCGTGGACGGGGTGCGGGTCCTGCTTGATGATCTGCCGCGTCTTGGGGTCGATCAGGCGGCCGTAGCGGTCGAGGATCGGGATGGTGATGTTGTTGCCGCAGGTGGGGCACTGGCCGTCCTGCGCGCCCATCGCCTCGGTGGCTTCGAGACGGGAGGAACAATAGCCGCAGTTGAAGCCGTAGCGGCGGCCACCGGAGCGGAATCCGCCGGGCTGGGCGAAGCTGCCGGCGCGGTTGGAGGGTGGTGCGAAGCTGCCGGCGCCTCCGCCCGAGCCGCCCGCGCCCGCCCCGACGGTCTGCATCTCGGGAGCGCCCGCGGGGACGCGGAGGGTGGTGGAGCACGTCGGGCACCGCACCAATTGTCCGGCCTGGGCCTCTTCGGCGGAGAGCGGCGTCTGGCAGACGTGGCAGGGGAAGACGATCATGCGCTAACGCCTAGTATATCGCGCCGGGGGCGTTTTCAACCGGGGCGATTGCGGTGATAATGGGGGAGAGAAGTCAGTAGTCAGAAGCCAGAAGTCAGAAACGAGAATCAGACGATGCTTGAAGCGTTAACGGACAAACTGGGCGGTGTGTTTCGCGGGCTTTCGGGGCGGGGGCGGATCTCGGAGGAGAACGTCCGCGAGGCCATGCGCGAGGTGCGGACGGCGCTATTGGAGGCCGACGTCAACTTCAAGGTCGTCCGCGACTTCACCGACACAGTGGTGGAAAAGGCGATCGGCGCGCACGTCATCGAAAGCCTCAAGCCCGGCGAGGTGATGATCAAGATCGTGTACGACGAGCTGGTCCAACTCATGGGCCCGGTCGATACGCGGATCTACTTCGTCACGCCGGGGCCGACGATCATCATGATGGCGGGGTTGCAGGGGTCGGGCAAAACCACGACGTGCGGCAAGCTGGCCAAGTTTCTGGTCAGTAAGGGACATCACCCACTCCTGGCGGCGGCGGACTTGCAGCGTCCGGCGGCAGTGGAGCAGTTGCGACAGGTGGGGCAGCAAGTGGGCGTGCCGGTTTACACGGACGACAGCAAGATCGCGCCGCACGGACAGGTGGCGAAAGGGGCGGCGGTTTCGGTCTGTCGCGCCGCGGTCGCCGAGGCGAAGAAGACGGGGCGGGACGTTGTCATCCTCGACACCGCCGGCCGGCTTCACATCGACGACGAGCTGATGGGCGAGCTGAAGGACGTGAACGCGCAGCTCAAGCCGCACCAGGTGTTCCTGGTGCTGGACTCGATGAGCGGGCAGGACGCGGTCAACAGCGCCAAGGCGTTCAACGAGCAACTCGAGCTGGACGGGTTGATCCTGACCAAGTTCGACTCGGACACGCGCGGCGGGGCGCTGCTGTCGGCGAAGATGATCACGGGCAAGCCGGTCAAGTTCCTGGGCGTGGGGGAGAAGTTCGACGCGCTGGAGGAGTTTCGCCCGGAGGGGATGGCGCAGCGCATCCTGGGCATGGGCGACATCGTCGGGCTCGTGACCAAGGCGATGGAGAACTTCGACCAGGAGGAGACGGCCAAGCTTCAGGCCAAAATGGAGAAGGGGACGTTCACGCTCGAAGATTTCATGGCGCAGATGTCGCAGGTGAAGAAGCTGGGGCCCATGGGGAAGGTGATGGGGATGATCCCCGGCATGGGCGAGATGATGAAGCAGGTGAAGATGAACGAGGGGGACATCGAGAAGAGCCTGAAGCGGATGCAGGCGATGTACCAATCGATGACGACCGCCGAGCGGAAGAAGCCGGACGTGATCGACCACGGCCGGCGTCGCAGAATCGCCAAGGGGGCGGGCGTGGACGCGGGGGACGTGAGCAAGTTCATCAAGGATTTCCAGCAGAGCCGCGACATGATGCGTGCGGTCGGCAGCATGGGCGTGATGGGCAAGTTCAAGCTGATGCGCGCGATGGCGAAGGGCGATTTGGCGGGATTGGGAATGCCGGGGGGGCCGATGCTGAAGACGAAGAAGAGCGGGTATATGGAGAAGAAGGATCGGAATAAGAAGAAGCGGCGGTGAACGTCGGAGTGACGCTAAAGTCACGGGCGGGACGCCCGTGCCACCTCGGAAGATGGCGATCGTCACGAAAATCATCGAGCAGAAGCGGCGGGCGAACCGGCGGAACATCTATCTCGACGGGGTGTTTGCGTTTGGGTTGAATGACAACGTCGTCGCGCGGTTTCGGTTGCGGGAGGGGATGACGCTTTCAGACGAGCAGGTGCGCCAGATCGCGGAGGGGGAGGTTCGGCAGGAGTGTTTTGATTATGCGATGAAGTGTTTGCAGTCTCGGCTGCATAGCACGTCGGAGCTGCGGCGGAAGATGGTGCGGCGGGAGTATGGGGAAACGGTGATCGATGGGGTGATCGCCGATTTAGCGCGGATGGGGTATCTCGATGACGCGCGGTTCGCTAAGACTAAGGCACTGTCGGCGGCGCAGCATAAGCATCACGGGCGGCGGCGGGCGTTTGTTGAGTTGCTCAAGGCCGGCGTGAAGAAGGACGTGGCGGACGCGGCGCTGGACGACGTTTATCACGACAAGAACGATTCGACGCGCGAGGCGCGGCAGCTCGCGGAAAAGAAGGCGCCAAGCCTGCGGCGGCTTGAGCCGGCGGTGGCGCGGCGGCGGCTGGCAGGGATGCTGATGCGGCGGGGGTTTGACTACGAGACGATCAAGCCGGTGATTGACCAGGTGCTCGGGGGCGGTGGCGGCGGTCTAGGGGCCGATTGAACACGCGGGAAACGCGTCTGATAACTGGTCCGGTTGCCCCGTCTGCCAATCCGGCCGTGGGGCCAATGCGGGGATTGCGGCGTGTCGATCCATTTTATGCGGGCTTGCGATTCTCGGCCCGGTTTTCAAGGAGTCGGCACACATGACGGTCACGGTCGGCATCATCATCGGTGTGACGGTTCTGTTTACGCTTTGCTCGATCGCGGTCGGCCGGCGGTCGCGGGCGGGGGACGATTATTACTCGGCGGACAGCTCCAAGACGTGGGAGAATGGCGGCCCGGACTTGACGTCGCCGAAGGTCGAGGACGGTGGCGCGCAAACCGCCGCCATAATGACGCAGGAATTCAAGCGTCTGACACCGCCCGAAGGCAGCCGGATTCGTCCGACCGACGCGGCGTCGGAGACGCCGGCGGGCGACGAGGGGCCGGCGTTGTCGGAGGACGTGGTTCGGGGGCTCGAGCAGATTCCGCCACTGCCCAAGGCGGTGCAGGCGGTGTTGCGGGAGCTGGATTCGGCCGGCGCGAGCGCCAAGAGCGTGGCGGAAATCGTAGCGTCGGACCCGGTGGTCGGCGCGGTGGTGCTGCGGGTGGTGAACTCGGCGGCGACGGGGTTGCGGCGGCGGGTGCTGACGGTGCAGGAGGCGGTGGCGTTCCTCGGGTTCGCGCAGGTGCGGACGCTGATCATGAAGCTGAAGGTGTCGCAGCTCTTCCGCGCGCCGGCGGCGGGGACGATGTGCTACGACCTGGATTCGCTGTGGCAGCACTCGATGGCGGTGGCGCAGGTGGCGGATCGGTTGGCGCGGCGGACGGGGAAGGCCGATCCGGACCTCGCCTCGACGCTGGGCCTGCTGCACGACATCGGGAAGCTGGCGATCAACTGCCAGTTCCCGCAGAAGGTGGCGCAGCTCTGGCGGCCGATGGGGCTGGTCGGATTTTCGGTCGGCCCGTCGGGCGAGAGCTGGTTGGCGCGCGAGCGGGGGCTGTTCGGGGCGGATCACGCGTTCATGGGTGGATTTCTCGCGGCGCGGTGGATGTTGCCGGAGGAGATCACGGACGGGATTCGGCTGCACCATCCGTCGTCGTCGTCGGAGGCGGCGCTGCACGCGGTGGCCGAGCCGGTGCGACGGGCGGTGCAGGTCGTACACGTCGCGAACCAGCTCGTGAAGTATCGACACTGCTACTGCGCGGACATGGAGATCGACGCGCTGGACCCGGCGATGCTGAGCGACCTGAATCTGCCGGCGGAGATAGAGCAGATCTTCGACGAGCCGATCGAGCGGTCGATCGCGGCGGCGATGGCCGTGGCGCGGTCGTCGTCGGCGACGGAGGGTGCGGGCGGGTTGCGGGCTTCGGCGTAGGCGACGAACTCGGCCACTGAAGTGGGCGAGCCCCCGGCGGTCATTTCCTTTTCGTCGTCTTCTTCGGTTTTTTGGGGGACTTCGTGGGCGTCTTTTTGGTCGGGCGATTCGTGAACGTGCGATCGTCTTCTTCCCACGCGGCGACGTTGCGGTCGTAGAGGCGCTGGATGATCTTGAGCGTGTCCTTGAACTCGCGGCCGCCGGCGCGGGGCATCATCATCCAACTGAGGACCATCGCCTGGCGGAGGTAACCTTCGACGGCGTCGTGCGGTTTGAAGTCGGCGAAGAAGGCTTCGGGCGTGGGCTTCCTGATGCGACGCCAGATGTTGAGGTTGCGGCTGAAGGTTTCGAAGAAGCGCTGGCGGACGGCTTTGAAGGTACGGGATTCTTCGGGGAAATCGCGCCAGCAGGCGGCCCAGGCCTGGCGGATCAGGTCGTCGCAGCCGTGGGGGCCGAGGACGGTGTAGACTTCGGCGGGGGATTTGCTGGTGAGGCGTTGGGCTTCCCAGGACATAGGTGTGAAGGATGAAGGGTGAATGATGAAGGATGAAGTGACGTTTACGTAATCGAGCGGCCGCCGTCGAGACGGAGGATTTGGCCGGTGATATAGGCGCCATCGGTGACGAGGAAGCGGACGACGCTGGCGACGTCGTCGGGGGTGCCGGGGCGGGCGAGGGGGACGCGGTTGAGATACTTCTCGCGTTCGGCGGCGGGGTAATCTGGCGGCCATTCGACGACGCCGGGGGCGATGCCGTTGACGGTGACTTCGGGGGCGAGCGCGCGCGCGAGGCCGAGCGTCAGGTTCCACAGGCCGGCCTTGCTGGCGCAGTAGGGGAGATACTGGGGCCAGGGGCGTTCGGCGAGGAGGTCGACCATGTTGACGACGTGACCTTTGGCGGCGCGGAGCATGGGCTCGAACCGCTGGCAGAGGAGCAGGGGGGATTCGACGTGGATGGCCCAGAGCTGGCGCATCTCGGGGAGGCGCGACTGTTGCAGGTCCATCTGTTTGTAGTTGGAGGCGTTGTTCACGAGGACGTCGAGACGATCGAAAGTCTTGGTGAAGGCGGTGTGAATCTGGTCGATCGCTTCTTCGGGGCGCTGGAGGTCGGCGCGGATGGCGAGGGCGCGGCGGCCATGCTCCTGGATTTCGTGGACGACCGCGTCGGCGTCGCCGCGGCTGGTCAGGTAGGTGATGGCGACGTCGTAGCCGGCGGCGGCGAGGGTGAGGGCGACGGTGCGGCCGACGCGCTTGGCGGCGCCGGTGACGAGGGCGACCTTGGCGGATTCGTCCATGCCGGCAGTATAGCGTAACCCGCGCGATCGCTCAGCCCGGCTTGACCACTTTAGCCTACAATCCGGGCATGAAAGGGACGCTGGTTCAGCTCAACGTTTCGCCGGGCGGCATGCCCAAGCTGCCGATTGCGTCGGCGGAGGTGACGGTGGACGGCGTGCCGGGCGATTGGCAGAAGAATCGCAAATACCACGGCGGGCCCAACCGCGCGATCTGCATATTCAGCACGGAACTGTACGACCGCCTGCGGGGGCTGGGCATTGAGTTGAGGCCGGGCGACGTCGGCGAGAATTTCACGACCACGGGCATCGACATGCAGTCGCTGGCGAAGGGGGACCGCCTGCGGGTCGGCGGATGTACGATCGAGATCACCAACGTCCGGGTGCCGTGCGCGAGCTTGAGGAAGTGGGATGCCGATTTGCCGGAATTGATCGTGGGGTTCAGCGGGTGGGTGGCGAAGGTGGTGACGCCCGGGCTGGTGAAGGCGGGGGATGCGGTTGAGAAAGTTTGAGCAATTCTGCGGCAACGCCACTGGCAAGCCTGAGAGCTTGCCAGTGCCACCCTCGAAGGGTGCGTTTGAAGGTCTGCTTCGCCTTCCCCTGACGGACATGAGTGGTACAATCCGGCCTCATCACCTCACAGGAGAATTCATGAGCCAGCCGACTGCTTCGCGTCGTGATTTGCTTAAGACTGCTACGGGTTTGGCGGGGGGCGCCGTTGCGGGTTCGCTACTGACCGCCGGGGTGGCAGTGGCGGAGTCGCCGACGCCGGACGGGAAGTCGCTGGTGGCGAAGAACGGGCGGATCAATCACTCGGTCTGTCTTTGGTGTTACAAGGGGATGAAGTCGAGCGACATGGCGCCGGTCGCCAAGCGGCTGGGACTGAAGGCCATTGACTTGCTGACGCCCAAGGAATGGGCGCCGCTGAAGGAGAACGGGCTGATCTGCTCGATGACGTCGGGCGTGTGGGGCGGGATCACGAAGGGACTGAATCGGCGGGAGCATCACGACGACATCAGCAAGACGCTGATCGACCTCGCAGACGCCAACGCCGAGGCGGGGTATCCGAACGTGATCTGCTTCTCGGGCAACCGCGCCGGGCAGTCGGACGAGGAGGGCCTGAAGATCTGCGCCGAGGGGATCAAGAAGGTGATCGGGCACTACGAGGAGAAGAAGGTCACCCTTTGCATGGAGCTGCTGAACAGCAAGGTGAATCATCCCGACTACCAGTGCGATCACAGCGACTGGGGGATCAAACTGGTGAAGGCCGTCGGCTCCGAGCGGTTCCGGCTGCTCTACGACATCTATCACATGCAGATCATGGAAGGGGACGTGATCGCGACGATCAAGAAGAGCCACGAGAACTTCGCCCATTACCACACGGGCGGCGTCCCCGGCCGGCACGAGATCGACGACAGCCAGGAACTCTATTGGCCGGCGATCATGAAGGCGATCGTCGACACCGGGTTCAAAGGTTACGTGGCGCAGGAATTCATCCCAGCGCGCAAGGACATGATCGCGTCGCTGGCGCAGGGCGTGGAGATCTGCGACGTCTGAATCGAAGAGGGGGAAACCGCGGAGACGCAGAGAGCGCAGAGAATAAGAACGAGGGGACGCGTTGCGCGTATCAGTGGTGATGCCAGATTTGAAATCTGAGATTCTTTCTCGACGTTTTCTGACTTTTCTTCTCTGCGTTCTCTGCGCCTCTGCGGTTCATACTTTCGCAGAGGACTGGCCCCAGTGGCGGGGGCCGAGGGGGGATGGGACGTCGCTGGATCCCGATCCGCCGACGCATTGGTCGGAGACGGAGAACCTGAAGTGGCGGGCGCCGCTCCCGGGGAAGGGGCATGGCTCGCCGATCGTCGTGGGCAACCGCGTGTTCCTCAATGCGGCGCTGGAGAAGGAGGGGAAGCGCGTCCTGATGTGCCTGGACCGCGCGACGGGCAAGACACTGTGGCAGCGCGACGTCCTGGTCGCGCCACTCGAGAAGAAGCACGGACTGAACTCGTACGCGTCTTCCACGCCCGCCTGCGACGGGCAGCGCGTCTTCGTCACGTTTCTCGACCAGAAGCAGGTGCTGGTCGCCGCTTATGACCTGGAGGGGAATCCGGTCTGGCGGAAGTCGCCGGGGCGGTTCACCTCAATGCACGGGTGGAGCTGTTCGCCGGTGCTTTATGGCGATTCGATCATCGTCAACTGTGACCACGACGGCGACGGTTACATCGTCCGCCTGCGCCGTGACACTGGCGACGAAGTCTGGCGGATCGAGCGGCCGAATCACACGCGGTCGTATTGCAATCCGACGATTTTCGACGTCGGTGGCGTGAAGCACATGGTGCTCTCGGGCAGCAAGTGCACGACCGATTATGACCCGGACAGCGGCAAGCAGCGCTGGCTCGTCGACGGGCCCACCGAGCAGTACGTCGCGAGCATGGTCTACACGGACGGGGTCTTTTGCATCACGGCGGGCTTCCCGGAGTTTCACACGCTGGGGATCTCGCCGGACGGGAAGGTGCTCTGGCGCCAGCGGGGGCAGGGGCTGGCGGCGTACGTGCCGTCGCCGGTGGCGTTCGGCAAATGGTTCTTCCTCGTCAGTGAGAACGGTCACGGGATCTGCTTCGACGCCAAGACGGGGCAAATCCTCTGGAGCCGGCAGCTCGGTCGGCACCACCGGCCGAGCAATGCGCTGGCGGGGGGGAACGTCTATTGGCTCGCGGACGACGGCACCTGTTACGTCACGCGCGCGAGCGACAGATTTCAGCTCGTGTCGAAGGTCGAGCTGAACGAACCGTGCAACGCGTCGCCGGCGTTTTCGAACGGGGACATCTTTATCCGCACCGATTCACACCTCTGGTGCGTGGGGCGTTAACGTTCGCGCCGGTGAATTTGCGATCTACCGAGAACCATGACCGACAGCCCCGCCGACCTGCACGCCGTCACCTGTTATTTCAATCCGGCCGCGTTCGAGACCAGGCGTCGGAATTACGAGCTGTTCGCGGACGGTCTGCGCGCCGCGGGCGTCCCTTGCCTGACCGTGGAATGCGTGTTCGGCGACGAGCGGCCGACGCTGGCGCCGGGGCCGGGCGTCATCACCGTGCGCGGGCGGGACGTGATGTGGCAGAAGGAACGGCTGCTCAACGTGGCGATGGCACGACTGCCGGCGTCGTGCACCAAGGTGGCGTGGCTGGACTGTGACGTGCTGTTCGAGAACCCGGCGTGGGCGGCGCGGACGTCGCGGGTGCTAGAGACGCTGCCGATCGTTCAGCCGTTCGACCGCGTGGTTCGACTGCCGCGCGGCGTGCGGGCCTACGCGGGCGAGGGGGACGAGTGGCCCTCGTTTTCGGCCGTGTATGGGAAACACCCGCACCGCCTGCTCGCCGGCGACTTCGCGAATCACGGGCATACCGGTTTCGCCTGGGCGGCGCGGCGCGAGATCCTCGCGCGGCACGGCCTGTACGACGCCTGCATCTCCGGCTCGGGCGACCACATGATGGCGCACGCGTTCGTCGGCGACTGGTCGTCGGGGTGCATCGACCGCATCCTCGGTCGAAACACGGCCCACCGCGCTCACTTCGTCGCGTGGTGCCAGTCGTTTTATCGGGACGTTCGCGCCCGCGTCGGCGTCTCGCCGGGGACGCTCCTGCACCTCTGGCACGGTGACATGGACAACCGGCGGTACGTCCTGCGGAACCAGGAATTGGCGGGGTTCGAATTCGATCCGGCGGCGGACCTTCGCGTGGGTGAGAACGGCTGCTGGGAATGGAACTCCGTCAAACCCGCGCTGCACGAGTGGGCCGTCCGGTACTACCCGTCGCGAAAAGAAGACGGGTAACTGTTGACCCCGCCTGCGCGGCAGGCCATCCTCTGTCGGCGAACGGTCGATCGAACTACAACGGACTTGCCCATGCCCGATTCCATCGAAGAGATCGCCCAGCGGCTCGAGCGGGCCGCGGATCGTTATCACAACGCCGCCGATTTCCTCGCGGAGCGCGACGCGCTTTATGCCGCGGCGCGGGTCCGCCGGGCGACTGGTGTGCCCGAGGCGCAGCAGGTCGAGCAGATGTTTATGAATTCGCACCTGTCGCAGACCGCCACCGGGGCGCCGTCGTACCCAGACTTGTCGCAGAACGCGGGGTGTTTGTCGGGATGGGTTTCGGGCGGGCGGCGCGGGGGCGCCGTGGCGGGGCCCGGACCGTGGCAGTCGACGACGGCGGGTGGCGGGCCGCGGTTCGGCGTTGGGATGGGATCGTATTACCCGCGCTGGTCGGTTTACCCCTATTTCACGAGCGACGATTACGCGACGTACACGCTCGCCGGCGCGCTCGGCCGACATTTGCCGCCGGGTTACGGCGACCCGACGGCGTACGCGCGGCAGGTCGCCGGCCAGACCGGCATCGACCCGAACGCGCGCCTCGGCGATCTGACGCCGGCGCAGATGGCGACGTTGACCGACGCGATCGACGCCAACCCGAACTGGGGCGAGCGCGACCCGCTACCCGATATCGCCGGGGGAGCAAGCGCCCGGTCGCACGACGACCGCGGCTATCGCGGCGCGGATTACAGCACCGGCAGCGACTTCGGTGGGGGCAGTGGAAGCGGCGGGGGCGGTGGCGATGCGACGATCGGCAGTGATTTCGGCGGATCGTCCGCCGCGCCGTCGGACAACAGCTAATGCCCGCCATTCCCCTGCGCTTGGACCATCAGAACGCCGAACTCGCGCGGATTACGGTGATCGACTGGACGCTGGGCAA
>Ga0207674_10009541_pt1 | contig 11075 bp, 9 predicted proteins | sample KBSCornC72_FD_184303 | JGI IMG/M metagenome (GOLD analysis project Ga0207674, IMG submission 184303) | Corn rhizosphere microbial communities from Kellogg Biological Station, Michigan, USA - KBS Corn C7-2 (SPAdes) (version 2) | ecosystem: Host-associated > Plants > Roots > Rhizosphere > Soil ...
CGTGCACAAGCACGAGGGCTGCATCATCACGCAGCGCGAGCTCGGCATCGATACGGACACCTGGGAGAACGCGCTGAAGAACACGCTGCGCCAGGCGCCCGACGTCATCATGATCGGCGAGGTGCGCACGCGCGAGACGATGGAACACGCGATCAACTTCTCCGAGACGGGCCACCTCTGCCTGTGCACGCTGCACGCGAACAACGCCAACCAGGCGATGGACCGCATCATCCATTTCTTCGCCGAGGACCGCCGCGAGCAGCTGTTCATGGACCTGTCGCTCAACCTCAAGGGCGTGGTCGCGCAGCAGCTGATCCCGACGCCGGACGGCAAGGCGCGCCGCGTCGCGATGGAGGTCATGCTAGGAACGCCGCTCGTGCAGGACTACATCCGCCAGGGCGAGATCCACAAGCTCAAGGACGTGATGAAGGAATCGACCAACCTCGGCATGCAGACCTTCGACCAGAGCCTGTTCACGCTGTACCAGGCCGGCGAGATCAGCTACGAGGACGCGTTGCGCCATGCCGACTCGGCGAACGAAGTGCGCCTGCGCATCAAGCTCGCCCAGGGCGGCGACGCGCACACGCTGAGCCAGGGTCTCGATGGTGTCGAACTCGTTGAAACCTGACGCGTCCGACGCAAGCCCCCGTCCGCCGAACACGCCCGAACTCGATCGCCTGCGCCGCGTCTGGGAGACGCTCGGGCGCGATGATCCGTTGTGGGCGGTGCTGTCTCAGGCCGGCAAGCGCGGTCGGCGCTGGGATCCGGACGAGTTCTTCGCGACCGGAAACCTCGAAGTCGGCGCGTCGCTCGCCGCATTGTCGGTGTGCGGCTATCCGCAAGGGCGCGGCCTCGCGCTGGATTTCGGCTGCGGCGCCGGTCGACTCACGCGTGCGCTCGCCGCGTATTTCGAACACGTCGTCGGCGTCGACGTGTCCTCGAGCATGGTAGCGACCGCACGCCGGCTCAATGCCGACCTCGGCAACGTGGAGTTCCGCTGCAACCCCTCGCCGCGCATCGACGGCATCGCCGACGCGAGCGTCGATTTCGTGTTTTCGCACATCACGCTGCAGCACATCCCGACCGAACTGGCGGCCGGCTACGTCGACGAGTTCTTCCGCATCCTCGCGCCCGGCGGCGCAGCCGTGTTCCAGTTCGTCGACAGCCACGACAGCAGCCTGCGTGGCCGCCTGTTCGGCGTCGCTTCAAACCGCTGGCTGAACCCGGTGCGGCGCGTCCTCTGGCGCAGCCGCGACGTGTTCGAGATGCACGCGCTCGCCGAAGGCCGGTTGCGCGCGCAGCTCGCGTCACGCGCCGACTTGCGCCTGCTCGACGCGATCGACGACGGCGCCGCCGGTCCCGGCTGGCAGGGCCGCCGCTGGACCGTCGTCAACGATGCGCCGATGCCCGCGCGCGCGGACTGCGACGGCTACGCGCTCTACGCCGATCCGCGCGACGCGCACATCGGCGCGCCTCTGCTCGCCGGCGCGGCGCACGACCCGCACGTGCGCGCGGCGCTGCGCGAACGCCTGCGGGAAGGCGACGTGGTGATCGACGTCGGCGCGAACATCGGTTCGGTGGCGCTGTTGGCGGCTTCGCTCGTCGGCGCGGACGGGCGCGTCGTCGCGGTCGAGCCGATCGCGGCGAACCGCGTGCTGCTCGCCCGTTCGGCCCAGTACGCGGGTTTCCGTCACGTCGACGTCGTCGCGGCGGCGGCAGCGGATCGCGACGGTGACATCGTGCTGCGCACCCATCCGACGACGTCCAACAGCGCGACGCCGGAGGCCTCGGGTGAACGCCTCAGCGCACCGGACGGCGCGTCCGTGCGCGTGCCGGCCCGCGCGCTCGACGGCCTGCTCGGCGACCTGCCGCGGCTGGATCTCGTGAAGATCGACGTCGAAGGCATGGAGCCGCTCGTCGTGCGCGGCATGGCGACGCTGCTCGGGCGATTCCGCCCCGCGGTGCTGACCGAGTTCCATCCATGGGCGATCGAGCAGGCGACCGGCACGTCGCCGGACGACTACCTCGCCACGCTGTTCGCGCTGCACGGTGTCGCCGAAGTGTTGCATCGCGACGGCACGCGCGAGCGTTGCACGGATCCGGCCGCGGTGATGGCGGTGTGGCGACGCCTGAACGAGGCGGCCGGACTTGCCGGCCGCCTGCACCTGGATCTGCTCTTCGCGTCCTGAGCGGCGTCGCGCTCAGTGCGCGCCGAACGTGACGCTCTCGCTGAAGTCGACGCCTTCGGGCACGAGCGCCATGCGCGCGTCGATGTGGTCGAACCACTGCGCGTACAGCGCGTAGAGCTTGCGCTGCGTGTCGAGCTGCTTGCGCGACTCGGGCGGGAGCGATGCGCTGAAGCGGTCCATCGCGTCGGCGAACTTCGCGTACATCTCGCCGCGAAGGCGCATCGTGAACAGCGCACCGTCCGCGGCCGCGGGCGCGGCGATCGCGGCGGCGAGCCGCTGCGCTTCGTCCTTGCCGAAGGACACGCCGATCGCACTGGTCGTCATCGCGACGTCGAGGTCGAGCTTGCCGGCGAGTTGCGGCGGCAGCGCGGCCGACGGGATCGCCACCGGTTTGCCGTCCGGTGCGATCGCGATGCCCGCGAGCGCCGGCGACGTCATCTGCGCGAGGCTGGCGAGGAGCGCGGGGTTGGAGCTGCCGAGGAGGAAGGTTCCGGCGACGTCGGGCATGCTCGCCTCGCCCGCGGGCCATGCGAAGCGGCTGAGCGTGACGCGTGCGCCGCTGAGGTCGCCGAACGGCGGCGGGATCGTTTGCGCGAGCTTCGCCTTCGCCTCCGCCATGCCCTGGTTGATCGAGGCGAGTTCGGCGCAGCGGAACGGCGCCTTGGTGACCGCGTCGGCTTGCGCGACGAGAAAGTCGCGTGCCTTGAGCACGGGCGCCGCGAGCGCGAAATCGAGCAGGGCGTCGTCCGGCGTGCTGCCCGGCAGCGGCGCGGCGAGCGCCGACAGCGACTTCGCGAGCGCGGGATCGAGTTCGATGCGGGCATGCATCGTCATGCGCTTGTCGTCGAGATCGCGGTAGCCGATCGCGAGGCGCGGTGCCTTCGCCGCGAGCGCGTCGATCTCGTCACGGCAGGTCGCATCGGGCGCCTTGGCCGGATCGCCGGCGGCGGCCTTCGCGGCGATCATCGCGACGAGGCGGCGCGTGTCGACCCAGCCGCTGCCGTAGGGCAGGTAGCCGCGCGCCTTGTTGAAGTCGGCCAGCGCGCTCGCGTCGAGAACCTGCGCCGGCCGGTCGATGCCGAGCAGCTTGCGTTCGAGCGCTTCGTCGGCGCCGCCGGCGGCGAACGCGACGACGAGGTGCTTGCCTTCGATCGCGACGAGGCCACGCGCTTCGTCGTTGCCGAACGTGCGCACGTCCTGCTCGCCGATGCGCGTCGTGCCGAGCGCCGTGCCCGACTTCTGTTCGATCCGCGCGATCATCGCGCGGAACGCGTCCGGATCGGCGAGTTCGAGGCGCATCACCGGCAGCAGGTCGACGCCGTAGAACGCCGCGTGCGCCTTCGGGTCGAAGCCGATCTCGCGCCACTGCTCGGGCGTGCTGCGCCCGCGCATTTCGTCGAGCACCGCCTTCAGCACCTTCGGCACGGCGCTGTCCGCGTCCGTCTTGCCGACCTCGGCGAGCATCTCGTCCATCATGTCGGTGAACAGCGGCCACGCGCCCTGCATCTGTTCGCGCCAGTGCGCGATCGCGCTGTCGGGCGCGGGTTCGATGTTCGCGAACAGGTAGGGCGTGTCGGCCGGGACGAACGCGAGCGGCGTGGTGGTGTCGGCCTTCTTGCCGCAGCCGGCGACCGCGACGAGGGCGGCGGTCAGGGCGAGGTGGCGCAGGATCCGTGTGCGCATGGACATGTCTTCCCCAGGGAGTGGGAAGGCAGTCTAGCAGGGCGCACCAGCGCCCCGTCGCCGCAGCGCGTGGTGGCGTGTCTTCAACGCGCGGCGAGCAGTTCCGCCAGCACGGCCATGCGCGCGTAGATGCCGTTCGCGACCTGTTCGAGGATCACCGACTGCGCACCGTCGGCGACGTCCGCCGCGATCTCGATGCCGCGGTTCATCGGCCCCGGATGCATGACGATCGCGTCGCGCTTCGCCCGCGCCAGGCGCGTGCGATCGAGGCCGTAGCGCGCGAAGTACGCGTGCTCGTCGAGGCCGGGCAGGCCCTCGATGCGCTCCTTCTGGATGCGCAGCATGACGACCACGTCGACGCCGTCGAGTGCCGCGTCGAGATCGCCGGACAGGGTGCAGCCGGGAAATTCGCCGGCGTCCGGCAGCAGCGCGGCGGGGCCGCACAGGCGGATTTCCGCGGCGCCGAGCGCGCGCAGCCCGTGCACGTCGGAGCGCGCGACGCGCGAGTGGCGGATGTCGCCGCAGATCGCCACGCACAGGCCCTCGACGCGTTTCTTGTGGTCGCGGATCGTCAGCAGGTCGAGCAGACCCTGGGTCGGGTGCGCGCGGTTGCCGTCGCCCGCATTGAGGATCGCCGCGCGACGCGCGTGCGCGGCGAGCCGCGCCGGCGTACCGTTCTCCTTGTGGCGCACGACGAACGCATCGGTGCCCATCGCCTCGATCGTCGCGAGAGTGTCCTCGAGGGTTTCGCCCTTGCTGGTCGAGGAGCTGGCGATGTCGAAGTTCACGACCGTCGCACCGAGGCGGCGCGCGGCGAGCTCGAAGCTCGTGCGCGTGCGCGTCGACGCCTCGAAGAACAGGTTGACGACGGTGCGCCCGGCGAGCAGTGGCAACGACGTCGCGCCGGCGCGGAACTGCTCGCGCAGCGACGCGGCGCGGTCGAGCAGGGCTTCGATGCGCGCGCGGCCGAGGCCGTCGAGCGTGATCAGGTGGCGCAGGCGGCCGTCGGCGTCGATGGACGGATCGGGCATCGTCGTGTCTTCCTCTCGGGTCAGTTCGCCGGCCCGCCCGCACTCTCGTGGGCGCCGGCCAGCCAGTGTTCCAGGATGATCTGCGCGGCGAGCGCGTCGATCGCCGCCGCGTCCTTGCGTCGTGCCGCGCCGCTCGCGCGCTGCGCGGCGAAGCGGCGGGCCGCCTCGCGCGAGGTGTTGCGTTCGTCGACGAGGTGCACCGGTTTCGCGTAGCGCCGGCGCAGCGCCTCGGCGAACGCGCGCGCGCGTCGGCTCATCGATTGTTCGCCGCCGTCCAGCGCGAGCGGCAGGCCGACCACGAGGTGATCGGGCCGCCAGTCGGCGACGAGCGTGTCGAGGCGCGCCCAGTCGTCGGCGACCAGTGCGACGAGCGGGCGCGCGCTCGCCGAGATCGAGTTGCCGACCGCGATGCCGATCAGGCGCGTGCCGACGTCGAACGCGAGTGCGGTGCCCTCAGGCGTGGCCGGCATAGCTCGCGAGCTGGAACAGGTTCACGCCGACGAGGCCGGCAGCGGCTTCCCAGCGTTCCTCGAGCGGCGTCTCGAACAGCACGTGCTCGGTCGCGGGCGCGGTGAGCCAGTGGTTCTCGCACAGTTCCTGCTCGAGCTGGCCCGGGCTCCAGCCCGAATAGCCGAGCGTGACGACCGCATGGCGCGGACCCTTGCCCGCGGCCATCGCGACGAGGATGTCGCGCGACGTGGTCACCGCGATCTGCTCGGAGATGCGGAACGAGGATTCCCAGTCGCCGCCGGGCGAATGCAGCACGAAGCCGCGCTCGGGTTGCACGGGGCCGCCGATCAGCACCGGTGCGTCGACGACGTCGGCGAACTCGGAATGCATGTTCATCTGCGCGAGCACGTCGCCGAGGCGGTACTCGGACAGGCGGTTGATCATGAGCCCCATCGCGCCGTCCTCGCCGTGCTGGCACAGGAACGCGACGCCGCGCGCGAAGTTCGGATCGCGCAAGGTCGGCATCGCGATGAGCAGCTGGTTGGTGAGTGGCGTGCTGTCGGCCATGGCGCGATTGTACGCGAGCCGCGCGGGCGGGCCTAAGGACGCGCTGAACGGGAATCGCGCGCGATCGCCGTCGAATCGGCGCATCGCGGCGGCTCGGATCCGCACTCCGCGTGCGGTGCACCACCCGGACGAGCGCTCCGGGCCTCGCTCAGCGGTTGCGCAGGATGTCGCCGGGGAGGAACTGCCAGGTGCGGCTGATGTACAGCTCGTCGACCTGCTCCTTGCTCTCGGGCAGCGCCGGGAACGGTTCGGCGAGGCGCACGATGCGGATCGCCGCGTCGTCGAGCACCTTGTGCCCGCTCGACTGGATCACGTCGATGCTCTTCACCTTGCCCTTGCGATCGAGGCCGACCGTGAGCACGAGCTGACCGTGCAGCTGGCGCCGCCGCGCCTCGTCGGGATAGTTGAGGTTGCCGATGCGCTCGATCCGCGCGACCCACGCGCGCATGTACGCGGCGTACTCGTACTCCTGCGTGTTCGCCGAGATGTACTTGCGCTTTGGCCGCTTCGCGTACTGCTCGGATTCGTGCTGGATCTCCTGCGCGAGGCGTGCCATCTCGACCTTGCGCTGGTCGGTTTCGCGTTCGTCGCGATCCGGCTCGGGGTCGGCCTCGGGCGTGCGACGGTCGGTCGTGATGCGATAGGTCGAGGTGCGTTGGGTGAGCATCTCGGTCGGGCTCGGCGGCGTCGGCCGCGGTGCGCCGTCCTCGAGCGGGATCGGTGCCACGCCCGGCGTCGCCTTCGGCACCGGGCTCGACAGCGTCTGCGCGGGTCGATGCGGCTTGTCGGCGTCGCCGCCACCGCTGTTGCTCGCCTGCGCGATGAAGTCGGCCTTGTCCGGCTTCTCGCTGTTGGCCGACTGCACGAGGATGACGTCGAGCGACGGCATGCGCGGCGGCGCCTTTTCGAACTCGAACGTGATGCCGAGCGCGAGCACCGCGTGCGCGACCGCGGAGAACAGCAGGGTGACGCCGAGGCGATCGGCGCTGCTGGCGGTCGGGTCGCTCATCAGGCGGGTGCGCCGGCTTCGAGCCGGTCGAACAGCAGCCCGGCGATGTTGAGGCCGAACTGCGCGTCGAGCTCGCGCGCGCAGGTCGGCGAGGTCACGTTGATCTCGGTGAGCCAGTCGCCGATGACGTCGAGGCCGACGAAGCGCATGCGACGCCGGCGCAGCTCGGGGCCGACCTGCGCGGCGATCCAGCGATCGCGCTCGGACAGCGGCACGCCGACGCCCTTGCCGCCCGCGGCGAGGTTGCCGCGGAAATCGTCGCCCTGCGGTATTCGCGCGAGCGCGTAAGGCACCGGTTCGCCGTCGATCATGAGGATGCGCTTGTCGCCCGCACTGATCTCCGGGATGAACTTCTGCGCGATCGCGAAGCCGCGGCCGTTGCCGGTCAGCGTTTCGAGGATCACGTTGAGGTTCGGGTCGCCGTGGCGCGAGCGGAAGATGCTGCGCCCGCCCATGCCGTCGAGCGGCTTGAGCACGACCTCGCCGTGCTCGGCGGCGAAGCGCTTGAGTTCGGCGGCGTCGCGCGCGATCGCGGTCGGAGGGCAGCACTGCGGGAACTGCAGCGAAAACAGCTTCTCGTTGGCGTCGCGCAGGCCGCGCGGGTCGTTCACGACCTCGACGCCGTCGCGCTGGGCGAGCTCGAGCACCATCGTGTCGTAGATGAACTGGGCGTCGACCGGCGGGTCCTTGCGCGCGAACACGTAGTCGATGCCGGCGAGCGGCCGCCATGCCGGGGCGCCGAGGGTGAACCAGTCGTGCGGGTCGTCGCGCACGGCCAGCGGCGCGAGCCGCGCCCAGGCCGCGCCGTCGCGCACCGCGAGGTCGCCCTGGGTCAGGTAGTGGAGGGAATGGCCGCGGCGCTGCGCTTCGAGCAGCAACGCCAGGGTGGTGTCCTTCTTCGGGTTGATCGTGCCGATCGGGTCCATCAGCACGGCTAGGCTACGGGTCATGCAGTCTTCCGGGACGCGCGTGGGTGGAGCATAGCGGGGCAGCCTCGGGGCCGGCTGCGAACCATGCCACGAGGGGGTCGGGAGCGTCACATTGCGCCGATTTTTGCTGTGCACAACGGCGGCGCAAGCGCGAAACCCGTCGCAACCGCAGGGCGGGTCGCATACTACACTCGGAACGCTTGCGCAGCGCCTCGGCGGAGACGCGAACTTTCGTCGGTTCGTGGACTTACGCCAACAACTTGACAGCTTCGCTAGCTATGTTGGATAAGGGGTACGGTCGCGTGATGCGCCAGGTCCGGCGTGTCGTATTCCGTCATTTCAGGCATGCGGTTTGCATGCCATGGCGACGCGTCCGATTTTACGGCGATGGCCGCGGACATAGATGTCGAGTGGCGAGGGGGTTAGGTGGACGACACAAAAGAGGGCGGCCTGAACGGCGTCAAGGTCATGGTCATCGACGATTCGAAGACCATCCGCCGCACTGCCGAGACCTTGCTGCGCAAGGAAGGGTGCGAAGTCGTCACCGCGACCGACGGTTTCGAGGCGCTCGCGAAGATCTCGGACCAGCAGCCGCAAATCATCTTCGTTGACATCATGATGCCGCGGCTGGACGGCTACCAGACGTGCGCGCTGATCAAGAACAACCAGATGTTCAAGAACACGCCGGTGATCATGCTGTCGTCCAAGGACGGCCTGTTCGACAAGGCGCGCGGGCGCATCGTCGGCTCGGAGCAGTACCTGACCAAGCCGTTCACCCGCGAAGAACTGCTCGGCGCGATCCGTCGCCACGTCGACGGGACGTGAACGGGCGCCATTCGGAAGGGGAAGAGATGGCAGCGATGCGTACCACCGCAAGTGTCGCGACCGCGGCGACCCGCCGTGCGGGCGCGCGCGCGATGAGGGATCGCTGACATGGCCTCGCAGAATTTTTCCGCCACGCCTTACGAGGTGCTCGCCGAGTACGAGCGCCGCAGCCTCGCGCACGCGGCCGGCGCGCCGGAGCAGATCAATACGCCCAACCTGTGGCGCGGCATCGGCTTCCGCATCGGCGATCGGCACTTCGTGAGCAGCATCGCAGAGGTCAACGAAATCCTGACGCCGCCGGTGGTCACGCTCGTGCCCGGCGCGAAGAGCTGGCTGCTCGGCGTCGCCAACGTGCGCGGCAATCTCGTGCCGGTGGTCGACCTGCGCGACTTCGTCGGCGGAGGGCGCAGCCCGAACACCGAGACCACGCGCGTGCTCGTGGTGCGCCAGCACGGCGGCAGCGTCGGCCTGCTCGTCGACGAGGTTCAGGGCCAGCGCAGCTTCTCCGAGGAGCAGCTGACCGCGGCCGTCGGCGAGGCCGACGAGCGCTACAACAACTACGTCGGCGAGAATGTCCAGCTGGGCGACGTGCAGTGGGGCCTGTTCAGCATGGCGGCCCTCGTGCGCAGCGCGCATTTCCAGCAGGCCGCGGCATGAGATGTCCCGCATCGGCGACCCGCCGTGGTCGGCGATGAGAGAAGAACGATAGGGGGTGAAGTGTGAGTACTACGTCGGGTGCAGTCGGACTCGAGCGCGGCGGTCGCGCCAACACGGTGCTGTTCGTCGTGCTGGGCGTCCTGTTCATCATCGCGATCGCGAATTTCGTCCTGTTGTACTTCCAGAACGTGCAGGATCGAAAAGCCGTCGCGTACACGACGCAGATCCAGGTGTCCTCGCAGCAGCTCGCCAAGTACGCGGCGGAAGCGGCGGGCGGCAATGAACTCGCCTTCCAGGAGCTCAAGAGCACGAGCGAGAACATCAACGCCTACGTCGAAGCGCTGAACCAGGGCGACAAGACCGGCATGAAGGGCTACTCCGTCCGCATGCCGAAGGAGATCGAGGCGCTGACCTCGGCCTGGAGGCAGCTGCAGGCCGACGCCAAGAAGATCATCGACAACCAGGCGGTCGTCCTCACCGCCAACACCAACGCGAAGGACTTCATCGACAAGGTTTCCGCGCTCAACTCGCGCATGAGCGAGGTCGTCAACATCCTGACCGACCGCAACGCCAGCGCCTCGCAGGTCTACATCGCCTCGCGCCAGATGCAGCTCGCCGATCGCATGAGCAACCGCGTCACGCGCATCCTCGTCGGCGGTGCCGACACCCAGTTGTCCGCCGACGGCCTCGGCCGCGACTCGCGCCTGTACCAGACCGTCGTCACCGGCCTGCTCGAGGGCGCGCCCGAACTCAACATCAAGCCGCTCGACAACGCCGCCGCGAAGCAGATCGTCGGTGACGTCGCGCAGCAGTGGACCGCGGTCACCGAGCCGGTCAAGACCATCGTCGACTCCGCGCCGAACCTGCAGGCGGTCAAGGACGCGTCGGACAAATCGTTCACGGACAGCCAGGACGTGCTGCTGCGCGCGGTCACCGCGGCGCAGACGATCGACGCGATGTCGTCGACGAAGAACCTGACGAACTTCCGCAACCCGCTGTGGGGCGCGCTGGCCGCGGCCATCGCGATGCTGCTGCTGCTGTTCCTCGGCTACAACCTGATCCGCGACCAGCGCCGCCGCCTGCAGCAGACCAATGAACTGAACCAGCGAAACCAGGACGCGATTCTGCGCCTGCTCGACGAGATGGGATCGCTCGCCGAGGGTGACCTGACCGTAAAGGCGACCGTCACCGAGGACATCACGGGCGCGATCGCCGACTCGGTCAACTTCGCGGTGGAAGCGCTGCGCAGCCTCGTCACGACGATCAACGAGACCGCCGTTCAGGTGTCCGCAGCGGCGCAGGAAACACAGGCGACCGCGATGCAGCTGGCCGACGCCGCGCAGCACCAGGCGCGCCAGATCAGCTCCGCGTCGGTCGCGATCAACGACATGGCGACGTCGATCGACAACGTGTCGAAGAACTCCGCCGAAAGCGCGGACGTCGCGCAGCGCTCGGTGCAGATCGCCGCGAACGGCGCGCAGGTCGTGCGCCAGACGATCCAGGGCATGGACTCGATCCGCGACCAGATCCAGGAGACGTCGAAGCGAATCAAGCGCCTCGGCGAATCGTCGCAGGAGATCGGCGCGATCGTCGAACTGATCAACGACCTTGCCGAACAGACCAACATCCTCGCCTTGAACGCAGCCATCCAGGCCGCTTCGGCCGGTGAAGCGGGCCGCGGCTTCGCGGTCGTCGCCGACGAAGTGCAGCGACTGGCCGAGCGCGCATCGGGCGC
>Ga0207674_10009546_pt1 | contig 11069 bp, 10 predicted proteins | sample KBSCornC72_FD_184303 | JGI IMG/M metagenome (GOLD analysis project Ga0207674, IMG submission 184303) | Corn rhizosphere microbial communities from Kellogg Biological Station, Michigan, USA - KBS Corn C7-2 (SPAdes) (version 2) | ecosystem: Host-associated > Plants > Roots > Rhizosphere > Soil ...
CGCGACGGTATCGCCAGGGTGAAGATCGCTGGCCTCAATGCCATGCAGGGCGCAAGCCAGCGGCTCGGTGAGCGCCGCCGCGCTGAACGAGGTTCCTTTTGGCAAATGATAAAGGTTCAGGCGGACAATGCGTTCAGGCACCAGTAGGTACTCGGCGTAAGCTCCGTTGAGGAAGAGCAGATCTTCGCACAGGCTAAACTGGCCACGTCGGCAATAAAAGCACTGCTGACAGGGGGCAGAATTGGCCACAACAACAGCATCTCCCTCAACGCACTGGGTCACGCCCGACCCTGTGGCGGCAACGATTCCGGCTACTTCGTGACCGAAACCAGCCGGCGTCCGTTGGAAGAGGACGGGATGACCTCGTTGCAACGTTTTGAGATCGGTGCCGCAAGTGGTCGCGGCAGCAACCTGGAGCAACACTTCTCCGGGTCCTGGTTGCGGAACAGGCAGTTCTTCCAGGCGAAGATCGAGTGGCGCGTAAAAGCGGGCGGCAAGCATTGTCTTTCTTCCATCGCTTTCATATTTCAGTATCCTGAAACGGATCGAAAAACAGTTAACCGGAGCTGCTCGCCACGCGAGCAAGGATACATCTGTTTACCGCAAAGGTCAAGTGAGAATACACTTGAGGAATGGGTAACGAAAACGTGAGCGCATGAGAGCGCCGTGTCTGTGAGAAAAGTATACTCTTGGAAATAGTTTTTGCAACAGGCCAGATGAAAGAACGTAGCCGCTCGCGGGTTCTTTTTCCCGATATTCGACAGTCAGGAGCAGCATTATGAGTACGTCAACAGAGCAGGAGCAGACTCCCGCCTCAGTACCACCAGAAAGGCACAAACGGCCTTCCAGACTGGTCCTGGTATGCCTGGTGACTGCTGTGGTCATCCTGCTCGGCGGGAGTCTGTTTGGCATCCTCTGGAAGAGGGGAAATGGAACGCCTGGAGGTGCACAGGCCACTGCCAGCCCGACGCCAACAGCTACTCCCACGTGGATGCCAACAGCAGTGACGCCACCGCCAAATTCGCTGTTCTACGACACGTTCCAGAATAATAGTCATGGTTGGAGTCTCGCCAGCAATGATGGATATTATCGTATCCTGGTGAATAATTCGCTGATCCTGGCCAATACAAATCCCAACACGCCCATGATCGAAAGTGTGCCGACCAGCACCAACCTGACCGACTATATGATAAGCGTCGACTTTACGATCAATCGCGGGGATGCGCACGATAGCGTCGGGCTGTACTTACGCGGAGATAGCAGGCTCGATCATGACTATCGCATCGATATTAATGGAAATAAAACGCTCGATGTGGCCAAAGAGTGGATCGATCCGCAGGCTACTCAGCCAGATCAGGAAACCATGCTGCGCAACCCCATTCGCACCAGCTTACTCAATCCGCTGGGTCAGCAGAATACGCTCTCGGTTACTCTGCTTGGTCCAAAGCTCACCATTGTCCTCAATAATGAGACACTGTTTACGCTCATCGATTCCTCGTACACCAGCGGCCAGGCTGCCTTATTTGTCCGGCATGGCAGCAGTTCAAGCGGTGTCAACGTCTCCTTCAGTCGTGTTGAGATCGACAGTCTCGCCACGCTCACACCTACGCCCGCGACAAAATAGTCCAGCGGTTTCGTCGCAGGCCACGCTCTCCCTTGCTTCTCATTGGGGTCACGATGGTTTTCCCGGTAGTTTTTCCGCTAAGCAAAAGGAATAGAAATTATTCCCCGCTTAGCGAAAATGTGGATTATAGAATTACGTTAGAGCCGTTGTGGTGATATTTTGGAGCAAGCCAAAACAGGCGCTCAACGAAACGGAAGTAGCCAAAACGCTCTAGCCCTGGCGCAAGGATGCACAGCACTCCCGTGTGTACACCTCTTGAGCACCGCACAAAGGGCCAGGAACAGCTCTTGTGGAGAGCATTCCTGGCCCTTTGTGCGGGTATAGGTCAGTTCTTGGTTGCTTAGAGCAATGCTTCGATGGCTTGGCAGAAGTGGACGACCTCATGCTCGGTGTTGTAGTAGTGAACAGAAGCGCGCACGAGACTCTCCAGGCTGCGCTCGTCCATGTCGAAGAGAGTCGAGGTGCGACCGCTGACCTCGACATTGATGTGTTGCTGGCGCAGCGCATACATAATGGCCTCCGGATCTTTGCCCTCGATGGTGAAGGTGACAATGCCGCACTGGGTGAGACCGCGATCGTGGATCAGCACGCCCGGCAGGGAACTGAGCTGCGAACGCAAGGCGGAGGCCAGGGTGCGCACGCGCTGCCAGATGGCGTCTAGCCCCCACTGGAGCGCGTAATCGACGGCGACGCCCAGTCCAATGCGCGTGGCCAGGTTGCTCTCCCAGCTTTCAAAACGTCGCGCGCTGGGCTGCATTTCGTAGCGGTCGGACGCAACCCAGGTGGCGGAGCGAATGTCGAGCATGGGCGGCTCTAACTGGTCAAGGATGGCGCGCCGCACGTAGAGGAAGCCGGTGCCGCGAGGTCCACGCAGGTATTTGCGGCCTGTAGCTGAGAGCAGGTCACAGCCGATCGCCTCGACATCGATAGGCATCTGTCCCACCGACTGGCAGGCGTCGAGCAGGTAGAGGATGCCGTGTTCACGCGCGATCTTGCCGATCTCGGCGGCGGGATTGACCAGGCCGCCGTTGGTGGGGATGTGCGTGATGGAGATGAGCTTGACGCGTTCATCAAGCATCTGGCGCAGGGCCGCGATGGAGACCTGGCCATGCTCATCGTTGGGAATCACCTCAATGCGCACCCCAGCCGAACGTGCCTTTTGCAAGTAGGCGATATAGTTGCTGCCATACTCGGCAACAGCGGTGAGAATACTGTCCCCTGGCCGAAACGTGATGGCGTTAAATGCCTGGTCCCAGGCATGCGTTGCGCTCTCTACCAGGGCAATCTCCACGCTGGTGCAGTTCAGCAGGCGCGCAAGGGCGTCATAGGTGTGCTGGATAGCTTCCTGGGCCTCGTCGGCGGCTTCGTACCCACCGATACGTGCTTCCCGCTGCAGATGGGCAATCGTCGCGTCAAGGACGCACTGCGGTGGCAAGGCAGAACCGGCATTGTTGAAATGGAGCGTATGTGTACAGCCAGGCGTCTCCTGGCGTGCGCGTTGAAGGTCAAATGTCATGGTCGCTCTCCTTCGCTCTGCGAAATGGGTAGGTAGGGAAATGTTTGCTGTCTCCAAGGGGGTCGCCCACAGACGCGCGTTTTCTGCTCAACGCTCGCTATCCAGGCTCGCCAGCCGCCGCGCATCATAGCGTGCGCCAGCCGCCGCCTCCTTTGGGATCGTCACTTCGATCTGTGCCAGATCCTCCGCAGTGAGCCGCAGTTCGACTGCTCCCAGCGCTTCGGCGAGCCGATCGCGCCGTCGTGCGCCGACCAGGGGAACCACGTTCTGGCTACGTGAGAGCACCCAGGCAATCGCTATCTGCGCCACAGTCACCCCTCTTGTCTCGGCGAGAGCCCGGAGCGCCTCAACCAGTGCCAGATTGTGCACCAGGTTCTCGCCCGTGAAACGAGGATTGGCGGTGCGAAAATCATCAGCGCCGAGCGAGCGCTGCTGTGACCAGTGACCGCTGATCAAACCTCGGGAAAGGACGCCATAAGCGGTCACGCCGATTCCCAGTTCACGACAGGTTGGCAGGATCTCAGCTTCTATGCCGCGTGAGAGCAAGGAATACTCAATCTGCACATCGCAGATAGGAGACACACTAGCCGCGCGACGCAGAGTACTTGCCCCCACCTCCGAGAGAGCGATATAGCGCACATAGCCAGATTTGACCAGATCTGCCATCGCCCCGACCGTCTCCTCTATTGGCACGGCAGGATCGAGGCGAGCGAGTCGGTAGATATCGACATAATCCGTTCCCAGCCGACGCAGACTATAGGCCAGAAAGTTCTTGACTGCTGCGGGTCGTCCATCGATACCACCAGCCCAACTCCCGGCAGGGTCACCCAGCACTCCGAATTTGACGCTCAGAACAGCCTGTGAGCGATTACGCCCCTGTAACGCTTTGTACAGCAGGAGTTCATTGTGACCGGCACCATAGAAGTCAGCAGTGTCGAGCAACGTGATCCCAGCATCAAGAGCCGCCTGGATGGTTGCCAGGCTCTCGACTTCATCGGCAGGCCCATAGAGCGCAGACATCCCCATACAGCCCAGGCCAAGAGCCGAAACGTGAGGACCAGTAGAACCAAGTGAGCGCGTATACATACTCTATTTCTCCTTTTGTTATTGTTCTTGCAATAGACGTAATGCTCGGACACCTTCTTGCATGTAGCAAGCAATCGCCTCGCACCGTTGTCTGTATTTGACGGTTTCCATTATACTCGTCTGCCGGCAGATGTACTTGAACGAAATGGCTACGCCTGTGACAGCTCGATGGATGAAGGAGGAGATGATGCAGGCGGCTTTCACCAGGCCACCAGATGGGGAAGAACAGGTTAGTGTTCAGTACCAGGAATGATTTGCACCACGTGGCTATTTTTGAAGAGGTGTGATGGTTGCATGCCGAACGTGGCGTGAAAGACGCGTGTTAGGTGTGCAGAGTCGGCGAAACCCGCCGCGTGAGCGGCCTCGGTGAGGGATGCCCCATGTGCGCTGATATACATAGCAGACCATAAGCGCTTCCAGCGCAGATAGCTCTGAACCGACATGCCCATCTCCAGACGCCAAAGGTGGCGAAAGCGACTGGGCGAGAGATGGACGCATGTGGCCAGAGACGCAATCGGCTGGGATTGCTCGACGAGAAACTGAGGGGTTACCAGGGAGCGCGCGGTCGCAATACGCAGATCGTCGGGGCCTTCATTCCAGGTCGGGCCCAGCAGTATGGTGAGTACGTGTGAGAGGAGCGCATGGCCGACCTGTGCATCTGGCACCTGTCCCCCAGACGCCCGCAGAACAGGCAACAGGATCTTGAGGAGGTCCGCAGGTAAGGTTGGGAGTTCGGAGGTGGAGCTGGTACCCAAGCGGCGTGCGAGATCAGCAAGCGCGCGCGCTTCACTCCAGAGAGCGAAAACAGGCACCCCTTCCCCCTTGACCTGGTGTGGGATATTTGGGCCGACAATAAAGCTCTGCTGCTTGGAGTATGGCCCACTCGCGCTCGTTCTCACCTGCAAAGGAGCGCCTAGACTGATGCTGATCTGCACGGCATGATGACGGTGAAGCGTGAAGGACTGTCCGATTCCTGCGTAGATCATCTGGTCTGGCCAGAGAACCAGGGTCGTGCGTGGGGTGTGCCCCTTAGAGACCTCGTCAAATGTGATTTCATGCGGCATATTGGGATGTCTACTCACATTTCTCCCTTGACGATCTCTTTCTAGAACGGAGCGCGGCTTCTCAATCCAAGCAGGGTCATGACTGCAACGACCCTGTTCTACTTGGTTACTATTGTACAACAATTCATCGGGTACGTATCGTATTGCAGGTATGCGTTGCTAGCATGCCTCTAGCAACGCACATTCCAAACAAATCCAGCGTGGCAGCAGGAAACTGCTGACCCGGCAATCCTTTGCAGACCATTCAGCGGGTGCTCATCTCAGCCCGCCATACATGACTCTTTGACGAAGTTTCGCTCCTAGATACAAGGGCGTGGTTCCTCTTGCTCCATTTGCTCGTTCTGAAACAGGCGATTTTCTCTACAAAGTATGTGCTTGTGGCTTCGTTTAGAGCAGCCCATTTTTGTCGGAGAAAAGTCGTCGCTCCGATGCAAAATCACGCACTCCATTGCAAATAGCCCCTCGCTCCATTGCGAATCGAGTGTCGCTCCGATGCACATTCACAATCCACACTTAGCGGGAAAAACGCCGCTTATTGGCTTTAGTATTCGTAGAAACCGCGCCCACTTTTGCGCCCGGTCATGCCGGAAACTACCATGCGGCGCAACAGCGGCGGCGGGGCGTACAGCGGATCTTTGAACTCTTCATAGATTGCTTCAGCCGCCCAGAGCGTTGTATCCAGGCCCACGTAGTCGAGCAGGGTGAATGGCCCCATCGGGTAGCCACAACCGAGCTTCATGGCCGCATCGATATCATCACGCGTGGCCATGCCGTTCTCCAGCATACGAATTGCCGCGATCAAATAAGGGATCAGCAGGAAGTTCACGATAAACCCGGCGGTATCTTTGGCGAGGACCGAAGTTTTCCCCAGCGACTTCGCAAACTCCTGGACTTGCGCGATCGTCTCGTCTGAGGTCGAGATAGTTTTCACGATCTCTACGAGTCGCATAACAGGCGCAGGATTAAAGAAATGCAGGCCGCATACTTTATCGGCGCGTTTGGTCACAGCTCCCATCTGAGTGACGCTGAGCGAAGAAGTATTGCTGAGGATAAGCGCGCCCGGCTTCAGAATGTGGTCGAGGGCAGTAAAGAGGCGAATTTTCTCCTCCATATTTTCGAGAATGACCTCGATCACCACGTCACACTCGGCGAAATCCGCGAGTTCCAGCGTCGCGTGCAAACGCGCGCGGTTCTCAGCGACTTGCTCAGCGGTCAGTTTACCTTTACTGGCCATGGTATCCCAGGCGTCGTGAATGCGCTTGACCCCTTTGTCAAGCAGTGGCTGATTGATCTCGCGCACCAGGGTCTCATAGCCGGATTGCGCGCAAGTCTGGGCAATGCCGCTGCCCATCAAGCCAGCGCCAATCACGCCAACTTTTCGAATCGTCATTGAATGTTTTATCCTTTCAGTCTTTCTCTAGCGAGGATGTTTCTGGCAAGCAGGTTTGCCGCGAACGGTGCCAGTGAACCTCTTTGCCACCTGTAACTCTATCACAAACGGGGAAGCTCAGGCCAGAGGCAAGGTAAAGATGACCATGTATGCCAGCGATCCAGGCCGGTTGAGGCATAGCATCGGCGAAGAAGCGCAGGGTCTGATAATCGAGAGAGAAGCCCGCAGGGATAGAGCAGGGAAAAGCCTCAGACATAGAAGATCACCCACCTTGCTCCAGACAGAAAGCCTGCCACCTGGCCCTGGTCGCCTCAATCAACGGGCGGCCAGCGGCATAGCGCTCCTGTGGAGAACGCATATGCACGGGGCCACCACGCGCGGCCAGGCCCTTCCGAAAAACCTGCTGCACAATATGCATGTAGCGATCCATCTCTGGCGCAAACAGAAGCGCGACCTGGGCATCTTCCAGGTAAAAGTAATGACCCTGAGCATGATACCACTGACGAATATCTTCCTGACTATTGACCACCGTGTTATGTAGCGCGCTCTCAACATCGTATTCCAGGTTGCCCCAGGGGAAGCAATGCAGGTGAGCGTGAAAGACGGTCTGGCGAAAGACTCCGTGCTCCCAGAAGACAACCTGCGCGTAGGCTTGCGCGTAGAACTCCCGTAACTCATCTTTGATGGCAAGGAGTTCCGCGTCCAGCGTTTCCGGGACATCTCCATAACAGGCGTAATGCTGTTTGGGGATAACCAGCAGATGTCCTTCGACAAGCGGGGCGTGATCGGCGGCCAACAAAAAGTGAGGCGTTTCTTTCAGGATATCCGTGACCTCGCTTCGTCGGCAAAACGCGCAGTCGGCCTGGGCGGTTGAGCTAGCGGAAGTAGCCTGGTTGCTATTCTGCATACATGTTTTTCCTTCCTGTTCCCAGAGAATGTTTCCTTTATACTAACACAGGAAAGATACCTTTGCCTCAACTATAAAGAGGCACCTGTTATCAATATACAGCAGAGAAATGAAATATATCGATGTAACTCTCTAGCGCGTACCCTTGCGTTTCGTGTTTTTCGTGTTACAGTAATTCCAGGAAGAATAGCCTTTCCTTCCCAGGCAAGAATGCTGGAATGATGTAAAAGTAAGGAATGATGTATGGACGAAGAAAAGAACAATGAGATCTCAACGGAGACCGGAGAAGAAGCAGCAAGTGGGTCATCAGTCCCTGGAAAACTCGGCGAGGCCGTCGCGAATGTTCAGCAGGAGGTTCAGGTTGCGCGTCAGCCCTGGTACGCGATTTTACGCCAGGCCCGCTTCTTACTTGCTATCTACGCCCTGCTGCTCGCCTGCGCCGGAAGTCTGGCTTTCTGGGTCCACACGCATCCAATCCTTGCACCGGATGTAGCAATTTCAGAGGAAGTGCAGGAAAATACCCTCCCCTGGTTCAAGACCTTGATGATCGCTATCAGCTATCAAGGGAATACCCTCTGGCTGGTCATCGGTTTGGTGGTCGTGGCGAGCGTGGCGCTGTGGCTGCTCCATTTTCACCTGGAGGCGCTCATTCTCCTGCTGGTGAACATCACCAGTGAATTCTTAAATGTGGGCATAAAGGTCCTGGTCAATCGCCCACGACCGAGTGAGCCACTGGTGCATATTTTGCAGCACGCAACTGGCCAGAGCTTTCCCAGTGGTCACGTGATGTCCTATGTGGCTTTCTGGGGCACGCTCTTCTTTTATGGCCTGATCCTTTTCACCGGCAACCGCTGGTGGCGGATCGCGCTGCTTGTCATCTCCGGATTTTTCCTCGTCCTGGTCGGCCTCTCACGCATCTACCTGGGCGATCATTGGGCCAGTGATGTCCTGGGAGCCTATCTGATAGGCGGCCTCTGGCTCTGGCTCTGGATGTGGATCTACGTAAAGCTGAAAGAACGCGGCGTCTTGCCTGAACGCAAGTTGCCCTGACCGATCTCCCTCAATCGCCGGGATGGCCACGTGGGACAAGATGAATATCGATCTCGGCGTTCAGCCGCAGCACACGATTAGTCGTTGATCGACGGATAACTTCTTCCCAGCGACTGCGCGCGGGCTGCCCCAGAACCAGTTGTGTGACCTGGCGTTCTCTGGCAATCTCGACCAGCGTGCGGGCAATATCGCGGCTGCTCGCGCGTATGACTTCAGCGCCCAGGTCTTCGGCCAGCGTCGCGTTTTCTTCAAGGTGACGACGGGCCTCTTCCCGTTGCTGCCCCGCCTGACCGCCATACTTAAACAGCTCGATCACATGCATACTCAGAGCATGATATCCGGTAGGCTCAACAGAGACCGCGATGAGATCGGCGTGTAGGCCATGAGCCAGTCGCCAGGCCGCGCGAATGACCTGGCGCGTATGCAGGCGATGATCGAAACCGACCATCACCCGTTCGCCGGCTGGCCAGAGTTGCTCGATATGATGCCCGGTCATATATTGTTGAAGCTGCTCCTCCGTTTTGTCAGCCGTGCGCCGCAGCGCTAACTCGCGCAAGGCCGTCAGATTGCCTTCACGGAAGAAATTAGTGAGCGCGGCCTCAATCCGCTCAGCCGGATAGATATTGCCATGCCTCATACGCTGACGCAATGCGGCGGGAGAGATATCGATAAGCTCTACTTCATCCGCCTGATCGAGAATCCCATCGGGCAACGTTTCGCGCACGCGAACGCCGGTAATGCTCGCGACCAGGTCGTTCAGGCTTTCCAGGTGTTGAATGTTGAGCGTCGTTACCACGTGAATGCCCGCGTCAAGGATCTCCTGCACATCCTGATAGCGTTTGGCATTGGGGGAGCCGGGAACATTACTATGCGCCAGTTCATCCACCAGAACCACCTGAGGATGGCGGGCAAGAATGGCCTCTGTATCCATCTCTTCGAGGATCACTCCTCGATAGCTGACCTTCTTGCGCGGGAGCACTGCGAGATCGCCGATCTGTGCATCGGTCTGCGGGCGCTGATGCGTTTCCACATAGCCCACCACGACATCGCTGCCCCGATTTTTGCGGCGATGGCCCTCATTAAGCATGGCATAGGTCTTGCCCGCTCCGGCAGCAGCGGCCAGATAGACGCGCAGCCGCCCACGAGAACGCGCATACGCTTCTTCGGCTGACTCCCTCAAGCGCGAGGGGGTCGCCAGGGATTGTTCCTGCGGCGCATCACGCAAGCCATAGCGACGAAGAAGCTCTTCAGGGTCAGGACGCGCATCGTCCTCGCGTCTACGGTCAAGCGAAGTCTCGGTCATCTCTCCCCCCTTACTTCATGACATCCAACGCCAGATTAATCTCCAGGACATTAACAAAAGGCTCACCAAAGATCCACAGGAAGCGCCCCTGGGTATGCTCGGTAATCAATTGATTGACCTGGGTCAGACTCAAGCCACGCGCTTTGGCTACACGTGGAGCCTGATAGAGCGCCGCCGCGACGGAGATATCCGGGTCCAAACCAGAGCCAGAGGCCGTGACCAGGTCAACAGGGATCGGACCGGATGGAGCGTCGGGATTCTCCTTTTTCAACTCGGCGATGCGCTGCCGCACTGTTTTGACCAGTGTGGCATTCGTCGGTCCCTGGTTCGAGGCTCCAGAGTTATCGGCGGCATAGGGAACTGGCGTACCATTCACCATGTCGAGCGCGGCGGAGGGCCGTCCGTGAAAGTATTTGGCGGAGGTCCAGTATTGCCCTATCAGTTCGGACCCCACGGGCTTCCCATTCACGTAGACCAAGCTCCCGTTGGCCTGAGAGGGAAAGATCACCTGGGCCAGTCCCGTGACGATCCCTGGATAGATGAAGCCGGTTACGATGGTCAGCAGCAGTGTAATCACGATGGCCGGGCGCAGGTATGTTCGCAAGATCATTTTCATCTCGTCTTTTTCCTTTTGAATTCGCCGCGCTCCGGTGATTGTCACCGGAGCACGGGCCTTCGCTTTTGTTCTTCCTTAAAATGTGAGGTGGAGGGCCACCAGCAGCAGATCGATCAGCTTGATGCCGATAAAGGGGATGAGAATTCCTCCCAGGCCGTAAATCAGCAGGTTGCGCCGCAACAACGGGCCAGCGCCGATTGGCCGGAACTTCACCCCACGCAGCGCCAGCGGGATCAACGCAATGATGATCAGCGCGTTAAAGATCACGGCGGAGAGGACCGCGCTATGGGGAGTGGCCAGCCCCATGATGTTGAGCGCGTTGAGTTGCGGGTAAGTGACTGCAAAGGCCGCTGGAATGATCGCGAAGTATTTGGCGACATCGTTGGCGATGCTAAATGTCGTCAGCGCGCCGCGTGTGATGAGCAGTTGCTTACCCACCTCAACTACTTCAATCAATTTGGTCGGATTAGAATCGAGATCAACCATATTGGCAGCCTCTTTCGCCGCCTGGGT
>Ga0207674_10009547_pt1 | contig 11069 bp, 11 predicted proteins | sample KBSCornC72_FD_184303 | JGI IMG/M metagenome (GOLD analysis project Ga0207674, IMG submission 184303) | Corn rhizosphere microbial communities from Kellogg Biological Station, Michigan, USA - KBS Corn C7-2 (SPAdes) (version 2) | ecosystem: Host-associated > Plants > Roots > Rhizosphere > Soil ...
TACCTCAAGGACCCGGGCAAGTTCGCGCGCCTCGGCGGCAAGATTCCCAAGGGCGCGCTGTTGGTCGGCCCTCCGGGCACCGGCAAGACGTTGCTCGCCCGCGCCATCGCGGGCGAGGCGGGCGTTCCCTTCTTCACCATTTCGGGCTCGGACTTCGTCGAGATGTTCGTCGGCGTCGGCGCGAGCCGTGTGCGCGACATGTTCGACCAGGCCAAGAAGTCGGCGCCGTGCATCGTCTTCATCGACGAGATCGACGCCGTCGGCCGCCATCGCGGCGCCGGGCTCGGCAACGGCAACGACGAGCGCGAGCAGACGCTCAACCAGCTGCTGGTCGAGATGGACGGCTTCGAAGCGAACGAAGGCATCATCATCATCGCCGCGACCAACCGCCCCGACGTGCTCGATCCGGCGCTCCTCCGCCCTGGCCGCTTCGACCGCCAGGTGGTGGTGCCGCGTCCCGACATCGACGGTCGCGAGCAGATTCTCGGCGTTCACATGAAGAAGGTGCCGCTGGCCCCGGACGTCGACGCTCGGGTGATCGCCCGCGGCACCCCCGGCTTTTCCGGCGCCGACCTCGCGAACCTCGTCAACGAGGCCGCCCTCCTCGCCGCCCGCAAGGGCAAGCGCCTGGTCGCGATGCAGGAATTCGAGGAAGCCAAGGACAAGGTGCTGATGGGCGCCGAGCGCAAGTCCATGGTGATGACCGAGGACGAGAAGCGAATGACCGCCTATCACGAGGCGGGCCACGCCGTGGTCGCCCTCCACGAACCGGCGTCCGACCCGATCCACAAGGCGACCATCATTCCGCGCGGACGCGCGCTCGGCATGGTCATGCGCCTGCCCGAGCGGGACAGCTATTCCTATCACCGCGACAAGATGTACGCGAACCTCGCCGTGGCGATGGGCGGCCGCGTCGCCGAGGAGATGATCTTCGGCTACGACAAGGTGTCCTCGGGCGCCGCGAGCGACATCCAGTACGCGACCCAGCTGGCGCGCGACATGGTGACGCGCTGGGGCATGTCGGATGCGCTCGGCCCGCTGCAGTACGCCGAGCCCGACGAGGAAGTGTTCCTTGGCTATTCGGTCAACCGGCAGCGCCAGATGTCCAACGAGACGGCGCAGGCGATCGATGCCGAGATCCGCAAGATCGTCGAGGACGGCTACAAGCGCGCCCAGACCCTGCTGACCGAGAACCGCGACAAACTCGAGACCCTCGCCAAGGCGCTGCTCGAATATGAGACGCTGTCGGGCGACGAAATCACGAAGGTGCTCGAGGGCGAAACGATCGACCGCGGCGGCACCAAGGGCCCGGCGATCCCGGCTGCAGGCTCCTCAATCCCGAAGGCGAAGCGGCCGAAGCCGGGCGCGATCGGCGGACCGGCGACCGCCGGGGCCTAGTCGAGCGCGCCGATCGTCACCAGCAGGCTGGCGAACAGGCCGACGGCAATCCACGCGAATATGGCAAGAGCGAGGGTGCGCCACAGCGCGCCGGCGACGCTGACGCCGTAAGCGCCCCTCAGCTGGCGGTACATATGCACCGGCGGCACGAACCACAGGAAGGCCGCGACGGCTCCCGAGGCCAGCGCCACCAGGGTGCCGAAGCTCAGCAGCAGCATCATGAAGCATAGCGAATAGGTCACGAACACGGTGTGGTCGTAGAGCTTGAAGCGGCGGCTCAGCGGGAACAGCAGCCAGACGAACGGCACTGAGATGGGGATCAGTGCCCAGCTGAACTTATAGGCATTGGTCTTGATCTTGTAGAACAAGAGCTCCGGGTTCTCCCCAGCCTTCGCCGCCGCCTTGCGCATCCAGTGCGGCATGTCGCTCGAGACCTGGACCGCGCTGGTGTTGACCTTGCCGGCCTTGAGCTGCTGCACGTTCTCGACGCCGGCGAGGTCGTCCTGCACGTCTTTGATTTGGCGATCGATGTCGTCGGTCGGCCGTCCTTCCTTGACGAGCTCGGCCCGTCCGGCCTGGAGCTGCTCGATCTTGACCTTGTCGTGCTGGACCTGTTCGGCGAGCTCTTGGTCCGACTTTTTGCCGGCCATTTCGTCGAGGCTGCCGGTCCAGCCCATCACCGCGAACATCAGGAACACGCAGAAGAGGAACAAAGCGATCGGCGAGACGAAGCTCGCGCGCTGCCCGTCGATGTAGCGCCGGGTGAGCTCGCCCGGGCGCCACACGAGCAGCGGCAGCGTGCGCCAGATCTTCCCCTCGAAGTGCAGCACGCCGTGCGCGAAGTCGTGGAAGAAAGCGCCGAGCGTACGGTGGACGTGCGCATGCTGGCCGCACTCGTGGCAGTACGGCCCAGTCAGCGCCGCGCCGCAGTTGAGGCAATGCTTCTCGTGCGTGTGGCCGCCGCCTTCGCCGGCCTTCGGCTCGACCGCCCGGCCGAGCATGCCTCCGGTCACCGCGTCCGCAACTGCTTCGAAATCGCCCATCGTCACCCCCGCCGCCACATTATGCGGCGTTGACGGCTCATGCTAGCTGCCGCGCATGGCGCGCATTGGTCTTCTCGGCGGCTCGTTCAACCCGGCGCACCGTGGCCATAGGCGCATTAGCCTGTTCGCGATCCGCGCGCTTCACCTCGACGAGCTGTGGTGGGTGGTATCACCGGGCAATCCGCTCAAGGAAGACGCGACCGATATGGCGCCCTTCGCGACGCGCTTCGCGAGCGCGGAGCGCATGGCGCGCCGCTCGCCCATTCGCGTCAGCGACTTCGAGCAGCGCGAAGGCATACGCTACACGATCGACACCGTGCGCAGCCTCAAGCGACGCTATCCGCACGACCGCTTCATCTGGTTGCTCGGAAGCGACACGCTGACAAATTTTCACAAATGGCGTGATTGGAGGGGGTTAGCCCGCGAAGTGCCGATTGCGGTGATTCGCCGGCCCGGTTATGATTCATCCGCCCACGCGGCGCGCGCGATGGGCTGGCTCAGAAGGTTCGTCCGTCCTTCTAGCCAGGCACGGCATTGGACGGAGTGGAGTGCACCGGCGATCTTTTTCCTTCGCCTGCCGCCCGACCCGACCTCCGCGACCGCAATTCGCGCGCAAGATCCCCACTGGTACCGCCGCTCGCCGACGCGCATTCTCGCGCGCGAGGCCTCGCGCCTGCCATCCTTCGTCAGGAGACCACTTGACCGAACATCCCGTTGAAGCCGCCGCCGCGAAGACCGGCCGCGCTCCCTTCGATGTCGAAGATCTCCACAAGCTCGTGCTTCAGTCGCTCGACGACGACCAGGCCCAGGAGGTCGTATCCATCCCGCTCGCCGGCAAATCCAACATCGCCGACCACATGGTGATCGCCTCGGGGCGCTCGACGCGCCAGGTCGCGTCGATGGCCGTTAAGCTTGCGGACAAGATCAAAGAGCGATTTGGCAGGAACGTCAGGATCGAAGGGCTCCCGGCCGCCGACTGGGTGCTGATCGACGCTGACGACGTGATCGTGCACATATTCCGTCCCGAAGTGAGAAATTTTTACAATTTGGAACGAATGTGGGCGTTTGGCGATGATTCTGGCGTGAGCGCAGCAGCACGCGGGTAGGGCAGATGCGATTCATTGCACTCTTTTTTGCGATTTTCGCGTTTGTCGCGCAGCCCGCGGTCGCGGCCTCGTCGCCGGCGCTCGCGACCCTTGAGGACCAGCTGAGCTCGCTGGTGTCGAACAAGTCGGCCGACGTCGGCATCGCCGCGCTCGATCTCAACACCGGCGAGACGGTCAGCATCAAGGGCAACACGCCGTTCCCGATGGCGAGTACGGTCAAGGTCGCCATCGCGGCGCTCTACCTTGCGCAGGTCGACAACGGGCGGCGCTCGCTCGACGACACGATCAACGGCCAGTCCGTGCGCGGTCTGATGCGGCGGATGCTCGTCTTCAGCGACAACCGCGCGGCCGACATCCTGTTCAAGGACGTCGGCGGTCCGCGCGCGCTCGAGGCGTGGCTCGAGGACAACAATGTCAAGGGCATCCACGTCGACCGGACGATCGCCCAGCTGCTGGCGAGCAAGCGCGACCTGTTCGACCGCCGCGATTCATCGACGCCGGTGGCGATGGTCGAGCTGCTGAAGCGCATCTACAAGGCCGAGCTGATCAAGCCCGAGAGCCGCAATTATCTGCTCGACGTGATGGCCCAATGCGAGACGGGCAAGAACCGGATGAAGGCGCTGCTTCCCGGCGTGCCGGTCGAGCATAAGACCGGGACGCTCAACGGTCTTGCCGACGATGTCGGATTCATCACGTTGCCCGACGGTCGCCGGGTCGCGGTCGCGATCTTCACCCGCGGCGGCGCTGACAGGCCGCGGACGATCGCCGAGACCGCCCGCGCGATCTACGACGGCTTCAAGTCGGTCTTTACCTGGCCCTTCGGCGCTCCCGCGCTCGAAAAATAGGTGCTGCTGCACATCGTTGCGCGCGGAAAGATCGGCCGTTCCCCGGAGGCCGAGCTGGTCGAACGCTATCTGAAGCGCACCGCCTGGCCGACCAGGGTGACCGAGCTGCCCGACCGCGGCGGCAAGATGCCTGACCTGCCGCCGGCAAGTGTCACGATCGTGCTGGACGAGCGCGGTCAGGCGCTGTCCTCGACCGAGCTGGCGAAGAAGCTTGAAGCGTGGCGCGATGGCGGAAAGCGCGAGGCACGCTTCCTCATCGGCGCAGCCGACGGTCATTCCGACGAGCAGAGGCGCGCGGCCGACCTGCTGCTCTCGTTCGGCCCCGCCACCTGGCCCCACCTCTTGGTCCGCGCGATGCTCGCCGAACAACTGTTCCGCGCCACGTCGATCCTTGCGAACCACCCCTATCATCGCGAAGGATAGGCGCATGGTTCGCGCCACCCTTGTGCTGCTCCTTTGCCCGCTCCTTGCGGGAAGCGCGCTTGCTCAAGTGGGCGGCCAACCGATGGATGCGCAGCTCAAGGCGGCATTGGCGGAACAGGCCGCCGCGGAGGCGCAAACCACGAAGCTCGAGCAGGCAGCGTCGAAGGCGCAGGGCGAGGCCGACCGGCTTCGCGGCGACCAAGAGGCCGCCGCGCAGGCGATTGACGCCGCCGAAGCACGGATCAGCGCGGCCACCGCCAGGCTGCAGCTGACGTCCGCTTATGTCGCCGCGCATCGGCGGCAGCTTGCGGCTGAGCAGCAGCCGGTCTCCTCCCTGCTGGCGGGGCTCGCGACCATGGCGCGGCGGCCGCCGCTGCTCGTGCTTGCGGACCAGGGCGGCACCGACGAGCTGGTCGAAGTCCGCCTCCTTCTCGATTCCACCTTGCCCGTGATCCGCAGCCGCACCCGCCGCCTCTCGGCCGAGCTGACGCAGGGCCAGCGCCTTCAGCAGGCGGCGCTTGCCGCGCGCGCCGAGCTCGCCCGGAGCCGCGACAATCTCCTTGCCCGGCGGCAGCAATATGCGGCGCTCGAACGCAAGGCGGAGCAGCAGGCGCTCGCCTCGGGCGGGCAGGCGCTCGGCACCGGCGACGTCGCTATTGCGGCGAGCGAGGAGGTCGAGCGCCTGCGCGACCAGCAAGCGAAGACGCAATCGATCCGCGCCGTGGCCGCGCAGCTCGCCGACGATGATGCGGCGCCGCCGAGGCCATTCGCGGCGGAGGGCGGATCGCCCCGTGCGCCCTTCGCTTATCAGCTGCCGGCGGCGGCGCCGGTCATTGAAGGCCTCGCGGCAGTCGACGAAAGCGGTGTCCGCTCGCGCGGCCTGACGCTCGCGACCAGCCGCGGCATGCCGGTCACCGCGCCAGCCGACGGCATCGTCAAGTTCGCCGGTCCATTCCGCGACTATGACGGCGTGCTGATCGTCGATCATGGGGGCGGCTGGCTTAGCGTCATCGTGAACGTCGCGACGACGCTCCATCCGGGCGATCGAGTCTCCCTCGGGCAGGAGATCGGGCGAGCGCTCGGCCCGCTGCAGGTCGAATTGTCCCAGAATGAGCGTCGAATCTCGCCTGCTCTCATCGCAGGTTCATCTCAAACTATGTCAAAGGCCGCCAAAGGCGGCTAGACAGGATCGCCGCCGGATAGGACGCGAGTAATGAAGCTGAACACCAAGATTCTGCCGCCGATTGCGCTCGTCGGAGCGCTTGCTCTGGTGCCCGTGACCGCCAGCTCCTTCGCTGCCGCGGACACGACCAATTACCAGGAGCTCGAGAAGTTCATGAGCGTCTATGAGCGCGTCAAGGCGAACTACGTCGAGCCCGTCGACGACCACACGCTGATCAAGGGCGCCATCGATGGCATGCTCGCCGCGCTCGACCCACACTCCTCCTATGTCGAGAACAGCGATTTCGACCAGCTCAAGGCGACGACAGACGGCAATTACGGCGGTCTCGGCCTCACCGTGTCGATGGAAGACGGAGTGGTGAAGGTCGTGGCTCCGACGGAGGACACGCCGGCGTGGCGCGCGGGTATCAAGGCCGGCGATTACATCACCCACATCAACGGCGAGTTCCTCAACAACCTCAGCCTCGACGAAGCGGTCGCCAAGATGAAGGGCGATCCCGGCACGACGGTGAAGCTGACCGTTATCCGCCCGGGCCACGACAAGCCCCTCGAGTTCACCGTCACCCGCGAGCGCATCGCGCTCCACCCGGTCAAGTGGGAAATCAAGGACGGCATCGGCTACATCAACATCAATACGTTCACCGGCAACGTCGCCGAGCAGACCAAGGCGGCGCTGATCGGGATCGACAAGGCCACTGGCGGGCACCCGCTCGGCTACGTCATCGATCTGCGCTCCAACCCGGGCGGCCTGCTCGACCAGGCGGTCGACGTCGCCGACGACTTCCTCGACAGCGGCGAGATCGTCTCGCAGCGCGGGCGCTCGAAGGACGATATCGAACGTTATTACGCACGCCCGGGCGACCTCGCCCACGGCCTTCCGGTCGTCGTTCTGACCGACGCCGGCACGGCCAGCGCTTCCGAGATCGTCGCTGGCGCGCTTCAAGATCACCGCCGCGCGCTGATCATGGGCGAAAAGAGCTTCGGCAAGGGATCGGTCCAGACGGTCGTCCAGACCGGGCCGGAGAGCGCTCTCAGGCTGACCACGGCACGTTATTACACGCCGTCGGGCCGGTCGGTTCAGGCGGGCGGCATTGAGCCCGATGTCGAGGTCCCGCAGCTCAGCGACCCTGATTACAAGGACCGCGTAGTGGTGCGCGAGGCGGACCTCCGCCGCCACCTGCTCGCGCAGGCCAAGGTCGACGACAAATTGCTGGAGGGCGACGACAGCCCCGATCCGCGGTTCACCGCCAAGCCCGAGGAGCTCAAGAAGGAAGGCATCAAGGACTTCCAGCTCTACTACGCGCTGAATACGCTGAAGCGCCTCGCGTCGCCCACGACCATCGCCTCGGCCGCCGCGGCCAAGAAGACGCACTAACGCGCATATGGCGGAGGCCGCCGCGCTAGTGTCGAGGCAGGGACTTTCGGCGCCTGCCGCGGCTCGGCTGATCGCGCTTCTGCTGCCGGCAGCGCTGCTTGCCGGAGCGTTCGGGTCGCAATATCTCGGCGGTCTCTATCCCTGCGAGATGTGCTGGTGGCAGCGTTACGCGCACATGGCCGCGATCGTGCCGGCGGCACTCGCCTTCACCGGCCCCGCCACAATTAGCCGGTCTCGGGCGCTGACGCTTCTGGCCGCGCTCGCGATCGCGGTGTCGGGCGCGATTGCAGTTTATCACGCCGGTGTCGAAGCGAGGATCTTCGAAGGCTTCACCCAGTGCACCTCGACGCTGTCCAAGGGCGTGAGCACGGCTGACCTCCTCAAGCAGATCACCCACGCGCCGCTCGTCCGCTGTGACGAGGTCCAGTTCCGTTTCCTCGGCATCTCGCTGGCGGGCTGGAACGCGATCTTTTCGTTGGGCGGAGCGGCGCTGATCGCGATCCAGACCTTCAGGGGCCGCCGCGCATGACCGGCTGGCGTCCCGGCGACCGCCGCCCCCATGCTGCGTCGATGCTGCGCGTCGACCAAGCCGGGGAATATGGTGCGACGCGGATCTACGCGGGGCAGCTCGCCGTGCTCCGCCGCAACTGCCCCGAAGCCAAGCTCACCGCGCGCATGGCGGCGCAGGAGCAACGGCACCTCGACCGCTTCAACCGGCTGATGGCCGAGCGCCGCGTGCGTCCGACCGCGCTGCAACCGCTGTGGAACGTCGCCGGCTTCGCGCTCGGGGCCGCGACGGCCCTCATGTCCGAGAAAGCCGCGCTTGCCTGCACCGACGCGATCGAGACCGAGATCGACAAACATTATGGCGAGCAGCTCGCCGAGCTCGGCGACGGCGATCCGGAGCTTGCCCGCGATATTGCCAGCTTTCGCGCCGATGAGCTGGAGCATCGCGACACGGCTCGTGACGCCGGCGCAACAAGCGCAGTTGGATACCCTCTGTTGACAGCGGCGATCCGTGCCGGCTGCAGGGCGGCTATCGGGCTTTCCAAGCGGATTTGAGGAACGAATGGCGGCCCCAGCCGCTGGAATCGGTTGAAAGGACGCATGTCATGACCAGGCTGATGAATTCCCTCGCCGCCGCGGCGGTGCTGGCCGGCGGCTTCGCGCTCCTACCCGCGCCCGCAGCCGCGCAGGCCGGACAGATACGGATGGACGTGTACGGCAACGATCCCTGCCCGACGGGTTACATCTGCATCCGCCACAAGGACAGCGAACGCTATCGTCTGCCCAAGGACCAGCAGCTCCAGGGCACGCGACAGGAGCGCCAGTCCTGGGCAAACAGGTCCCAGGCGATTACCACGGCTGGGCAGACCGGCATCGGCAGCTGCTCGGCGGTCGGCCCGGGCGGTCGTGAAGGCTGCCTCGTCAAGGAGATCCAGCAGGCGAAGCAGGCCGCCAAGGAACAGCAGCAGAGCGACACGCCGCCGCAATAAGCGCGCGTCCGCTCGCCGCCGGTCGAAAGGCGCTATTCGGCGCGCTAACCCTTTGTTACCGCTACGCACCATTCGGTAGGGGGAGCGGCAAGTGAGCAGCGCGCCGGCGATAGCGCTCGACGAGCGGCCCAGCCGCACCTTCTTTGGCCATCCGCGCGGGCTTGCCTACCTCGCCTTCACCGAGGCGTGGGAGCGCTTTTCCTATTACGGCATGGCCGCGCTGCTCGTGCTGTACATGGTCAATCAGCTGCTATTGCCCGGCCATGTCGAGCATGTTGCGGGGTTCGCGACGTTTCGTGGGATCATCGAGGGCGCTTTCGGACCGCTGTCGGGGCAGGCGCTCGCCTCGCAGATTTTCGGCCTCTACTCTGGCTTCGTCTATTTCACGCCGGTGCTTGGCGGCTGGCTCGGCGACCGCATCGGCCAGCGCAGCGCGGTCGTGGCCGGCGCGCTGGCGATGAGCGGAGGCCATCTCGCCATGGCTTTCGACCAGAGCTTCCTCCTCGCGCTGCTGCTGCTGATCATCGGCTCCGGCCTGCTCAAGGGCAACATCTCGGCCCAAGTCGGCAGCGTCTACCCGGCCGACGACGAGGCGCGCCGCACGCGCGGCTTCGCAATCTTCAGCACGGCAATCAACTTCGGTGCGGTTGCCGGCCCTCTGGTCTGCGGCTTCCTTGGGCAGCGCTACGGCTGGCACATCGGCTTCGGCACCGCGGCGCTGTTCATGCTGGGGGCGCTAGCGACTTATCTTAGCGGCTACCGTCATTTGCCCGCGCGGGTGGAGCGCAAGGCGCGAGCCGCAACAGCGCCGCTGACGCGCGACGATCGGCGGACCGTTCTCGCGCTGATCGGCGTGATGGCGCTGACCGTCCTCGCCTATATCGCTTACTATCAGCTCGCCAACGTGCTTCCCGTCTGGCTGCAAGAGCATGCCGACCTGAACGCCGCGGGCTTCGCCATTCCCATCCCCTGGTTCTATTCGATCGACCCGCTGGTCAGCATCCTTTCGGTGCCGTTTCTCTTCGCGCTGTGGAACTGGCAGGCGCGCAGCAGCGGGCAGGAGCCGTCGGCTCTGACCAAGATCGCGATTGGCTCATTCATCAGCGGCAGCGCGCACCTGATCCTGGTGGCGGCAATCGCGCTGTCGCCGGGGCGGGTGCTGTGGGTGTGGCCGGTGCTGTTCTGCGCGGCCCAGGGCGTCGCCTTCATGTACTTCTGGCCGACGCTGCTCGCGCTCGTTTCGCGTGCCGCGCCGGCGAAGATCAACGCGACGATGATGGGGGTCACCTTCCTCACTTTGTTCGTCGCCAACAACCTCATTGGTCGCATCGGTACTTACTACGAGAAGATGACTCCCGGCGCCTTCTGGGCGCTGCACGCCGCGATCGGCATATCGGGCGGCCTGCTGATGCTGCTCTTCCGCCCTGCGCTCGGCCGTATCCTCGAGCCGCAGCCGAACCGGCCCGCGAGACGTTAGGAGCTTTCGATGAGCGTTGCCGACGCTACCGCGGACCTCGAGCAGGTCGACCGCAATGACCGCGCCTTCCTCGGCCACCCGAAGGGCCTGGGCTATCTCGGCTTCACCGAGGGCTGCGAGCGCTTCTCTTACTACTCGATGCAGACCTTGCTCGTGCTCTACATGGTCAATTACCTGCTCGTGCCCGGGCGCATGGACAAGGTGATCGGCCTCCAATGGGTGCAGGCACACGTCTATCACGGCATCTCGGGCCAGCCGCTCGCCTCGGCGATCTTCGGCACCTACGCTTCACTCGTGTACGGCACGCCGATCCTCGGCGGCATCATTGCGGATCGCTGGTTGGGGCGTGACCTCACGCTGATCATCGGCGGCGTGCTGATGGCGATCGGCCACTTCCTGATGGCGATCGAATCGGCATTCGTTTTCGCGCTCATCGCCCTCGTGCTCGGGGTCGGCGCCTTCAAAGGGAATATCGCAACGCAGGTCGGCGCGCTCTACGGGCCGAACGATCTCAGGCGCGCGATGGCGTTCCAGATCTTCTACATCTTCATCAACGTCAGCGTCATCATCGCGCCGTTGATCTCCGGCACGCTCGGGCAGAACGTCGGGTGGCATTACGGCTTCGGCTGCGCGGGCGTGGTCATGGTGCTCGGCCTGATCATCTATCTCTCGGGCCGCCGCTGGCTCGCGCCGGAAGGCCGCTCGCTCCGCCCCAGCGAGCCGA
>Ga0207674_10009548_pt1 | contig 11069 bp, 4 predicted proteins | sample KBSCornC72_FD_184303 | JGI IMG/M metagenome (GOLD analysis project Ga0207674, IMG submission 184303) | Corn rhizosphere microbial communities from Kellogg Biological Station, Michigan, USA - KBS Corn C7-2 (SPAdes) (version 2) | ecosystem: Host-associated > Plants > Roots > Rhizosphere > Soil ...
CTCTTCGTGAGGCCCCGTCGGATGCCGAAGTGGCCAGCCACAAGTTCCTGCTGCGGTCCGGGTATATCCGGCAGCTTGGCGCGGGTCTTTACAACTATCTTTTCCTCGGGCAGCGTTCGCTGAACAAGATCACCGCTATCGTGCGTGAAGAGATGGACAAGATCGGGCAGGAGTTCTACCTGCCGGGCATTCTGCCTAAAGACCCATGGGAGGAGAGCGGTCGCTGGACGGGGATGGGCGACAACATGTTCCGCCTAAAGGACAGGAAGGGCGCGGACCTGTGCCTCGGAATGACCCACGAAGAGATCATGACCACGATCGCGCGTGGCGAACTGCGCAGCTATAAGCAGTTGCCGCAGATCTGGTACCAGATCCAGACCAAGTTTCGCGATGAACCGCGGCCCAAGGGCGGGCTGCTGCGTGTGCGCCAGTTCATCATGAAGGACAGCTACAGCTTCGATCTGAACAAGGAGGGGCTGGACAAGAGCTTCGATCTGCACGACGCGGTGTACCGGAAGATCTTCAAGCGCTGTGGGTTGAAGTTTGTGTCGGTCGAGGCCGACTCGGGAGCCATGGGCGGATCGCAGTCGCAGGAGTTCATGGTTTACACCGATGCTGGCGAGGACCTGATCGCGAGCTGCCCGGTGTGCGGCTATGCGGCAAATCTGGAGAAGGCCACGTCGAGACTCGAGCGGGTGACGGAGATGGAGTCGACAGGCGATGGCAAGCCGGAGTTGGTGCATACGCCGGGTTGCGCCGCGATTCCGGACGTGGCGGCGTTCTTCAAGATCTCGCCTGCATCCGATATCAAGTGTGTGGCGTACATGATTCTGAAGCGCGGTGCGTCCGGCGCGAAGGACTCGTGGCATGGCGTCGCGACGTTCCTGCGTGGCGATCACCAGGTGAATGAGACGAAACTGCTGGGAGCTGTTGGTGGGGCTGAGTTGCGCACCATGCAAGCAGAGGAGTTGCAGCAGTACTTCAGTGGACCGGCGGGATACCTGGGGCCGGTTGGGCTGAAGCATGGTGAGAAAGCGTTGGGTAGTGAACTGACGGTTGTGGTGGACAAGTCGCTCGAAGGCCGGAAGAACATGGTGTGCGGCGCAAACAAGCTCGACTACCACCTGACCAACGTGGCGCCAGGACGCGATTTCAGCTGGACCGTGAGCGCCGATATTCGCAGCGTGAATGAGGGCGAGGCGTGTCCGACCATCCATGAAGGCAAGGACAACTGCAGCGGTAAGCTTGTGGTGGGCAAAGCTGTTGAGATCGGGCACATTTTCAAGCTCGGGTACAAGTACTCCGAATCTATGGGTGCGCGAGTGCTGGATCCCAACGGCAAAGAAGTTACACCGATCATGGGAAGCTACGGGATCGGAATCGAGCGAATTCTGACTGCGTCGATCGAGCAGTCGAACGATGCAAATGGGTTCTGGTTGCCGGCATCAATTGCTCCGTTTACGGTTGTGGTGACGGTTACGAATGTGGCGGATGCGGCGCTGAAGGATGCGGGCGAGAAACTTGCGGCGGAGCTGGAAGCTGCGGGGCTGGATGTACTGCTGGATGACAGAGACGAGCGCGCAGGCGTCAAATTCAAAGACGCCGACCTCGTGGGAATTCCCTACCGGATCAATGTGGGCAAGAAGACAGCGAGCGGACAGGTGGAACTGGTCACGCGCGCCAAGGGAACCAGTGTGGACGTTGCACTGGCTGATGTTGTGGCGCAGGTGAAAGAGCGAGTCCAGGAAGAGAAGTTGCTGGCTGAGAGCGAGTAACGAGCGAACGAAGCGGACGGAAGTCGCGCAGGGAGTGGAGCAGGCATCAATGGCAATCAAGGTCAGGCTCGAGAAACCAAAACTGAAGATATCCTGGCCGAAGCTGTCGTTTTCTTCGTGGCTGGTGCGCGGCGTCATCGGATTCGTACTGCTGGTGGGTATCGTCGGGTTCAGCGTCTTCATGCACTACTACAACAAGTACGCGCGGATCGTGGACGATCGGTTGAAGCAGCCATTGTTTGCGGAGACGGCGAAGATCTTTGCTGCACCGCGCGAAGTAAGGCCGGGCCAGAAGTTCACCGCACATGTCATCGCGACGGAGTTGCGCGAAGCCGGTTACTCAGTCGACGGGCTTTCGCATCCTTCGCAGATGGGGACGTTCACGGAAGAGAGCAACGAAATTACGGTTCGTCCGGGCCCCCAGTCGTATCATGCGCCGGATGCTGCCACGATTCACTTCAGCAAAGGCGAGGTCCAGTCGGTCACAGATGACAAGGGGCAGTCGCTGGCGAGCTATGAACTGGAACCGCTGCTGATTACGGGCTTAAGCGAAGATACGAATCGGACCAAGCGCAGGCTCGTGACATACGATGAAATTCCAGCAAACCTGGTGCAGGCGGTTCTGGCAATCGAAGACCGCAGATTCTTCGAACACGGAGGCGTCAACTACCTCAGCATGGCGGGCTGGGCGTGGCACGACATTATCGGCGATCGCAAGCATCGAGGCGGCGCTTCGACGGTAACGATGCAGCTGGCCAAGCTGCTGTTTGTCGCGGATACAGGAACGATCAAGTACAAGATCACCCAGATCCTGGTGGCATTCCACCTGGAGCACCGGTTTACGAAGAAGCAGATCTTCGAGGCGTACGCGAACCAGATCAACCTGGGGCAGCGCGGCAGCTTCTCTGTCGACGGGTTTGGCGAAGCGGCTCAGGCTTACTTCGGCAAAGATGTGCGACAGCTGGATCTAGCGCAATGCGCAATGCTCGCGGGAATCATCCAGCGGCCAAACTATTTCAATCCCTTCCGGCATCCGGATCGGGTAATTGAACGGCGCAACCTCGTGATTGACTCGATGGTAGAGACGGGAGCCATCAGCAAGGACCAGGCTGAGCGCGCCAAGGACGAGCCATTGCACCTGGCGCCGGGCAGCGTGGATGCCAGCGAAGCGCCTTACTTTGTCGATCTGGTTCGGGATCAGCTGGTTCAGAAGCTGGGCGAGACGGACTTCAATCGCGAGGGATTGCGCATCTACACGTCGCTTGATCCGGATCTGCAACGAGCTGCGTCAGCCGCTGTGGACGAGAGCATGATCGAAGTCGACGCGCTCGTCGACAAGCAACACGCGAAGCAGAAGAAGCTTGGCAAGACGTATCCGTCCCCGCAGGTTGCACTGATCGCGTTGAATCCGCACACGGGGCAGGTGCTGGCCCTGGTGGGTGGGCGGGACTATGGTAAGAGCCAATTGAATCATGCAGTGGCCACGCGGCCGACCGGATCGATTTTCAAGCCGTGGGTCTATGCGGCTGCGGAAAATACCACGATTGCTGGGACTCCACTGCCGGGACAGGACAAACCGTTCACTGCAACGACCATCCTGAACGATGAGCAGACGACGTACGAAGTGCCGGGCAACGACGATTACACGCCTCGTAACTACAAGAACGAGTACCACGGCGAGGTAGCAGCGATTTACGCGCTAGCGCATTCCCTGAACAATGCGACGATCAGCCTGGCGGCCGAGGTGGGATTCGATAACGTTGCGGCGCTGGCTCGCGACTCGGGCATCAAGAAGGCGCAGGCGACGCCGTCGGTAGCTATCGGTTCCTATGGTGCGACGCCGCTGGATATGGCGGGGGCGTACACAGTTTTTGCGAATAACGGAGTACATATCGATCCGTGGATGCTGGCGAGTGTACGCACGCCGACAGGTGATGTGATCACCGATTACACGCCCACTTCGAAGCAAGTTCTGGATCCGCGTGTTGCTTATCTCACGACTAACCTGATGGAAGGCGTGATGAATTTCGGATACGGCTACGAGACGCGCAAGCGCGGCTTCAACGAGCCAGCCGCCGGCAAGACGGGCACGTCGCACGATGCGTGGTTTGCCGGATACACGACGAACCTGATCTGCATCGTGTGGATCGGAAATGACGACTATACCGACGTGAAACTCAGCGGCGGTACGGCTGCCGCGCCGATCTGGGCAAACTTCATGAAGCGCGCTGTCAAGCTGCCACAATACTCGGATACGAAACAGTTCACACCTCCCGACGGCATCGAAGTGGTGAAGATCGACAAGGTGACGAACCTGTTGAGCGATGATGCCTGCCCTGCGGGCTACCAGGCGGCATTCCTGATGGGAACAGCGCCGACAGACACATGCGATCACCCCAGCGATCATCGCAACATTCTGCAGAAGATTTTTGGTGTAGGGAGCGGCAAGACTGGCGATTGAGGCAGTTGCGAAATCGCAATCGTGAGCACCGGCACGGTCCAGCGAATACCATGTCCCGTACACTCCTGATGAATCCGAGCAGGAGTGCATTCAATGAAAACAGAGTTGATGGTCCGTGCTGTGCACGATGGTGGAATGCGCGTGCGAGCAAGCGATGGGCAGTTCGAGGTTCTGATGGACTATCAACTGGACCCATCTGAATCGCTGGCCGCACCAACCCCTCTTACGATGCTGCTGGCGAGCCTCGCAGCGTGCAGCTTGAACTCGGTGATGGCCGTTCTGAAAAAAATGCATCAACCGGTTACCGGCCTCGAAGTGAAGGCTCATGCCATACGGAGTTCCGAGCATCCGACAGTGCTCAAAGAGATTTCGCTCGAATTCACGGTGACTGGTGCGGCGGTGGATCATGCGGCGGTTGGGCGTGCTCTTCAGCTCTCGGAGGAGCGACTGTGCCCTGTGTGGAACATGCTTAAGGCGAGCACGCCGATCGCCGCGACATTCCGCCTTGAAGCCTCTACGCAGGTCGCGATTTCGGCGATCTAGTCAGTACCCATCAATGCTGTGTCCGTCCGGCATGGGCTGGCAAGAGGGACACCAGTAGGTCACGCGCGCATCCTGCCCCTGGAGTCGATGTCGGATGGGGGCGCCACATCGGCGGCATGGATCTCCAGATCGGCTGTATACCCAGAGGTTATCCGCAGGACGAGCGTTCCGTGTTGTTCGCCGGCCTGCTCCACGATAGGTCACGATCGTGTTGCCGGAATCTTCGAGCACGTTTGCCGAAACGAGGCTTTGCGCGGTGCGAATGAGCGCCTGAATCTGCTGATCCGTGAGCTTCGCGACAGGGCAGAATGGGTTGACGCGCTCGACGAAGCAGAGCTCGGACTTGAAGACGTTGCCCACACCGGCCAGGATGTACTGATGAAGCAGAACGTTGCCGATCTCCTCGGCCGCGCATGCTCGAATGCGAGCCGCTGCGGATTCCGGATCGAAGTTCTCGCTAAGCACGTCTGATCCTCGAGGCGGGATGCGCTTGTCGCGGGCGAGTGCCTGGGCGGTGTAGATGCGCGCCACGGGCACAGAGAATGCGACCGCCTGGTAGTCGCGGTTTTCGAGCACGATGCGCATGTCGCGCGACGGCCTGTGCCAGCGTTCGCCCTGCGGGTAGAGGTGCCATGAGCCGTTCATGAGCATGTGCGTAGCCAGCGTGGCGCCGCCGGAGAAGTGGATTAGCAGCCATTTGCCGCGCGATTCAACGTCATCGACGGTCTGCCCCGTGAGAGGGGTGTCATCGTGAAAGCGCGTAAGGAGCGGGTAGTTGGAGCGGAAGGCGGTGATTGGTTTCCCGATCAGGGCGCGGCCCATGGCGCGGGCGGTTCGGAAAATGGTATCGCCTTCGGGCATTCGACTACTGCAATTCCTCGCCGGCGGAATCGGCGTGCTGCGTGTCGTGATGAATGGGCGATGGGATACGGCGCAGGTGCAGGCCGAGTGGGCCGGGATGGAATCCGGCATCCATGAGGAAGCGCGCCATGGGATGCGCGGCGATGGGCTGGCCGTTGATGGTGGTGATGAGTGCGCCCTGATGGCTGCTGGTCCTCATGCGATCCTGGCCGCGCAGCGAGAGGAAATGCGCAAGGCCTGATGCGGTTTGCGAGCGCTCCGGTTCGTCGGAGGGAAGGAAGACGAGCAGGTGAGGATTGTTACGACGCAGCCAGGCGACAAGCTGGCCGTTTCGGAGGATAACTTCGGCGTAGGCGGCGCGAGTAAGAACCCGTGGTGCAGATTCTGCGTCATCGTCCATGACGGGCAAGTCGGGCCAATGAAGAACGGAGCCATAAGGATTCGCGGGATCGGATGCGGCGAGTTGAACGAACTCGGGTTTCTCCGGCGGAGGTTCAGTCCGAAGCTGGCGAAGCAAATCGACCGCGGACGGAAGCGCGAATTGAGTTGCGCCGAGACCCGCAACGAAGTACCCGCGGCGGATGCGTCCGCTTTCTTCGAGAGCTTTGAGGACGTCGTAGACGGCGCTGAAACCGCCGGGGATGTTTTCGGCGGCGACGGATTCGCGCGTAAGCACGCCGTAGCGATTGAGCAATTGAAGAGCAAGGGCATGACTGGCTTCGGTCCGTGTCGGGGCGTCTCCCGATGATTCCCGTGATGGAATGGGCAGCAGCGACCAGCGGCCTTGTGCATTCGGTGGCGTCGTTCGACGGGAGCGGAAGACCATGCCCGTGTGTGTGCGGCGTTGAGGTCGAGAGGAGTCTGGCCGCGTGATGTACGCGCGGACAGCGTGGAGCGAGTCGTTGGTGACGAGGCCGCGCCAGACGAGGCTCCAGAGAGCGTCAATGGATTCGCCGGGATATCCGCCGCCGACTGCCTGATGCAGCGGTTCGAAGAAACTGGCTCCGGTGGATTCGAGAACAGCTATGATTTTTTCTTCGCGTTCAGTGAGGGGCTCTGTAATGGGGCGTTGCTGGGCGAGGAGCGAAAGTTTGTCTGCGAGCAAAAGAGCGATGCGACCGTCGCGTTCGCCGATGGGATCGATGCCGGCCCAGGTTACCTCGCCTGCAGCGATAAGCGTGTCGAGACCAGTAGGCTCGTACCCGGCGATGCGAGCAGGAAGGATTGCCGTCTCGAGGAGGGATGCAGGGACGGGTGCGCCCTGAAGACTTTCAATGGCATCGAGCAAGGCGTCGAGGTGGGCGTGCGAGCTGCGGCGGGGATTCAGCAGGCCCTGCCAGTGCGTGAATAGACGTGCCAACGTGTGCTGCTCGACTGGTTCGACTTCGCGACGGAGTTTGGCGAGAGATTTGCGCCGGATCTGACGGAGAATCTCTGTATCGCACCACTCGCGATGAAGCCCACCGGGGCGGAAGCCGCCTTCGAGCACTCTGCCCTCGATTGCGAGTTGACGCAGGGTGTTTTCGATGACCGCTGAATCGAGAGCGAAGCGATCAGCGACTTCCTTCTGCGTGAAGGGGCCATGCGTTCGCCCAAAGCGGCGGACGAGTTCAAGCACTGGCTGGGCAACCGGATCGATGAGCGATGCGGGAAGACCCGGCGGGAGCGGGATGCCAAGCCCATCACGATAGCGGGCCGCATCTTCAACCGCGATGAGACGGCGTTCGCCCGCAATCCGAAGTTCGAGAAGGCGGCGGGCGCGGAGGAGGCGGTCGACGGATTCGAGGAGAGCGGGATTTACTACGCGGCGAGCGAGTTCTTCGCGGGAGAGATCGCCGAGACGTAGCAGAAGATCGTGAATACCGTCTGCCGAGTGGGCGCGGTGCGATTCGACAAGGCATTGCGCAGCCTCCTCGACTTCGGCGATCGCGTTGGCATCGAGGAGTTCGCGAAGATCGGCTTCACCGAGGAGCTCGCGAAGCTGATCCTGGTCGATGGTGAGGGCCTGGGCGCGGCGCTCCGCAAGGGGCGCGTCGCCATCGTAGACGAAGTTGGCGACGTAGCTGAATAGAAGCGAGGAGGCAAACGGCGAGGGCTTGTGAGTCTCAACAACGTGAACGCGAAGCTGGCGCTGTTCGATGGCGCGGAGAGTCTCGATGAGAGCGGGCATGTCGAAGACATCGCGCAGGCATTCGCGGTAGGCCTCGAGGAGCAGGGGGAAGGACGGATAGCGGGAAGCGACGCTTAGGAGGTCGTAAGAGCGCTTGCGGAGCTGCCAGAGAGGCGAACGCTGGTCGGCCCGGCGGCGGGGAAGCAGAAGTGCGCGCCCGGCAGCTTCGCGGAAACGCCCGGCGAAGAGCGCTGTTGAGCCGAGCTGACGAAGGACCATCTGCATGACTTCAGCGGATTCAACCATGATCCAGTCGGGATCGGGTGGCTCGTCGGTGTCTGGGAATCGCAGAACGAAGCCATCATCGCCCCAGAGGGTCTCAACCTCTGGCCCTCCGGCAGCGCGGATGCGAGAGCTGATTGCCATGGCCCACGGGATGTGGATGCGACTTCCGAATGGAGTGAGGACGCAGACCCGCCAGTCGCCGAGCTCGTCGCGGGTGCGTTCAACGACGATGGTGCGGTCGTCGGGGACTTGGCCTGTGGCTGCCTCCTGATCCGTGAGAAATTGGATCAGATTTTCAGCGGCGCCGGGGTCGAGGTCGTGTTCTGCGACAAGGCGGGTGAGGGCGGCGGGCTTGGGAAGAGCGCGGAGTTCGCGGATGAGTGCGCCGATGCGGCGGCCGAATTCCAGCGGGCGGCCAGGGCCGTCGCCTTTCCAGAAGGGCATTTTGCCGGGTTCGCCGGGAGCGGGAACGACGAGCACGCGGTCATGTGTAATGTCCTGGATGCGCCAAGTCGAAGCGCCGAGGATGAAGGTCTCGTTGGGATGGGATTCGAATACCATCTCCTCGTCAAGCTCGCCAACGCGGACGGACTTCCCTTCGGTGTTCGCGAGGAAGACGCCGTAGAGTCCGCGGTCGGGGATGGTTCCGGCATTCAGTATGGCGAGGCGGCCTGCGCCCTCGCGGGCTGTAACGACGTTGCGGATACGGTCCCAGGTCAGGCGAGGGCGAAGCTCGGCGAATTCGTCGGAGGGGTAGCGGCCGCTGAGCAGGTCGAGGACGCCATCAAAGGCGGAGCGGGTCAGGGCTCCGAAGGGAGCCGCACGACGGACAAGATCGTAGAGGGCGTCGACGTCGACTTCAGGCTTGGAATCCTGCTCAATCTCTTCGTAGGCGGAAGCGGGTCTGGAGTCATCAGCTTCTGACGAATCCTGAAAGTATCGCCGCGGACCGGCAACGTTGGGGCGGTGACCGCGCTTGAGCCGCTTCCTCTTTGGCGCCCGGTAGCCGGGTGGGTGGGCCACGGTGGCGACAATCTGCTGGCAGAGGACGTCGAGTGGGTTGCGCGGGAAGCGTGTCGACTCGATATGGCCGTCGTGCATCGCTCGTGTCACGGCTGCACACGCGACGAGGTCGGCGCGATACTTCGGGAAAAGAACTCCTTCGCTCACGGCATCGACGGAATGCCCGGCGCGGCCGATGCGCTGCATGCCACTCGCAACCGAAGGCGGAGCTTCGATCTGGATAACAAGGTCGACAGCTCCCATGTCGATACCGAGTTCCAGGGTCGAGGTGGCGCAGAGAGCTTTGATCTGTCCGGCCTTGAGCTGCTCTTCGATGATGGAGCGCTGATAGGCAGCGAGAGATCCGTGGTGGGCGCGGGCGATTTCTTCTCCGGCGAGCTCATTGAGCGCACCAGCCAGTCTTTCCGCAACCTGACGGCTGTTGACGAAGAGAATGGTGGAATGGCGTTCGCGAATGATCTCGAGCAGGCGGGGGTGGATTGCGTTCCAGATGGAGACGCGACGGGGTGCCTGGGAGGCCGCTCCGGTGGGGATTTCTTGCATCGTCTGAAGGCGAGCCATGTCTTCAACTGGAACTTCAATACGGAGCTTCAACTGTTTGGGAGCAGAGGCGTTAACGATAGATACGGGACGGAACCGCGGTGGAGTGTCAAAGCCGGAATTCTGGTCTGCCGGAATAACAGGATCCAGCTCTGTTGCGGCTTCGGTTGAAGCAGGGAGCGGATCCGCGAAGTGGCCTTTCGGTTTCAAAGATTGCTCGAGTGAACTCGAATCTGTAGTTAAAGTGCTGCTTTCGAGATTCAGGCCTTTCTGTTTGATTAGCAGCGGCAAGGCGTTGGGAACTTCGACACCTCCCAGGAAGCGCGCAACCTCTTCGAGTGGCCGCTGAGTTGCGGAAAGACCAATGCGCTGGAGAGGACGACCGACAAGTGCTTCGAGGCGTTCAAGAGTAAGGGCGAGGTGGGCGCCACGCTTCGTGGGGACGAGGGCATGGATCTCGTCGATGATGACGGTGTCGACCGTGCGAAGTGCGTCGGCGGATTGCGAGGTCAGGAGCAGGTAAAGGGACTCAGGAGTAGTGATGAGAATCTCGGCGGGGTCGCGGCGAAAGCGGGCTCGCTCCTGCTGAGGCGTGTCGCCGGTGCGGACGCTGATGAGAGGCTCGTGAAATGGAACGCCCTTCCGACGAGCCATATTGGCGATACCGGCAAGGGGCGATCGAAGATTGCGCTCGACATCGACCGCCAGCGCCTTGAGAGGCGAGACATAGACGATGCGGCAGCCCTTGCTCTGGCGCTCTGCAGAAGCTGATCTTTGAGTCCCCTTCTTCTCGGACTTGAGCTGAGGTTCCCCGTTCTGCTGAAGGTCGTGGAGCATCAGGCGATCGAGACACCAGAGAAAAGCTGCAAGAGTTTTTCCGGTTCCGGTCGGCGCAAGGATCAGGGCACTCTCGCCGCGGGCGATAACTGGCCAGCCCAATCGTTGCGGCGCAGTAGGTTCATCGAAGACGGCCTTGAACCACTCAGCAGTGACGGGATGAAAGCAGGCAAAGGGGTCGGTTTCGCTGGCCGGCTTGGGAGGGGCGAGGGACATCATCTGCTTTGACGCTTCTAGAGCATAACTCGCACGGAAGGGAAAGAAAAGGCGAAAGCTGGAGTGAGTTTATCGGCGGCCAGCGGCGGCGGTGGAGTTCGTTGGATCTGCCCCGGACCAGGTCACGTCGGCAGTGGGCCCATACGTTGAAGGAACGTCCCGATCGAGCATCCGTAGAAAGACGGTAAGCTGCGTGCGGTGATGAGCGGTATGGAGCACGCGACGCCAGAAGATCCAGATGCGCTGGCGCTGAACGTCGAAGAACGGAACGGTTTCGAGCCACCAACCATCGGGCTGTTCGGCGAAAAACTTGAGTCGGGCCAGGACGAGTTCGATGAAGCGATTCGTTGCTGACTCGACGGTGAACAGTTCCGGCAGAACGTTGTCAGGAGCGGGTTCTGGAGTTCCCAGAAACTCC
>Ga0207674_10009551_pt1 | contig 11067 bp, 11 predicted proteins | sample KBSCornC72_FD_184303 | JGI IMG/M metagenome (GOLD analysis project Ga0207674, IMG submission 184303) | Corn rhizosphere microbial communities from Kellogg Biological Station, Michigan, USA - KBS Corn C7-2 (SPAdes) (version 2) | ecosystem: Host-associated > Plants > Roots > Rhizosphere > Soil ...
GGATGCGTTTCGCGATGTCCCAGATATCCGGGAGGCGAACCGATCAGCTTGGCGATTTCGTGACTGTGCTGGAACTCGGCGCAGTCAATCTTAATGACCGAGCGCGGATTCTTGAGCAATACTTCCGCGGTGGCTTCGACGATGCGGGTTTTGCCCGAGCCCGTCGGTCCCAGGAACAGAAAGTTCCCGATCGGACGTCCGGGAGGGTTCATCCCCGTCAAATGCATCTGGTAGATGTTGACGATCTGCTGAATCGCTTCATCCTGCCCTACGATCATCCGATGGAGTCCAGACTCCAGTTGTGTCGCGTCTCTCCCAGTTTTCCCGGGATCCAGTGGGATATTGAGCCTTACCATCTTGTCCACCGCCTTTCGCCTTGGGGGGGCTGTCTGCCTTAGCTCCCCCCTCCACAAACTCTCAGGCAACCCAAGTGCCATTTCTATAGATGCTCCTGACCGAATTCGGATTCTTACGCACTTTCTATCTCTTAAGGCTTGCCGGCCGAACTTCTAACCCTTGCAGGACGAACCTCTACCCGGCTTACCAGCGTCCTCGGCGGCATTCTAAGCAGCATTTGGACAATTTCGGCAACGTCTTCAGGCCAGATCTTCCAGTCCGCGCCATCTCGCGGGTGCCCACCGAATTCCGTGGCGACGCTACCCGGCATGATGTAACTGACTTTCACGTTCTCGCTCCTTACGTCCTGCATCATGGCGTCAGTGAAACCCGTCAGACCAAATTTCGAAGCGTTATAAGCAGCTCCACCGGCGAATGCATTCGAACCTGCCAAACTACCTATATTGACGATGTACCCTGCACCTTTTGTTTCAAACCTGAATAAAGATTCACGACTGCAGTAAAACGCGCCGTACAAATTTGTTTCAATCGTTCGCTTCCACTCCTCCACCGAAAGTTCGCGAACATGGCGAAAGATCCCGACACCGGCGTTGTTGATCAGAACATCGAGCGCGCCGCACTCCGCATCGACGAATCGGAATAACTCGCCAACTTCTTCCTCGTTCTTAACATCGGCAGCTTTGCCCTTGACTTTACCGGCCGTCTCTGCCGCCAGCTCCGCCACAGCTCGATCCACGCTGTCTTGCCGCTGACCGCAGATCGCAACGTCAGCCCCTTCTGATAGCAACATCTTCGCTATAGCCCGTCCTATTCCTCGCGTGCCGCCGGTTACCAGACAAACTTTTCCGCTAAGTGGTTTCATGGTCCCCAGCTTAGAACGTACCGAGGGTTTGTTGAGGTTGAACGGGGGTACTGTAAACGCGTTTGGGGGGAGAGCTACGGATCGAAGTGGGCGAAATCAGGGTCGAAAAATACTATGCAGCTTTCCGAGGAAACCAGGTTCTTTGGTTACGATCTTCTCCAGCTCGCCGGTGTCAAGCCACACGCCGCCGCAGTGGAAGCACTTATCGATGCGAACGTTGCCGAAGGGGATCTCCTCCAGCTGCATCCCGCACTTCGGGCATTTCATGAAATGCAGCGCCTGCTCCCGTTGACGCTCCTCTGCCTGGACCTTCGCCTGCCGCTCAGCCGCGAGCTTCCGCCTCCGCTCGATCTCCTGCCGCCCGAAATACTCTTCTTCGTTCTCGCTGGGCTTCTCAATCATGTGGTCCTCTGGGGGGATAAAATTACCCGAAGCGAAGCGATGCGCCAATGCTGGCATTCTTCACGGCTACATCCTATCACCGCATCGAAAGGAGCACCATGCATCCGTTGTGGCGAGCCGCGAGAGTCATCGAGCGGTTAAACCGAACCGCGAACGCCAGTGAGCGGCCACTAGCGATGGGCCACTCCCTACCGCTCAGCTACCTGGATCATTCCTAATCCGTGCAGCGTCGTAGAATCGTAAGTGAAGGAAAAGGATGGAATCTAGCGTTTTCTGGCTACGCGTGGCCGCGTGTCTCTACGCGGTGGGATTGCTGCACTCCATCCTGGTTATGGTGCGGCATGGGCAAAACGTGTTCCCCCTGGCCAAGGCGACCTTCCGCATCGCGGTAGTACTCCACACCGTGGCGATCGTCGAACGTTTCATGTTCGGGGACGGCTACCAGACGCTGAGCGTCTGCGCTCTCCTGATCGCCGTCGTCTTCCTCACCGTGGATTGGAAGTATCGGTTCTCCGGTCTAGCGGTGGTTCTCTTCCCGCTGGTGTTCGGCATGACCCTGGTCGCCGCGATGGAGCATACTCCCGGACCCGGCGCCAACGAACCCATGGGCCAGGTCTGGCTGGGCGTCCACATCCTACTGGTGCTGGCCGGGTACGCGGCGCTGTCGCTTACGGCCGTGGCCGCGTGCGCCTATCTGATCCAGGAGCGAAGGCTGAAACGAAAGCAGACCAGTTCGCTGCTCGAACGTCTGCCCCCGCTGGCGACGCTGGATAACCTGATCAGTAAGTCGCTCGGTTTAGGTTTTGCATTGCTGACGCTAGGTCTCGTCTTCGGCATCATGTGGGCTGTGCTCTATTCCGGCAGCACCAGTTGGATCCGCGACGCCCGCATCACTCTGTCACTGTTCACCTGGGCTCTGCTGCTGGTGATGATGATCCTGCGCGCGTCCGCGGGTTGGCGCGGTCGCAAGGCTGCGGTCATGGCATTGGCTGTGTTGGGATGCTCGGCGCTGACCTGGGCCGCGCATGCCGGATTGAGGACCACGCTGTTCCCATGAAGCTGGTCCTCACAGGCCTGAACCATCGCACTGCTCCGGTCGAAGTGCGCGAGAAGATCGCGTTCGAAGACCAGGCTCTGCCACAAGCCCTGATCGATCTCAAGCGTTGCCCCGGACTTCTGGAAGGGATGATTCTCTCCACCTGCAATCGGGTCGAGGTCGCGGTAGCCGCCGATGAGCAGGCCGACGTCGAATCGACCGTGGAAAGCTTTCTAGCGGACTCCAGGCATGTCGAACGCGCCTGGGTGACGCCGTACCTTTACCGATTTGACGGTCCCGACGCCATCCGCCACTTGTTCCGCGTCGCGTCCAGCCTGGATTCGATGGTAGTCGGCGAGCCGCAGATCCTGGGGCAGTTGAAGTCGGCTTACGCGCTTGCGAAAGCACACGGTGCGGCGGGCGGATATCTGGGTCAGGTAATGGACCGCGCGTTCAGCGTCGCCAAACGCGTTCGCTCGGAGACTGATTTGGGCGAGAGTGCGGTTTCCGTCAGCTACGCCGCCGTAGAGTTAGCCCGCGAGATCTTTGGCAAGCTGGAAGGCAAGCGCGTTCTGGTAATTGGCGCCGGAAAAATGGCGGAGAGCGCTGCACGCCACCTCCGCCGCGCAGGCGTTTCCGAAATCCTGGTGACCAATCGCACCCGCGAACGCGCCGAAGCCATGGCCGAGGAGTGCGACGGCCGCGTGATCCCCTACGAGCACTTTGAGGACACCGTGCCGGAAGTCGATATCGTGCTGGCCTCGAGCGGCGCGCCGCATTTCATCCTGACCCGCGATCAGATGCGATCCGCCATGTCACGCCGCCGTAATCGTCCCATGTTTCTGATCGACATCGCCGTGCCTCGCAACATCGATCCGGCGGTGAACGAAGTGGACAGCGTTTTCCTGTACGACATCGACGATCTGGGCAAAGTTGTCGATGACAATCTGCGGGGCCGCGTCGAGACTGCCAAGGAAGCCGAAGAAATCGTCCGCGAAGAAGTAGATCGCATGGTATTGCGGCTGAAGACGCGCACGGCCGCCCCCGAGATCGCCATGCTGCAGGAACAATTTGAAACCTGGCGCCGAGGCGAAATCGAGCGGCATTATTCGAAGCTGGGCGCACTCACGCCTCAGCAGGAAGAAGCGCTGCATCTGATCACGCGAGGCCTGATGAACAAGTTCGCCCATCGGTTGATTTCTGAGATCAAACGCCCTAAACCTGATTCCCAGGAGGATCAGTGATCGTTATCGGGTCGCGGGGCTCGAAGCTGGCCTTGTGGCAGGCGCATCACATTGCGGGAAAGCTGAATGCTCTGGGCCACGAGACCCGCCTGGAGATCATCAAGACTAGCGGCGACAAGATTCAGGACGTCCCTCTATCGCAGGTCGGCGGCAAGGCGCTGTTCACCAAGGAAATCGAGGAAGCTCTGCTGGCCGACGCCATCGATCTGGCGGTGCACAGCATGAAGGATGTGCCGACCGAGCTGCCCCCCGGGCTGATCATTGCGGGGATTCCGGAACGTGAAGATCCGCACGATGCGTTGATCGGATGTACGGTCGATCAGTTGGTGGACGGCTTGCGAATCGGTACCAGTTCACTCCGGCGTTCTTCGCAATTGCTCGCCCTCAATCCGCGCCTGTCGGTTGAAATGCTGCGCGGAAATGTGGACACTCGGCTGCGCAAACTGGAAGAGGGGCACTATGACGCCATCGTGCTGGCTGCCGCTGGCCTGCGACGGCTTGGCTGGCAGGATCGCATTCGCGAGCTGATCCCGGTCGAGATCATGTGTCCGGCTGTCGGTCAGGGCGCTCTGGCGATCGAGACTCGCGACGATGGCGGTGCCGCGCACCAGATTGCCCGCCAACTGGATCATCCTGCGACCAATACCGCTGTGACATGCGAGCGAGCCATGCTCGCAGTGCTGGGCGGAGGCTGCCAGGTGCCCATCGGGGGCTATGCGCATATCGAAAAGGGAATCATCCACATGCGCGCGATCGTCGCGTCGCCCGATGGCGCGCGTGTTGTTCGCGCCGAACTGTCCGGCGTCGATCCAGCGCGGACAGGGGCTTCCATAGGCCGGAACCTTCTGGAAAAAGGCGCCGAAGCGATTCTCCAAGCGCTTGCATGAAAGTTTACTTGGTCGGAGCAGGTCCTGGCGATCCAGGATTAATTACCGTCAAAGGCAAGAGAGTCCTGGAGCGCGCCGACGCCGTACTCTATGACAATTTAGCCAGTGAGCGACTGCTTGAACACGCCCCTGCGACCGCCGAGCGGATTTACGTCGGCAAGAAGCGCGCCCAGCATGAGATGTCTCAAGTGGAGATTTCCGCCCTGCTGATCGACCGCGCGCGACGCGGCTGGACCGTGGTGCGCCTCAAGGGCGGTGATCCGTTCATCTTTGCGCGGGGCGGGGAAGAGATGGAGGCTCTGGCCGCCGCCGGCATCCCTTTCGAGATCGTTCCTGGTGTGACCACGCCGCTGGGTCTGGCCGCTTATACCGGCGTGCCCCTGACTCATCGCGAGCACACTTCCGCTGTAACGTTCGTCACTGGCCACAACGTCGAAGCGATCGACTGGGGCAAGATCGGCTCCGCCGAAACCGTGGTCCTGTTTATGGGACTAGTGAATTTTGCGGCCATCGCGCGGGAGATGATCGCGCGCGGGCGCTCTCCAAAGACTCCCGCGATGGTCGTCCGCTGGGCCACCCGGCCGGATCAGGAGACGCTGGTCGGAACTCTCGAGTCGCTGCCAGACCTGATCGTTCAAAAAGCACTCAGGCCACCCGCGACCATCGTGATCGGTGAGGTAGTCGCGCTGCGCGACCGCTTCAGTTGGTTCGAGCGGCTGCCGCTGTTCGGGCAGCGCATTGTCGTCACGCGCGACCGTCGTCAGGCCGCGGAACTGGCGGAGCCGCTGGAAGAATTGGGCGCAGAGGTATTGCTGCTTCCGATGATCGAGATCCAGCCGCCCGCTGACCCCGAGCCTCTCGAACGCGCCATGCTCCAACTCCATGCGTATGATTGGATCGTTTTCACCAGCGTGAACGGTGTCCGCAGCTTCGTGAACGCGCTTGGCGACATCCGATCGCTCCGCGCAAAGGTATGCGCGATCGGTCCAGCCACAGCAGCTGCTGTCGAAGCGCTGCATATTAAGGTCGACCGGATGCCCACCGAGTACGTGGCCGAGAGTCTGCTCGAAGCTCTAGCCGACGATGATCTTGCGGGCAAACGCATCCTGCTGCCACGCGCGGCTGTGGCCCGCGACTTGGTACCCGCGGAACTCACCCGCCGCGGCGCCAAAGTGGATGTCGTCGAGGCCTATCGTACCGTGGTCCCTCAGGACGCATCTGCTCGTACAGGCGAAGTCTTGTCGCGAAAGCCGACGTGGATCACTTTTACCAGCTCCTCCACCGTGAAAAACTTCCTGTCAATCGCTAGCCGCGAGTCACTGCAAGGAATCAAGATCGCCTCCATCGGTCCCATTACGTCGGCGACCGCTCGGGAACTCGGTCTGACGGTCCACGCCGAGGCCAATCCGCATACCGTTGCAGGATTGATCGAAGCCGTGAGCGGGGTCAACGCAAAAAGGGGTCAGACGACATTTTAGCTGCGAAGTTTATGCTGCTTGCCTCCAAAACTGGAAAATGTCGTCTGACCCCTTTTTGCTCTGCCGTGATACAGTGTTGATTTCGCCCCCGCATGTCCTTGCAGATTTTTCTTGAAGGAAAGCTCCTCGGCGTAGACGACTGCCTCCTGGCGCTCGCGTCGAAGGACCCCGACCGCGTTTTCACCGGGCGATCCCATTGGATTAGCCTGTTAAGTGAAGTACTGCCACGAGCCTTACTGGCCGAGTTGGGACTTGCCAAAATCCTGCTTGGATCCAGCGGAGGCAGCCAGTTCCTTGTCGTCCTTCCCGAGGAGGCGCGCCCCGCCGCGGAAGCATTTCTCGAAGCCGCCGCCAAAGACATTTCGGCATTGAGCGCTGGAGCACTCAAGCTGATCTGGAGCATGACCGAAAACCTGGGCGACTGGACCGACGTCCGCAAGCGCCTGGACGAACGGCTGGATCGTGGCCGCCACGCCCCCGCAGCCGAAGCCGGCCCCGCGTTATTCGCTGCTGAGGTCCCGGAGCCTGATCCCGCAGTCGATGAATACTTCTCGAACGAGCTGGGATTCTCCCTGCGCGACGCCAGTACCGTCTATTGGTCTCCGGAGACTCCGGGACGTATTCTGACCAGCGGTGGCAAGCATGGGTGGCCGCTCACCGGTTCTCCGGACGCGATTCCGTTTGCGCGCCATGCCGCACCCAGCGACGATGGCAGCGAGCCGGCCTCGACCGCTGTTTTGGGTGCTCGCGCTGCCGGACTGGCGACCTGGGGAGTTCTGCGCGGCGACGTAGATAATTTCGCGATTCGCATTCATCGCGCGCAGACCATCGAAGAACACATCCAGTTGTCGGTCATGTGCAAGCAGTTTTTCGCCGGCGAACTGGAAGTGCTGTGCTCCATGCCCGAGTTCTGGCGAAAGGTCACCGTGATCTTTTCCGGCGGCGACGATTTCGCAGTCTACGGAGCGTGGGATGCGCTCATCGGTTTGGCCTCCGAATTAGAACGCCTGTTCCGCCGCTTTGCCGAGCAGAACCTCAAGGATTTCGCGGGCCCCGAGGGGAAAACCATCAGCATGGCCTTGGCGATGGCGCCCGCTGTCGATGCCTCGCTCGGCGCTGTGTTCGAAGAGGCCGGACAGCGCCTGGAATCCGCCAAGTCCGCCGACAAGGATTGCATCTGGCTGCTGGGCCGGACTCTCGAATGGAAGCAGTTTTCCGAAGCCGCCACGCTCAAAGATTTTCTTGGACGGATGGTGAGCGACTTCGGCTGCTCGCCGCAATATCTTCGTGATCTCTGCGGCATCTATCGTGAGACCCAATCGAAAATGTCGAAACGGCAGGCCCGGCGCACGGGTGGCGAGCGGCCCTGGCGGTATCATCGCCGCATTCGCAGAATTCTGAATGCCTCGCGCAGAGCTGGACCCGAGCGCGGGGATTTTCAAAAAGCCCGGACCGCTTTGATTGCCGATCTGATCGGCCGCAGCGCCGTCACCGTCAAGTTGCGACCCGCAGGCCGCGTGGCGCTAGAATGGGCGAGGCTGTCCGCGGAGGCTTAGGAAGGAATTTCAATGGAAGACGATCAATCGCCCGATACACAAGCGCCAGATACGCAGCCGCAAGCTACTACAACCGAGACTCCCCAGGAGACGCCAGCTCAAGAGACGCCTCAGGAGCCAACCCTGGCGCAAGCGCTGGAGACTGCTAAAGCCAAAGCGGAAGCTGAATCGGCCAAGCGCGAGTCTCGGAGGCAGGATGCACTAGTGTCTAAGCATGGTCAGGGCCGCGAACCTCGGGGGGATCGGCCGCCGAGGGTTCAGGGAGAGAATCGAGGCGAAAATCGAGGCGGAGATCGCGCAGGGCAGGGCGGCCCGCGGCGCGATGACCGCCGTCCTGGTGGCGGCAGACCTGAAGGTCGCCATGAAGGAAGACATGAGGGCCGGCCCGGCGGTGGCGGGGGGCGTCCGTTCGATAACTTCGCCGAAATCGAACTGGAGAAACTGATGTCCGACAGCTTGTACCTGGATAACCAGGCGCACGCCGTAGTCATTCGCATGCGCGACATGGATAGCGGCACCAAGAGCCAGCTCCGGCGTTTATATAATGCGGTGCGGCGGGCGGTGCGGGCTCCTGAAAACGAGCGGCAGCACCAGTTCGTCATGCTGCGCGCGCGCCTGGCCTATACCATCGCGCGGCACTCGCTGCGGAGTTTGGACGCGCTCGAACGGCTGCTGCTGCAAGTGACGCGCAAGAACGATGCGCGCGGATACGAAAGATTCAAGGACTTGTTTGAGGCGATCGTCGCCTATAACGAGTAAACCAACACACCATGAGCTCACACACTGCCCAGACGCAGTTGAAACTAGTCGGAAAATTGATTCTCGCCGGAGAACTGCACTGCGAAACCGGGCTGCACATCGGCGCGGGCAAGGGATCGCTCGAAATCGGCGGCGCCGACAATCCCGTAGTCAAGGATGCCTTCGGACTGCCTTACATCCCGGGCAGCTCCCTGCGCGGCAAGCTGCGATCTCTACTGGAGAATTCCCTCGGCCTCACCGGACCCGCCGACTTGGTCTACTTATCGAAGCGCCGCGGCCAGGAAGTGCGGATTCATCAAAGCGACCGTCCCGACGACGAAATCTGTCTGCTGTTTGGCCGCAATCCCGGACGCATGGAGCGCGTGCAAGGCGAGCCGCTGGAATCGACCGCAGCCAGTCCCGCGCGCCTGGCGGTGTACGATGCGCCGCTCGATCCCGAAAGCATCACAGCGCAGATGCGCGAGAACCTAGACGACGAAATCACCGAGGTTAAGAGCGAGAACGCCATCGACCGGATTACGTCCCAGGCGAACCCCCGTACGCTTGAACGCGTGCCGGCCGGAGCGCGCTTCCGCGTCCGCATGGTTCTCGACATCCTGTGCGAAGAAGACAAGGCTCTGGCAGCGCGCCTCTTCGAAGGATTGCGTTTGCTGGAAGACGACGCATTGGGCGGTGGCGGCTCGCGCGGCAGCGGCCGCATCCGTTTCGCGAATCTGAAACTCGCCTGGCGCGGGCGCGGATTCTATTCTTCTGGTGCTGACGAAGCCGAGATCGCAGCCGGCGATCTGGGCCAGCTTCAAGCCGCTGTCAACGATTCGTCTTTCGCCGATAAGCTCGCGAGCTGATTCATGCCAAGCGGTTTGCTCATCCGCCTGCGGCCCGCCGGGCCGTGGCGCATCGGTCCCGACTCCGGTGATCGCGATCGTGTCGATCGCATCTACCATAGTGACTCGCTGTATTCAGCGGTCACGTCGGCCATGGTTCGCCTGGGCACGCTGGAGGAATGGATCGCGGCCACGGCCAATGCCCCTGAACCGGCCATTCGGTTTAGCTCGTGTTTCCCGTATCACGGCGATACTCTGCTGGTCGTGCCGCCGCGAAACCTTTGGCCGCCGCCTCCGTCGTCGAAAGTTCGCTGGAAAGGCGCGCGTTTCGTGCCCTTGAGCGTTGTCGAAACGCTCGCGTCGGGACGAGCGCTGGCCGAGGACGGCTGGATGATCGACGGCCCCAGCGAATGCCTGCTTCCTCTCAGCACTCCTCCCGCGCCTGGTCCGTTCCGTGTAACCGTGCGATCCAACGCCGGTGTAGATCGCGAAGGCGCTGGAGTCTCGCCGCACTCGACTGCGTGTCTGGAGTTCACGCCCGGCAGCGGCCTGTGGTGCGCTGTTCAATTTTCTGACGATGCTGCCTGCGACAAGTGGACCGCTCCACTCACCGCCGCGTTCCGTCTGCTGGCCGATTCCGGATTCGGCGGAAAACGCTCGCAGGGTTGGGGTCGCGCGGAAATGCCCGAGATCACGGAAGGGCTGATCGAAGTCCGCAGCGGTTCCGATGAGGACCGAGGATATTGGCTGCTGTCTCTGTTTCATCCCGGCGCTTCGGATGCCGTGGATTGGTCTCAAGGCAACTACTCTCTGACCACCCGAGGGGGCCGTGTCGAAAGCGACGCGCCGATCATCACGCGTCCGTTCGACTACGGTAGCGTGATCAGTTATTCGTTCGATGCCGCCAAGTGGCAGCAAACACGCTTCAGCGACGGCACGCGTTTCGGTGTGTGGTACGGCTCGTTGGATGTGAGAACGACGGTGTATGAAACTGTAGTTCACTGGCATCGCTTCGTCATGGATGCCTTTGCGAATGAGGACCGCGTCATCACAGCGGAACGGCGCCTCTTCGACGTGCGTTGTGATGCGATCCTGATCGATCTCCGCGATAAGGAGCGAGCGGCACCGCAGTTGCTCAGTCGCAAGAGCTACGTATATGCACAACGGCTCGGACGTTATTTGCACGAACACGACCAAAATGGTGTGTTCGTCGACTCGGCCCGTTGCGATGGCGTCAATGCGGCGATCTTTCAGGCGGCGCGCTTGTCGAACGTCCGAGATCGTGCGCGCTTGACCTACCGTTGTAATCCGCGTTCGGATCGAGTGACCGTGGAACGTAAAGCGGGGCGAACCTGGTTGAGTATTGCGCCGAGCACGTTGCTGTAAGCTTTCCGTCATCACTCTCGGCGTATTACGAAAACTTCAGCTTGTTCGCGGCACTTCAGCCCCTATATAGCGGTCTCACTGTGCAGCTACACAGAGGTTGCTATGTTCAAGTCCCTTCTCACAGCGTCGGTATTTTCAGCCGTACTCTGCATGGCTAGTGTTTCGGCGAATGCGCAAAGCGCTGCGGATCCCAGTGCCGATCAGATTTATCAAGCTGCGTCCCACGGGCACGTCCGCGAAGCGGAGCAGATGGTCGAGCAAGTGCTTCGCGATCAT
>Ga0207674_10009552_pt1 | contig 11067 bp, 14 predicted proteins | sample KBSCornC72_FD_184303 | JGI IMG/M metagenome (GOLD analysis project Ga0207674, IMG submission 184303) | Corn rhizosphere microbial communities from Kellogg Biological Station, Michigan, USA - KBS Corn C7-2 (SPAdes) (version 2) | ecosystem: Host-associated > Plants > Roots > Rhizosphere > Soil ...
CAGCCAGCAGGAACAGACAGGCGAGAAGGCGCATGTCCCGATCGTGCGCCTCAAAAGCGCGCGGGTGTCGCGCACACTGAGCCGAGTTCGTGCCGGCGTGTGCGCTAGTCGATACAGGGGCCGGAGGAGACCGGCTGCGTTGCCTTCGGCAGCGCGTCGCGCACCACCGAGACCGGCACGGCGAATCCGTTCCCGCCGTTCTTCGCGCCGCCGAAGATCATCGCCACGACCCCGCCCTGGGAGTCGACGACCGGCCCGCCGCTCTCCCCCGGCTCCACCTGGCCCCTCAGTGGAACCACGCTGCGCGGCCCGACGTTTCTCCCGTAGGCGTTCGGTGCGATCACGGTCCTTGGCGCGCCTGCAGTCGCAGCGACACCGACGAGAGCACCGTCGCGCGGGTAGCCGAGGATAACGACCGCTCGTGGATAGTCGTCGCTCCCCGTGATCGCGAGGGGAGCCGCCCGGAGCCCGTCGACGCGCAGGATCGCCACGTCGTTCTGTGTGTCCACGTACACGACGCGCCCCGGGAGAGACTGCCCGTTCGGCGCGATGAGGTTCGTGTCGTGCTCGCCGGCGATCACGTGCGCATTCGTCGCGACGAGATCCCGGCGTACGACCCAGCCCGAGCCCTGGATCCCGAGCCCGCAGGCGGTGCCGTAGATCTTCACGACGCTGCTCGACGCCGCCTTCGCGCCCGGCGTCTGAAGCACGCTCGGGTCGGGAGGCGGCAGGCGCCCACCGGAAAGTGTCAACTCAGGGAACGGGTCGAAGCGGGCAAGCGCCTGAAGCACGCGGTCCGGCGGCACCGCCCGCATGAGGCGCGGCAGGATCGTGGACTCGCGCACGTCCTGGCGGAAGCCGAGGCTCGGCTGCTGCACGGCGACGACCGCGATCAGCCAGGCCAGGGCCAGCCCCAGAGCCGCGCCGATGATCGCCCCGCCCAGGGAGTCGGCCGCGCGCAGGCCCGGCCGGAGGGAGAGGAAGCGGCGAGGCGATTCGGCCAGCGTCGCGCTCGCGGCTCCCAGGAGGGCGGCCCCGACGATCGCCCCGACGAGGCTCGCGATCGAGACCCACGAGGATCCCTCCGAGAGGAGCTTCGGCGCTATCCACGATCCCGCGAGCGCGCCGATGGCGAGCCCAACGAGGGAGAGCGCCTGTACTACGAGCCCGCGATAGGCGCCCTGGAGCGCGAAGAGCGCAACCCAGAGCACGACGAGGACGTCCACGAGCAGCACGTCCTCACCTTAGGCGAGGAACTAGACGACGAATCCACCAATCCGGTGCGCCGTCTGGCTGATCTGGGCGACGCTCGCACAAGAGGCAAGCGAGCAGCCCCGGCGAAGGCCGCAGCCGCCCGGAGCGGCTAGACGACCAGGTTTACGAGCCGGCCGGGGACGACGATGGCGTTCTTCACCTCTTTGCCGTCGAGGTGCGCCGCGACCCGCGGGAGCTCCTTGGCGCGCGCGATGAGCTCGTCGTCCTCGATCCCGGCCGGCACTTCGACCCGGCCGCGCACTCGGCCGTTCACCTGGACGACGAGCTCGAAGGTCTCGCGCTCGAGAAGAGCGGGGTCGGCCTCGGGCCACGGGGTCTTCCAGAGCTGCTCGCGGCCGAAACGCTGCCACAGCTCCTCGGCAATGTGCGGAACGTACGGCTGGATGAGGCTGACCGCGGTCTCCGCCGCGAAGCGCACCGCGGCAGCCTGCTCCGGGTCGTCCTTGGCCACGTATGTGTCGTTCACGAGCTCGATGACCGCGGCGATCGGAGTGTTGAATTGGAATCGGCGCTCGATGTCGTCCGAAACCTTGGCGATTGTCTCGTGCGCCTTGCGAACGAGCGGGCCTTCAGGCGCGCCGTTCGCCGGGCCTGCCTCCACGACCTCGAGCCCGAGCCGCCAGAGGCGGCCGAGGAAGCGGAACATCCCTTCGATGCCCGCGTCCTGCCACTCTTTATCGTCCTCGGCCGGGCCCATGTACAGGACGTACAGGCGGACTGACTCGGCGCCGTAGCGCTCGACCATCTCGTCGGGGGCGATGACGTTCCCCTTGGACTTGGACATCTTCGCGCCGCGGTAGTGGAGCATTCCCTGGTTGAAGAGCCGGGCGAACGGCTCCTGGAATCCGACGATGCCGAGGTCGTACATGACCTTCGTGAAGAAGCGCGCGTAGAGGAGGTGCAGGATCGCGTGCTCGATCCCGCCGATGTACTGGTTGACGGGCAGCCAGTAGTCGACCATGCCGCGGTCGAACGGCGCCCCGTCGTTTTTGGGGTCGCAGTAGCGGAGGAAGTACCAGGAGGAGTCGACGAAGGTGTCCATGGTGTCCGTCTCGCGCCGGGCCGGGCCTCCGCACTTCGGGCAGGTCGTCGCCACCCAATCCTCGGCGGCGGCAAGCGGCGAGCGCCCCTTCGGCACGTACTCCTCGACCTCGGGGAGAAGCACGGGCAGGTCGTCCTCGGGCACGGGCACGAGGCCGCACTCGTCGCAGTAGAGAATCGGGATCGGGCAGCCCCAGTAGCGCTGGCGGGAGAGCAGCCAGTCGCGCAGCCGGAAGCTGACCGCCGGCCTGCCGCGCTCGCGCGACTCGAGCCATACGACGATCGCCTTCTTCGCCTCGGGGCTCGTCATCGCGGAGAACTGGGCCGAGTCGACGAGTACCTCGTCGTCGGAGTGCGGGACGAACGCCTCGTCCTCTGGCGCCTCGCCTTCGGCCGGGGCGATGACCGTCTTGATCGGCAGCTCGAAGCGCTTTGCGAACGCGTAGTCGCGCTCGTCGTGGGCGGGCACGGCCATGATCGCGCCCGTGCCGTACTCCATCAGCACGTAGTCGGAGACCCAGATGGGAAGCCGGTTGTCGTTGACCGGGTTCGTGACGAACCGCCCGGTGGAGACCCCGGTCTTCTCCTTCTCGGGGTCGGCACGCTCGGCGACCGGGCGGCCTGCCGCATGGCGCACGTACTCCATCACCTCCTGCTCGTGCGGAGTCCCCTTCACGAGTCGCTCGACGAGCGCATGTTCGGGCGCGAGGACGAAGAACGTGGCGCCGTAGAGGGTGTCGGGGCGCGTCGTGAAGACAGGGATGTCGATGTCGAGCTCCTCGATCCGAAAGACGACCTCCGCCCCTTCCGAGCGCCCGATCCAGTTGCGCTGCATCGTGAGCACGCGCTCGGGCCAGGACTCGAGCATCGCCATGTCGTCCAGGAGCCGGTCGGCGTAGGCGGTGATCCGGAAGAACCACTGCTCCAGCGTGCGCGCCTCGACCTCCCAGCCGCAGCGCTCGCAATGTCCGTCGATCACCTGCTCGTTCGCGAGCACGGTCTGGTCGTTTGGGCACCAGTTGACGATCGCGCCCTTGCGGTATGCGAGTCCCGCCTCGAAGAACTTGAGGAAGAGCCACTGCGTCCAGTGGTAGTAGTCGGGCTCTGCGGTCGAGAGCTCACGGCTCCAGTCGATCGACCACCCGAGGCGCTTCATCTGCTCGCGGATCGCGGCGATGTTCCGGTTCGTGACGTCGCGCGGGTGCTTCCCCTCGCGGATGGCGGCGTTCTCGGCCGGGAGACCGAACGCGTCGTAGCCGATCGGCCTCAGCACCGTGAAGCCGCGCCTCCGGCGGATGTGCGCGACGACGTCTCCGAGCGTGTAGTTGAGGACGTGGCCCATGTGCAGCTCGCCCGACGGATACGGGAGCATCTCGAGCACGTACGTGTGCTCCCGCGGCGCATCCTCGGGAGACGGGTTCGGGACGACGAAAGCGCCTTCGCGCTCCCATTCGGCTTGCCACTTGGCCTCGATCGCCTGCGGGTCGTACCGGTCCATCAGCGTTCCACGAGACTAGCGCCTAGACTCGCGCCGGTGTCCGCACCCGGCAGACTCGTCTCGACCCTCTGGGGAGGCGACCCTGAGCGAATGTGGACCTGGGCTCGTTACCTCGTCGCTCCGACGACGATGTGGCTGGCGCCCTCCTACGGCTACGGGCTCGAGCGCGTGCCGGCCTCCGGCGGCGGCGTCGCGGCAATCAACCACCTTTCCGCGATCGACCCGCCCCTCGTAGGCTCTCTCTCGCCACGGACGCTCTACTACATGGCCAAGGCCGAGCTCCTGGAGATGCCCGTCGTCGGCGACGTACTCATGTGGACGGGCACGTTTCCGGTTCGACGCGGCGCAGGCGACCGCGACTCGCTGCGCCTTGCTCGTGAGATCGCCCGCGAAGGGCACATGGTCGGCGTCTTCGTCGAGGGGACGCGGCAGAAATTCGGCTACCCGGGGGACGTCCTTCCGGGAGCGATGATGATCGCGCTCCAGGAGGAGGTTCCCATCGTGCCTTGCGGCGTCTATTCCTTCGGATGGTCGCGCAGAAACCGGATGCCCTGCGCGGTCGTTTGGGGGGAGCCGATCGACCTCGGCCCGATCCCGAAGTCGGGACGTGGATACAAGCGGGCGGCGGAGATCGTCGGAGACGAGCTTCGACACCTCTGGCGGCAGGCGGGCGAGGCAATCGCCGCCGGCTTCCCCGTGACGCTGCCTGACGGTGCGCGGCGATCGGGGCCGGTCTACCCGTCGTTCCGCGACGTCACGGCGACGCCGAGCTCCTCCACGAGCGTGAAGAAGGCGGCCGCGTAGGGCGAGCCGGCCGTGCGCGTGCGCACGTCCTCCCACTCGATCTGCTCGCGCAGGCTGCGCGCGATCAGCAGCACTGCCTTGTAGTCCAGCGTGTTCTCGTCCAGCGCGAGGAGCTTCGTGACGAGCACGTCGTCGAGCGTCATGACCAGCATCGGCTGCGCCTCGACCTCGAGCATCTCCGCGCGGGCGAGCACCTCGTCCGTGATCGCGACGCCGACCGGCGAGAAGATGATGTCCACCATCACGTCCTCGTCGAAGGCCTTGTAGAGCCAGCCCTCGGACGGGTTCTCCGGTCGCATGCCGAGCGCCGCGAGGGTCGCAAGCGCCTGCTCGGCGTCCTCGGGCTTCACCATCAGGTCCAGGTCGTGGTCGGACTCGGGGCCCCCGCGCACCCAGCACGCGAGGCCACCGCCGAGCATGAACGGGATGCCGGCCTCGCGCAGCGCCCCGGCGGAGCGCTTCAGCGTGGCGAGCATGGCGGGGACGCTCTCGTTGGACATTGGCACGATGCGGGTACCCTCCTGGCCCGGATGACGAAACGGGAGGCCATCCGGGTCGCCGCAGCAGGCGACATCCACTGCAGCGAGAAGAACCGGGCTGCGGTGGCCGCTGCGTTCGCCGGTATCGCCGACCAGGTCGACGCGATCCTCGTCGCAGGCGATCTCACCACCTTCGGGGAGCCCGAGCAGGCCGAGGTGCTCGCCGACGCCTGCCGGGGCGTGGGGATCCCGGTCGTCACCGTTCTCGGCAACCATGACTGGCACGCGAACCGGCCAGGCGAAATCGTCGACGTCCTGTCCGCGGCCGGCATCGTCGTGCTCGACCGAAGCTGGACGGTGCTGGACTGCGGCGAGACGAAGGTCGGCGTGGTGGGCACCAAAGGGTTCGTGGGCGGCTTCCCCGACTCGACGTTGACCGACTTCGGCGAGCCGATCATGCGGGCGGTCTACGCGGAGACGACCGACGAGGTCGAGGCGCTCGACCGCGGGCTCGAGGCCGTCGCCGACTGCTCCCTCCGGATCGTGCTCCTCCACTACGCGCCCACCTTTTCGACGATCGAAGGTGAGCCGCCCGGGATCTGGGCTTTTCTCGGCAGCGACCGCCTCGGCCGCCCGATCGCGGACCACCTGCCGGATCTCGTCCTCCATGGCCACGGTCACGCAGGCACGTACGAAGGCTTCCTCGGCGCGGTCCCCGTCTACAACGTCTCGCTCCCGGTCATGGGACGAGACTTCGCGGTCTTCGAGCTCGGTGATGGATCGGTACGCGATGTTTCCGGCCAGCCGAACTCCGGGGAAACTCAGCGTCGAAAGGAGGTTCATTGAGCGTTCTGTGGATCATCCTCATAGTCATCCTGGTTCTCGCGCTACTGGGCTTCTTCTCGCGCGGTTACTGGTAGGACCTCGAAGCTTGTAGAACAGGCCGCCTGGCCCTTGCCGGGCGGCCGTCGTTCGGGCACGGTGTGTAGGTGCACTTGCCCGAGATCCTTCGGCGTGCAGATGCGTGCCAATCCCTCCCCCGGCTCGGCGGCATGGCGCGCCCTGACGGCGTGGTCATCGTCAGCGAGCGTTTCTGGGCGTTCGCCCGCAGGGACGGGCAGCTCATCGAAGGCCAGATGCCGTCCGCACCGGCATCGCTCGCGCGGGTCCCCCTCGCTCGCGGCCTCGCCCGGCTTGCCATGTCCGTCGCCCCGCTCTTCCGGAGGAGCGGGGTTGCGAAGAAGGGTGAGCGCAGGATCCTCTTGCTCGCGATCTTCGCTCCGTTTGCATTCGTCTTCCTCCCTTCGACATTCGCCCTCATCGGCTGGGCGGCGGTCACGGTCGGCCTGATTCTCTGGATCTTCCGCGGGCGGACGCTAAATCTCCACGGCGCCGAGCACCGGGCGATCGCAGCGGTCGAGCAGCGCTCCCTCGAATCCACATGGGAGGGCACGGCGATGCCGTCGCGCTTCTCCCCGCGCTGCGGTACGAACTTCGCCGCCCTCGTCATCCCCGTCACCGTCGTGGCGGAGCGGATCTGGCCGTTTCAGGCAGCGCTCTGGACGCCCGCGGTCGTGACCGTGCTCTCGCTTGCTCTCACCATGGAGCTGTGGCGCGCTGTGCAGGAGTCCAGCCGCCGCGGCGCCCGCCTGCTCCTCCTCCCCGGCCTCGCGCTCCAGCGCGCGACGACCCGGGAGCCCGAGGTGGACGAGACGCGCGTCGCCCTGCACGCGGTCGCGTCCGTCCTCCGACGCGAGCTCGTCTGAGGGTTTCCTGAGCGCCCGTCCCGGCCGATACAGGCCGGGTGCGGCCCTATGCCCCTCTCCTGATCGTTCTGGCGGTCCCTCTTCTGCTCATCGTGGCGGCCCAGCAGGAGCAGCGCTCGAACGAGCACCGGCTCGCGGAGATCTCGAGCGACATCGCGGGCCGCGACGTCGACGTCCATTGCCCTGGGCTCCTCTCGCGCCTCGCAGACGTCTCCGCCCATGCGGGGACCGTGTTCTTCGACGAGCGCGGGCGGCCGGCGGACTTCACCGACCTCGACGAGGAGACGTGCTCCGAGCTCGACCGCTTCGCCGAGGGCAGGACCGGCCAGGGCGAGCAAGCCAAGGTGGCCCGAGCGCTCCACGTCCTCGCGCACGAGTCATCGCACCTCGCAGGGGTGAGGGACGAGGCGGCCGCCGACTGCTACGGCCTGCAGCGGACCGCGTTCGTCGCGGAGCGCCTCGGAGCCGATCCTGCAGAGGCCCAGCGCCTCGCACGGGTCGCGCTCGCCGAGCGCGCGGTCACGGCGCCGGCCGACTATCGCTCGTCGGAATGCCACGACGGCGGGGCGCTCGACCTCGACCGCGCGTCGACCGCCTGGCCCTGAGCAGCTAGGAGAGCTCGACGCGGTCGATCGTGACCGGCGCGCGCGGCCTGTCGGCTCCGTCACGGTCGACTCCGGAAATCTCGTCGACGACATCCATCCCTGAGGTCACCCGGCCGAAGACGGTGTGCTTTCCGTCCAGCCAGGGCGCCGCCTCGGTGGTGACGATGAAAAACTGGCTCCCGTTCGTGTCCGGGCCGCTGTTGGCCATCGCGAGCGCGCCGCGCGCGACGCGGTGCTCGTTGGGCTCGTCCTCGAACTGGTAGCCCGGGCCGCCCGTCCCGTCTCCACGAGGGCAGCCGCCCTGAATCATGAAGTCGGGGATGACGCGGTGGAACGTGATCCCGTCGTAGAAGCCGTCCTTCGAGAGTTTCACGAAGTTGTCGACGGTCTTGGGCGCGTCCTCCTCGAAGAGCTCGATGTCGATCGCGCCGTGATTGGTGTGGAGGGTTGCTTGGCTCATCGGGCCACCGTATCGGAACGCCTCGCCGTGGTGCGGGTAGGCCGGGAAGTGGAGCCAACGGGACTCGAACCCGTGACCTTCTGGCTGCCAGCCAGACGCTCTCCCAACTGAGCTATGGCCCCGCGGAGGGCAGTTTAGCGGAGGGGCGTTTGTCTCCCCGCGGAGCCGGGGACCGACAACGTGTGACCGACAAGAGCGACTACAGCCCAGTCGTCGAGGAGACCGGAGACGCCGAGAAGCGCCGCGCGCGCCGCAAATGGGAGGCGTTCCTCTGGGGAGCGCACGCGTTCTGGATCTACGCGCTCGTCCTTGCGGGGATCGTGTTGCTCGTGCTCTGGCTGGCCTAGTTGGCCGCCGCCAGCTCCACGGACGGCACGTCGCCCCAGAGATCCTCGAGCCGGTAGAAGTCGCGCGCCTCCGGAGTGAAGACATGCAGGACGACGTCGAGGTAGTCGGCGAGGATCCATTTCGCCTCGCCGCCACCATGCACGTTCCGGGGCGAGAGTTTGGCTTCCTTCTTCAGGCGCCCGTGCACCTCGTCGTAGATCGCCTTGGCCTGGCGGGGGTTTCCGCCGGTGGCGAGCACGAAGTAATCGGTGTAGCTGCACACCGGGCGCATGTCGAGGATGACCACATCCCTCGCCAGCTTCTCCTGGGCGAGCTGAGCGATTCGGCGAGCTTGTTCGAGCGACGTCAGCGGGTCAGAAACTCCTCGTTTACGACCCGCTCAGAGTATCACCGGTAAAGGCCGAGCCGGTCGATCTCGGCGGCCACCGCAGGAGGCACGAGCGCGTCCACCGGCTCGCCGCGGCCCGCACGCTCGCGGACCTCCGTCCCCGAGATCGGCAGCTCGGGAATGTCGAAGAATTCGATGCGATCAGGCCGCTCGAGGCCCCCGAGAATCGACTCGAGGGCCTCGGCCGGAAAGCCCGGCCGGGTCGCGACGCCGAGCCGCACCTCCTCGAGCACGCCGTTCGGGTCCTTCCATGAGAGGAAGCTCGCGAACTCGTCCGCGCCGACGAGGAAGATGGCCTCGCCGAAGCGTCCGCCACGGACGGCATCGACCGTGTATCGGTGCTCCTCCGGCACGACCTCCGTGCGCGGCAGGACCGCGAACGCGAGGTCCGCGAGCCCGAAGCGGGTCGCGAAGTCGAGCACGACGTCCCGGTGCCCCGGGTCGACGACCACGAGCGCAAGAAGGCGCTCCAGACCGAAGTGCTCGAGCGCAGTCTCGGCAAGCGCGACATGGCCGTTGTGAGGCGGGTCGAACGCGCCGCCGAAAAGACCAGTCACTCGAACTCCACCGGGTCGCCCGGCTTCACGCCGGCGGCGCGGAGCTCGTCCTCGGTCGCCTGGCCACGCACCCGGTAGCCGCTATCGGTTCGGAACAGGCGGAACGGACGCCTCCGCTCGGGCCGCGGGCGATAGACGAGGAAGTCCGCGACCTCCTCGGGGGCGGCTGACTCGGGCGGCGCATCGGGCACGAGCTCGAAGAGCGTGCGTACGAGCTCGTCGACCCCGGCTCCCGTGGCTGCTGAAAGGGGAAGCACGGCCAAAACGCGCGGGTCCTCCGTCTCGAAGCTCGGCGGCCCGTCGAGAAGGTCGATCTTGTTGAGGACGACGATCTGCGAGCGCTCGTCGAGGCCGGCGCCGTACCCGTGCAGCTCCCGGTCGATTGTCGCGAAGCGCTCCGCAGCCTCTTCGGTCGCATCGATGACGTGGAGGAAGAGCCGCGCGCGCTCTAGATGCGCGAGGAACTCGTCTCCGAGCCCGACACCTTCATGCGCCCCTTCGAGGAGCCCCGGGACATCTGTGACTGTCAGCTGGCGACCGTCCGGCGCATCGACCGTGCCGAGCACCGGCGCGATCGTCGTGAACGGGTAGTCGGCGACCTTCGGCTTCGCGTTCGAGATGCGGCGAAGGAGCGACGACTTGCCAGCGTTCGGGAAGCCGAGCAACGCCGCGTCCGCGAGGAGCTTCAGCCGCAGCTCGATGGTCGACTCCTCCCCCGGCCAGCCCACCTCGGCGATGCGCGGAACCTGCTGCGTCGGCCGGGTGAAGCGGCGGTTGCCGGCGCCTCCCGGCCCGCCCCGCGCCACGACCGCCCGCGCCCCGGCATGAGCGAGGTCGACCAGGAGGCTCCCCTCTTCGTCCAGCACCTGCGTCCCGACGGGCACTTCGAGCTCGACCGTCTCACCGTCGGCTCCGTGCTTGTTCTTGCCCTGCCCGTGGATGCCACGCCCGCCAACGAACCGGCGCTTGCGCTGGAAGAAGGAGAGATCGCGGCGGTCGGGATCAGCGACGAGCACGACATCGCCGCCATCCCCGCCGTCACCGCCGTCGGGGCCACCTTTCGGCACGTACTTCTCGCGCCGGAAGCTGAGCGAGCCGTCGCCGCCACGGCCGCCGCGCACCTCGATGCGGGCGCGATCGTGGAACACGCGCTGCGCTAGACGACGGAGACGGTGCGGCCGGAGCCGCTCGTCTGGAACGCGAGCTTTCCGTCGCGCGTCGCGAAGATCGTGTGGTCGCGCCCGAGACCGGTTCCCGGTCCGGGGCGGAAGCGCGTGCCGCGCTGGCGGACGACGATCATCCCCGCCTTGATCTCCTGGCCGTCGAACATCTTGACACCGAGTCGCTTGGACTCGGAGTCGCGGCCGTTCTTCGAAGAGCCGAGTCCTTTTTTGTGGGCCATGCCTAGCTCTCTTCCTTCTTCGTGGTCGTGCCGGCGGTCTTCTTCGCCGTCGTGGAGCGCGTCGCCTTCTTGCCGATCGACTGGATCTCGATCTGCGACAGGCGGCTTCGGTGCCCATTGCGCCGGCGATAACCCGTTCGGCGACGGTGTTTGCCGACGATTACCTTCTTGCCGAGCACATGGGCCGAGATCTTCGCGGTCACCTGCGCGCCCTTGAGCGCGTCGCCAAGCTTCGGGTCGCCGTCGCCCCCCAGCATGACGAGATCGGGATGAAACGTCTTCCCCTCGTCGTGCGGCAGTCGATCGACGAGCAGGCGCTCGCCCTCGCGGACGCGGTACTGCTTTCCGCCGAGCGAGATTATCGCGTAGCTGTCCGTTTTCGTGGCCATAGCGCTAGACGAGCGGGCTCTCCTGGCCCGCCTCGGGTGAGGATTCTACCGGCTT
>Ga0207674_10009553_pt1 | contig 11066 bp, 13 predicted proteins | sample KBSCornC72_FD_184303 | JGI IMG/M metagenome (GOLD analysis project Ga0207674, IMG submission 184303) | Corn rhizosphere microbial communities from Kellogg Biological Station, Michigan, USA - KBS Corn C7-2 (SPAdes) (version 2) | ecosystem: Host-associated > Plants > Roots > Rhizosphere > Soil ...
ATGGGTCGAAAGCAGACATCGGCTCGCTTGCTTTCCAGGTCTGAGATAAGTTGGTGAGCAGGGCGGGGCATTTCCTGCCGTGAGTGAGCAAATAGCGGCTGATGCCCGAACGCCCGGAAAATGAGCCGTTGTGGACGCGCCGGTCGTTGAATCTGGCCGAAGACGTTGAGCTGCGTCCCTGTCCATTCTGTTCGGCAACGAGGCTAGCGCTTTACGAATATACTTATGCGAAGCTGTTCGCCGTAGACTGCAAGGTTTGCGGCGCCCAGGGTCCCCGACACTCCTCGCCACGGCAGGCCCAAATCCTCTGGAACAGGCACAAGTCTGATTGACGCTTGAGTTAAAGTGGCCTGCCAATGTCTACAATGGGTCGGAAGAGGACGTTAGGGAAGCTGGGCCGCATTACGAGAACGCGGACGAGCTAACTCCGGCAGAAAAGTCCAGCGGCAGGAATGGGTGAATGCCGACATTCAGTGCTGCGGCTGAACCGTTCCGCCGAACACGCCCATCGACACTTCCCCGAACTCGCCAGCTTGGGAGCGATTGAAGAGCGCCATGCCAGCAGTGCCGAAGGAGACTTCGGAGGTGAGGCACAGGCGGAAAACGTCATCGCCAAGGTTCATGGCGACCAATTTCAGTCCCTCGCGCTCCGCAGCCTCCGCGAGGCGCGACAGCGCGTCGTCAGAGCCGGAGAAGAGAAAACCGCCAAACGGATTGCGCTCTTCATCAGTCACGCTGAGGACCATAGCGCAGGCCATCCGAATGTCCGAATGAGTGTGCGTCAATGTTCGGCCCATTGCCGGCACATGGTAAGTGGCTCATCAGCTGAGCAGTTGATTACGAGCACCGACGCGAAGGAGATAGCAATTGGTCACCAACAAGCGGCGCTCCGACCCTTATAAGATCTTCAATTTCCGGGTCTTGTTCGCCTCCATTCTGGCCGGGGCTGCGGCCCTCGGTATCGTGAAGAAGCTCCGGGGCGCATCGGCTCCAAAACCGGTTGAGACCGATCGACGCAATCGCCCTATCGAAAGCGTTGGCACCTCTACGGCAGGTTTTGTGGGAACGGCTCCCAAAACCGCCAGGAAGACCCGCGGCGCGCCGGCTCGCGGGCGCAGGCAGCCGCGCAAAACAAAAGCAGGCACACCTTAAGTCACCTCATGATGCAATGCGCGATTTGGCTGGCGCCCGTCCGTGGCAGCAATGGGCGGAAACCGGACACTGGCCGCTCTGGTGGCACGTGGGCTCTCTTGCCCGGATATGAGCTACGCAACCCGAGGCTTTAGATCCCGAAAGCCCACCAACAAGCGGCGGCGTTCGTCCCAAAGCGCCAGCCGCCAGCACCCGAGGCTCTCGCGCATGGTTATCAACTTGGCGACGCCATCCAGTTCCGGAGCAGCGTCGAGACAGGCCTGAAGGCGGTAGTTGGGAACCCGGCTGCACAAGTGGTGCACGTGGTGCAGCCCAATATTCCCCGAGAACCACTGCAGTACCGGCGGAAGCTTGAAATATGAGCTGCCGCTCAGGGCAGCGACGTGGAAATTCCAGTCGCCGTCGCGCTCCCAATGTGTCCGTTCGAATTGGTGCTGCACGTAAAAGAGCCAGTTCCCGACCCACGACGCAATAATCATTACAGGGAGATAGGTCCCGAGAACCGGAACGATGCCGACCAGAGCGCAAGGAAGACCGAACGCCACGAGCAACGCGAGATCCAGCGACAGAATGCTGCTGCGCGATTGAGGGTTCCGCAACTCGTGACCCAGCGGCAATCGTTGCAGTACGATGAAGTTGATCGGCGCACCCAAGACAACCATCACCAGCGGATTGCGGTAGAGCCGATAAGCGAGCTTCCTTAGCGGCGCCGAGGCTTGGTATTCGTCAACAGTTAGAGTTTCCACATCCCCGCGCCCGCGACGATCGAGATTGCCCGTCGAGGCGTGATGCGCGGCATGACCCCGTTTCCAGCTGCCGTAGGGAGTGAGCGTCAGCACGCTAAGCGCGCGCCCGAGGAAATCATTGGCGGCTCGCGCTTTGAAAAAGGAGCCGTGACCGCAGTCATGCTGAATGATGAAAAGGCGAACGAGCAGTCCGGCCGCCGGAACCGCTAGCAACAGGGTCAGCCAGTAGTAGTCACGCGATCTCGTGGCCATGACCACGAGCAACGCGATGAATGGAATCGCGGTCGTGGCCAGTTGAAAGATGCTTCGCTTAACATCGGCGCCATATGTGGTGAATCGCCGGGACAGCATCTGTCCGAGTTGCAGGCGCGGGTCGCCGACGGATGGCCTCCCAGCGCTCGTTTCGGCGGCAAGATGGTCGTTGACGGATGGACTTGGCTCGCCCCCGAAGGCGGACTTCGCTGCAAAGATTGCCCTTGGAATGACCGGCGCCGTCACCGTCGAATGCCCCGCCGTCTGGGTCCTGACGGTGAGCCTGCGATCTTCTCGCGATAAACGATTCTGCCCTTCGATAGGTCGTACGGCGTCATCTCCACGTGGACCCGATCGCCGACGATCGACCGAATGCGATAGCGGCGCATTTTCCCGGCCGTGTAGGCGATGATCCGGTATTGGTTGTCGAGCATCACCCCGAAGCGGCCATCTGGGAGAATCTCGTCGACCACGCCTTCGATTGTAAGCAGTTCTTCTTTCGCCACCGGCACAGCATCCTCGTTCGTCGACGTGCCCATCAGCGGGCAGCTCGTGGCTAGCTGGCGTTAAGGATGGAGAAGAGCGCGATAGCGCGAAAAACCGTCGATGTCGGCTGGCAGCATGAGCCCAATAGCCGTGTCGTCAGTCAAAAGATACGGCGATATCGGGTCACCCGCCCCCTGCGGCCATCCGGAGCCTTCGGGCCGGATACCGATCGAGTCAGGCGCCTAATGTCCGCAATGGGGTGGAAAGCAGACATCGCGTCTCTTAGTTTTGCGGAGAAGGAGGCGAAATGGACGAGGAACTCGAACGGCTCATCCGGTACGGGACTGTCCCGCAGGACGCTTACCGCGCGATGCGACAGGCCATTGAGCGGGTTACTGAGCAAAGCGGTCGGCTTTATGAGGTAGGGCAGGAGGCACACTACCAGGCGCTTGCGGCGGCGATGGCGTTGAGGGCTGCCGGATATTCGATCGAAAAGACTAACGCTGACGCCTAAAGGCGGCGCACGGCAAACATCGGGCTAGGGCAAGAATGGGTCGAATGCAGCCCTAAGAGGCTAACGAGGTTGGGCGCGTCGCCGCTTTGCGGGGCGGAGCCTAAGACCCGACCCGGGAATGGGACTAGATGTCGTTACGCACGATCAATCCTGACAACGTGTCCACTTCCAAAGCGTTTGGTCAGTGCGGGTAATATGCCCGCGACAGGAGGCTACGATGGTCTTCGATAGGACCGATACCAAGCTCAGCAGCTTCATCAACGAGGCGTCAGCCGAGGATCTTTCGGGAATTGCCTCGCAGGTGTTCAGCCGTGTTGGAACGCTCGATCAGCGTCAGCAGGAGCGCTTCATCCAGGAGATCCAGCGCGACCCACAGGCCAAGCGCATCTTCGAGCAGTTGCAGAGCTATAGCCAGTAACCGATTTTTGTCGGTCGACTGCGCGGGCTGGGAAACCGGCCCGCGTTTTTTCAAGCGAAGGGAATGTCCGCAAGGGCTGGAACGCAGACGGGCTGAAGCTGGACGCGCAAGCTAAACGACTTCAGTCCGAGGCGTCCGATTGCCGAACTTCAACGACATCCCTGAAGCGAACGGTGCCGATGGTATCTCCATCTTCGTTTGTGACCTCGATGCGGTGGTCCAGCACCAAGTGGCCCTGTCGAACGCTTTCCGCTGCCATCTCCCTCGCCATGGTCGCCGTTCTCTGCACGGCCACCGCGTCGTTAGGTAGGTTGATCCCCTCTTCATCGACGCACGTGGTGTCGTTGAACAGGTGGAAGTAGAAGCGCGGCACCAGTTGGAAACGTTGCACGATGCGCAATGCTCCTATTTTCACGTCGGAAAGTAGCGCCCTCGGGCCGCACTGGCGGCGGGGCCAACGGGTTGAATGTCGGAAAGGGGTCGGGGATCATCCGGGCTAAGTCCGCGATACTGTGCCGTGACCTCAGCGAAAATTTGCGCTTCTGTAATGGGAGCGGCATCGCGAGGCCAGTCGCGACCGCGTTGCGCCCGGACCGGCAGAAATCGATCAACGAACCCAAACGTCTTTGCTGGTAAACGGCAGGCTGGTAAGCCGCTCGACGGAATGAAGGAGAGCGACATGAGTCTTCTCGACGGAATCCTCGGCCAGGTGAGCGACAGCGCCACCATTCAAAACCTTGCGGCAAAGGTCGGGCTCACGCCTGAGCAGGTCGAGAGCGCCGTGGCCGCGCTCGGGGAAGCGCATGTTCAGGAGGGCGACACGGTGCAAGGCGCTGCCGAGGCGACTGGGCTTCCCACCGACAAGCTGAATGAGATCGTCTCACATATCGGCGGTGAAGGCTCGCTCGGTCAGTTTGCTTCGCTGTTGCAGAGCGAAGGCGGCCTCTCCGGGGTTTTGGGAGGCCTGAAGAAGTTCTTCTGATTTTGGTGGCCCGCTCGCTCGAAAGCGCGTCCGGGTTCGCTGTGAGAGGCGCAGCGGCTGTAGGCAAAAGGGAGATCTTAGAATGCGTAGACTCATCATCGCCTTGTCGGCGCTGGGCCTGGTGGCCGGCTCGGTACCGACCCTCGCGGCGCCTTGCCGTGACGCAAAGGGCAAATTCGTGAAATGCACGAAAGCGCCCGCGAAGCCGACACGTTGCCGCGACGCCAAGGGCCATTATGCGAAGTGCGGCACGAAGGGCGCAAAGCCGGCCTGAGCGCGTGGCCGCTTGCAATGTAGGATTTGCCAACGCAGCATTCGTTGTCGTGCCGAATCGAACAGGGGCGGGCGTTGCTCGGTGCGCCCGTTCCCTCCTTGAGGAACCATGCGACCTTTCGTGATAGCCGCCGCGGCGACGACACCTTTGCTGGCTCCCGGAACACCGTCATCCTCGTATGGCTCGCCTGGCGGCTTAGCGGCAAGCGCGGGCGACCGTGCAATTCGCTTTTCCCCAGAGCAACATGAAGCTGCCAACGAACCTCCCGAAGGTCGAGAGCGAACCAGTCATTGCAACGTGGGAGCTCTGGACCGTCGCCCAGATGCTTGTTGCGACGCACGGCGATGACGCAGTTGGGACGTATGCGCGAACCAAAGTAATCCGAATCAGCTGAATCCACCGTCGTCGTGGGATCCGCGCTCGCAGGGAACGCAGGCTTAGGTCGAACTTGCGAACCCGCACTGCTTCTGCTCCATCGCAATCTGCTTGGTGATGCGCGTAGCGTTCTCCGAATAAGCGACCGTCACGGAGCCGTGATTCACGGTCTTGCCGCGCAGTGGACTCACGGCTTCGCAGAGGTGGAAGACATGCGGCGTCGCCGACGTCTTCGCTCCATTCTCCGGAGCGATCCAGTACACCACGTCCCGACCGGCCGGGTGTTCCGGATCCTTCGTTGCTTCAGCCACTGTGCTCGAGTCCCGGGCGATGTCCTTCGCCTGTTGAGCGACCTCCGGTGAACAAGCCGTGGTGGGCTGATTGGCTTTGATCTGGGCTGCGCACGTGTTCATGTCCTTGGTGTACTGCTCGACCGACGGCGGGTTCCAGCTCACACCGATCATCGTGGCCACCACAGCCAGGACGGCACCGACGCCACCGGCAATCTTCTTGTTCTTCGGATCCATGTCCTTGTCCATGAAGATCAGGACAATCAGCGGGAGGAAGGCGATCAGCGTGATGATCGCGCCGAGCTGGTTCTGGAAGAAGAACTTGGCCTTGTCGGACTCGCGAGCCGGATCGTGCTTGTTGGCGGCCTTCCACATCAGGCTGCCCGCAATCGCGAAGATCGCTATCCCCACCAAGATGCCGATGAGGAGCGGAAGATTTCCGTGGTCGAACGTATGCCGGAAGAGCAAAACGACCCCGGCGACTTCACCCCCAATGGCAACAATCCAGGAGAGCGCGGCAAAAATGCGAAGCCGCTTGGCGGCCGACTCCTGATCGTGCGTCGCACGCCATTCCTTGGTGACGTCAACCTCTGGATCCGGCTTATTGTCGGGCATGTTCAGATCCCCTTTCCTGCATGACGGACCTCGAACGGGAAGGCTAACCCGCCTCGGCGCGCACGCAATCTCACAACGTCGTCAGGCTACGGGAGTGAGCTAGTGACGGCAATGGGCCGAAGGCAGACCGAGGCGGCTAATGGCAGGTTTGGGTGGAAAGCGGACACTAGCCTGAATGCCATCGCTGCTCGAATTAAAGGATCGCAAGATGCCGATTGTCGAACGCGTGGGCATTCTCCGCCCGGATCGCAACCTTCCGCTCGATCGCTTCCAGAATGGGCACTGAAAAGTCCACGCCCGCAAGCTCCGAACAGCTGTGTAGATTTCCTGGTGAGAAGACGTTCACCTCCAGTATCTTGTTGCCGACGATGTCGATCCCAATCAGGAACATGCCGTCGGCCAGCAACTTGGGGCGGATAATCTCGGCGACTTCGAGCTCTATCTTGCCGATTTCGACGGCTTCCGCCCTTCCGCCGGCATGGATGTTCGAGCGGATGTCATCCTTCGCGGCAACCCGCCGGAGTGCCGCATACTTGCCGTCGATCTCGAGCGGCCGTCCATTCATCAAGAATAACCGGATGTCGCCCTTTTTCGCTGCCGGCACATAGGCCTGGGCAATGATGTAGCCGTCCCGGCTGATCGCCTCGATGATCTGGTTGAGATTGGACGCATTATTCGAATCGAGCTTGAAGACGCCAGAGCCGCCCGACCCTTGAAGGGGTTTCAGGATGATGTTGTTGCTATGAGCCTTGGCGAACGCCTTGATGTCGGAGTCATGCCGAGTGATCAGCGTCTCGGCGCGCGCTTCGGCCGGAAACCCTTGGAAATAGAGTTTGTTGATTGCTCTCCCCAGGCTGTCGGGGTCATTGAGGACAATCACGCCGCGCCGCACCGCTTCGCGCCCGAACAAGATCCCGACTTCCATCGCCCACGGCGTCGGGGCATCGATCGACGGATCGTTGCGGAGCATCAGGACATTGATTTCGGTGACGTCGATCCGTTCGATCTTGATCGCCTTGGGATCCTTTAGTGTTCCGAAGAGCTCGCCGCGATCCTTGTATTTCCGTTTCGGCAGGAATCGGCCGTGCACGGACAACGTGTCGTCGGCGTTGACCGCGAAGTCGGTAGGCGTGATGTAGCAGACGCGATGCCCGCGGCTGGCCGCCATATAGGCGAGGACCGTTGTCGCGTAATTCTCATATTCGCGCTCGAGGTCGTTGACGAAAAATCCGATCAACATTGCTAATCACTCCGCATCGAGAATACCGGCAAGCGACGACTGTCCGCGAAGCCCTTCGATCCGTCCTCGGACGTCTTCCCGTTGCAGAAATTCTGGCCTGAACAATGGCGGCTGGACCAGGTTGCGCTGGATCAGTTCTTCAATCTCATCGATATGGTCGCGGGAGATCTTGCCGATCCAGAACGGATCGAGCGAGGCGCCCTGCGCAACCAGTCCGATCACGTCCTGAAATCCCTTGAGGTAGATCAGATCCTTGGCGAAACCGCCGGATCGAAACACGCGGGTTGTGACGTCGAACGCTGCTTTGCGACGTAGGCCATGATTGTCGACGAGGGTGCGATAAACCTCGACGAATTCCGCGCCGTCGAGCATTGCATCGACCGCAACCACACGACCTGCGAGCAGGCGCATGCGAGCCGCGGACAGCCCGCCAACCGCCCACTCCGCGAAGACGCCGAGCCCCTCCTGCACACCCTCGTAATTGGCAAGGCCGGTGCGGAACACCGTGAGGCCTTGGGCAGCACCGTTGAAATGGGTCAGCAAGTGGACGCTGATCTCGTGCGACAGCAAGGCCTCCACCCGCGACCGCAGCATCGCCGTGTTGCTCGCGATCATCAGCGTGCGACCCGACACGAGCAGGCTGCCGACGTCGTCGCGAATTTCGATGGCGGCGTCGAAGCGGTTGTCGACTGTCTGGTATCGGGCGACGAGTTCCCGTGCCGCGTCGGCGACCTCGAGCGCGCCGACGACATCTCCTGAAGATTTGCTTGGCTTGGGTCGCGCCAGTATCGCGCGCGCGTCGGCGAGCAGTTGCGATCCGACGGTCCCGTACTGAAGCAAGGACGCCGCCTGGAACGCGGCGGTATTGCGGGTCGACAGCATCGTCAGCTGGTGATCGATTTCCTGCCGTTTTTCCGACAGCAGACGCTCCAGCAACGGGTCCTCGATGATCGACAAGTCGACGGCGTAGAGGTCGCGCTTGGCGGCGTCGGGGTCGACGGTCAGCGGCCGATAGCGGAATTTCGGCGCTTCATCGCCGCCCCCGGCAAAGAAGCGTTCCATCGCATCGCGACTGTTGATGGGCGAAACCGACAGCAGGAAATCGAAGCTGCGCGCCACCTTGTCGAGTTTCTTGTCAGCGTCCAGCGCCGCGGCCAGGAACGCGCTTCGGCCGAGCGAACGGAAATGGGTCGGCGCGGCGACGCCCTGCGCCGACATGAAGGCGCACGCCGCCTTGAGCGACGCATCGCCGACGGCGACCGCCAGGTCGCGTGTCAACTGCGGATAGAAGGTGCTTTTGTCCACGCGGTGAATCTGGGGGATCCGCACCGACAGTCGATCGGCTCCAATGCCACCGAGATCAATCAGCGAAGAGCCGGCATCCCGGATCGCGACAGTGGGCTTGCGCAAATCGATGCGGATTTTGCCCAAAGCTTCAACGAGGCAATCGAGCGCGCGCTTCACCGGGGTGCCGCCTGCGGCGCCGACGGTGATCTCGAACGCCGGGAGTCTCTGCGTACCTTCGGGCACGGGCTCCCACTGCGCATCCTCCACAGCGATGACCAGGACGCAACCGAACTTGTCGTGCATTGCGGCAGCGACCGCTGCGAGCGCCCGTTCGGCGGCGCCGTCCTCCTCGGGTGACCAGATAAGGTAGGCGGGACTGTTGACGGCTACGCGTCGGGCGATACTCGCGACCGGGTTTGCCGATCGGTGGAGGACGATGAACGGCAGCCAGCGATCGATATGGATTCGCCCGCTGTTGCCGATCGGCTGGCGGAGCTCGCCACGCTTGCCAAAGTCCAGCGCGAGCGGAGCGTCGACGAGGTCGAGGGGCGCTCGGGTCATCGCGCCAGCAAGCGCTCGGCCGTGAACGCGATGTGGCTGATCAATGCGCGCATGGCCGCCACTTCCTGGGCGACGGCTTCGCCACTCCACTCGTCCATGAAGAACTTCTTGAACTCGAGCGCGATCGCGCAGCCGCGCCCGGGATAATGCTGGTGGACGAAGCGCGTCTGTTCTCCCTTGCCCTGGAAGGCGACATTCTCTCGCACATCGAGCCGGCGCCCGTTGAAATCGAAGCTGTTCATGGCCTCCATCAGCGGATCGACGAGCCAGGCCCATTCTTCGCGCGGCATGGAAAATGTGCCGATGTTGACGTCTGGCGCGTCCGCTTGAGGCGTAGGCTTGGCGTCGGGGCCCTCCCGGCGGTGGTTGTAGCTGTGGACGTCAAGCAAGAGGAAGTGTCGGTGCTGCCGTTCGATGCGGTCGAGCAACGCACCGAGCATGCGATAATATTCTGAGTGCAACTCGAGCGACCGTTGTACCAGCTCGGCTTGGAGGCCGCCCAGTTGCCACACTTCCAAGCCCCAGCTCTGCTCCGGCGTCTGATAGACGGCATTCTCGCTGCCGCGATTGAGGTCGAACTCGAAGCGCGACCGGTGTGCGATCACGTGGCTCGCAACGCCGCGAACAGCTTCGCCGGTGAAGGGATCTTCCTCTCGGAGCCGGTCGGCCTCGCTGAGCGCCATCCGCGCCGCGATTTCGGGCCTTAGGTCATGCCCGTCGTGAATTGCCGTCGCGATGACCAGTCCAGGCCCATGCTGGACCGTCCACCAGCGTTCGCTGTTCGCACTATCCTTCTTCACGAAGCGATAGCGTTTGGAACAACGTTCGGTTTCTTCGTCCTAAACGCAGTCTAAGTCACCGATGCAAGCGTCCGCCTTGGGTCGAGAGCAGACGTTAGGCGTTAACGGCAGGAATGGTTGGAAAGCGTGCATTGCACCGACCTTGGTGGGTGGTAGACTCCCACTTCACGACGGGGAAAGGAACGGGGGACATGCCGAATCGGCACGCTCACTGGTACGTGCTGGGTATCTTTCCGCTGGCCGCGCTGGCGTTCTGGCCGAGTTACCTGTCACAATTGGCAACGGCGCCGGCGCAATTTCACGCGCACGGAATTACCGCTTCCTTGTGGCTCCTCCTTCTGGCGGCACAGAGCTGGACCATTCATCAGAGCCAACGTCGGATTCATCGGCAGCTCGGACTGGCCAGTCTCCTCCTTTTTCCGCTTTTCCTCATGGGAGGCGCCGGCATCTTCTTCGGAATGGCGGAGCGCTTCGTCGCCGGAGAGCCATTTCAGGCGATGTATGCGCCGCGCCTAGCGTGGCTCGACTTTGTGGGCGTCGCCAGCTTCGCGTTCTTTTATTACGAGGCGCTGCGCCAGCGCCGGAAGGTCCATATCCATTCGCGCTACATGCTGGCGACCGCGATCTTTCTGCTTCCACCGATCTTCGGTCGCCTGTCGGCAATCCCGCTCGGCGTCACGGGGCCGCAAGATCTCGCGAAGCTCGGCGTCGGCTTCCAGATAGCTAACGGAGTGACGGCGGCAGTCGCGTTCGGCCTAGCCGTCTGGAGCGGCAAGCACGGACGCCCGTTCTGGATTGCTGGCGTCCTTACGCTTGTTGGGGCCGCTCTTTATCAGACGATCGGGGGAATGCATTCCTGGGAGGCGGTTTACGTCCGCGTCCCCAACCTGCCCCAAGCACCGTTCACACTTGCGGCCGGAATCGCTGGGGTGGCGATCGGCTACGCCGGGTGGATCGCAGGACGACGTCCCGTGCCGCCAGTCGACACAGTTCCGGCTTGATGCTGCGGTACTTTTCGAACGTCCAATTGGTTCTAGAGCAGACCTAGTCGGCTAATGTCTGCAATGGGTCGAA
>Ga0207674_10009555_pt1 | contig 11064 bp, 12 predicted proteins | sample KBSCornC72_FD_184303 | JGI IMG/M metagenome (GOLD analysis project Ga0207674, IMG submission 184303) | Corn rhizosphere microbial communities from Kellogg Biological Station, Michigan, USA - KBS Corn C7-2 (SPAdes) (version 2) | ecosystem: Host-associated > Plants > Roots > Rhizosphere > Soil ...
GACACAAGTTTCGTCGAATAAGTCGATCAAACGACAACAGGGGAAGTGTCATGATGAAAGCCGTTGCTACGGCGGTGGAAACCGCTGACCGCGCCTCCGTCCAAGCTGCAGTGCAGCCGCTCTATCTCGAAGCCCTCACTCTGGTAGAGCGGCTGCATCGCCGCCTACTCGACGTCATCAAGGACGAGTTCGATCGACGCGGCCGCGCCGATATCAATTCGGTGCAGGCGTTGCTGCTCTACAATATCGGCGACAAGGAATTGACCGCCGGAGAACTGCGGACCCGCGGCTACTATCTCGGATCGAATGTCTCCTACAATCTGAAGAAGCTGGTTGAACTCGGCTTCCTCGATCATCAGCGCAGCCGCGTTGATCGGCGCTCGGTGCGCATTCGTCTGACCCCACAAGGTCAGGAGATCCGCCGCATTGTCGATGCGCTCTATCAGAAGCACGTCAAGACGGTGGAACAGGTCGGCGGCATCTCGAACGAGGAGTTCGCCACTCTCAACAAGTCTTTGCACCGCCTGGAGCGGTTCTGGACCGATCAGATTTTGTATCGCCTCTGAGGCCTTCCAGGGAAGACAAGGCCAAGCCGGCCATTGAGAAGACCGGTAAACCCTGAGCAACGGCATAAAACAAGAAAACTGTGTGGGCGCACTGGGCCGGAAACTCCGGACGGTGCGCTTTCTTTTTTGGGGGTGGTGATCGTAATTTTCAGAGTTCTGGCGACCGCAAATCGGCAAAGTTTCGCAAATTTCTCGACCGGGCGAGGGTGCATTGCAGAAAATGGCCCTTCGAAGGGAACCGGTACGGCCTTCCGCACTTAATTCCGATAGGTCGGAGGCCGTAATGCTCGTCGAACGCGGAATTCAAGTGATGAATGTGGAGGTGGTGAGCGATGCCTACGCGATCGCCTCGAACTACCTTCGCAGGTCCGGCGCTATTCCCGATAGCGTTGCGACCAACGATCATCTCCTCGAGATCATCCTCAACCTGTTCCACCGCGGCGAATTCAATCGGTTGCGCCTTGCCAACAAGGCAATTGCCCGGTTTGAGTCTGAAATCGCGACCAGAGCCTGAACTCTCCGTCCATCCATAAGGAATGAATAAATGGAAGTCGCCATCGACCGGATCATGCGCACTTACGCCTTGCTCGTAAATCCCAGCGTGAAATCCGGAGAGGAGGCCCGGGCCAAGGTCACCCAATATCTCACAACCCTGTTTGAAGCCGGCGAACGGGACCAGCACCGCCTCGCGGTCTGTGGCCTCACTTATCTGCGCCAGCTCGATGGTAGTGTAGACCCGGTAAAGGCCGGCTATACCGGCCTATAAGCCCGGCAGCTCTTGCACACCCCTGGATAGCGAGGGCCTTGATAGGCCCCGATTGGCTATGCCATGACTCGGTCCGGCGGTCGGCCGGGATCAAACGCGAGGGATCGTAATGAAAGTAGCTTTTATTGGCGCGACAGGTGAGCTGGCTAAGCGAATCTTGCCGGAACTGTCCAAGCGCGGTCACACCGTGACGGCCATCAGCATCCACCCGGAGAAAACGCAGCAATTGCCTGGCGTGACTGCTGTCATGGGTAACGCCAGCGATACCAAGGGGCTGGTCCCTCTGCTGAAGGGCCATGACGTCGTGGTGAGCAGCGTACGATTTGACAAGTATGACCAGCAGGCGCTGATCGACGCCGTCCGGCAATCCGGTGTGCCGCGCTATTTCGTCTGCGGCGGCTCCGGCACCTTGCTGGCGCCGGGAACGCAAACGCGCATCATGGACACGCCGCAGTTTCCACCGGCCTATGCGACGTTTGCCAAAAACGCCGCGCGTTTCTTCGACCTCCTTCAGACGCAGAAGGACCTGAATTGGACCTATATCTCGCCGCCACCGGGATTTGCGCCCGGCGAGCGCACCGGCAAATTCAGGATCGGCAAGGACGAGCTCCTGGTCGGGGCTGATGGCAAGGCCGCGATTTCCTACGAGGATTACGCGATCGCGGTCGCCGACGAGCTCGAGACGCCCAAGCATCGCGGGCGCTTCACCGTCGGTTACTGAGCCGAGCGGCGGCCCCGGCGGCGAAAACCGCCGGTCCCGCCCCTAGGCAACCCTCCCTGGTTACGATTCTCCCGATTTGGATTGCCCGAGGACGGCTCACCCACAGGCCGTCCTCAAGCTTTTGGTCTGCGTGCCTTCTCAGCCTTGGCCCAAGCCCCTAGATGTGGTATGCCGGCGCTGCCGCCCTGAAGCTCATTGAGAACCGACCGCGCCCCGCCTGATCCGCTTTCTGGATCCGTGTTGGAGACCGCGGCGGCAAGGATTTTCCGCCCATGACCTCTGCCAACACCACGAAGACCGCTTCCGCGCCCGATTCCTTCTTCAGCGCCTCGCTCAACGAGGCTGATCCTGAAATCGCCGCCGCCATCAAGGGCGAGCTTGGCCGGCAGCGTCACGAGATCGAACTGATCGCATCGGAGAATATCGTGAGCCGGGCGGTGCTGGAGGCACAGGGTTCGGTGCTGACCAACAAATATGCCGAAGGCTATCCCGGCAACCGCTATTACGGCGGCTGTGAATGGGTCGATGTGGTGGAGACCCTGGCCATCGAGCGGGCCAAGAAGCTGTTCGGGGCGAATTTCGCCAATGTGCAGCCGAACTCCGGCAGCCAGATGAATCAGGCGGTTTTTCTGGCGCTGCTGCAGCCTGGAGACACCTTCATGGGTCTTGATCTCGCCGCCGGCGGTCATCTCACCCATGGTTCGCCGGTCAACATGTCCGGCAAATGGTTCAAGGCCGCGCATTACACGGTTCGTCGCGAAGATCAGATCCTCGACATGGACGCCATCGCCCGGCAGGCCGAAGAGGTAAAGCCGAAGCTGATCATCGCGGGGGGGTCAGCCTATTCGCGGCCGTGGGACTTCAAGCGCTTCCGGGAAATCGCAGACAGCGTCGGCGCCTATCTGATGGTCGACATGGCCCATTTCGCAGGGCTGGTGGCGGGAGGCGTTCACGCTTCCCCTGTGCCGCATGCCCATGTCACCACCACCACGACCCACAAGTCGCTGCGCGGCCCGCGCGGTGGATTGATCCTCTGCAACGACGAGGCGCTCGCCAAGAAGCTGAATTCGGCGATCTTCCCGGGGCTGCAGGGCGGTCCGCTGATGCATGTGATCGCCGCCAAGGCGGTTGCGTTTGCGGAGGCGTTGCGACCGGACTTCAAGATTTACGCGAAGAATATCGTGGAGAATGCCAAGGCGCTTGCCGAAACCCTGCGCGGCCATGGCTTTGACATCGTCTCCGGCGGCACCGACAACCATCTGATGCTGGTGGATCTTCGGCCGAAGGGGCTGAAGGGTAATGTCTCGGAGAAGGCACTGGTTCGCGCCGCCATCACCTGCAACAAGAACGGTATTCCCTTCGATCCGGAAAAGCCGTTCGTCACCTCGGGGCTGCGTCTTGGCACGCCGGCGGCGACAACGCGCGGCTTTGGCGTGGCTGAGTTCAAGCAGGTTGGCCAGATGATCTCCGAAGTGCTTAATGCCATTGCACAATCTGCCGATGGCAAGGCGCCCATGGTGGAGGCGGCGATCAAGGAGCGGGTCAAGGCCCTAACCGATCGTTTCCCGATCTACCAGTAAGGCTGGCCGGGGATGCGCTGCCCGAGTTGCAACAGCCTGGATACGCAGGTCAAGGACTCCCGGCCGACCGAGGATTCCCAGGTCATCCGGCGGCGGCGGGTTTGCCTTGCCTGCAACTTCCGGTTCACGACCTTCGAGCGGGTGCAGCTTCGCGAACTCACCGTGATCAAGCGAAACGGCCGGCGTGTCCCGTTTGATCGGGACAAGCTGGTCCGCTCGCTGCAGATCAGCCTGCGCAAGCGCCCGGTGGATAGCGAGCGCGTCGAGAAAATGGTCTCGACCATCGTCCGGGAGCTGGAAAGTAGCGGGGAGTCGGAAGTATCCTCCGAGGCGATCGGCGAAATCGTGATGGAGCATCTGCGCCAGCTCGACGACGTGGCCTATGTGCGCTTTGCCTCGGTCTATCGGAATTTCCGCGAGGCCAAGGATTTCGAGGCTGTGCTTGGCGAATTGTCGGCGGATGACGAGACGCGGTTGGCGCCGCTCCGCAAATGATCTTTCGTATCCTGGAAGAGCAATTCGCCGAAAAAGCCGCCTCGTCCCAAGCCGCCGATCGCAGGTTTATGCAGCTGGCGCTAACGCTCGGCCGTCGCGGGCAGGGGCAGACCTGGCCCAACCCGGCCGTGGGCGCGATCGTGGTCAAGGACGGCATCGTCGTCGGTCGCGGCTGGACGCAAGCCGGCGGACGGCCTCATGCGGAGCCGGAAGCTCTTGCCCGCGCCGGAGAAGCGGCCAAGGGCGCCACGCTTTATGTGACGCTCGAGCCTTGTTCGCATGTTGGCAAATCGCCGCCCTGCGCCGATGCCATCATCGCGGCGGGTATCGCCCGTGTGGTGTCGGCGATCGAGGACCCCAATCCCGAGGTCGCCGGGAAAGGCCACGCCCGGCTGCGAGCCGCGGGCATTCGGGTCGATATCGGGCTGTGTGCCGAGGAGGCCGCGCACGATCATGCCGGCCATTTGCGCAAAGTGCGGGACAAGCGTCCGCATGTGATCCTCAAGCTTGCCGTCTCCGCCGATGACAGGATCGGCGGCCCGCATCGTACGCCGCTTGCGATCACTGGTGAGGAGGCCCGAAATCGCGTGCACCTGTTGCGGGCGCAATGCGATGCCATCCTGGTTGGCATCGGCACCGTGCTGTCGGATAACCCGCAACTGACCTGTCGCTTGCCCGGCATGGAACCCCGGTCGCCGGTGCGGATCGTGCTGGACCGCAATTTGCGGACGCCGATGGAAAGCAGGCTCGTTCGTTCCGCGCGCCAGACGCCATTGTGGCTCGTCACCTCGGAATTGGCCGAAGCGGCGGCCGCGATGAAGCTCGGCGCGGCCGGCGCAGAGATCATCCGCGTCGCCCAGGTTTTGGATCAGCCGCCTGGGCTCGACCTGACGGAGGCCCTGCAGCGGTTGGCAGAACGGGGCATCACCCGGCTGCTAGTGGAGGGCGGTGCGCGCGCGGCGGCGTCCTTTGTTGCGGCAGGCCTGGTCGACGAAATCTGGCTTCTGCGAAGCCCGCAGGGCGTGGGCGCCGGCGGCGTCAATGCGCTGGACAGCCTGCCCTTGACCACCATCACCGGCTCGAAGGGCTTTGTTGCCGTGTCCAGCGAGGCGCTTGAGAAGGATACGCTGACGATTTACCAGCGGTCACAAGCCCGCGCGGCGTAAGGGCGAACGGGCGGGTGCAACTCCCGCCCTCAGGATTGGATCGTTCATGTTTACCGGCATTGTGACGGATATCGGCGAGATCACGGCCATAAAGGCGACGGCGCAAGGCCAGTTGCATCGCTTGCGCATCGCCTGCCGCTACGATCGCGCGACCATCGCTGACGGAGCTTCGATTGCCTGCAATGGCATCTGCCTGACGGTGGTGGCCTCCGGGGTGGATGGCGGCAAAACCTGGTTCGAGGTCGATGCCGCTGCCGAGACATTGCGGCTGACCACCGCCAAGGATTGGACCAAAGGCAGTCGGCTCAATCTGGAGCGCGCGCTGAAAATCGGCGATGAACTCGGCGGCCATATTGTGGCCGGTCATGCTGACGGAATAGCTACCATCGTCAGGCGTGACGACCTGCCGGATATGGCCCGTTTCGAGCTGCGGACCACGCGGGAGCTCGCACGTTTCATCGCGCCCAAGGGGTCGGTGACGCTGGATGGTGTCTCGCTCACTGTGAATACGGTCGATGATGTCAGCTTTTCGGTGCTGATCATTCCACACACCTTGAGCGTGACAACGCTCGGGAGTTGGAAAGCCGGTGATGAAGTCAATATCGAGGTCGATTTGATGGCTCGGTATGCCGCCCGTCTCGCGGAAATGAAGCCAGCCTAGCGCCGGGCGCGGCGGTTTGCCGTCATTGGTGCTTGGCTAACCGGCTTGTCGCGACTAAAACCCGCCGACATCGAGGAATTGGACCGAAGCCATGGCAGACGCACGTCGCGCCCCCCTGAAAGACCAGACCGACGTCTCTGGCGCTCGCGCATTGATTGTCGAGGCGCGCTTTTATGACAATATTCAGGATGCACTGATGGAAGGGGCGGTGGCCGAGTTGAAGGCCGCGGGTCTCACGTATGACGTGCTCACGGTTCCCGGCGCGTTGGAAATTCCGGCCGCGATCGCGATTGCATTGGATTCTGCCGAACGCAAGGGAAGGCCATATCATGCGGTGATTGCGCTGGGTTGCGTCATCCGAGGCGATACCATCCATTTCGAGATCGTATCGATGGAATCCTCGCGCGCGCTGATGGACTTGGCGGTGGCGCGGAAGGTGCCGCTCGGCAATGGAATCGTCACCGTCAACACCGAGGAGCAGGCCTGGGCGAGGGCGCGCGCAAACGAATTGAACAAAGGCGGCGATGCGGCGCGTGCGGCCGTGGCGATGCTGCGGATCAAACATCGCCTGGCGCGGGGTTGAGAATGGCTGAAACCAGCAAAATTCCGCCCAGAGGTCAGGACAACAAGGGCCGAGACAAGAAGAAGGCGAACCGGCGCGGTGCGGCAAGGCTGGCCGCTGCGCAGGCGCTTTATCAAATGGATCTGTCCGGCGCCGGCATCAACGACGTCTTTGCGGAATTCGAAAGCCATTGGCTGGGCAACGAGGTCGAGGGCGATACCTATTTGCCGGCCGAAGCCGCATTTTTCCGCGATGTCGTCTCCGGGGTGGTGCGCGACCAGGCCAGACTCGATCCCTTGATCGACAAGGTGTTGGCGCAAGGCTGGCCATTGAAGCGCATCGATGCGATCCTTCGCGCGGTATTGCGCGCAGGCGCCTATGAGCTCGAACATCGCAAGGATATTCCCGCACGGGTCGTGGTGGCGGAATATGTCGATGTTGCCCATGCCTTTGTCGAGGCGGACGAGACCGGCATGGTCAATGCCGTCCTCGATCAGATTGCCCGGCACTATCGCGCGGACGAATTTGCGCGAGGCTAGCCGGCCAAATCCGGATGGCGTCAATTGTCAATCGGGAGCAGGAAATGTCCGGCGAGGACTCGCTGATCGCCCGTTACTTTCGCCCGCTGGCGTCAAACCCGGGCGCCTTCGGCCTTGGTGACGACGCGGCGCTGCTCAAATCCGACGGCGATGATCTCGTCGTTACGACGGATGCGATCATCGAGAACGTCCATTTCCTCGCAGACGATCCGCCGGAGACGGTTGCCCGCAAGGCCCTCCGCGTCAATCTTTCCGATCTCGCCGCCAAGGGAGCCAATCCCGCAGGTTTCGTGCTGACGCTCGCCTTGCGCGACGCTGACGATTCCTGGCTCGCGCCTTTCGCCCGGGCGCTCGGCGAAGACGCCGCGCAATTTGGCTGTCCGCTGCTTGGCGGCGACACGGTCTCGACCCCGGGTCCCCTGATGATTTCGGTGACCGCGTTCGGGCGTACACCCGTCGGCCGCATGATCCATCGCCAGGGCGCAAAGCCCGGTGATCGCGTGGTCGTCACGGGGACGATCGGAGACGCCTTTCTCGGGCTCGACATTTTGCGGACGAAGAGCACGGCGGTTGAAACCGCGGCGGCGGCTCGACTGATCGACCGCTATCGCGTGCCACAACCGCGAACCGGTTTGGCCTCCTTGCTACGTGACCACGCCCATGCGGCCATGGACGTTTCCGATGGATTGGCGGGTGACCTCGCCAAGCTCTGCGCCGCCTCCGGCGTCTCCGCCCGGGTCGAGGCTTCGCTCGTTCCACTGTCGGCGGCGGCCCGGTCATTGATCACAGAAGGCCGGGTGGGGATCGAGAGCCTCCTCGCAGGCGGTGACGATTATGAGATCCTGTGCGCGATTCCGGAGGGCAAGCTTTCATCCTTTATCGAGGCCGCCGGCGCTGCAGGGGTGGCGGCCACCGCGATCGGCATCATCGAGCGGGGAACGTCGCCTCCCAGATTTGTAGATGGCTCCGGCTCGGAACTGGTGATGCGCCGGCTATCCTACAGCCACTTTTAGCTCCTTGGTGGCGAGAAGCAGTCGCAGGTTGCCGGGAAATCTAGCCGTGCAGCCCCTCAAACGGTGCTGCATCGCACCCGATCGACCGAAAATCGGGGGCCATGCGGCCTGTGGCGTTGCGCCATGGTTGCGATTTTGGCATGGTCCCGGCGCTTTTGAGGCCGCGAGGCCTTTTGAGTAGCCCGTCGCGCCAGCGGTGGGTTGGGGGGTAAACAAATCCGAGGCAAATTAAATGACAGCATTATGGTTGATCGTGCTCTGCGGAGTGCTTTCCGTCGTCTACGCGATCTGGGCGACATCTTCAGTCTTGAGCGCGGATGCGGGAAGTCCGCGGATGCAGGAGATCGCAGCAGCGGTGCGCGAGGGTGCGCAGGCCTATCTGCGGCGGCAGTACACGACGATTGGTCTGGTCGGCGTCGTCATCTTCGCGCTGCTCGCCTATTTCCTCGGCATCTATGTTGCTGTCGGGTTTGCCATTGGCGCCATCCTGTCTGGAGCGGCGGGCTTCATCGGCATGAACGTATCGGTCCGCGCCAATGTCCGCACCGCCCAGGCGGCAACCACCTCGCTGGCCGGCGGTCTTGAACTCGCTTTCAAGGCCGGCGCCATCACCGGCCTTTTGGTCGCCGGTCTGGCGCTGCTCGGGGTTACGCTCTATTTCGGCTTCCTGACCTATTCGTTGAAGCTCGCCCCCGACAGCCGTACGGTCGTTGATGCGCTGGTGGCGCTCGGTTTCGGCGCCTCGCTGATCTCGATCTTCGCGCGGCTTGGCGGCGGCATCTTCACCAAGGGCGCCGACGTCGGCGGCGATCTTGTCGGTAAGGTCGAGGCGGGAATTCCCGAGGACGATCCACGCAACCCGGCGACCATTGCCGACAACGTGGGCGATAATGTCGGCGACTGCGCCGGCATGGCCGCTGACTTGTTCGAGACCTATGCGGTGACCGCGGTTGCCACGATGGTGCTGGCAGCGATCTTCTTTGCCAAGACGCCGATCCTCGCCGACATGATGACGCTGCCGCTGGCCATTGGCGGCATCTGCATCATCACTTCGATCATCGGCACCTTCTTCGTGAAGCTTGGCCCGAGCCAATCGATCATGGGCGCGCTCTACAAGGGCCTGATCGCGACTGGCATCCTGTCGCTGATCGGTATCGCCGGCGTGATCTATTACCTGATCGGCTTCGGCAAGCTCGACGGCGTCAACTATACCGGTATGGCGCTGTTCGAATGCGGCGTTGTCGGCCTCGTTGTCACCGCACTGATCATCTGGATCACCGAGTACTACACCGGCACCGACTATCGCCCGGTGAAGTCGATTGCGGCTTCTTCGGTGACCGGCCACGGCACCAACGTGATCCAGGGTCTGGCCATCTCGATGGAGTCGACCGCACTGCCGGCCATCGTCATCATCGCCGGCATCCTCGTCACCTATAGCCTGGCGGGCCTGTTCGGCATTGCGATCGCGACCGCGACCATGCTGGCGCTTGCCGGCATGATCGTTGCGCTCGACGCCTTCGGTCCGGTCACCGACAATGCCGGCGGCATTGCCGAAATGGCCGGCCTGCCGAAGGAAGTGCGCAAATCGACGGATGCGCTCGATGCCGTCGGCAATACCACCAAGGCGGTGACCAAGGGTTATGCGATCGGTTCAGCCGGTCTCGGCGCACTGGTGCTGTTTGCGGCCTATACTCAGGACCTCAAATTCTTCATCGCGGATTCTGCGCATCACACTTACTTCGCCGGCGTCAATCCCGACTTCTCGCTCAACAATCCTTATGTGGTGGTGGGTCTGTTGTTCGGTGGCCTGCTGCCGTATCTGTTCGGCGCGATGGGCATGACGGCGGTCGGCCGAGCGGCTAGCTCGATTGTCGAGGAAGTGCGTCGGCAATTCCGCGAGAAGCCTGGCATCATGCAGGGCACCGACAAGCCGGATTACGGCAAGGCGGTGGACCTGCTGACCAAGGCGGCGATCAAGGAAATGATCATTCCTTCGCTGTTGCCGGTGTTGTCGCCGATCGTGGTTTACTTCCTGATCTACTTCATCGCTGGCGGCGGCGCGGTCGGCAAATCGGCGGCGTTTTCGGCAGTCGGCGCGATGCTGCTAGGCGTGATCGTGACCGGCCTGTTCGTGGCGATTTCGATGACCTCGGGTGGGGGCGCTTGGGACAACGCCAAGAAGTACATCGAAGATGGTCACTACGGCGGCAAGGGCTCCGATGCCCATAAATCGGCCGTGACGGGCGACACTGTCGGCGATCCCTATAAGGACACCGCGGGGCCGGCCGTGAACCCGATGATCAAGATCACCAACATTGTGGCTCTCCTGCTGCTGGCGATCTTGGCCCACTGATCGGGTTCATCGTGGCAAATCAAAAGCCCCGCGGCATCAACCGCGGGGCTTTTCGTTTTCAGGCGACCAGCGATGGCGGGTGAGCCGGCGTGTTTAGTTGAAGCTGAGGAGCTTGAAGAGCGGCGTCAGATAGCTGAGTTCCTGACCCGAAGTCGGCGTTGTTCGGCTGATGAAGTCGAAAATCTTGCCGTCCTTCAGCCCGTAATTGGCCAGTCGCTCCACTTGCCGGTTCTTGTCGAAATAGATCGCAATCACCCGCTGATCGACGACCCTCTGGTTCATGAACGCCACCGGGCGTTCCGAACGCTGTGAAATGTAGTAGAACACGTCACCGTTCAAGGTGGCGACGGTGGAGGGCGTGCCCATCACGATCAGAACCTGGTCCTGGCTCGCGCCGATCGGAATCTGTTCCAGCGCCCCCGGAGGCAGGATGTAGCCTTTCTGGAACTGCTCGCCGGCGCAGGCCCCTAGCGCAAGACAGACCAGGGCCGCCGCAGCGGTCGAGCGCAGCGCTGGACGGCGCACAAAGGTGGACAGGGACCACCGGACCGTGCGTTTGGGGCTCTTGATCGTCATGCGGAAATTTATCCGTCCTCTTGCATCATGCGAGGCGTTGACGTACCGGGCACCGCCATGGATTGC
>Ga0207674_10009556_pt1 | contig 11064 bp, 21 predicted proteins | sample KBSCornC72_FD_184303 | JGI IMG/M metagenome (GOLD analysis project Ga0207674, IMG submission 184303) | Corn rhizosphere microbial communities from Kellogg Biological Station, Michigan, USA - KBS Corn C7-2 (SPAdes) (version 2) | ecosystem: Host-associated > Plants > Roots > Rhizosphere > Soil ...
TCACCGATCAGCGTGGGCATGACCGCGACGATGCCCAGGAAGAGCGCACCGGCGATCGTGATGCGCGTCACGACCCGCCCGAGGAACTCCGCGGTCGGTCGGCCCGGCCGGATCCCGGGTATGAAGCCGCCATAACGCTTGATGTTGTCCGCGACGTCGTTCGGCACGAACGTGAACGCGGTGTAGAAGAACGTGAACGCCACCACGAGCAGGAAGTAGAGGCTGTTGTAGAAGACGGGATTCGCGAACGCGCCGACGATGCCGTTGGCGAGGTTCGCGACCCAGTCGGTCTCGCTCGTCGTGAAGTACTGCGCGACCTGGCTCGGCAGCAGCAGGATCGAGATCGCGAAGATGATCGGGATGACGCCGGCGCTGTTCACCCGGAGCGGGATGTGCGTACTCCCGCCGGAGTACATCCGCGTTCCACGCACGCGCTTCGCGTACTGCACCGGGATGCGGCGCTGGCCCTCCTGGATGAAGATGATCGCGGCGATCACGAGGATCGCGATGATCGCGATCGATGCCAGCGCGAACACGTTCTGCTGCACCTCGAACGTCTGCGAGATCGTGGTCGGCATCCGGCCGACGATCCCCGCGAAGATGATGAAGCTGATCCCGTTGCCGATGCCGCGCTCGCTGATCAGCTCGCCCAGCCACATCAGGATGAGCGTTCCCGAGGTCAGCGAGGCGAGGATCGCGAGCGTGAGGCCCAGGTCGTCCGGACCGAAGTTCGGGAGGACTCCCGACCGCTGCATGAACACCGCGACGCCGATGCCCTGAAGCAGTGCGAGCGGCACGGTGAGGATGCGCGTGTACTGGTTGATCTTGTTGCGCCCGTACTCGCCTTCCTTTGAAAGGCGCTCGAGCGCGGGGATCGTCTGGTTGAGAAGGGTCATGATGATCGAGGCGTTGATGTAGGGGTTCACGCCGAGCGCAACCACCGACAGCTTCGCGAGCCCACCGCCCGAGAAGAGGTCGAGCAGGTTCAGCAGCTGGCTCGAGTTGAGGACGTTCTGGAGCTGCGCCTGGTCCACGCCCGGAAGCGGCACGTGCGCGAGGAAGCGGAACACGACGAGCATGCCGAGGGTGAAGAGGATCTTGTTCCGCAGGTCCGGCGTCCGGAATGCCTCGAGAAGCGCGGCGAACATGCCCATGGGGCTATGCGCCGCCGATGATCACGATCGACCCGCCGGCGGATTCGATCTTCTTTCGCGCAGCCTCCGACACCGCGTGCGCGTGCACCTCGAAGCTGCCCTTCAGGTCACCGTCCGCGAGGATCTTCACCTGCGCGTCGGGACGAACGAGGCCCTTCGCGGCGAGCGTCGCGGGCGTGACCTTGCCGTCCACCGCGTACTCGCCCAGTCGACCGACATTCACACCGACGTACGAATGCCGGAAGCGCGTGTTCTTGAAACCGCGCATCTTCGGGATGCGCATGTGGATCGGCGTTTGGCCACCTTCGAACCAGCCCGGGATCCCCGGACCGCTTCGCGCCAGCTGACCCTTCGTACCCTTGCCGGCGGTCTTCCCTTGGCCGGAAGAGATGCCACGGCCGACGCGACGTCGCGCCTTCCGCGCGCCGTGCGGGGCGCGCAGTTCGTGCTGTCTCATGTGGCTGACTCCTTGCGGGCGGGCGCAGCTTTGGCGCTGTCTTCGGTGACTTGGACCAGATGAGCGACCTTACGAAGCATGCCGCGCACTGCCTGCGAATCGGTCTGCTCGACCGTCTGCCCGGTTCGACGCAGGCCGAGCGCCTCCAGCGTGCGACGCGCGGCGATCTTCTCGCCGATCGAGCTGCGGTGCTGCTTGATCACAAGACGCGTCACGGCGCCACCGGCTCCGGCTCGGCGCGGTTGCGCCGGATGTCGACGCCGCGCATCTCAGTGATCCGCTGCGAGGAACGAAGGCCCGAAAGCGCCTTCATCGCCGCCATCACGACGTTGACCGGGTTGGTGCTGCCCAGGGACTTCGAAAGGATGTCGCTGATGCCGGCCGACTCGACGACGGCGCGCACCGATCCGCCGGCGATGACGCCCGTGCCCTTCGAGGCCGGGCGCAGGAGCACCTTCGCCGCCCCAAAGTCCGCGGTGATCGGATGCGGGATGGTGCGATCGACGAGCGGCACGAGGATGAGGTGCTTCTTCGCGTCCTCGATGCCCTTCTTGATCGCCTCCGGAACTTCATCGGCCTTGCCCAGACCAGCTCCGACGTGACCGCGGCCGTCGCCAACGACGACCACCGCGGAGAAGCTGAAGCGGCGGCCACCCTTGACGACCTTGGAGACGCGGTTGATCTGAACGACGCGCTCGGTGAGCTCCAAACGAGTTGGATCGATCCTTGGCATTACAGCTTGACCCCCGCGGCGCGGACGCCCTCGGCCAGCGCCTTCACTCTTCCGTGGTACCGGTAGCCACCGCGGTCGAACACGACCTCGGTGACACCCTTCGCCTTCGCGCGATCGCCGAGGAGCGTGCCGACGTTCTTGGCGCTCTCGGTCCTCTTACCTTTCGCATCCTTCGCCTCTTGCGACGATGCGGCGGCGAGCGTCTTTCCGGCGTCGTCGTCGACGAGCTGGGCGTAGATGTGCGTGAGCGAGCGGAACACGGCCAGACGCGGACGAGCCGCGCTGCCGCGGACCTTCTCGCGAACTCGCGTGTGCCGCCGTGTCCGACCTTCGTGCCGCGTCGCTTTCGCCATCTCTCTCCCCGCTACGCCTTCGCGCCGACCTTGCCGGCTTTACCGGCCTTCTTCTTGATGCGCTCTTCCGCGTACTTGATGCCCTTCGCCTTGTACGGATCCGGCACGCGCAGCGCGCGAATGCGCGCCGCCATCTCGCCGACCATCTGTTTGTCGGTGCCTTGGACCTTGAGCTTCTGCGGCGTCTCGAGCGCGAACGTCACACCGGCCGGCGGATCGATCTCGACCGGGTGCGAGAAGCCAAGTGCGAGCTGCAGCTTCTTGCCGGCGAGCACGGCGCGGTAGCCCGTGCCGCTGATCTCGAGGTCACGAGCGTACCCGGTCGTGACGCCGGTCACCATGTTCTGAAGGAGTGCGCGGGTGAGGCCGTGCAGGGCGCGGCTGGACTTCTCGTCGTCTTTGCGCTTCACGACGAGCGACCCGTCCTCGCGCGACACGGAGACGTCGGGATGGAACGTCCGCACGAGCTCCCCCTTCGGACCCTTCACGCGCACGGTGTGACCGTCGATCTTGACGTCGACACCTTGCGGGACAACGACCGGGAGACGACCGATGCGACTCATATCACCAGATGTAGGCGAGGACTTCCCCGCCCAACCCCTTCTTCTCGGCCTCGCGCCCGGTCATGACACCGGACGAGGTGGAGACGATGGCGATGCCGAGGCCACCGAGCACGCGCGGCATCTCGGTCTTGCGCGCGTAGACGCGGAGTCCCGGCCGGCTGATCCGGCGCAGTCCGGAGACCGCGGGCACCTTGCCGCCGATGTACTTCATCTTCAGCACGATCTCGCGCGCCGACGGCTGGTCGAAGGAGCTGATGAAGCCCTCGGCCTTCAGGATCTTCGCGACCTCGAGCTTCGTTCGGCTCGCCGGCACGGTCACGGTCTCGTGCCGCGCGCCGGCGGCGTTGCGCACGCGCGTGAGCATGTCGGCGAGCGGATCGCTCGGCGCCCCGCCGATGCGTGGCTTCTTCGGCTTCGGCGCTACCACGCGCTTCGGTGCGGGCCGGTCGATCCGGCTCGCGTCAGCCGCCTGCACGTCACCCGTCTCCGTTGGGATCGTCGTCTCGTCAGTCATCATTTCGATCTCACCAGCTCGACTTCGTCACGCCGGGCAGCTCGCCCATGAGCGCACGCTCTCGGAAACAGATCCGGCACAGACCGAACTTGCGCATGTAGCCGCGCGCGCGGCCACAGATCTGGCAGCGGTGGTAGGCGGCCACCTTGTGCTTGTGCGGCCGCTGGGATTTGAGGATCAAGCTCTTCTTGGCCATGAGTGGGGCTAAGCCCCTTCCACCCCCTTCGTGGGCGCCTTGAACGGCATGCCGAGGCCGCGCAGGAGCGCGCGCGCCTCCTCATCCGTCTTGGCCGTGGTCACGATCGTGATCTCCATACCGCGCAGGCGGTCGATCTTGTCGTAGTCGATCTCCGGGAAGACGAGCTGCTCCTTCAGGCCGAGCGAGAAGTTGCCGCGCCCGTCGAAGCTGCGGTCAGGGATGCCCTGGAAGTCGCGGATGCGCGGGAGCGCGACGGTGACGAGCTTCTCGTAGAAGTGCCACATGCGTTCGCCGCGCAGCGTGACCTTCAGGCCGATCGGCATGCCGACGCGCAGCTTGAAGTTCGAGATGGCGCGGCGCGACTTCGTGACGACCGGACGCTGGCCGGTGATCTGCGCGAGATCCGCGGCCGCGGCGTCCATGGCCTTTCCGTTGCCGATCGCTTCACCCATCCCGATGTTGAGAACGATCTTCTCGAGTCGTGGGATCTGCATCACGTTCTTGAAGTCGAACTGCTTTCGCAGCTCGTCCCGCAGAGCCGACTCGTACCGTTCCTTCATCGCGCTCGCCACTGCCATCTATTCCTTCTCCTCGACCACGATCGACTCGCCGCAGCGCTTGCAGATGCGCTCCTTGGTGTCCTCTTCGATGCGGTGCGCGACACGCGTCGCCTCGCCACAGTGCGGGCAGATGACCATCACCTTGCCGAGCGACAGCGCCATCGGCTGATCGACGATCCCGCCCTTGTTGTTCTTGGACGGATTCGGCTTGGTGTGGCGCTTCACGATGTTCACGCCCGCGACCACGACCTTGCCCGATGTGCCGTCGACTTCCTGGACCTTGCCACGCTTGCCGCGGTCGCGGCCGGCGATGACCACGACCTCGTCGCCCTTGCGGATGCGCAGATTGCCGGCCATTTAGAGGACCTCCGGCGCGAGCGAGACGATCTTCATGAAGTTGCGCTCGCGCAGCTCGCGCGCGACCGGGCCGAAGATGCGCGTGCCCCGCGGCTGGTTCTGTGGAGTGAGCAGGACGGCCGCGTTGTCGTCGAAGCGGATGAAGGAACCGTCGGTCCGGCGGTATTCCTTCGTCTGACGGACGACCACGGCCCGCACGACCTCACCCTTCTTGACACCGGAGTTCGGGATCGCGTTCTTGACCGCGGCGATGAACACGTCGCCGATCGAGGCGGACGTACCGGTGGAAGAGCCCAGCACGCGGATCACCGAGAGCTCTCTCGCTCCAGTGTTGTCGGCGACACGTACGCGCGTGTACGGACGGATCAAGCTTCGGTCTCCTCCGTCTCTTCCTCTTCCGGCTTCGACAGGAACTCCGCCGCGCCCTCGGACTCCTCGAGCGCCTTCTCGATGTCGGCCGGGCGCGGCGCGGCCGCGCCCGCCTCACCGATCCGCGAGATGACCTCGACGACCCGCCAGCGCTTCGTCGCGCTGTAGGGGCGGCTCTCCTGGATGCGCACGAGGTCACCCTCACGCACATCGCCGGCATCGTCGTGCGCCGCGAAGCGCTTCCGCACGCGAACGACCTTCTTGTAGAGCGGATGCTCGCGCTGGCGCTCGACGGTGACGATCACGGTGCGCGCCTGCTTCGCCGACACCACCACGCCGACCTTCGTCTTGCGGTGGAAACGGCGCCAGCCGGTGACCGACTGCGTCGCAGCTGCGGCGTGCGACACCGTCGCGGCGGCGCGCCTGCGCGTCGCGACCGCGGTCTTGCGGACCGCAGGGCGCGGCGCGGTCGCGGTCGCTGTGGCCGCGGCGCGCGGCGCGGCGGCCGTCGTCTTCTTCGCGACCGTGGTCTTCTTCGCCGCCGTCGTCTTGGTGGCGGCGGACTTCGCGGCCGTGGTCTTCTTCGTTGTCTTCTCAGCCATTCGTCGCTCTCTCTCGTTCCTGCAGTACGGTCAGCGCCCGTGCGATCCGCCGGCGAGCGGCGGGCAGCCCGCGATAGTTCTTCAGCTGGCGCGTCGCCAGCTTGAAGCGGAAGTCGAAGAGCTCCTCTTTCGCGCTTTTCAGCTCGTCAGCGAGCTCGTCGTCAGACAGCCGCCGCATGTCCTTCAGTTGCACCGCCGCCCCCCTCCTGACCCTCTCGTGTCACGAACTTCGTCTTGATCGGAAGCTTGTACGCCGCGAGGCGCAGCGCTTCCTTCGCCAGCGCCTCGTTCACGCCGGCGGCCTCGAACAGGATCCGACCGGGACGGATGACCGCGACCCAGTGGTCGGGCGCGCCCTTGCCGGAACCCATCCGCACCTCGGCCGGCTTCTTCGTGACCGGCTTGTCGGGGAAGACGCGGATCCAGACCTTGCCGCCGCGCTTGAAGTGGTGAACGATCGCGCGCCGCGCGGCTTCGAGCTGGCGCGCCGTCATCCAGCACGGCTCCTGGGCCTGCAGGCCGAAATCGCCGAACGAGAGCGTCGCGCCGGCCTGCGCATGACCTTTCATGCGGCCGCGCTGGAACTTGCGGTGCTTCAGGCGTTTTGGCTGCAACACGGTTAGACCCCCACCGCCGGTGGTGCGCTCGGTGCCGCCGCCGGTGCGGGCGCCGGTGCCGGAGCGGGCGGCGCGATGGGCCGCGGCTGGTTGCCGCCAGGTGCGTTCTGCGCGACCTGTCGCGGCGCGGGCTCGATGTCGCCCTTGTAGACCCAGGCTTTCACACCGATCGTGCCGTACGTCGTCTTGGCGATCGCGCGTCCGAACTCGATGTCGGCGCGCATCGTGTGCAGCGGAACGCGACCTTCGCGCTCCCACTCGCGGCGGCTCATCTCCGCGCCGCCGAGGCGGCCGGCGACGGCGACGCGCACGCCCTTCGCGCCCGACTTCATCGAACGCAGGACGGTCTGCTTCAGGACCTTGCGGAACGAGACGCGGCGCTCGAGCTGCTGGGCGACGTTCTCCGCGATGAGGACCGCGTCGAGCTCCGGGTAGCGGATCTCGAAGATGTTCACCTTCACGGCCTTACCCGTTGTCTTCCCGAGGACCTGGCGCAGCTCCTCCACCTTCGCGCCGCCCTTGCCGATGACGACGCCGGGCTTCGCCGTGTGGATCGTCACGGTGACCTGGTTCGTGGAGCGCTCGATGTCGATGCGAGAGATCGCCGCGTCACGCAGCCGCGCGCGGATCCCTGATCGGATCGACACGTCCTCCTTCAGGAGGATCGGGTAGTTCTTCGACCCGGCGTACCACTTCGCGTTCCAGGTCTTCACGAATCCCAGACGGAACCCCAGGGGATGGACTTTCTGACCCATTAGGCCTTCCTCTCGTCGACGATCACGGTGATGTGGCACGTGCGGCGCAGCTTCGTGTCGCGCCGGCCGCGGCCGCGCATCCAGATGCGCTTCATGCGCGGACCTTCGTCGGCGATGGCCCGCTTCACGTACAGGTTCTCGAGCGTCATGCTGTAGTTGTTCTCCGCGTTCGCGACCGCCGAGCGCACGACGCGACCGATCGGCAGCGCTGCGCCCTTCGGCAGGTTCTCGAGCATCGAGATCGCCTCCTCAGCGGACTTCCCGGTGATGAGGTCGGTCACGAGCCTCGCCTTCCGTGGCGAGAAGCGCTGGAACTTCGCGGACGCGCGCACTTCCATCGTCATGCCCCCGGCTTCACGACGGCCGCGGTCTCGGCGGCGGCGCCGCGACCGTGCGCGCGGAACGTGCGCGTCGGCGCGAACTCACCCAGCCGGTGCCCGACCATGTTCTCGGTGATGAAGACCGGCACGTGACGCCGGCCGTCGTGCACGGCGATCGTGTGACCCACCATCGTCGGCAGCACGAGCGAGGCGCGCGACCAGGTCTTGACGACCTTCTTCTCGTTGCGCGCGTTGAGCTGCTCGATCTTCTTCTTGAGCGATTCGTGTACGAATGGTCCCTTTCGGATGGAACGGGTCACTTGCTCTTCCTCTTCTTCGGACGCTCGGTCACGAAGCGATCCGTCTTCGGATTGCGGCGGGTCTTGAGACCCATCGCGGGCTTGCCCCACGGTGTCTGCGCCTGACCGCCGACCGGTGACTTCGCCTCGCCGCCACCGTGCGGGTGATCGCGCGGCGACATGACGACGCCTCGTACCGCGGGCCGCCAGCCCATGCGGCGCTTGTGCCCCGCGCCGCCGACCTTTTGGTTCTCGTGCTCGACGTTGCCCAGCTGCCCGACCGTCGCGCGGCACCGCACCTGGACGACGCGGATGCCACCCGATGGCAGACGGATCTGCGCGTACTCGCCTTCTTTCGCGACGAGCTGTGCCATGCCGCCCGCGGCCCTGACGAGCTGCGCGCCGCGGCCGGGTTGAAGCTCGACGCCGTGGATCGTGGTGCCGGTCGGGATGTTCTCGAGCGGGAGGCAGTTGCCGACGCGGGCCTCCGCCTCCGGACCGGACAGGACGGTGTCGCCGACCTTGAGCTCGTTCGGCGCGAGGATGTAGCGCTTCTCGCCGTCGCGGTACACGAGGAGAGCCAGGCGTGCCGAGCGGTTCGGGTCGTACTCGATCGCGAGAACGCGCGCCGGGATCCCATCCTTGGTGCGCTTGAAGTCCACGATCCGGTAGCGCCGCTTCTCGCCGCCGCCGCGGTGACGCGTCGTGACGCGGCCCTGCGCGTTGCGACCGGCCTGGCGCAGCTTGCGCTCGGTCAGGCTCTTCTCGGGCTTGCTCTTCGTGATCTCGGCGTACGACGCGGACTGCCGGAAGCGGCGGACCGGCGTGAACGCTTTGTATTGCTTCAGCGGCATTGCCTAGACCCCTTCCACGAAGTAGCGCTCGATCTTCTGACCCTCGGCGATGGTCACGATCGCTTTCTTCCAGTCGGGTCGCCGCCCGATGCGGCGCCCGAGGCGCCGCTCCTTGCCGCGGACGGTCATGGTGTTCACGTCGACGACGTCCACCTTGAACGCCTCGGCGACGGCGGCCGCGATCTCCTGCTTCGTCGCGTCCCGCGCCACCTCGAAGGTGTAGCGACCGACGTTCGTCTCGGTCATCGAGCGCTCGGTGATGACCGGGCGCAGCAGCACAAGCGTCCCTCTCATGACCGCGCCTCCGCGCGCTCGCCCGCGCGTAGGGCGAGAGCCTCGAGCGCGGGCCGCGTGACGAGAAGCGTGTCCGACTCCATCACGTCCGACAGACGCAGCGACATCGGCGTGCGCAGCTCGACGTCGGGAAGGTTCGCGACCGCGCGGCCGATGCGCTCGTCGAGCTCCGGCGAGATGACCATCGTCCGTCCGGTGTCGCCGATCTTGCCGAGCCACGCGACGAACTCGCGCGTGCGCGGGCGCTCGCCGTCAAACCGCAGCTCCTCGAGCACGAAGACGCGACCGGCTGCGGCACGCTCGCTCACCGCCTCGCCGAATGCGGCGCGACGCATCTTCTCGGGCATGCGCTGCGCGTACTGACGGCCGTTCGGCCCGAACACGACGCCACCGTGACGCCATAGCGGAGAGCGCGTGCTCCCCTGACGCGCGCGGCCGGTGCCCTTCTGCGCCCACGGCTTCCTGCCGCCACCCGTCACCCGGGCGCGGTTCTTCGTTGCGGCCGTCGCCTGGCGCGCGTTGGCACGCCCCGCGATGAACGCCTGGAAGAGCGTCGCGGCGCGCGAGGCTCCCTTAAGGAAGGCGGCCGGCAATGCGATCGAGCCGGACGACGACCCGTCCGCCGCGATGAGCGGCGCTTCGCCTGTGGGCGCGGTCGGCAGCGGACGGGCCGCCACCTTCTCGCGCTTCGGCTGGTCCTCGCGGACGTCCTGGCGCGTGCGCGCCGGCTCGGGTCTGCGCGCGACACGCGTGATCGGCCGCGCGACGACGCGCTTGGTCGGCGCGGTCGCCTTGGCGGCCGTCGTCTTCTTGGCCGGCGCGGCCTTCGCCGGAGCGCTCTTCGCCGCGGCGGCCTTGGGCGCGGCGTCGGAGCGCTTTGCGCCCGCCGTCGCAGCCGTCGGCTTCTTTGCCGCGGTCGTCTTCTTCTTCGGATCTTCGGTCTTCGCCATTACGCCTTCTTCACCATCACGACACCGTTGCGCGGACCGGGCACCGCGCCGGACAGGATGAGCAGCGAACGCTCCCCGTCAGCACGCAGCACCTCGAGGTTCTTCACCGTCACGCGGTCCACGCCCTGATGCGACGCCATGCGCAGTCCCTTGAGCACGCGACCCGGCGTCGTGCCGGCGCCGACCGAGCCCTGACGGCGGAGATGGTCGGAGCCGTGCGACTTGGGGCCGCGCGTGAAGTGGTGCAGGTGCACGGGACCCTGGAAGCCCTTGCCCTTTGAGATGCCGGTCACGTGCACCTTGTCGCCGACCGCGAAGCTCTCGACGCCGATGCGCTGCCCGGCGGCGAAGCCGGTCACGTCGTCGATGCGGATCTCGCGGAGGTGCTTGAGCGGCGGCAGGTCCTTCAGGTGCCCGCGCTCGCCCTTGGACATCTTCTTCTCAGCGACCTGACCGAATCCGATCTGCAGCGCGGTGTAGCCGTCCCGCTCTTTGGTGGCCACGCGCGTGATCAGGTTCGACTCGGTCGCGATGACCGTCGCGCCGACGACCGACCCGTCCGGCCGGAAGTGCTGGAGCATCCCGACCTTGCGCCCGATGATGACGGCCTTCGTCAGCGCCGGTGCAGCGGCTGTCTCGCTCGTCGTCTCGTCTTCTGTTGGAGCGGTCTCGTCGGTCATCTCTCGGTCCTTTAGAGCTTGATCTCGATGTCGACGCCGGCGGGAAGGTTCAGCTTCATGAGGGCGTCGACGGTCTTCTGCGACGGGTCGTTGATGTCGATGAGGCGCTTGTGCGTCCGGATCTCGAACTGCTCACGCGAGTCCTTGTAGATGAACGGGCTGCGGATCACGGTGAACTTCTCGATACGCGTGGGCAGCGGCACGGGGCCCGTCACGGTCGACCCGGTGCGCTGCGCGGTCTCGACGATCTGCGCGGCGGACTGGTCGATCAGCTTGTGGTCGTAGGCCTTGAGCCGGATCCGGATGCGCTGTTTTGCCATCTATGAATTGCTCATTCCAGGATCTTCGTCACCACGCCGGCACCCACGGTCTTGCCGCCTTCGCGGATGGCGAAGCGCAGACCCTCCTCGAGAGCGATCGGGGTGATGAGCGTG
>Ga0207674_10009557_pt1 | contig 11064 bp, 11 predicted proteins | sample KBSCornC72_FD_184303 | JGI IMG/M metagenome (GOLD analysis project Ga0207674, IMG submission 184303) | Corn rhizosphere microbial communities from Kellogg Biological Station, Michigan, USA - KBS Corn C7-2 (SPAdes) (version 2) | ecosystem: Host-associated > Plants > Roots > Rhizosphere > Soil ...
GCTGCCAGTTGGTCCTTCGGCCCCAGCTATAGTCATTTCTCCATCTTTCTATCTCATCATTCAGGCCTTTGTCCCCATATTTATGTTTTGTCAGCATCAGGGCTGTGTATTTAGGCAGGCCGTCAGAGATGATCCGTGCGCCTACCGTTTGGTTGGGCGCCACCATTCCTCCCCACCATTGTTCGGCCACAGCGGCGCTGGTCAGATAGTAGATATGATCCGGGATGCCCGGTTCGCGCATATCGTTATTCCAGCTGGCTCTCTCCGAGTTGAATATCGTCTGGGAGAAGCCGCGCATCGCGGGGCCGAATACGGAGATCTCCGCCAGCCGCATCTGCTGGAAGGGGTAGGGACCATAGCGTTGGGAGCAGGACTGTATGCCGTCCCTGAGGGCTGCCATGAAGCGGGGGATGTTGGCGCCGTTCTTTGGATCATAGAAAATAGCCAGTTCTACCCGGCGACCATCCTGCAAAGTGACGGTATCCCGGCAGATGGTGTAGCGGGCGGAAGCCATGGCAAAGGGCGGATATATTTTCGGATGGTCCTGCACGTAATGAAAATAATGACGGTCCCCCGTAATCCATTCTTTTTCCAGGGTGCCCGGCGCCACGATCCATTGATCCGCATTGGTGCTGATAGTGATGTCCACGTCGATGGGGCCGGCATTGCCTCCTGTCTGGAGCGTGCATCTGGCCGCGGAGTCGTCGTGCGGTATGTCCTTCTCATGCTTTACCGGCAGGCCGTATTTTTTCCGGACGTCGTTGTTTCCAATCTCTTCTCCTTCGTCATATCCCAGTCCGGGCAGGCCTCCATTGAACACGAAGCCATTGCGCAGCATGTTCACCGCATAGAGATTATTCTGGAATCCTTCATTGGATTTTTCACTGACGATCTCGACCTGTGCCGTATCACCGGGTTTGAGGGGCGCCGGCAGAATATACAACCTATAGTCGGAAGGCTCGGGGCTGGGCCGGAAGAAGTCGAATTTTCCACGCGGGAAAGAAAGGGGATTGGTATAGGACAAGAGCTGTCCGTTGTAGCGAAAATCATACGAGGTGAGGTTGTCGCCGTCGAACAGCAGGGTGTCGATGAGCTTGTTGCCGTTGTTGGCGATGGTGAGCCAGGCATGGGATATGGCCTTTTGTTCGGATGGAAAGAGATCCGCCGCCATCCGGATACGGATCATCCTGGGAACCGGAAGATCAGCATATCGTTTGAGCTGCCGTTCTTCGGCGGCGGATCTTTGATAATGCTCGGATTCGGTGAGGTATTCGTTCCGGTAGCTGACATTATAGTAGATATAGCTACCCGTGGCGAGCAACACAATGAAAAGGAGGATAGCACCCCAGCGGCTGGGGCCGTGGAATCTTTCCAGGGCCAGCTGTCTTTTTTCTTTAAGCGAAGCGCTAAGACCTCTCGTGTAGAGGGTAGAACCCAGGACGATCATCAGCGCACCGGCGATCAGCCAGTAGCTTTGGAACCAGAGCACAGGCTTCAACATATGTCCGATGCCATCCATGTCGCTGAACATTTCCATGGGTGTATGCCCGAAGAGGAGGAGGTTGTACTCGAAATAATGGAACTGCGACAGGAGCACCATCACTACCCAGACCGTGATCCCCGCAGCATGAGCGGCAAACTTATTGTTCACCAGCAGGTGTATGGCATAGGAGAAGAGGACCATTTCCAGCATCTGGGGCAGGAGGTAGGTGAAGAATGCCGTACCGTAAAGAGAAAAGTTGAATTGATGATAGCCTTTTACTATCTGTACGCCAACGCCGAGCAGTACGGGAACTACGGCCAGAAAGGCGGCCAGGCAGAAGAGGCTGGTAAACTTGGAAAGGTTCAATACCCAGGTGGGCGGCGGCAGGGCGTCGTTGATATAGGAGTAGCGGGTGACTCTCTCCCGGTGTACCGTCTCGCCTGTATAGAAGATGATGATAAAAAAAACAAAATAACTAAAGACATTTCCGAACACGTTCATGAAGAAGGCCGTGCGGGGATAGTCCCAGACCTTGTAACCGCCGGGTCCATGATAGAATACGAAGGAAAGAAAAATAAGGCCGCCGGAGAGAATGATCCAGAAATAATTATCCCGGATGATATTGAGCAGCTCGATGCGCGTGAGGCTGAGCCAGGTTTTGCGATAATAGGATCCTTCCAGGCTGATCCGGACCTTCCGGAAAGTAGCCCGCATGCCGTTGCGTTTGACAGCGGGTGGATTTTCAGGGGCGATGGTGCGTCGTCCGTGGCTGCCGGAGAAAAACCGTTCAAAGCTGAAACGCAGGTAGGTCAGCAGCAGTATGACTGCACCGACAGAGATCCATATGATCCGATTGGTAAGCAACAGTCCCTCCATATGTATGACGGAGCCATTCAGTTGCCGGGCTGATACACCGGCAGTGGCGGCACGAAGACCGTTCATCAGGAAGGGGTCGGTGAGATAGATCACCTTTGGGTTATTGATATTGCTGAGAAAGAAGTTGGCAATGATATAACCAAGGAAGAGAAAGAGTCCGCTGCTGTAGATGACCTTTACGTTTTTGAAGACAGCCACCAGTCCGAAGAAGAGGGCGGAGGTAAAGAACATATTGGGTAATATCAGGGTAAGGAAAGGATAGAGATAGTAATAAAAATGATTGGGCCCATAGCTTTCAGCGGAGCTCAGACCGAATGCAGGGCCTATCCGGGTACCCAGCCAGGCGCCCAGTAGCACGCCGATGCTGATCAGCACGACGAAGAGAAAGGAACCCAGCCATCTGCCCCAAAAGTAACCTGCCTTGGTGATGGGGTAGGAGAGATAGTATTCCTTTGTGTTGTGTTCGATGTCGCGGTAGAGGGGAACGCCCATGATGGATGAACTTACCAGCATGAGGAAGATGCTGGCGGCTGCGGAAAAAATGGCCAATACCGCGGGGGCATTGACAAATTCTTTCTCGATGACAGGAACGGCGCCATTGGCGAAGTTCAATAGGGCGAAGATCAGGCCGAAGGCGCAAAATAAATAAAAGGCGGGTCGGCGGAGGCGGTATTTTATTTCGAAGAGAAATATTTGCAGGAACATGGGAAAGATTTATGGGAAGATTATAATGTATTGACGTCCATTTTTTGGGAGATATGGCTGAAATAGACGTCCTCCAGGTTGGGCTCGGCGGAGCTAAATCCATCCGAAGGATGGTTATCAGATAATACGCGGATATAGAGTTCGCCCGCTTTTAGCTGGGTGGAAAGGATGGGGTAACTGGACTGATATTGGCTAATATCCTCTTTTGGGATCATCTTACTATATACGCGGCCTTTCATTTCTTCCATGGCCTGTTCGGGCTGGCCGCTGTACAAAACCTCCCCCTGGCAGATGATAGCAAAGCGGGAGCAGAGTGTGCTGACGTCCTCCACGATGTGGGTCGAGAGGATGACGATGGTGTTTTCTCCCAGATGGCTTAGGAGGTTATAGAACCGATTGCGCTCGGCAGGGTCCAGGCCGGCCGTGGGTTCATCCACGATGATCAGCTTTGGCTGGCCGATGAGGGCCTGTGCGATGCCCCAGCGTTGTTTCATGCCGCCGGAGAAAGTGCCTAATTTCTTCTTTCTGTCCTTGTACAGGTTGACATTGTTGAGCAGCTCGCCTACCAGCTCTTTTCTTTCACCGGCCTGCTGTACGCCTTTCAGACGGGCCACATGGTCCAGCATCTGTTCGGCGGAGATGCGTGGGTATACGCCAAACTCCTGGGGAAGATAGCCCAGTAATTTACGGACCTCCGTCTTTTTATGGAGGACGTCCAGGCCATCGAGGAAGATAGTGCCTTCATCGGCCTCCTGCAGGGTGGCGATGGTGCGCATGAGAGAGGATTTACCGGCGCCGTTGGGGCCGAGGAGACCGAACATACCGTTGGCCAGTGTCAGATTGACGTCCTTTAGAGCGCGTACGCCGCCCTTGTAGGTCTTGGAGAGACCCCGAATGACTAGTTGCATAATAAATTTGTTATGGTGAATTGAGTTACATGGCTATTTTTCGGGTGGGACCAGTTCCCGCACTTTTAGTTTATCAAGGGTAGCGCCTTTGAGGTTGATCTTCGACTGCGGCCCATATTGGAGATGAAGAGCGCCAAGCGTTCCCTTCATATCATTGAGCTCCGAATGGTCGTCGAGGTCGGCGGAAAGCTGGTTGATCTCTGCATTCTGATGTATGATCAGGTCGCTGTTTATCTCTTTTATGTGTACGGAATCAAAGTAGTAAGTAGGATAGTAAGCGCCCTCCATGCCATAGGTTTCGCCCAGCCAGATCTGGCTGGTGATGGCCTGAATATCGAAGCGCACTTTCCCTGGTTTGCGGGCGCCGCGGAATAATGCCAGCTGTCCTTCCAGGCGGATAAGGCTCACGCTGGAAGGGATGTCTATCGACACCCAGGGGCGGTCGTTGTAGTTTTGATAAAAAGTATGCGGATTGAGGGGCAGCGTATCCTCGCTGCTGACGATCATGGAATCTCCCGACAGTTGGGAACGGATCTTGCCGGCGGCCTCTTCCTGTACTTCTACGCTAAAGCTGTCCGATGGTATTAACGTGACATTGATATTGCCTTTTATGGTGATCTTCGAAGGAGCCCTGCCTTGATAAGTGCGCACCCAACCGCCCCGAGAGTCCATACTTTTGAGATGTCCCGCCTTCATCCGCGCATAGAGCGTAAGATTGATGGCCCCGAAAACGCCCAGTATCAGCAGGGCCAATGTCAGTAATAGTTTATCGCTGGTCTTCATATTAACAATGTTGTGCACCTGGCTGGGTGCTATGGCTATGAAAAAAACTGTTTTCGATATTGTTCGTATCCGGGTCGCAGCGCTTCGGGGTCCATGCCCAGTAAATAGAGGCTGCGGAATACCTGGGGCAGCTCTTTTTCGATGAATACCTGTTTACGGTAATCCACTGCCCGCTGAATGGCGTCGGCCGAGGTAAAGAAACCAATGCCCCGCTGGTTGTAGATGATCCCCTGCTGCTGGAGGAATTCATAGGTACGCATGACCGTGTTGGGATTTACTTCCAGCTGGACGGCCAGCTCCCTCACCGAAGGGATGCGTTCACCCTCTACCCATTCCTTCAACAGGACTTTCTCGCAGACATAGTCCGCGATCTGTAGGTATATGCTTTGTGATTCTCTGAATTGCATGATGGCTTACACTTCTTTTTCTTTCAGACGGAAATACGTGATGATCCAAAGTATAGGGGGCAGGCTGCATTGCATCAAAAAGATCAATATCCTTTCCACTGTGTCCGGCAAGGTGACTACGCTGGCGACTGCTATATTCTCCGTATTATTTGTCCAGCGTAGAAGATCGTAGGGACGCCAGCCATTGGGGAGATGCTCGGCAATTCCCTTTTGAGCGTATAAAATAAATGCTACCCAGAACGCCAGCAGCGACACCACCGTCTTGATAAAGCTCCAGCGGGTAAAATAGACAGAGCCCAGCAGGAACGCGGACTGGATGGCAAAGTAGCCGCACAAAAAGAAATGATATTTTCTGTCGATGATAGGCGCCCACCCCGTGTTCCAGATATTGAGCACGCCCACGCTGCCAATCGGCTGGAAAGTGTTGGGCCAGTGCTGCTGCTCACCCGCGATGATGCGGTTGGCCAGAGAGACCATGGGTATATCCACCATATAGAAAACAATGGTAAAGGCTACGAAGAAAAGCACCACGCCAAAGAGGATGCCACACAATAGTTTTTCCAGGTGACTGGCGGGTACGGACAGATATTGTGTAGCGCGCGACTTGCTGCCCAGCTCGGAGAAGAAGGTGCTGGCATAAAAGCATCCCACCAGAAAAAGCCCGCAGTAATAAGTGGCGTACTGTATGAAGAGATTCAGCGGGCCGAAATGATCGAGCATCAGCAGAAAGCCGTACCAGCCTGCCAGCAATCCTCCCACGGCCAGCAGGGCCAGCAAATAACGTTTACGGTGTTCCGCCCAGTGACTGGCTACCAGCATCTGCCATCTGGGGAAATAGAAGGTTTGATTCATGATTTCGAGTTTAATGTTTGTAGGCCTTTGGTCGGGCCTGCTTCGACACGGAGCTACGCTCATAACCTTCGTTGGTTCCAACACTGTTGGACCCGCCTCGGTTACCTCGGTCGTAACCTTCGCCAAAGGCTCGGTTATGGACGAACCGCTTCCAGCGGTTCCTGAAAATGCCTGTTTATCTTTTCTCCTGACAGAATGATGGCTTTGTAAAGCATTTCCAGGTCCGGCCTGCTGTCTTCTCCTTCCGTATTGGGCAGCACAAGCGCATTGCCTTTTAAAGAGGTCTCGCTGTAAAACGCCCTGACTGTCTCTTCCGGATCGAACGACAGCGTGAAGCTCAGCCGCCGTGCAATGGAGTCCATGCCCTGGTCGAAAAGAATCCTGCCTTCTTCGATGACGAGGATACGATCGATGAGATTTTCCAGGTCCTTGACCTGGTGGGTACTGATGAGGATGCATTTCTTCTCGTCCACAGCGCCTGCGATGATCTTACGGAACTGGCTTTTGCTGAGGATATCCAGACCGTTGGTAGGTTCATCCATTAACAGGACGGGAGAGTTGACGGCAAGGGCAAAGCTGATGAGCAGCTTTTTCTGCTGACCATAGCTCATTTCCTGCATGCCTCCCTGCATGGGGATGTCGAACCCCGCAGCGTATTTATAGAACTGGTCCATATTGAAAAGGGAATAGAACCTGGCCGCGTGCTCCACCCAGCGGGCGATGGAGATGGGAGGCAGGTAAAACTCTTCCGGAAGAAGAAATACCTGCTGCAGAAAGGCCGGCTGCCGCCGGCGAGGCTCGAAACCCAGCGCTTCTATTCGGCCGGATTGAGGGAAAAGGAAGCCCGCAATATTGCGTAGCAGGGTGGACTTGCCTGTGCCATTCCTGCCTAACAATCCGTAGATATGGCCGGCTTGTAGATTGAGGTCCAATCCTTTAAAGACGGGTTTGCGTTTGTAGGAAAAGCTCAGGTCCTGGATGTTGATCATGGATGATTCTTAGTGTACTAGTTAAGTAATACACTAAATTCCATAAAAACTTCGAAACTTCCAAGGACTTTCAAAAAAAATCCCCGGACATGCCGGGGACCTTCATAGCATAAGGTGCGTAAGTTATCGGCTTGCATAATCCCTCTCGTGGCCATGACTGTCCATATAGAGGGTCTTATAAACACCCTGCTGTTTCACGCGGACCCTGTACAGATCGCGTTTCATCGGTCTTTCAATCTTTGTATAATGATGTTCGTACCGGCCAGGATATCTTACGTCTACCTGTTCGACGACTTTATTAGGCACCGCTGTCCGAGCTAAAGCATATCTCGAGTCGATGTGATGTCCTTTGGAATTATAACATGCATTCATATCCCTGTTACCATCCATTTTGTGGAAGCTGGCGTTCCATCTTCCACTCGTATATGTCCAGTGTACCGCAGTAGCGTCCGGATAATTCTTATGGAAGCTTTCCACTACATGCAGCGGCACTTTTCTTTCCGGTGTTATACGGGCCGAAGGCGCGTTGGCGTAAGTAAACGTCGTTGCCGACAATAAACAAAGGCCAATAATGATCTTCTTCATAACTTTCAATTTAGTGAGTAAATCAGATCATAGTAGCAGGCTCAATAACCCTGCCACTGCCCGGGAGGGGGCTCAAACCCTTGCTGGATGGCCTTTTTTTTCTACAAACACGGGTATTCGTTCAACAGCAGATAGAATTATGTAAAAAGGATGTTAAAATCTGTATATTCACAGGATGGGACGGCGTGTCCAGTTAATTTTATTCATCCTGTTATGGCTCAACCAACAACAACTATTGCAACCCCCTCTCAACGACTTTATTCCCTCGATGCGCTGCGTGGTCTGGACATGTTCTGGATCATTGGCGGAGAAGAGATCTTCCACTCGCTGGCTAAGATCACAGGCAGTCCCTTTTGGGGCGCGCTGTCGGAGCAGTTCGATCATCCCAAGTGGAATGGATTTCATTTCTATGATCTGATCTTTCCCCTCTTTCTTTTTATTGCCGGCGTTGCGACGCCTTATTCGGTAGGCAGGGACCTGGAGAAAGGGGTGCAGCGTCAAAAGCTGCTATGGCGGGTGATCCGCAGGGGACTGACCCTGGTGATACTCGGGATCATTTACAACAACGGATTAAAGATACATCCCTTGTCGGAAGTGCGATTCCCCAGCGTGCTGGGACGTATCGGCCTGGCATATATGTTTGCCAATATCATTTACCTGTATACGAAGCAAAAGGGCCAGATGATCTGGTTCGTAGGATTGCTGGTGGGGTACTGGCTGCTGCTTATGTTCAATTCAGCGCCCGGGCATCCGATGGGCGACCTTACAATGGAAGGGAATTTCGCCAGCTACATCGACAGAAGCATCATACCCGGTCATCTCTACCTGGGCATCCATGACCCTGAAGGCCTGGTGTCCACCATTCCTGCCATCGGCACCGGACTGATGGGGATACTTACGGGACAGCTGCTGCGGAACAGTCCATTGGCGCCCACGACCAAAGCAATGCGTATGGCCATCGCCGGGATCATCTGCGTAGCTATATCTCTGTTATGGAACATGGTATTCCCCATCAACAAGAATCTTTGGACCAGCAGCTTTGTCATGTTGGTGGGCGGTCTTAGCCTGCTGTTCCTTTCCCTGTTCTATTACATCATCGATGTGCTGGGACACAGAAAATGGGCCTTCTTCTTTAAAGTGATAGGCATGAATTCCATTCTTATCTATATGTCCAGCAGGTTTATCAACTGGAAATATGCCACGGATGGATTTTTTATGTGGTTCAACCAGCTGGTGGGCGAGCCGTGGAATGCTTTTACGTGGGTGTTCTGCTTTCTGGCCGTCAAATGGGCGTTGCTGTATTTTCTGTATAAGAAGAAAGTGTTTTTGAGGGTATAGGGATGATGGTCTCGCTGAACTGGCACATCAGGTCCAGCAATCCCGAGAGCTCGGTCCCTTTGTCCGTAAGGGCATATTCAACTTTGGGAGGTATCTCATCGTAGTCAGTCCTTGTGATCAATCCGTATTTTTCGAGAAGCTTTAACCTGTCGGACAAAATAGTATCGCTGATATATTTCAGATCGTCCTTGATCAGCTTGAAGCGATTGTTGCCTTCCTCGATACAAAATAATACGTCAGTGAACCATCTTTTGCTGACAAGGTCGAGCAGCTCATTGAGGGAGCATTTTTCCTCGAGATAGGCCTGATTACGATAGTTGGTGGAAGTTATTTTTCTCTCTGACATGATCACGATGTTTGAACTTTAACAGTTTCGGGCCCCAGGTGGTTTAGTCTCCGCTAAAAAACGACTAATTTAATGCCAAAGTTGCCCGTAATTTCACCTATGCTTATTAAATTTTAACTCCGGCGTCATATTATGAAAAAATCGTATTCGCTGTTTTTGCTGCTTTTTTGTTTTGGCTGCCGTAATCCTTCCGCCCCTGCGCTGGAAAAGGAGTATCAGTCGCTGCTGGATCAGAAAGAATATTTCAGATTGAGGGACAAAATGCAGCAAAACAGGAAAATAAATATCGATCGTGTGAAAGACCTGTATTTCAATGCCTGTTTAGATAATGTCTTTAACCTGAACGGCGGGTCGGAGCATACGATAAACGTGCTGCTGGATAACTATAAAAATGATATGCCCGACTCGATGGTAGCCCGTTTGCTGCTGCTGGCGGAGGATAACTATTTCAAGACCTACCAATACAAGCTGGCCGCCCAGGCTGACAACAGGATCATCGGGAATTACCGGCATGCCATGGACAGCGCCACCTATGCGGATGTAAAGAATACGGCTATTATCACGAATGCCCTGTCCAAAGAGGCCCCGCAGGAGGCGCAGATCCGGGGGGATCAGACCATCCCCTGGACAAAGAATAAAGTAGGTTTGATGCAGATACCGGTGCAGAGCGGTGACAGCAATTATCTCGCTATATTCGATACCCGGGCGAACATATCCAGCATCTCGGCCACGTATGCAAAGAAGCTGGGCATACGAATGCTGAATGTTACCTATGATGAGGGGTCGGGTATTACCGGGCAGGTTTTCAAGTGCAGCCTGGGAGTGGCGGACAGTCTTCGTATCAACAATATCCTGATGAAGAATGTCGTGTTCCAGGTGATGCCGGATGAAGTGCTGTATATCGCCCCCATCGATCTGAGCCTGCCCATTATCATCGGCTATCCCGTGATAGCCCAGTGGCGGGAGATACATATTCATCGGAATGGGACCATGACCATACCCGCCGAACCTCATCCTTCCGACCTCCACAACATGGCGCTGGATGGGCTCGACCCCGTGGTAATAGCAATTGTGGATGGAGATACACTGGGCTTTAAGTTCGACACGGGCGCTTCGACGTCCGACATCTTCGACAACTATTTCCGCCGGCATAAAGAGGATATCATGCGGCGGGGAAAGGCCTCTACCATCAAGCTGGGCGGCGCGGGAGGCGTTGTCGAAAAAGAAGTGTATACGATCGAGAACTTTTCCATCAAGGTGGGGAGCAAGACGGCGACATTAAAACAGGTGTCCGTGCACAAGGACCCGATTCCCAATCTGAACGAGAAATTCTATGGCAACCTGGGTCAGGACCTTATGGGACAATTCGGGGAGATGATCCTGAACTTTCAGGACATGTATGTGGATTTCAGATAATGGTGCAGGATTTGCATGCGCAGCATTAAATGCATCATTATGAAGAAGAAGACCAGGCCCATCCGCAAAAAGGAGCAGGTGCAGCAGAGCAATGACGAGCGCATCGACCAGGACTTTCCCGGATTCCCGCATCATCCATCGAAGAAGGAAATTATAACCCACAACGGGTCGGCAAACGCTTTTGGCGGTACGGAAACCCCGCGGGATGAGGAAGAGGGGAGCGGCCCTAAAAGGAATAACGTTTTCCCTGATCGGGGAAAATAAGCTTTACATGCAACGGATTATTGGCCTCCAGCTCCTGTTTTATAATAGATTCCTGATCACCCGAGGGTTTGCGGTGGGTGATGACGATGGGGAAATCATTCAATGCTTTTGT
>Ga0207674_10009558_pt1 | contig 11064 bp, 7 predicted proteins | sample KBSCornC72_FD_184303 | JGI IMG/M metagenome (GOLD analysis project Ga0207674, IMG submission 184303) | Corn rhizosphere microbial communities from Kellogg Biological Station, Michigan, USA - KBS Corn C7-2 (SPAdes) (version 2) | ecosystem: Host-associated > Plants > Roots > Rhizosphere > Soil ...
CAGTACCACTGCAACCCCGCAGGGAGCAGCGGATCGAACAGGCCCTGCAGGACAGGAAACGGCATCGGCCCGACGTGATCGAGCAGTGGCGTCCCTACGCTCCGCATCGCTTTCGTCGCTCGATCCGCCTTCTCGGGATCCGCCGTCGAACACCAGATGATTGCGCACACTCGTTTGCCGTGAATCTCCGGCGGAAAGAGTGGCACCGCCGGCACTGTCAGGAACGCCAGGAATCCGCTGACGTCCAATGGCGCCTGCAGGATGAACTCCTGGTATGCCTTCATCACTTCTGGCGTCTGCTCGATCGGCCAGAACGTCGGGCCCGCACTCACCATCGTCACGGGATGCAGCTGGAAGAGGAACGAGGTGACGATGCCGAAGTTGCCGCCGCCACCACGCAGCGCCCAGAACAGATCCGGGTGCTGCTTCTCGTTGACGGTGACGAAGCGGCCATCGGCCAGGACGACGTCGGCTTCCAGAAGATTGTCGATGGCGAGACCGTACGGCCTCGTGAGATGGCCGATGCCGCCGCCAAGCGTCAGGCCGGCCATGCCGGTTGTCGAGACCGTGCCGCTCGGCGTTGCCAGGCCGAACGCGTGCGTGGCATGATCCATTTCGCCGCCCGTGCAGCCAGCCTCGACGCGGACCGTGCGCGCGCTCGGATCGACGCGGATGCCCTTCATGCGCGACAAGTCGATCACCACCCCGTCGTCACACGTACTGAGACCGGCACCGTTGTGGCCACCGCCCCGGATCGCCGTCAACATATCGTTGGCGCGGGCGTAGTTGACCGAAGCGATGACGTCCGCCGTATCGACGCAGCGCACGATCAGTGCAGGCCGCTTGTCGATCATCGCGTTGTAGACCTTGCGCGCCGAGTCGTACTCGCTGTCGCCCGGCTGGATAATGGTGCCGCGTATACGCGCTCGCAGCTGTTCGATGTCCATGGCTCCCATACATTGCTCCTCGATGTTTCAACTCCCAACTTCCAACTTCCAACGCCCAACTCCCAAAGCCCAACTCCCAAAGCCCAAAGCCCAGAGTCCTGGGCTCTACCGTGTGCTCAGCTTCGTCTGCGGGTCGTCGGACGGATTGATGTAGAAGATGTCGAACGGCCCTTCGAGGTTGATCTGCACGACGGTCGGACTTGCGGTCCACGCGAAGTGATGCATCTTCGAGGGCAGTGACACGAAGCCACCGGGCTCGAGTGTCTGGCTGGTTTTGCGGTCCAGCGTGTCGCCCATGCCGACGTGCAGCGCTCCGGACAGCACCGTGACGCGCTCCGTCATGCTGTGCCAGTGCGGCGGGATGTTGTAGTTCGCCGGGAGCTTCAGCCGGAGCGTCACCGGCCCCTTCTCGTGTGGGTCACCCTCGAGGACGCTGATCTGGGCGCCTGCTGGCAGAACTGGCGGCGCCGGTCCCCAAACCACTTTGTCCGCGGGCACGAGCACGTGCGCCGACTGGGCGACTGCGGGGGCGATGGCGACGGCCAGGGCGAGACACGCGAAACGAATGTGGGCGGAAGAGATGATCTTCATAGGCCCTCCTTATGAGTGAGAGCCTACGAAAGCCGCCGTTCCGGAAGCGTTCGCGAAAGCGTTCCGGTCTTTCAGGGCCGTTTTCCGGGTGATTTTGCGCGACTATGTGGTCGCCGACATCGCGGAATTGAGCCGGTGGGCGAGGCTGAGGCTGTGTTGTGCGAGCGCGACCTCGAGGCCCCGGCGAAGCGAGGCTTCACGGTCGGCCGCTGGTCCCAGCGCGCTCTTTTGCAGGAACAAAGCGGGGAGCCACCACGCATCGCCGCGCTGGAGCGCCATCTCGATGGCCGTATCGACAATCGACGCCGCACGATCCGTCTGGCCCGCATGACGATACGTGTCAGCGAGCAACGACAGGTAGTACGGCCGACGGGCTTGCGCCCGCTGAGCGTCGAGGCGCCCGAGCGCCGATTCGATCATCTGGATGCCGAGGACCGGCTCCGTCTGACCCCGCACCCATCCGAGAAGCACGCGTGCCCAATCGCCGTAGTAGGCGAACCCATAGCGCTCGCACAACGCCACGACGCCTTCGGCGTATTCGAGGACGCGGCGTGAGTCGCCGCGCATCTGGTGCAGGAGCGCGGCATAGGCGAGCGCGATCGTCTGGCTGAAGTGGTGCTCTCGCCTGAGCGCGAGTGCGATGCCCTGGTCGACGTGGTTGACTGCCAGTTCCTCTTCACCGAGCAGCCACAGTGCGTGCGAATACCAGGCGTGAGCGAACACGCCGAGGTCGGAGCCCAGCGCAGACCGCTGCGGGTGTTGCTCGTCGTACGCGGCCAGCGACGCTTCGAAATGGGTGCGCGAGGCGGCGTGGTCTCCGACGCTCGTCAACATTCCGCCCATCGCGTGATGCGCTTCGCACAGGCACGAGGGATCGCCGAGGCTGCTGGCGAGCGCCTCCTCCGACAATTCGCGTGTTCCCTTGAGGTCGCCGAGCATGAACCGATGCGTGAATGCGACCCACAACCATCGCACCGGCAGTTGGCCCTGCCCATCGGCCCGTAACAAGGCAAACACGCGATCGAGGTTCTGTTCCACCTCGAGAGACGCATACCCGCGAGCCGAATTCAACGCGACCGACAGGCTGGAGCGGATCGACAGCTCGCGGTCGTCGCGGTCGCGCGTCGCTGGCAGCGTGTGGAGCAGGGACAACGCGTAGTTCAAGCAGCGGATGGCTTCTTCGTTTGCCGAGACTCGAGTGGCGACGGCGGCGGCGCGCTCGAGAAACGGGACGGCGCGCGCGGGCTGTCCCCCGCGATCGAGGTGCACAGCGAGCGACGCGCTGACGTCGTCCAGGCGGCCGGCGAACACGAGCTCCATGCCCTGCGCGATACGGCGATGCAGCAGCCGTCGGCGCGCAGGCCCGATTCCGCTATACGCCACTTCGCGGATCCGATCATGGCTGAAGTCCCAGCGTTCGTCGGCCTGTACGCGTCGCAACAGGGAGTGGGTGACATCGAGGGTCGCATGCACCAGATCGCCAGGCCGCTGGGACCCTGGCACGAGCGCGTCTACCATTTTGATGCGAGCGTGGACTCCGTCGCCGAGAATGCCGGCGCAATTCTCGACCGCCTTCACTATTCACCCGCGTACCTCACGCTCAAGGACATTCACGAGCGGCCGAAGTTGCACCTGAAGGCAAATTTTTTTGCGTCCCCGTTGGTGTGGGACAAACTCATGGCGCGCCCGGAATGGGGCAGCATCCTCGCGGAGTACATCGACTACCTGGCCGGGCAACCGGCCTCTCCCGGCTCCACGGAACCCGAGGCCGCGCCCGGCTTCAGGCCGCTCCCGAAAGAGCTCGTGCTGCACATGCAAACGCTCCTCGATGCGTTCTATGCCACGGTGCCCGAGGAGCAGCGCGGCGCCGTGATCGCGTATCTCACGCTGGGAAGCGCAAACATGGACTATCGAAGCATGACCATGAACGGCGAAGTCATGGTGACCGTTTCCGGCATCAGAAGTCTCGTGGGCGTGATCGACTTCGTTCTGCTCAGCGGCCTGTGTGAGTGGCCCGAGTCGCCGGAAGAAGTCGACAAGTGGATTCCGCCGCCGGGGTGGCTCATGCGCAATCTCTCCGAGTTCGTCAAGATTTCACTCTGAGGACAGTCGAAGCATTCTAGTCTCCGTTGCGCCCCATGCGCCCGGGTTGGATGCCGAAGCGGAACCCCGCCTCGATGCGATCGAACCACCAGCCGCGACCCGCGACCTCGGCGTAGAGGGCATGCCATTCGCCGCGCGCAAAAAGTCCGCAGTCCCACTCATTGTCCAGGGTAAGCAGGCCGCCGAATTCGAAACGGGCCCACGTCCACGCGGCGATGGGCTCGCGCGCGAAACCGAGACGGGCCTCGAGCGAGCGTTGCGGGAAGTATTCGACTTCTTCGTCGGACCCGTCGTAGGCCAGCGCCGCGGCGCGCAGGGAGAGGCACATTCTCACGACGGGCGCGGTGCCATCGGGGAGCGGGGGAAGCTCGAGGCCCGCCTGAAGCGATACCGTCGCGTCGCCGATGCGATCGTTTCCAACTTGCCCCGCCGTTTCGATGCCGAGCCGTGAGGTCACCCTCGGCGGCAGCGGACCGGATTCGAGCCCCAGAAGTGCGAGGTGCATCAACGCGGCCACGCGGGGCTCATACTGGCCGCCGAAGTCGCCGCTGTGCCGAAGGGGTGTCTCGGTCGAGACGAGCGGTGGCGCTTCTTCGCCGGTGAGCCTCGACATCTCGTTCAACACCATGTCGGCGATGAGCGCGTGGGTGCGAAACGATGGATGGTGAAGATCGGGGCTGAAATAGGATGAAGCCGTCGACGCGAACGTCGGGTCCTGCCGGAGTCTCTCCATCAACGCCTCGATGTCGACGACCGTCAGTCCGTTGGCGGCCGCGATCTTCCGGATCACTCCATTATAGTCGCGCGATCGCGTCCTGATCACATCGAGCTCGTCCGGAGTCCACACTTCGTCGTCCTGAAAGTGTTTGCGAAACGGAATGAGAAACGCCGAGGCCATGCTGCCCGCCGGAAATTGAACGCCCTCGCCGTTGTCGGCCTTGTCCGGCAAGGGCTGGAGGAAGGGAAGGTGCGTGACATCGGGTAGCGTGAGAACGAAGCACTGATTGGAGGGCGCATCCGGCGCCATCCGCTTGCGCAGGCGCGTGACCAGTTCGTCGTAATCTTTCTCGAACGATTCCGGGGACGGCGGGCGCGCCTCTCCGACAATGCCGAACGACGCGAGCAGGTCATTCGCCCCGATGAAGATCACGACCCACTCGGGTCGCTTGTCCCACTGCTCGACGGTTTCGATCGCGGACAGGCCCTTGGGAAGAAGGATGTTCGCGAAGGTCCATCCGCTGGAGTGCTTGTTGTACTCCTTCGTGCGCGAGGACTGGGTCAGCACTTCATGCAACGTCTGGCCCGGCACCGCCAGCACCACCCGCTCTTCGTCCGCGGTGAACTGCGGGTCGCCGCGTCTGACGACATGCCGCGCTTCCCACATGTACGCCACTCCTCCCACGGTGAACCCGAGTTGGGCGAGCCCCTCGTGGTTGATCGGAAATGTCCGGTCATAGGGAGCCCGCGGCGGATCGATCCCGAGGCGTCGAACGAGCTGTCCCGACCATGCCTGCCGCATCGACACCTCGTTGATGGAGAGAAAGTAGATGCCCGCTGTCACGCTGTCGCCGATCAGGAGCAGCTGCGACGGATCGTGGGGGAGCGAGCTGGCGGCGAATCCGCGGTGCGGCATGACCATGAACAGCAGCGCGACCAGGAGTCGCGCGCAGCACCGCCACGTATCACGTCGAAGGTTCACGATGTCGAGGAGTATGCGCGGGAAGTGACGCGAAGTTGATTCGCGCCGTGGGATGCGGCAGCTATTTGCAAACTAGATCATTCCGCAGGTGGGGCGCCTCCCGATGATGTCCAGTGTCACGCTTACACTAGCACCGGGTAGCCGCGCCGCCAAGTGCGTTATTGCCGCCTGGCGGCGCGGCCCATCGGGGCGCGACGGGACCACGCGAAAATCACAAACTACTTCAGTGTCATGATTTTCCGCGTGGCCGCGCGCCCTTCCACCTCGAGTCGCGCGAAGTAGACACCGGATGCAACGGCGCGTCCGCTCGTATCGCGCAGATCCCACGTGATCGCGTGATCACCCGCGGTCCGCACGCCGGAATCGAGCTCGCGTACGCGGCGTCCGGCCACGTCGTAGATGCTCAATCGCACGCTCGACTCACGCGGCAGGTCGAACCGGAGGGTTGCCGTCGCGCTGGCCGGGTTCGGGCTCGGGCTTGCGAACGTGAAACTCGGCGTCGTGTCACGCACACCGGTGGGCAGTGCTTCCAGCACCTGCATGGCGTAGATGTCGAAATCTTTTCCGTTGCGCTTATCCATCCAGGTGACAATCGCTCCGCCCGCTCCCGATGCGACGATGGCCGGGGTCTGTTGCAGATCGGGAATATTTGCCAGGGGGCGCCCGTTCCGGGGATACGCAGGGTCGATTGCGCCCGAGGCCAGGACACGCTGGGCGAAGATGTCGAACCCGCCCTGCTGCCACGTGACGATTGCTCCGCCCGCGCCATCCGAAACCATCTTTTGCGACGTCTGCTCCGACGAGGCGAAACTCAGCGAGGCACCACCCACCGGCCACGCCGCGTCGATGACACCCGCAGCCAGCACGTGTTGAGCAAGCATGTTGTGGTGACCGCTGGGCCCACCGCCCCACGCGACGATGGCCCCATGCGCGCCATCGGGAGCAAGCGTGGGCGTGACTTCGTCGACGCCGCCGATGGAGACGAGACGCCCGTTGATGGGCCATCCGGTCGCGATCGCGCTCGATATCAACACGCGCTGCGCGAAGATCTCATTGGTGCCATCGCGGGTGTCGGTCCAGGCGACAATGGCGCCGGAAGTCCCATCCGAGATGACGCTCGCAGCAGTCTGGCTGCCGGGCGCGGTGCACAGTCCTGCGCCGTCGACGGGCCACAGGGGATCCACGACGCCCGAGCCGAACACGTGCGCGGCGAACACATCGCTCCCCGGGTTGCCACTGCGCGTGTCGGTCCACGTCACGATGATTCCGCCCGCGTTGTCCCCGACAATTCCGAGTCCGAACTGGGTTTTGGGAGCCCTGGAAACGGCTCGGCCGTTGACGGGCCAGCGTGCATCGACGAGTCCCGAGGCCAGTACGCGTTGGGCGAACACGTCGCTGTCGTTCACGGTGGCGCCCGCCCGGTTGTCGACCCACGCGATCACCGCGCCGCCGGCGCCATCCGCGACGATGACGGGCGCGATTTGTTCACCCGTTACCGAGCACACGGTCACGCCGTTGGCCGGCCACGCGCGGTCCAGATTCCCGGAGGCGAGAATGTGTTGCGCATAAATGTCGAGTCCGTTGAGGATGCTCCGCGCATCGGGCCAGGTGACGATGGCTCCCCCCGCACCGTCGGAGACAATGGCGGGAAATTCCTTTCCCTGGGGGACGATCGAAAGCGCCAGCGCGTCGGTCAACACCGCCCTGCCGTCGCCGGGCCACACGAGATCCATTTCACCGGAGGCGAGCACGTGATGAACGTCGATGTTCAAGGACAGGCTCCGGCTGTCACGCCAGACGATGAGGGCTCCACCCGCGCCGTCCGGGACGATTCCCGGGCCCGACTGATCATCGGAAGCCGTGCTGATGGCGCGACCGAACTGGGGCCAGTCCGCCGATGCGGTGTGTGGAATGACCGACGCCGCGGCCAGAACGCCCAGTAATACGACGCGAAGAATGGTGGAACGCGACGGCGCTGAGTCATTGTGGCTCTGCAGGAACTGCGAACGGTGCGAGCGGCGCAGGCGGTCGATCGCCTTTTCCTTGATCTGGCGGATGCGCTCGCGCGTCAGATGGAGCTCGTCGCCGATGGCATCGAGGGTCATGGGTTCGCGCCCGCGCAGGCCGAAATACAGGGTGAGGACGAGTCCTTCCCGTTCCGGGAGTGTCTCCAGCGCTCGCTCGAGATCGTGGCTCAGGGCGGCGTTGTACGTCGGCTCGTCGGGAGCGCTCTGGCCTTCCGCGGGCAGGTGATCGACGAGTGTGTCGTCATTGTCTGCCGAGTACGGATCATCGAGAGACACGTGCGTATTGGAGATGAACATGGTGCCGAGGACTTCGTGCGCGGGCACGTCGAGGCGCGCGGCGATCTCGTCGGGCGTGGGCGTGCGTCCCAGTTCCTGTTCGATCTCTCGCGATGCTCTGTGGATTCGGTACAACGTCCCGGCGCGGTTGAGGGGAAGCCGGACGATGCGCGATTGATCCGCGAGCGCCTGCAGAATGCCCTGACGAATCCACCATACTGCGTATGAGATGAACTTGAACCCGCGCTCCTCGTTGAAGCGGTGCGCGGCCTTGATCAGGCCGAGATTGCCTTCGTTGATCAAGTCTTCGAGTGAGAGCCCCTGGTTTGCATACTGCTTCGCGATGGAGACCACAAAGCGCAGGTTGGCCCGAACCAGCCTGTCCATCGCGCCCTTCTCGCCGGCGCGGCCTCGTCTTGCCAGATCCCGCTCTTCCTCGCGCGTCAACAGCGGCGTGCGATTGATCTCTTGAAAGTAGATGTCGAGGCTCCGGCTGGGCGTGCTGCCCTGGTTCGCCTTCAGATTCCTGGTGCCGTCGGATTCGCGGTCGGCGTTTTCCGTCCGGTCGTCATGGTCCATGTAACGTTTCATGATGTTCACTCCTCCCGTATCTTCGCTTGATCGACAGTGTCGATCGATGTTCGCCTTGGCGGGGCGCGGCGTGTCGATCTTTGAACAACGCCACGCCCCGCGCGCGTAATGCGCGCCCTGCCTACTGCAAATTCACGCGCGCGTTGTCGCAACCCACGCCCTGTATCCAGATGTTCTGGACGCCGGCCTCATCGGGGTTCTCGTCCTCGGCGGAGACGAACATCTTCGCTGTGAACGACGCGGTGTCTCCGTCGCCGGCGCGGTAGAAGTCGACCTGCACAACAAGGGTGTTGTCGTCGGTGACCGCAGTCTTCGCGGGATCCGCTGCCGAACACTTGAAGCCGCTCGAGACCAGGATTTGCCCGGCCGACCAGCGCACGCCCTCGCCGCCCTTGAGCCCGGCCAGCGGCCCGGCGGTGATGTCCTGCAGCGCGCGAAATCCGCCGCCACCTTTGACGAATCCTGACGCGCGGTTGAACACGCCACCGCCGGTGAGGGAAACCGATCCGCCGATGTTGTCGGCGTTGAGCGCGAAGGACTGATTGCCGTGCGCCTGGGCGAAAGCCGCCGACCTTGTCGCCGTCGCGCTGTACCCGGGGCTGGCCGGGTTGTTCCTGGAAGATCCGCAACCCGACAGCGTAACGAACGCCATCGACAGCAGCATGACGGGCACCAACTGCTTCCTGGTCAAATCCTCGATTCGCATTTCATGGAAGCGTTTCATGTCACTTCTCCTTGTTGTGAGGGTCGTGTGATTCACTATTGCTGACATGAACATGTCTGTATCATCTCGATGGAACAACGCGATTGCTTCTATGGCACAAATAGCTTGCGTCTATCGAACGTCGTTCGTTGCTGCACACCCACAACAAGAAGAGGCCGCCTCGTTCGAAGCGGCCTCGTTCTTGTTCGGCAGCTGATAATGCTCGCTGCGCGACCGTCATTTCATCGTGCGTCAGCGGACCAGCACGATGCGGCGCACGCCCTGTCCCGCCGGTGTGCTCACACGGCAGAAATACACACCGGATGGCGCGGTGTTACCGCCGCCGGTGCGTCCATCCCACTGAATGTCGTAACTGTTCTCTCCGCGCGTCGCGAAACTGCGCACCGGCCGGCCCGACACGTCGTAGATCCGAACTTCGACAGGACCATTGCCGGTTGAATTGAACGAGATGCGCGTCGATCCGCTGAACGGATTGGGGAACGCGTTCACGTTGATCCCCGACATGGCCGGAGTTCCCACGCCCGTCGGGCCGGTGCCGGCTTCCTTGACCTGCAGCGCATAGATGTCGGGGCTCAGCGCGTTGCGGCCGTCGGTCCACGACACGATGGCACCGGCCGCGCTGGTCGCGACCATCGCGATGTCGCCCTGCTTGTTGGCAGCGTTGACGATGGAGCGGCCCGTGGCCGGATACGCCGCGTCGAACGCACCCGATGCGAGCACGTGCTGCGCGACGACGTCGACGCTGTCCACCCACGCGATGATCGCACCACCCGCGCCGTCGGCGACGAGTTCCTGGATACTCTGCTGCCGGTCCGCGTTGCTGAGTGCTTTGCCCGCGGCCGGCCACAGCGGGTCGACCACGCCGGTGGACTTCACGTGCTGGGCAAAGATGTTGAGCTCGGTGTCGAAACCCTGCCACGTCACGATGGCGCCGCCCGCACCGTCGGAAATGGCGCGCGCGCGCGTCTCGAGAAACGCCGCGTTGGAAATGCCGCGGCCGTTCAGCGGCCACGCCGGATCGATCGCACCGGAACCGAACACGTGCTGCGCAAAGATGTGGCTCGTGTCGTTGACGCGGCTGTCACCCCACGCAATGACGGCGCCGTGCGCACCGTCGGAGGCGATGGTGACGCGGCCCTGGTCGCCATGGAAGATGCAGATCGCGCGGCCGTTCACGGGCCAGGCCGGATCGGTGACGCCCGCGTTCAACACGTGTTGTGCGTAGACGTCGAAGCCAAGTGATCCCACGCGCGCGTCGTGCCATGTAATGAGCGCTCCGCCCAGACCGTCCTCGACGATGGCGGGAAATCCCTGGGCGCCGGGCGGGGTGCACACCGCCAGTCCGTTGGCGGGCCAGCGTGGATCGACGAAACCGGACGCCAGCACATGCTGTGCATAGATGTCGAACTCGTTCGCGGCGACACGGTTGTCAACCCACGTCACGATGGCGCCGCCGGCACCGTCCGAAACCATGACGTGCGTGTTCTGCACGTGGAGCGCCGTTGACAGCGCGGTTCCGTTGGCCGGCCACGTGGGATCCACGACGCCGGTCGAGAGAATGTGCTGCGCGAAGAGGTCCGTCTCCGTGACGGCGCTGCGCAAGTCCTGCCAAATTACGATCGCACCGCCCGCGCCGTCCGACACGATCTCGGGGTTGAACTGGCCGCCGTCCGCATTGTTCATCGCGGCCGGGTCGTTCAAGAGCGCGCGGCCATCGACGGGCCACGCCCCGTCCACTTCACCCGAGGCCAGCACGTGACGCGCGAAGATGTTCACGCGCGGAAAGCGCGCGTCCATCCACGCAATAATGGCCCCGTCCGCACCGTCCGTTGCGATAACGGAGTGTGTCTGGCTGCTGGACGCGGTGCAGACGGGACGCCCCTCCGGCGGCCATGCCGCCGATACGAGGTGGGGAATGGTGAGAATGCAAAGAGCGACGACCGTGCGAGTGAGCAGGCGGATGTGTCGATAATGATTCATGTCAGTTCTCCTTCGGGGGTAGGCGATGTGTCGCGTCATTTGAGTATGAGTCACTTCTGCGTGAGCCTGTGCTCAGCGGCTGGTCACCGTGTGAACCATGTTCGTGTTGTTGATCCAGTGAACGCG
>Ga0207674_10009560_pt1 | contig 11063 bp, 11 predicted proteins | sample KBSCornC72_FD_184303 | JGI IMG/M metagenome (GOLD analysis project Ga0207674, IMG submission 184303) | Corn rhizosphere microbial communities from Kellogg Biological Station, Michigan, USA - KBS Corn C7-2 (SPAdes) (version 2) | ecosystem: Host-associated > Plants > Roots > Rhizosphere > Soil ...
ACAGCCGCCGATCCGATCATCGTGCCCACCGCTAGCGCGACTCCGCGAACCATCCCCCCGCGCCGCCAGCCGATGATCGCGAAGGCGCTCAGCAACGCCACCAGCAGGACGACGCCGACGATCAGCGGCAGCGTGATCAGCGTCCGGCCCGAGACGTCCATGAAGATGCGGTTGCCCGAGCTTACAGCGGGAGACTCGTTCGCCAGCCGCGCCGCGGCCGCCAGCGTCTGGTCGCCCATATGCTGGAGGGTGCGATGGTCGAGCGCGGCGAGATTGTCGCCGGCCGAGTGATAGCGCGTCTCGTTGCCGATCGGCGCGATGTTGAGGGTCAGCCAGTGCCGGTCGGCGAAGCTGTTGACGTCGGTGTAGTTGGGCATCAGCCGGTAGACGTCGGTCGAGAGCGAATTGGCGACCGGATGGGCGGCGGTTCGGCTGAACAGGGCGATCGCCTGGCCGTTGGGAACGCTGGTCTCGAACATATTGGCGGGGCCGCTGACCCCGCGCGCCTCGAGGTTGACGAGGCTGCCGACATTGCGACTCAACGGATCGGCGAGGAAGGCGCGAGCGCCGACCAGGCCGAGCTCCTCGCCCTCGTTGAACAGCAGGATGACGGGCCGTTTCAGCGCGCGTTTCTGCAGGATCGAACCGACCTCGAGCAGGGTCGCGACCCCGATCCCGTCGTCGCCCGCGCCGGGGCCGACCGGGGTGCTGTCGTAATGGGCGTTGAGCAGCACCGCCTTGCCGGCCGGCGGCCCGAGCACGACGATGACGTTGCGGACCCGCGCGCACGACACGCCGCGCTGCTTGAACAATTCGTTGCACGCGACCTGGTCGCGGACGACCGGCTGCATCCCCATCGACTGCAGCAGCATCGCCAGCTTGCCGCGGACGAAGTCGTTGGCCGGCGTGTCGGCCGGGTGCGGGCGTTCGTCACCGAGGAGGAAGGCGAGGCGGCCGGCCGCGCGCTCGGCGTCGAACTGGCCGGGGTCGTTGTGCGCGCGGACCGGCGGCAGCGCGATCAGCACAGACTTGGCGGCCATCGCGCCGAGCAGGACGAGCAGCACCACGGCGAGCCCAAGAATCGAACGGCGCATGATCCCCCCTTGCTCGCCCGGAACGCGGAGCCATATCGCTTTCGAGTCGCTGTTGCGATAGGCGCAGCCGCGACAGCTTTCGGAGATCAATGGATGGGGTATCGGGTCGCGGTGGTCGGGGCGACGGGCAATGTCGGGCGCGAGATCTTGAACATCCTCGCCGAGCGCCAATTCCCGTTGGACGAGATTGCCGCGGTCGCTTCGCCGCGTTCGACCGGGGATGTCATCGATTTCGGCGACAGCGGCCGGGAATTGCGGGTTCAGAACCTCGAGCATTTCGATTTCGCCGGCTGGGATATGGCCCTGTTCGCCGCCGGCTCGGCGGTGTCCAAAGTCTACGTGCCCAAGGCTGCCGAGGCCGGCTGCACGGTGATCGACAATTCCTCGCTGTTCCGGATGGACCCCGACGTGCCGCTGATCGTGCCCGAGGTGAATGCCGAGGCGCTGGCCGGCTATCGGAAGAAAAACATCATCGCCAACCCCAACTGCTCGACCGCGCAGCTGGTGGTGGCCTTGAAGCCGCTGCACGATGCGGCGAAGATCAAGCGGGTCGTCGTCGCGACCTACCAGTCGGTTTCGGGCACCGGCAAATCGGGGATGGACGAGCTGTTCAATCAGTCGCGCAACATCTTCGTCGGCGACACCAACGAGCCCCAGGTCTACCCCAAGCAGATCGCGTTCAACGTCATCCCCCAGGCCGGCGACTTCCTCGACGACGGTGCCACCACCGAGGAATGGAAGCTGGTGGTCGAGACCAAGAAAATCCTCGATCCGGCGATCAAGGTCAGCGCGACCTGCGTCCGGGTGCCGGTGTTCGTCGGCCACTCGGAAGCCGTGAACGTCGAGTTCGAGAATGAGATTTCGGCCAAGGAAGCACAGAAGATCCTGCGCGAGGCGCCGGGCGTGATGCTGGTCGATAAGCGCGAGCCGGGCGGCTACGTCACTCCGGTCGAGTGCGTCGGCGAATATGCGACCTTCGTCAGCCGCGTGCGCGACGATCCGACGGTCGACAACGGCCTGTCGCTGTGGGTGGTCAGCGACAACCTCCGCAAGGGCGCCGCCTTGAACGCCGTCCAGATCGCCGAGCTGCTCGGGCGCAAGCATTTACAGAAAGCCGCCTGAGCCATAGCGTCGGCCCCCTCATCGACGAGAGGACGACCATGCGCACCTGGATCCTGTTGAGCCTTGCTCCGCTCGCACTGGCGGGCTGCAAGCTGCAGCACGGCGAAGCGGCCCAGCCGCTCAGCACGGCCGAAGCGACCCGGATCGCCGAAGCCGCTGAAGCCACTTTCACGACCGGCGACGCCAAGGCGATCATGCGCCAATATGCCGAGGGCGCGGTGATGTTCGACGCGGCGCAGCCGGCCTTCGCCACCGACCGCAAGGTGCAGACCGGCTGGGCCCAGGCCTTCGTCAGCATGAAGCCCGCGGACTATCATGTGCCGGATCGGCAGGTTCAGATCCTCGGGCCGGACGTGTTCGTCAGTTCGGGGACGGAAATGTACACGATCGCATCGGGCTCGGCCCGCCCGACCATCAGCCTCCGCTTCACCGACGTGTTCCAGCGCCAGCGCGACGGCAGTTGGAAGATCGTCCACGAGCATCTCTCCATGCCGCCCGCGCCAGCGACCCAGAAATAAGATGGGCGCCGGGAACGGCTAGGGCATGTCGCTCCAGTAGCGCAGCAGGTTCTGCTGGATCAGCTGCAGCCGACTGAAATTGTCGGGGTCCATTTTGAGGCCCTCGAGCGCGGCGACCTCGTTGAGCTCGAACAGCAGGTTGCGGCGGAACGGGTCCTGGATGCGGCTCTGGATGAAGGTGATCGCGACCAGCCGCTCGCCTTTGGTGACGGGTACGACCTGATGGAGCGAATCCGATGGATAGACGATCGCTTCGCCCGGCTTGAGCTTGAACATGAGGTCGGCGTCGCCGAGCCGGATGTGGAGCTCGCCGCCGTCATAATCGGCGGGGTCGTTGAGGAAGATGGTCGACGAAAGATCGCTGCGGATGGCCGCGCCGGGCAGCTGGATGAAGGCGGCGTCGGCGTGGGCGCCATATTTCATGCCCGGTCCGTAGCGGGTCATCATCGGCGGCGCGAACGCCACCGGGAAGGCAAATTCGAGGAACTCGGCCGAGCGCAGCAGCGCCTGGCGCAGCAGCTCCGAGCTTTGCTGATAGGCCGACTGGTCGTGCAACTGCTCGTTCTGCTTGGCGGTGTTGTGCGGGTTGCTGACCCGGCCGTCGATGAACGGGGCCGCGGCCGCGATCCGGCGGCACTCGGCGACCTCCTCCGGGTTAAGGATCTGCAGGACCCGGTACATCAAGCCTCCCCGGCCCGGGCGAGGGATCGCGCGAGCATCGGCGACTTTTCGGCTGCCGAGCCGAGCATGGCAAGGGCGCCGTCGATGGCGGTGCCGTGCGCCGCCGCCGCTTCGGCGATGAGGTCGCGCCGAAGCCCGGCGCTGTACTCATATTCGAGCGCCTTCGAATAGCGGCTCATCAGCGGCCCGGTCGCAAGCTCGGCGAGTTGGCCCGGGGCCGCTTCGAAGCCGAAGAATTTCGCGACTCGGCTGAGCTGCGCGGGCATGTTGTCGAGCATGCGGTCGAAGTCGGCCCAGTCGATCAGCCGGTCGGCCATGGCATCGGCGGCCGCTTCGAGCGCGGTCATCTCGCATGCCCAGGCGACCGCAGCGAGCTCGGCGTCGCTGTGCGCCGCCCACAGCGCCGAGACCCGCCGCGCCAGCCGCTGGGCGCGGCTCGCCGCCAAGGCCCGCAGCTCGCGCCCGCTGTTCTCGCCGGCGAGAATGCTGGCGACATAGTTGCGCGGGGTCGCGTACATGAACAAGGCGCGCTCGCCGGGCGGAACAAGGTCGGGCGCGATCTCGCTGACGAAGCTGGTCGCCTTGACGCAGGCGATTTCGCCGAAGCTACGCGACATCAATTTGGGGACGGGTGGCAAGTAGCGGGCGCGAACCTCCGGCGGGCTCATGGCGATATCGCGCAGCAACCGCGGCTCGCGAATGGCGAGCACGCCGTCGAGCTCGCCGAGGAGCCGCGACACCAGGGTCGAGCCGACATGGCCGACGTGGAAGATCCAGCGCGCGTCGCTGCGCCGGTCGCCGGCCATCGCTGTCTCCAGCTCGGGCCACGGCACGATCTGCGCGTCGACCGGCCGCTCGAGCATGCGGTCGTCGAGGAAGCTCGCCGCGCGGTAGCTGGCGCGGTCCATCGCGACCATCCGCACCTGGCCCGACGCCGGGTCGAGCGCCTGGGCGAGCCATTTCGCGTCGCGGGCGATTTCCTCGGACGTCGGGGCGCTGGACATGCCGCCCCTTAGCCGCGCAATGGGCGGCAGACCAAGGGAGGACGAATTGGCCGAGCCGATGACCGGCGGCTGCGCCTGCGGACGGGTCCGCTACACCGCGACGATCCACGACGACGACGCCTATCTGTGCCACTGCCGGATGTGCCAGCGTGCGACGGGATCGGTGTCGATCGCATTTAAGAATGTGAAGGCGGCGGAGGTGAGCTGGGACCGCGAGCCCGACTGGTACGACAGCTCGGCCATCGCGCTCCGGCCCTATTGCCGCGAGTGCGGCACCTCGTTCGGCTTCAAGTTCAAGGATGGCAGCGAGAACATGGACCTGACGGTCGCGAGCTTCGACGACCCGTCGCGGTTCCAGCCCAAACATCATTTCGGCAGCGAGAGCGCGCACCGCGCCTGGCTCAACACCGAGGGGCTGCCCGAAATGCGCACCCAGGACTATCAGAAGCTGGTCGACAAATGGGTCGAAGCGACGGGCGAGTTTCCGGGCTGAGCGAGAGCCAGCCTCTCGCGATCGACGCCTGCAAAGCCGGTCGCCGCGACCCTAGCTGACGAGCCACGGCGCTGACGCCGCGCAGCGGGGAGTTCGCAAGCATGTCATCCCACAATGTCTCGAGAATCTTCGTCATCGGCGCGACCGGGGCCCAGGGCCTGCCCGTCGTCCGCGGGCTCGTTGAGGACGGCACATACTCGGTGCTCGCGCTGACTCGCGACGCGAGCTCGGCGCGCGCCAGGTCGCTGCTCGGCCTCGGCCATGTCGAGATCCTCGAAGGCTCGTTCACCGACGAAGCCACGCTGCGCGACGGAATGCGCGCGTGCGACGGGGCGTTCGTCAACATCGACGGCTTCAACACCGGCGAGAAGACCGAAATGTACTGGGCGATCCGCGCCTACGAGATCGCGCTCGAGGAGGGGGTCAAACTCTTCGTCTACGGCAACCTCGACTACACGCTGAAGAAAGCGGGCTACGACTCGAGGTTCCGCACCGGCCACTATGACGGCAAGGGCCGCATCGGCGAATGGATCCTCGCCCAGAACCAGGCGAACCGCGACCGCATGGGCGCCGCCCTGTTCACCAGCGGCCCGTATCTGGAGATGGCCTTCTCGTCGCGGACGCCGATGACCCCGACCGTCGAGGACGGGGTCGTGACCTGGCGCGTGCCGCTCGGCGACGGCGCGGTGGTTCACGTCGCGCTCGACGACTGCGCTTATTACGTCCGCTGGCTGTTCGACCATCCGGAGCGCGCCAACGGCATGGACCTCGAGGTCGCGATTGAGCCGGTCAAATATGCCGAGCTCGCCGCCGCCTTCGAGCGCGTGACCGGACACGCGGCGCGCTACATCGACACCAGCCTCGAGGATTATTTCAACGGCCCGCTGAAGGGCGCCGCCGATCGCCCTGCCGGCTACAGCGCCGACCCCGACGACCCGGCGACGATGAGCTTCCGCGACAATTTCACCGGCTTCTGGAACCAGTGGAAGCACAACATCATCAGTCGCGATTATGCGTTGCTGGATGAGATCCACCCGGGCCGGATCCGGACCGCGGAGCAGTGGCTCCGCCGTCAGGAGGAACTCGGCCAGGCGGACGGCCGCGGCGGTCTGTGGAACCGGGTCCAGCCGCACAATTTGCGGTCGGTGCTGAAGATCGGGGAAGACCAAAGGCGCGACGGATTGTAGGGGCTTGGCCGGCATGTCGGACGTCGCCGCCCACTTCTGGACCGCCTCGGACGGGGTCGATCTCGCCTACCATGAAGCGGGCCGGGGCAGGGCGGTGATCCTGCTCCACGGCCTGTTCTCGGACGCCACCATCAACTGGATCAAGTTCGGCACGGCCGATCGCCTTGCCGCCGGGGGGTTCCGGGCGATCCTGCCCGACCTTCGTGCGCACGGGCTCAGCGGCCGGCCGCACGGTCCGGAGCATTATCCGCCCGGAATCCTCGCCCGCGACGTGCGCGAGCTGGTCGCGCACCTCGGGCTCGCGGAGTTCGACCTCGGCGGTTTTTCGCTCGGCTCGCGGACCACGGTCGAGGCAGTGGGCGAGGGATTGACGCCGCGCCGCGCGATCCTCGGCGGCGCCGGGCTCGAGGGGCTGCGCAACTGGAAGCGGCGCAAGACCTTTTTCCTCGAGGCGATCGAGTTGTTCGACACGGTCCAGCGCGGCGACCCGCACTGGCTGTCGATCCAGTTCATGAAGAGCCAGAAGGTCGATCTCGTCGCCAGCGCACAGCTGCTCGAAAGCTTCGAAGATGCCTTCATCCACTGGCTCGAGGCCTTCACCATGCCGACGCTGGTCGTCAGCGGCGATCAGGACCGTGACAACGGCTCGGCCGAGGAGCTCGCCAACGTGCTGCCCAACGCGGTCTTTCGCGAGGTGCCGGGAACGCACATGTCCAGCGTCACCAAGCCGGAGTTCGGCGCGGCGATCGCGGATTTCCTGGCCCGGTAGAAAAGGGGCGCCCGAAGGCGCCCCGTCGCTTACGGCCGTCGACCCGGTCAGGCCGGGGCCTTGCCGGTTTCCTTCAAGGTGAGCGCTTCCTCGGCGATGTCGGACTGGCTCTTGGTGCCGGTACTGCGCCGGCGCGGGCTGGCGATCAGGCTGTCCTCGCCCGAGTCCTCCTCGCCGACGAGGTCGGCGCCGGACCGGAAGCCGTCGCGCCATTCGCTGAGCTGATCCGACAGATTGCCGATCTGGTCGCTGATCTGGTTGCGCCGCGACCACAGGAACACCCCTGCGGCGACCGCGCCGCCGACCGCCGCGGCGGCGGCCAGCGGGTTCTCCCGCGCGGAACCCATCAGTCCGCTATACTGGTTGCGCCCCTCGGGGTTGTTGTTGCGGCCGCGATTGCGATTCCCGCCGCGGTTGTTGCTCGCCATGTCACGCTACTCCTCTACTGAGACTCAATCCGACAACGTCCGGGACGACCCGGCGTTTCGACTCAGCGGTAAGGGGAGCCCGGACAGCGGTGGAGCGTCAGGCGGTCGCCAGCTGGTCGAGCATATATTCGGCCGACGAGGCGCGATATTCGCCCGGCGCCTCGACGTTCAGCTGCTCGACGACGCCGTCCTTGACGATCATCGAGTAGCGCTGCGAGCGCTGACCCATGCCGTACTTGCTGCCGTCCATCACCAGCCCGGTCGCGTCGGCGAAATCGCCGTTGCCGTCGGCGATCATGGTGATGTCTTCCGAGCCGTCGCGCTGGCCCCAGGCGCCCATCACGAACGGATCGTTGACCGAGATGCAGGCGATCTCGTCGATGCCCTTCGCTTTCAGCTCCTCCGCCTTCTCGACGAACGACGGCAGGTGCCGGGCCGAGCAAGTCGGGGTGAAGGCGCCGGGGACGGCGAACAAAGCGACCGTCTTGCCCTTGAAATAGTCGGTGCTGGTGGTGGGTTGCGGCCCGTCCGGCGTGGCGATCGCCAAGGGCACGTCGGGCAGTCGGTCGCCGACTTGGATGGTCATTGCAAATCTCCTCAAGGTCGCGTCGAAGCGGCTGATAGGCCCGCCGTATGTCGGCCTCAAGACTTGCCCGGAGCGGACTGGCGCAGCATTGTCGCAGCGTGTCTCACCAGCCGACCTTCCTTTCGGGCAAGCTGCTCCTGGCGATGCCGGGCATGGCCGACCCGCGCTTCGAGCGCGCGGTGATCGCGATGTGCGTCCACGATGAGAATGGGGCGATCGGAGTCGGGGTCGGCCACAAGCGCGCCGGGATCAGCTTTCGCGGCCTGCTGAAGCAGCTCGAGATTGAGCCGGGCGAGGTGCCCGACTGCGCCGTGCATCACGGCGGCCCGGTTGAGCCGGGGCGCGGCTTCGTGCTCCATTCGAGCGACTGGGGCGGGCAGGACACGCTGCACGTTAACGGCCCGAAGGGCGAGCTGTTCGCCATGACCGGCACGATCGACGTGTTGAAGGCCATCGCCGAAGGGCGCGGTCCGGCGAAATGGATCGCGGCGCTCGGCTACGCCGGCTGGGGCGAGGGGCAGCTCGACGAGGAGATGACGCGGCACGGCTGGTTCGCCGCCCGGGGCGATGCCGGGATCCTGTTCGACACGCCGACCGACGAGCGCTGGGGGGCGGCGTTCAAGGCCGAAGGGATCGACCCGCGCCTCCTCGCCAGCGAGACCGGCGCGGCCTGAAGTCAGGCCGCGAGCTCCCCCAGTTCCTCGATCATCGGACCGAGCCACTGGCGATAGGGCTCGGCGGAGCCGATGCTGTCGCGGTTGATCGGGCGGCGGACCTGCTCGCTGCTCGGCGTCGCGACTGCGCCGGTCGACAAATGGAAGTCGATGCAGTCGGGCTCGAACTCGAGCCCGAGGAAATCAAGGATCGATCGGGTCTGGCCTTCGATATCGTCGACCAGGTCTTCATAGCGGACATGGAGTATGCCGCCGGGGGCGGCGGCGCTGACCGCTTGGACCATGCGGACATAATCCTGGTAGAATCGCGCGATGTCACGCTGGTCGTTGGACGCAATGGACCCTTCCGCGAACAGCATCTTGAAGTTGGACCAGCAGCAGTCGAGGGCATTGCGACGAAGGTCGATGATCCGCGCGCTCGGCAGCATGAGCCGCAAGAGACCGACGTGGAACCAGTTGGCATTGAGCTTGTCGATGAAGCGCGGCTTTCCGAGCGGGCGGTAGTCTCGCGACCGCTCCACATAGGTCTGGCCGAGCGCGGTGAATTCCTCGGCGCTCATCGCGGCGATACGCAACGAGTAACCGGCATTGGACCCGCGCGTCATGCGTTCGTGAAGGCGCGGCATGATCGGCAGTTCGCCGCCGGGTTCAATTTGTGAGTGGCGCCCGAGTATCCGCTCCAGCAGCGTGGTTCCCGCGCGCGGCATGCCGATGATGAAGATCGGAGATTCGTCGGCAGATCCAGTCGACCGGTGAGCTGCGAAAAGCTCCGGAGTGAAGGTTCGGATGCGATCGTCGACATTCGCGCTGGCGACGGCGGAGCTGTTCGGATGCGCGCCGGATCGGAGTTTTTTGCCCTCGGCAATCTGGCGAAAAGCCTCGGCGAAGTCGCCCCTCCGCTCGGCAAGAATGCCCAAGGCAATGTGCAATGGACCGGCGTCGTCGGGGGTTCCTTCGCGGGCTTCGAGCGCACTTTGAACTGCGTCGATATCGGCGGCCGTGACGGCGCTCGGAAAATAATTGATGAGGCCCCACCAGGCGGCTCCACTGTGTGGATCGAGCGCGAGGGCACGACGGAATGCCGCAGCACTGTCTTCCTGGCGCCCCAGCATTCTCAGCTGCTGCGCGTAAATGATCCACATGGTGACGTTGGCCGGATCAAGCGCGACCACCTTGGCATAGACCTCCGCGGCCTTTTCATGATCATTCGCTTCGGCATGAAGCTCGGCGACATATTCGAGCGAGGCTTGATTGCTCGGTTTTCGCCGGATCACTTCTTCGATGAGTTCGATGCCTTCCTTGAGCCGGGCCTGCAGGACGAGGCACTTGGCAAGCAGCATGATGGCGCGAAGGAACTTCGGAGCCCGGTGGAGTACGGCGCGAAGCCGCTCCTCGGCCCGGTCCAGGTCCCAGTTCGGAGTATCGGCTTCCGCCGCCATCGTGAGGGCCAATAAGTCGTCCGGATGCGTTTCGAGGAAACGACGGACGATCGCTTGGGCTTCCTCGTAGCGCCCCTCCTGGTTGGCGGCCGCGGCCTCCTTGAGCTGGGGGTCGCGGAATCCCGCCTGGATGGCCGCAAGCTCGGCGTCTTCGGCGTCCGCGCCCATACCCAGGCGTCGGCAGGCTTCCGCCGCGATGCGAAACAGCCGCGGATCGGGGGCCGAGGGAAGCAGGAGCTCGGCATGCTCCAGAGCGGCGCGCGGGTCCGAATCGAGCAGATCGCGGACCGCGGCTAGCAGATTATCGATACTGGGGTCGGTCCCGACCGGCGCTCCAGTCGGCTGCATCATTCAGGAAGCTCAACGACTTGCATGCGGTTCTACTATCGGAAAGCAACGCCGTGACAACCTGAAACGACATATAAAGCTTTCTTTATATGTTGCGTTGCGCTAGGGCGCCCGCGCACAGCGGCGCGTCGGCGTCGCGATCTTCATTTCAGGAGACATTTCGACGTGGCGACGCAGGCTGAAACCCGTTTCAACGACTTTGTCGTGAAGGACCTCGGCCTTGCCGATTTCGGTCGCAAGGAGATCGAGATCGCCGAGACCGAGATGCCGGGCCTGATGGCGCTGCGCGCGGAGTTCGGCGGGTCGAAGCCGCTGAAGGGCGCGCGGATCACCGGCTCGCTGCACATGACGATCCAAACCGCGGTGCTGATCGAGACCCTGATCGAGCTCGGCGCCGAGGTGCGCTGGGCGAGCTGCAACATCTTTTCGACCCAGGACCATGCGGCGGCCGCGATCGCCGCGCGCCACATCCCGGTGTTCGCGATCAAGGGCGAGACGCTCGACGATTATTGGAACTACGTCGTGCGCGTCTTTGACTGGGGCCACGACACGACCTGCAACATGATCCTCGACGACGGCGGCGACGCGACCATGTTCGCGCTGTGGGGCTATCGCGTCGAACAGGGCGAGGAACTGTTCACCCCGTCCAACGAGGAAGAAGAGATTTTCGTCGCGACCCTCAAGCGCTTCCTCGCCGACCGTCCGGGCTATCTCACGAGG
>Ga0207674_10009561_pt1 | contig 11063 bp, 11 predicted proteins | sample KBSCornC72_FD_184303 | JGI IMG/M metagenome (GOLD analysis project Ga0207674, IMG submission 184303) | Corn rhizosphere microbial communities from Kellogg Biological Station, Michigan, USA - KBS Corn C7-2 (SPAdes) (version 2) | ecosystem: Host-associated > Plants > Roots > Rhizosphere > Soil ...
GGATGTGGACCTTGCTGGAGCAGCGGATGATGGCACGGCTGCGTAGCGATTCCGTCATTCGCGCCAAGGTCAAAAAGATCGAGACCGAGGTGGCGGATGGCCGGGTGACGCCCACGCTTGCGGCCGAGCGAATCGCCGCCATGCTCCATTGATGGAGAAGCAATGGGCAGCCCGCTTCGAATCCTCCTCACCGGCTTCGGGCCCTTCCCCGGCGCGCCCTTCAATCCCACCATGCCGCTGGTGGATCGGCTCACGCGCCTTCGCCGACCGGCCTTGAGCGAGGTCGAGCGGATCGGCCACATTTTTCCGGTGACTTATCAGGCCGTGGATCAACAACTGCCGGCATTGCTCGCGCGCCATCGGCCGCATGCCCTGCTGATGTTTGGGCTGGCGAGCCGCGCAAGCTACATACGGGTAGAAACGCGCGCCCGTAACGCCGTCACGGCCTTGTGGCCCGACGCCAGCCAGAATCGCCCTCGCCTGCAATCGATCGTGGCCGGAAGCCAGGCGCAAGCCTTCGGACCCCATACCGCGCTGCTATTCCGGGCCGCATCCGAAACCGGCCTCGATGTGCGGCTGTCGCGCGATGCCGGGAGCTATCTCTGCAACTATCTGAGCTGGCGGGCCATTGAAGCCGCTGGCGTCGGAGACGGACCCCGCATCACTGCCTTCATCCACGTACCACCTGTTGCGCGCGGCTCGGCACCGTATTCCGCTGCACCCACAACTTTGACACAGCTGGTCGCCGTGGGCGAAGCCTTGCTCCTGACGATGGTGAAACTCGCACGACAGCGGCGATGACCATCGATTAACCCTACTGCAAATAATCGCAACCGCCTGAGCTTTCCTTCAACGGCTCGCCCTGCATCTTGACCTCCAAGATCACGCTGGCCTTCGCAGGAGTTTGCGGGATGGACCTCAACCGCCGTCGTCTTGTTGGAGCTTCCGCGGCCGGCCTTGCAGGCGCGCTGGCTGTGCCGGAAACCACGCGCGCCGCGTCACCGGCTTTTCCGTTTGGGCGGGACGCAACCCAATATGGCGTGCGCCCCGGCAGCCCCGATGATCAGACGCGGGCGCTGCAGCGGGCGATAGACGAAGCCGCAAAGGCGAGCGCTCCATTGATGCTGCCGCCCGGAGCCTATCGCACCGGCCTCTTGCAACTACCAAACGGCGCCCAACTCTTCGGCGTGCCCGGCGCAACACGGCTCGTCTTCGGTGGTGGCCCGTCGATGATGCAAAGCGAAGGGGCCAACAACGTCCGGCTCAACGGACTGTCGCTGGAAGGCGGCAACATTCCATTACCGCCCCGGCGGGGCCTCTTGCATTGCCTTGGCGGCGACGTGCGAATTATGGAATGCGACATCGCAAATAGTGGCGGCAGTGGCATCTGGCTGGAGAACGTCAGCGGCGAGATCAGCGGGGGACGCTTCAATCACATCTCCGGGACCGCGATTGTCTCCTTTGACGCCACCGGCTTGATGGTCGCGCGCAATACCATCATCGACACCAATGACAATGGCATCGAGATTCTCCGAACCGCGATCGGCGATGACGGCACCATGGTCATCGACAATCGTATTGAAGATATCAAGGCCGGCCCCGGCGGCTCGGGGCAATATGGCAACGCCATCAATGCGTTTCGCGCGGCCAACGTGATCGTGCGCGGCAACCGCATCCGCAATTGCGATTATTCCGCTGTCCGAGGCAATTCGGCTTCCAATATCCAGATCTCCGGCAACAGCGTCAGCGATGTCCGTGAGGTTGCGCTGTATTCGGAATTTTCCTTTGAAGGCGCGGTGATCGCCAACAATACGGTCGATGGCGCCGCGGTCGGCGTCTCCGTGTGCAATTTCAACGAAGGTGGGCGGCTTGCGGTGGTCCAGGGCAACATCATCCGCAATCTCCGGCCCAAGAGGCCGGTCGGGACCGCACCCGATGACGACGCCGGCGTCGGAATCTATGTCGAGGCCGACACTTCCGTGTCCGGGAATGTGATCGAAAACGCGCCGTCATTTGGCATTCTGGCCGGCTGGGGCAAATATCTGCGCGATGTTGCCATCTCTGGCAATGTGATCCGCAAGAGTTTTGTTGGCATCGGCGTTTCGGTGACCGAAGGCGCGGGCCGTGCCTTCATCGGCAACAATGTGATCTCTGATACGCCGCGCGGCGCTGTGGTAGGTCTTGATCACGCAAGGCCCGTAACATCGGATTTGTCGGTGGAGGGCGCGGCGCGCTTTGCGCAGATCGTGCTGGGGCAGAACGCGGCGCGAAGCTAAAACGTGTTTCGCAGCGCCGGATAGCGATCGCCCGGGGCGACACTCTCGACCGACGGCACAAGAGTCGACTCGGCTTCTGCATCACGTTGCGCTGAACCCGGCACCTCGCCCTCGACCTGCATGAACCGCTCTTCACCGCAACGAAGTGGCAGGCGAACAGCCATCGGCTGTTTGGATGGTTGTCGACTGGCGGGCGTGCGGCCAAGCCAGGATATATCGACCGGCGAATTGTCCGGATTGGCCTCGGTCTCCATAAATGACCGCCATGTCTCAACGGCGGCCTTGGCTTCATGAATGTTCTCGAGAAACGAGAGCTCGCTGTGATAGCGGCGCCAACGGCCGCTTTCATAGAGCTCAGTGAGGTGCTCCAGCCGTTGTTCGGCAAGGGCATGCCACCGCGCAATGATCTCGCGGCCGCGCGTTAGGTCTTCGTGTTGAAATGCCATCTGGCCAGCCCGCAGGAGAAGAACGGACGCCGACGCAACGAATCAACCGAACGCTGTATGAATAGTGTTGGTGAAGCCGGACATTGTCCAGCGGTCTCATGCTATCGGGGAATCGCACTCGAATGAGCGTTCAAACGACTGACCCGCCCGGGGGGACAGCCGGACGGGTCACACCATATGGCGCTGGGGGTGGATGGGCGTTTGCGCCAAATACGGCTTCGGGGAGGGATAAGCACTCCCATGACCATCAGTCGCGGTCGTCAGCGCCAACGTTCAAGCGGATGGAATAATTTTTTAACGAACGCGAAGGCGACGCGAAGGTCGGCTACTGAACGGAGGCCCTGACCGGGGCCTCCGATTGCGGCATTCCGGAAGCCGGCGTGGCGACAGGGCTGGCCTTGGCGGCGGCGAGATCGGGTCGGTCGGCTGAACCGGCCATGGCGGGCCCGGCCACACCCGAAACCGCCGAGACGGCGGAAAAGGCGTCGGCTTCGCCGGCCCCGAACAAATCGTCCCGACCGGGCGCGCCAAGATCTCGCGCGGTCCGCACCAGAAGGGCACGCAATTCTTCCGCGGTAAGTGCGGCATTGCGCTCCAGCATCAAGCCCGCGATGCCGCTGATATAGGCCGCCGACAACGAGGTGCCTGAACTCAACTGATATTTATTGCCTGGCACCGGTACGAAGATGTCGGCCCCAGGAGCCGAAATAGCGATATAGGCTCCGCGGTTGGAGGCCGCCAACAGCTTGTCCTGAGCATCGGTCGCGCTGACCGCAATGACCGGAGCATACGCCGCCGGATAGAGCGGCGGCGATTTCGGGCCGGCATTCCCCGCCGCTGCCACCAGCATGATCCCCTTGGCTGCCAGCGCCGCGATGGCCCGCTCGATCAAGGCATCTTTCGGACCAGCAAAACTCATATTCACGATCTGCGCACGTTGCGCGGCGGCATAATCAAGCCCGCGCAAGATGGCGAACGAAGACCCCTCTGCGCCATTTGCGGCGGCACCGAAGGCCCGTACCGCCAGAATGCGCGCGGCCGGGGCACTGCCCATCAGACGCCCATGAGAGACGATCACACCAGCAACCGCCGTGCCGTGAGAATGCGGTCCCTCCTTGCTGCCCAGGGCATCGAACGTGTCGACGACCGCCCCTGCCAGTTCGGGGTGCTGCAGGTCGATACCGGAATCGATCACCGCGATCTTGACGCCGGCGCCGCGAGACAGGCCGTGCGCTTCCGGCAGCCGAAGTTTCTGCAGGGCATATTGCGCGGGATCACCCTCGCTCGCCGCTGGCTTTTCGTCCTGGAGCAGATAGCGGAAATCCGCCTGTATCCGCAGCACGCCCGCCTCCCGGGCCAATTCCCGGCTGACCCTTGCAAACGGCCGACCATCGCTGATTCGAAACAAGCCGATGGTGGCACCGATCAAGGCGACATTCTGCAACTGGAGGCGCACCAGACCATGCCGGCGCGCCAGCGCGTCGGTCTGCGCGTCCGTCAAGCCCGCATCGAGTTCGGCCACAACGTGGTCGGGAATCACCTGCAAATCGCGGGCAACTTGCACCCGTCGCTGCGGGCCTTTACCGCCGCCTTTAGCAGAGCCGCCGCCGGATTTCACCAGGCGCGGATGACACTCGTCATCAATGTCGCGGGTGGCACCTCCGCAAGGAGACGTCGACCGCTCAAGCAAAGACGATGCCCGGTCGATCGCCGTGGACACACCAACAGAGGGATTGAAGCTCGGGATTCGCGGGCCCATGTTGAAGTTCGGCGACCGCATCATGTTCTGGGCGTAGACCGGCGACGCAAGCACACCGGCGAAACAGACAATCGCCGCCAGCGGCAAACGCCAGCCGTTTCGCTGAGTGGCAACGCGAACCATCGCACTACTCCGAATAATCGCTGCTTGCCAAGTCATCAGGGAGCCGCAACGGCGAGAGTGACGATTTTCTCCTGCTGCAGCCGATTGATCAGGGCAGTCATTTCGTCCTTGGTCATCGCCCTGTCGCCGAACTGCAACTGAAACAGGCCGCCTTTGGCGCCGTCAATGATCGAGGCGTGATAGCTGTCGAGCAACGCGGTGATGTCCGTCACACGCGCCTCAGGCGCGAACCTAACCAGGGCGCGAGGCGCCGCCTGCGCCGGAGACGGCGCATTCATGCTCAACGACGCCGTTTGAAACGAAGCAGGCTGTCTCATCAAGACGGCGCCAATCACGCCGGCCTCGACCATCAGCGCCAGCGCGCCGAGGCCCGCCGACCAAGCCAGCGTGCGAGGCGAAAGGCTTGCGAGGAAGGTTGAGATATGCGCACCGAAGCGAAGCGAAGCTGGCGCGGCGCGGGCTGGCTCGCGATCGATGGCATCTAACAATTTCTGCATGGCGCGCGCCGATGGCGCGCCGAGGCTCTCATTCAATCCGATGGTCGCGGCGTATTCGTCCTGGATAACGGCAAATTGCCTGGCCAGCTCCGGATCGCGGGCGAGCGCGTCCTCGACGCGACGGGCATCGCGCGCGTTCAAGGTTCCCGCCGCGTGCCACGGCAGGAGCAATTCGATCTCACTCGGCTCCTGCTCTTGCATCTTTTTCATCGCCATCATGGCCAGCCTCGTTCCAGGCCGGCTGCTTTGAGCAATTCGGCCAGCTTCTTGCGCGCGTAGAACAGTCGCGTCTTGACGGTATTCTCCGGAATTCCAACGATTTCAGCGACCTCTTCAACCGACTTCTCGTGGTAGTAGACCAGATCAACAATCTCCCGGTGTTCTTGGGAAAGTCCGTTCAGGCACCTGCGAAGCGTTTCACTGGTGTCTTTTTTCTGAGTTGCGATCTCGGGATTGTCCGACGTGTCTTCGATCGCGTTGGCGGCCTCATCGTCGAGTTCGCCATCCTTTCTACGGCGTAACACCGAAAGCGCCTTGAACCTGGTAATGGCCAGGAGCCAGGTGGAAACCGCCGAGCGCCCTTCGAACTTGCCCGCTTGACGCCATACATCCAGAAAGACCTCGCTGATGAGGTCCTCCGCGATTTGCTCATCCCGCACCAGCCGAAGGCCGAAGCGAAAAACTTTCACGTGGTGCCGTCCGTACAGCACCTGCATGGCCAAACGATCGCCTTGCGCGATCCGGCCGATAAGCACATCGTCCGAGGCCGCCTGCGTCACACTCAATTCACGTCTCGCTTATGTGGTCGAGCGACCCGGCCGTTGGGTTCGATGGATCGGGTAAAATTCTTCCAATCGCCGTGACCGGCGAGCAACCTGCTTATGGCATGGCGGCTGGAACCGCCCTTCACGTCAGCCTCAAACCGGGCGTTCAAAATCATCACCATAGTACCATTATTGCACGCCCCAATTGCAGGCCGCCAGAGCAAAAGCCGAGATTGCCACCGCGGCGTGCAGCATCACGCGCCATATAATGGGCGGCGCTGAACGATACCAAAACTAAAGGCTTTCCTCCGTAGATTTGCGGTCGAAGTTAACGGCAGCACAATTCGGAGCATCGTCGCGAGCCGGGCTACGCTGGGATAGAACATGCCACTGCGCGCCATTTTCTCCTCAAATAATTTCCTCGATGAGCTGCAGCAAACGTTGGAGCACGGGACCGTGGCCCGGCGCGTCGAGGCGTTGCGCCGCGTAACCGACCTCTTTGTCAACGCGGCGGTGGATTATTCGGACGAACAAATCTCCCTGTTCGACGACGTATTTCAGCTTCTGATCAGTCATATTGAGGCTTCAGCCAGGGTCTCGCTCGCCAACAGGCTGGCTCCCATCAAGCTTCCGCCACCACGGACGGTGCGCACCCTGGCTTTCGACGATCACATCGACGTGGCAGCCCCGATTCTTTCAAAATGCGAACGCCTTGACGACGAAATCCTGGTTCTGGCGGCCAACAGCAAAAGCCAGGCACATCTGCTGGCGATCTCGATAAGGCGGGTATTGAGCCGGGCGGTAACGGACGTTCTGGTCCTGAGGGGCAATGACGAAGTTGTTCAAAGTACCATCAACAATCCCGGCGCTGAATTCTCCGAGGGCGGCTTTACGGAGCTCGTGAAGCGCGCCGCAGATAACGAGACGTTGGCCACCTGCGTCGGTTTGCATCCGACTCTGCCGCGGCATCTCTATCTCAGACTGATCGCCAAGGCCTCGGACGCCGTGCGGTCCCGGCTTGAAGCCGCCAATCCGCCATTGGCAAAGGAAATTCCCGCGGCTGTGCGCGAGGCAGCCCGCTCCTCGGGGAGGGCAATGACCGAGCAGACGGCCATTTCTCATGGGCTGGTCAAATCATTATTCGACGACGGCCGGCTGGACGAAAAGCAGATGCTGGCTTTTGCCGAAGAGCGAAAATTCGACGAGACCAATGCCGGAATGGCCGCCCTTGCCAATGTCACGCTGGAGACAGCGGAAAACATCATGATCAAGACCCGCACCGAGGGTGTGATGATCCTTGCAAAGGTCGCGAGGCTCACCTGGCCAACCGTCCGTGCCATCCTGCAGATGCGGGAAGCGATCGGGGGCACCGAGCGCAACGATTTCGAGGCGTTGCGGAAAACCTATGAACAGCTTCGTTTGGCCACGGCGCAGCAGGTATTACGCTTTCACCGCATCGAGCAGGCGGCTGCCCCGGCTTTGTAAGGTGGCGCCAAGCGGTGCCGCTCCAGGTGGAGCGGCGTTCCTCCGCCCGTGGCCATCGGTGTTCACTGTTCTAGAGACGCAGAATTCTCGCTCCCGCCAGCGCGCCGATCGCGGTCACCGTCAGAGTGGCCATGGTGTACCAGGTCGCGACGAACAGCGGGGAATCGTCCGGACAATGCGAAGCATACAGGGTGGCAGCGAGCCCGGCCGAGAGTAGCCCTGCAAACGCGCCGGAGACGACGGGCCGCGCGGTCGCCCCATGACGCAATGCAAGCAGCGCGGCAAAAAGTAAAGGAAGGGAAAGCAGCGGGATCGCCAGCAGGCAGGTCATGGAATTGCTGCCGACCAGCCGGACCATCATGGGGAGCCTTTGCGGCAGCATCGTCTCCCAGCCGATACCGATGGCCAGAATGACGATCGGAACGAACAAAAGCGCGACCCAGCCTCCGAGCGCAGCATCGGGCCGTGAAAGATGCAGGCCGACCGCCATCGCCGAAATCATCAGCGATAGCGTCACGACAAACTTCAGATCAAAGAATGGATTATGCATCGCGAGCATCACGTCTTGCCGCATGCCAAGGGTGGAAAGGAATAGCGCCAGCGATACCGGGAAGGCCGCCGCCAATGCCACCGCCAGAACCTGGCCGACCGAAGGCGAACGCCGGCGGTTGTCAGCGGCCAGAATCCGAATGAGCTGTTCCGTTTCCATCTTCATGAATCCCGCAGATTGTCGGTGAGTTTTGCAAGCCCGCGATGCAGCGCCACCCTTACCGCGCCCTCGCTCATCGCAAGTTTCAGCGCCGTCTCCTTGATCGAGACGTTATCCACCGCAATCGATTGCAGCACCTCACGCTGGCGAGCGGGTAACGCCTCAAGGTGAAGCGCCACTTCACCGGCCGGAACAACCTCCGCTGGCGGCTCACTGGCGATGGTTTCGGCGAAATCATCGATATCAACGAATATCCGTCGGCCTCTCCGCCGCAAAGTATCGATCAACTTGTTACGTGCGATGGCAAACAGCCAGGGCGCAAACGGCGCTGCCGGATTCCAAGTATGGCGTTTCAGGTGCACTGCCAACAGGATATCCTGCACAATGTCCTCGGATTGATCGACGGGCTGCCCGGCCCTAGCCAATCCCTTTCGGGCAGCGGCCCGCAGTGCCGGCGTGATCAGTTTCAACAGACGATGATAGGACCCGTCATCGCCCGAATTGGCCGCCCGCATCAGCCCGGTCCATTCGTCATCACGATCTCGCACACAAAGTCCTTGTCATCCCATTCGCTCGATCGATGGATTTGTTACGTGACGGGCGCGACCGTTTCGGCGGGTTTTCGGAAAATATCGAGCCGAACTCCAGGAGAAGCCGCATATTGCCCCGTTTTCGCCCAATCCCGCCCGAAGATTCCCTTTTTTTGCCCCGCTGCCGACATTCCGCAACTTTCCTTTAACCCCTGGTGGGACCGGCAAAAGGGGAGATTGCCAGATGATTGTCAAAGCTTGCGGACGTTCGGCGCTCGGCGTGATCGGCCTGTGGATGGCGTTAGCGGTGCCCAGCTTTGCGGCGCCAACTGGCGACACCACTGATACGGCAGCGTCGGCGAGCGCCACCGGGGCACCCATTGCCCTTAATCGCTACGTCAAACACGGTGCTCGACACGCTACCCGCAACGGTCACCATAAATCCAGCAAAATTGCCGTCAAATCCACCAAACGGGACAGCTCTCAGGCATCGGAGGAGCGCAAGTCAACGGGCATGCCGGATGCCGTTGCGAACGCCAAAGCCGAAATGGCCTCCGCAAGCCCCACGGCAGCCGATCAAAACAGCTTCAGCGAAGCCTCCGCGGCGAACCCAGTGGCCCAGAACGCCCCCGAAACCCAGGCTCCAGCGGCACCCACGCCATGGCCGAGCGCACCTTCAGCGAGTTCTGAAAATCCACCTGACCGGCCCTCGGCTGCTCAGGCGCAAGTGGTCACATCCGATGAACTGAACGACATCGATCGCGCGCTCGAAACCACCTCACCCAGCAAACCACCATTGACGCTCGCCATGGTTTCTGCCGAGCCTGCCGCCTCGCCTTTCAGCGTTGCGGCCTTGCTCGGCAATGACAGCAGCACGTCCTTGGACAAGACCTCGCTGATCGGTAAGATTTTCATCGGCTTCGGCGCCCTTCTCACGATGGCGTCCGCGGCCCGCATGTTTATGGCTTGAAGCGATAGCTGCCCCTCAGGTTGGCAGCGCGCTCATTGTTGCTTTCGGCAGTCTGCGCAGAACTTAGCGCTTGAACCGCAGCCGAGCGCCATGCAAATTGCCCCGAGACATCAGATACGGGGTAACCCATGAGCGCGTTTGAATACATACTCGTTGAGAACAAAGGGCCGGTCGGTCTCATCACGTTGAACCGTCCAAAAATGCTGAATGCGCTGTCCTTCGGCGTGTTTCGCGAAATCGCTGCCGCCGTCGAGAATCTTGAGGCCGACGACAGCATCGGCTGTATCGTCCTGACCGGAGGCGAAAAGGCTTTTGCAGCCGGCGCCGACATCAAGGAAATGCAGCCGAAGTCGTTTATCGACATGTTCTCAAGCGATTTTATCGGGATTGGCGGGGACCGGGTGGCGCAATGCCGCAAGCCAACGATTGCAGCGGTCAGCGGCTACGCGCTCGGCGGCGGGTGCGAACTCGCGATGATGTGTGACATCATCGTGGCGGCGGACACGGCCAAGTTCGGACAGCCGGAAATCACGCTCGGCACCATCCCGGGCATCGGCGGCACCCAGCGGCTGACGCGCGCGATCGGCAAGTCAAAAACGATGGACCTCTGTCTCACCGGCCGGATGATGGACGCCAGCGAAGCGGAACGCTCCGGGCTGGTCAGCCGCATTGTGCCGGCGGACAAGCTGATGGAAGAAGTCCTCGGCATGGCCGAGAAGATCGCCTCCATGTCCCGCCCGACCGCCGCGATGGCCAAGGAATCGATCAACCGGGCTTTCGAGACGCCACTGTCCGAAGGCCTGAATGTCGAGCGCAACCTGTTCCACTCAACCTTTGCGCTGGAAGATCGCTCCGAGGGCATGGCCGCCTTCATCGAAAAGCGAAAACCGGTCAACAAGAACCGGTAATTTCCCCAAACCATTGTCGGCGCCGCCTGCCTGGGCGGCGCACTACAACGCCTTGGTTCGTTGCAGAGCCGCACTCACCAGCGCGCGGTAAAGACGCTCGGTCCAGTTCGACGGCCGGTCGAGGCCTAGCCGCGACAGGCCCTCCTGCTGGGCTGCGTCCGGGCGACGCGAAAATCCCTGCCATAACAAGCCCGCCAATTGTCCTGGAAATTTCTGCGCTTCCGCCAGCAATTGCAGTGCGGGGATGAGCCTCTGTTCAGTTTCGGTGAAGTCGCTGCCAAAGGGAAAGGCGGGCAACAATCCCTGTTCACGCGCGGGCTTGAGCACGCCTGCAATGCGCTCCGGCGTGTTGTTGCGATAGGCCGAAGGAATTTCATGGCGCTTCGGCAGCTTTCCGGAGTCCTTGGCCTGTCGCGCCAACTCATCCTGAAACCGGGAATCGGCGACCTGGAGCATGGCCGCGATCACATCTGCGTCCGACTTACCCCGGAGATCCGCAACCCCATATTCGGTCACCACCACGTCGCGCAAATGGCGGGGAATGGTTTGATGGCCATATGTCCAGCGGATATTCGACGATTTCTGCCTTCCTGCGG
>Ga0207674_10009562_pt1 | contig 11063 bp, 8 predicted proteins | sample KBSCornC72_FD_184303 | JGI IMG/M metagenome (GOLD analysis project Ga0207674, IMG submission 184303) | Corn rhizosphere microbial communities from Kellogg Biological Station, Michigan, USA - KBS Corn C7-2 (SPAdes) (version 2) | ecosystem: Host-associated > Plants > Roots > Rhizosphere > Soil ...
GTTTGTGCGACCACGAAGCGGTGGCCATGGCAGCCGTCATCCCGGCCGAGGAAGCGGGGCTTGTGAAGCCCAAGGCGTTCATCGTGTGCCGGGAAGGAACGCTGCCTTCCGACGTGACGGCACTTCGCGCCGCTCTCCAGGAGCACGTGAAGTCGCGCCTCTCGAAACACAAGTATCCGCGCTGGGTGGTGTTCGTCGACGAGCTGCCCAAAAACGATCGCGGCAAGGTCGATCGCAAAACGCTCATCGACCGCGAAAAGGCAGGCGAGAATCCGTGGCAATGAACCCGTATCAATTCCGCGCGGCGTGGATGACGAGTGAAGAGCTGGCGGAAGTGCTGGCGGGGCCCATTCCGGTGGCGGTGATGATCCCCGTGGGGGCGATTGAGCCCCATGGTCCCCATCTTCCTCTGGATACGGACTTGATCATATCGCGGGCCGCATGCGAGCGCGCGATCGCGCGCTTGTCCGGCGTGCGCGGGCTCACCGCGCCCGACGTGGCCTACGGCGTCACCGATTGTGCCAGCGGATTCGCGGGTGCCGTCGGTGTGGGTGCGCGCGCGTTGTCATCCTATCTGCACGATGTGATCGATGCATGGCTCGAGAACAGCGCCGCGCACGTGTGCCTGGTGAGCAACCACCTGGAGCCCGCGCACGAAGAAACCGTGCGTGCCGCGGTGGCGCGCTTTCCGGCCGTCCGCTGCAGTGCCGCGACACCGCTGGCCAAACGCTGGGCGCGCACGCTCGATGACGAGTTCAAGCGCGGCGCGTGTCACGCGGGGGAATATGAAACTTCGATCGTGATGGCGGCGGATCCGGAGGCGGTGCGTACGGCGCTCGTCGCCGGGCTTCCCGATGTGGATGTGAGTCTGTCCGAAATGCTGCGCGCGGGAAAGAAAACCTTCGTCGAGATGGGACTCGATCGCGCCTATGCGGGGTCGCCCTCGCGCGCCAGCGTTGCGCACGGAAACGAAATGCTCGACCGTCTCGCCGCCATGGTGGCGGGGGAGATTCTTGCCGCCATGGGACTCGCCGGCGACGCTACTTGAGAAGCACCATTTTCTGCGTCTGCGGCGCACCGTGCGCGGTGCTGAGCTTCACCACATAGACTCCCGATGCGACGCGCGTACCGCGCGCGTCGTCTCCGTGCCATATGGTTTCGTTGGTGCCCGCCGGCATCACGCCGTTGACGAGAGTCTTCACCACCCGTCCGGCCATGTCATACACGGTGAGTGTCACGCGCTGCGCGCCCGCGAGCTCGTAGCGAATGCTCGCGGAAGGATTGAACGGATTGGGGTGCACGGGGAACAGGCGCGTGAGAGCCGGCGCTGCGCCCGCCGCCGTCGGCACGGTGTAATAGACGGTGAGCGCGGGACGCACCGATGGTGTCGCATTCTGGCGCGAGCCGAATGCCTTGGCCGTCGAGGCCACAGATTCGTTGCCAATCACTTCCCACCCGAAATTCTGCGCGGAATTGGCGAGCCAGAAGGCCACGTCGGCATTGAGCCCGCCCGAGCGCCACGCATACGTGCCGATCGAGAGCACACTGTGGCTTGCGCTCGCCGCACTGAAGTCGCCGCCCGGTGTGGACCACAATGCAGCCGGCGCAAGATAGAACCGCTGCGTCCACGTGGCGTCGCCGGGTGTCGCGTTGCCACCCCCGCCTTCACCCATGGCGCCGAGCGACGTGCCCTCGCCCCAATCGGCGAGCAGACGGTGGAGCGTGACCGCCACCGGCGTTCCGTGTGTCTGCACAACCGTCAGCTGGACCACCACGCTGTCGACGATCGCATTGGCGGCAATCGCGCTGAGATCGAACCGGATCAGTCCGCGACGGGGCGCGCCGGCGCCGTTCTCGCCCGCGAACACGCGCGTGCCGGCGCCGTTACTGAGCGTCCCGCTTTCGGAGTAGATGGTGTTGTCTTTGCTGGGATTGAGCGTGATGGATGCGCTGCGCGCCGCGAGGGGGAGAACTGTCGCGGCCAACATCGGCAGCGTGAACGCGAGAAGTCGTTTCATGTGAGCCTGCCTTCCGTCAATTCGCGCCAATGCAGGTGGGAGCCCCATGCATAGTACAACCCGGTGAGGGTGATGGGAAGGAACTGCGTGACGTGATAGACGGCGGAGAAGGCGAGGGCGTTGGCGCGGTCGATGCCATAGACGCCGAGCGCCACCACGCACGCGTACTGCAGGGTGCCCAGAAAGGCCGGCGCCGAGGGAATCATCGAGCCCAGCGACACGAGCACGATGACCATGAGGCTGGCCATGATGGGAAGCTCGAGCCGGAACGCGACCAGGCAGCACCATACGGCGAGCACCGCGCATCCCCACACCGCGACGGACAGGAGTGCGATGGGCAGCGACGCCTTCGGTTTCGTCACCACGCCCAGGCCGACCACGAATGCATCGGCGGAGTCGTGCATGCGACGCTGCGTGTCGGGCGGCAGCGGGCGCACGACGCGTGCGATCAGCAGGCGGAAGCGTTCGCGCCAGCGCACCATCGCAAACAAGAGCGCGAAGAGCGCGACATTGAACACCACCAGAACCTCCGCGCTGCGCGCGAGCCACTCGGGTCCGGAGATGCGCACCATGCAGAACCAGAGCAACAGAATCAGGACGAACACGTCCACCACGCGCTCGTAAACGATGGTTGCAAACGACGCCGAGCGGCTCACGTTCTGCGAGCGGCCGATCACGAACGCGCGCACCAGCTCGCCCAGGCGGGCGGGCAGAAGGTTGTTCACCATGAACGCAATCGCGGTCGCGGCCCACAGCGGGCGAATGCCGCATTGCTTGACCGGCGCCATCATGTATTTCCAGCGGATGGAGCGGCTGAAATGACCGAGCATGGTGAAGACCACGGCGGGGATGAGAAAGATCCAGCGCGTCCGGGAGAGCGCGTGCCCGAACTGCGACCAGTCGATGCCGCGCGCGGCGAGCCACAGAAAGACGGCACTCGAGACGATGCCGATGAAAAGCTTCTTCTTCATGAGGCTCCGGCACCCGCGCGATTGACCGACGCCCAGCGTTCGTGCACGGCGCGCGGCGCTTCCACCGTGGGTGCGGCCACAAAGCGCTCCTGCCACAGCTGGAAGCACAACAGGCCCCAGATCGCAAAGCTGTGATCGGCGCTGCGCGCGGCGTGCTGGTCGAGAAGTGCCGTCACCGCTTCGGGCCGGAAGAATCCCGCCGCCGTGATGCGTTCCGGTGCCAGCACCTGGCGCGCCGTGTGTCCCAGCTCGCCGTGGAGCCATGCGCCCACCGGCACGTTGAAGCCGGCCTTCTTGCGCTCGAGAATCTCGCGCGGGAGAATTCCTGCGAGTGCCTTCTTCAGAATGTACTTCTGCTTGCGGTCGCGGAACTTGATCGACGACGGAATGCGCGCGGCCAGCTCCATGAGCTCGTGGTCGAGGAAGGGGCTGCGCGCCTCCAGGCCGTTGGCCATCGACATGCGGTCGACCTTGGCGAGCATGTCGGCGGGAAGATAGAAGCGCGTATCGGCGTAAAGCATGCGCGAGAGCGGATCGTCGGTGCCGGAGCGGCGGAAGTGCTCGCGGTAGAGCTCGCTGGTGGGGCGCGCCGATACCCGGGCGCGAAAGGCGTCCGTGTAGAGTGTGCGCTTGGCGCTCTCGGAAAGGATGGCGCGCCACCAGAAGTGGGCGTCTTCCGCGTCGAGCTCGGCGCCGCTCACGAACCGCCGCGCCTTGTAGTCGAAGCTGACCTTTCCCGTCGATACCGGCAGCGCGTTGACCATGCGGCGCACCAGCGAGCGGCGCACGAAGGCGGGCACGCGCCGGTAGAGCTCGCGCACGAACCACGCGTTGTACGTGGGATAGCCCGCGAAGGCTTCGTCGCCGCCGTCGCCGGTCAGCACCATGGTGACGTGCTCGCGTGCAAATTTGGAAACCAGGTAGACGGGAATCATGGACGAATCGGCGAGCGGATCGTCGGCGTACCAGATGAGCGAGTCGAGCATCTGCGTCACATCGACGGTGGCGACACGGCTGCGATGCTCGGTGTGGAAGAGCGCGCCCACCTGCGCCGCGTACCCGGCCTCGCTGAACGATTTCTCTTCGAAATCGATGGCGAAGGTTTTGACCGGCTCTTTCATGGCACCGGCCATGAATGCCACCACGGCGCTGGAGTCGACACCGCCCGAGAGAAATGCACCGAAGGGAACATCACTCACCAGACGAATGCGCGTGGCCTCGTCGAGCTTGTCGCGCACGCGGCGCGCCCATTCGTCCTCGCTCACACCGGCTTCGGGTTCGAATTTCAAATCCCAGTAGGGACGCACGTGGACGCCGGAAGCGTCGCACACCAGAAGCTCTCCCGGCCCCAGCTGCCGGATGCCGCGCAGCATGGTGAGCGGCGCCGGCACATAATTGAGGGACAGATAGTGGTGCAGGGTGTCGGGGTCGACTTCGCGTTTTATCAACGGATGCTGCAGGATGGCTTTGATCTCGCTCGCGAACACGAGCGCGCCGCCGGTGTCGGCGTAGTAGAGCGGCTTCACGCCGAGACGATCCCGCGCCACCAGAAGCCGTGAGCGTTGCGAATCCCACAGCGCCAGCGCAAACATGCCGCGCAGCTTCTCCGGCATGCGGTCGCCCTCGTCCTCATATAGATGGAGCATGGGCTCGATGTCGCCGCTGGTGGTGAAGCGGCGGCCGGCGAGGCGCTTCTTGATGTCGCGAAAGTTGTAGATCTCGCCGTTACAGACGATGACGCGCGAGCGGTCCTCGCTGTAGATGGGCTGCTGGCCGCTGTTCAGATCGATGATGGCGAGCCGCCGCATGCCCAGCGCCACGGGACCCTCGACATGATGCCCGGCGTCGTCGGGACCGCGGTGCGTGAGCACGTCGGTCATGGCGCGCAGAACGGTCGCATCGGCGCGAGCGCCGTCAGCGTAGTGGAAGATGCCGCAGATACCGCACACGAAGGATCAGTGCCGTTCGGAGTAGCGACGTTCGCGGCGCATGGAGGCCACCTGGTCCGCGAGCAGGCCGAAGAAGAAGATAATCACGGAAGATACCAGAAGGAAGAGCGATGCGGTCGAGAGTCCGCCGCCGTACTTGATGTAGTACGCGCCGCGCAGCACGCCGGCCAGGAAGAACACCACGGCCACGGGTCCGAAGACGCGAAACGGATCGAGCAATGTGGTCAGCCGCACGATGAGGAGCGCGGTATCCAGGCCGTCCTTGATGGGTTTGACCGTGCTGGTGCCGATGCGCTTCTTGACCGTCACGGGCACGAACTTCACATCGTGGCCTTCCTTGAGCAGCACCATGGTCGTCGTCGTCGACGCCGAGAACCCGTTGGGCAGGAGGTGCAGATAGTCGAGCAGCACATCACGACGGATGGCGCGCAGCCCGCAGTTCAAATCGGGAATCCTGGTGCGCGTGAGATAATTCGCGAGCCAGCCCAGGAGCTTCTTGCCGCCGCGACGCGAGAAGGGAGCGTTCGACCCCCGCGTGCGGGCGCCCAGCACCGCATCGAGGTCACCCAGCTCGGTGACCATGCGGTCGATGTCGGCCGGATCGAACTGGTTGTCGGCGTCGTAGAAGAGCACGACGTCGCCGCGTGCCGCCAGCGTGCCCGACTTGAGCGACGCCCCGTAACCTCGGTTGCGGCGGTGATTGACGACCTGCACCGCGCGCGATGCGGCTTCGGCCGCGGTGTTGTCGCGCGAGCCGTCGTTGACAACGATGATCTGATAGCGCCGCGACGACGTGGAGACCGCGGCCGCGACCGCATCCAGCGTGGTGCCGATGGCCTTCTCTTCGTTGTACGCCGGAATCACGATGGAGACATCGTGTGCGGCAGTGTCAAAGTCCCGATTCACGGATCAACTCCTCCGGCGAAAGATGATCGGTCATACCCGCCGCGCGTGCACGGCAGGCCTGCGTGTCGACGCGCACCACTCTGAAGTTGTCGTCCTTGTAGACGGTCTGAAAGAGCTCGGGATTGGCGACGATGGCCGCATCGGTGCGCCAGTGTTCGGGACGCACGATCGCGTACACAGGCTCGTCGAACCCGCCCAGAACCGCGAGCGCGGTCGCGTCCAGTTTCCCCGGCGCATAGAGTGCACGGCACATGTGCGCGCGTCGAGACATTTCCAGCCGCGGATATCCCCACATGCCGGCATAGGGCGCCCAGCCAAAGATGTAGCGCCGCGGCACCGTCACCAGAAACACCACGCGTTCGTCGTCGATCATGAGCGCGTTGCGGGGCGTGTTGTCCTTGAGCCAGACCGAGATTCTCGCCTCGGGCGCGGTCATGGTCGCCTCATCCTGCGTCGCGAAACAGGCCGCAAACGCGAGCGCGTTGACGGGAAGCATGCATGCCACCGTGAGTGCCACGACCCAACGGCGCGCTCGTCCGCGCGTTTCCAGCCACAGATCGGTCAGCGCGATCCCCGCCACGATCGAGAGTGGCAGGAACACGAGAAAGCCGAGCTTGTCGTACGTGTTGGGGCCGGGCAGCACGATGAGAAGACAGAACGCCGTCACCGACAGTCCGCCCAGCACAAAGAAGCGCGACGCCACGGTACGTTCACGAAGGAGCGGCCGGCGCAGGAGAGCCAGAAAAAGCGCGAACGAACAGGTGATGAAGATGCCTCCTGTTTTCATCAGCGAGACACCGAAAGGAAATACCTGCTCCTTCTCCTTGAGGTGCATGACTCCGTAGATGTAGGGCGTCATGGCGAGAAAGCACACCAGTGACACACCCAGCAGCACGAGTGCCGCGCGCACGGGAAAGACGCCGTCACGCCGGAACGAAGCCCAGGCCAGAATCACTCCGCCGAACACACCCACCAGCATGACAAACCCAACCAGGCTGTGAAAGCCGAGCATGCCCACGAGGGCCACGGCGAACAGCGCCAGAGACGCGGGGCGGCGGGTGCGCATGAATTCGGAGGCGCCGTACCAGCCCGCCACCATGAACGTGAGCGCGAGGCCGAACGCGGTCGCGACCATGAATTTGTCGAGAAAGAATTCCTCGTTGTAGTAGATGTTCATGAAGCCGCAGGCCTGGTCGTAATTGAAGGGCACGATGGAGTAGGTGCGCTTGATCTCGGCCCATCCGCGCACGTCGCCCATCAACGCCTTCACGAGCTTCACGGGCAGGAACACCCAGAACGCGCCGTTGAATCCGAGCAGCATCATGGCCGTGGCACCGAGGCGGTAGGCGAGCCGCTGCCGGAACACGCCGCACAACTGCCATGCGCACACACCCAGGCCGAGCAGCGCCTGAATATTGACGAGCGTCATGACGCGGAACGGGTCGATGTCGAGACCGCGCGAGAGCACCAGCACCAGAACGTGGTAGAACCACATGTACTGCAGCGGCATGCCGACGAAGTACGGATCCTGCGGCGGAATTCCGAAATCTGAAATCTGGGCGACGACGGCGGCGTGGAACCACGCGTCGGAGCGAACCCGCCACCACGCATGCGTCATGGGCAACAGCGCTGTCAGGACCACGAGCGCGAGCAGCAGCGCACCCAGCCAGTAGAGTGACCGGCGGTCGGGGAGCGCGATTTTTTTGCGCAGCGTGGCGTATGCGATCCCGGCGGCTGCAATGGCCAGCGCGGAGATCGCGCCGGAGATCATGATCACCGGCACGTGCAGGGCGAGGCCGGCGATCCCCAGCACGGTCGTGACAATCGGGGAAAGGACGAGCGCGCACAGCACCAGCACGGAAAGCCTCGGCGCGCGTCGCTCGCTGGCGAGGTAAATGGCGGCGCCGGGTGCCAGCATCATCCCCAGCCAGCGAAACACATCACCGGGAACCGCGCTCAGGCCGGAGGCAGCCAGGGGCAGGGCAGCCACAAGCGTAAACGCCGCCCATGAGGTTGGGACGTCTCGAGCAAACCGGCGAGGGAGAGGAAAGCGTTTCGACAACTTCAAAAAAACTCAGTGTGTGAGAGGCATGCGCGAGGCGGGTGCGTCACCCCGCTAGCCGCCCGAGAGCCCTCATTTTAAGCCATATACGCGCATGACTTCAAGTTCTCGCTGAAGCCGTGCCGCCCATCACCGTGACGTCGATGGCGCGCCGCGCCGGGCCACCGCTGTCGACAAGCAGGATGGCCTCCCAGCTGCCCAGCTCGGGGTCGCCGTCACGCACCGCGAACGAAAGCGACTCGGCCATAAACCCCGGCGGAGCCGCCTTCGACACGTCGATGTCGGCGCGGTCCGCCTCGCGTCCGAGCTCCGTGCCGGTCATGGTGCGGCCGGGGTCAGCGCCTTCGCGGACCAGGCGCATGAGGTCGTCGAACGCATCATCCAGCTCGGGTGCGAGGGAAAGAAAACATTCGCTGCGCCCCACCATCATCACACACAGCCCGTCACGCACGCCCGTCGAGCGGATGAAAGCGCTCACCTCGCCGGTCAGGTCGGCGATGGAAACGCCTTCATCGGTTGCAATTTCGAGCCGGGTGGTTTCGATGCGCATGTCCGCTTCCGGGGTTGCATTGGCGCTGGAGCCGTCGGATACTGCGTCGGGGGATCATGTCCCAAGGGATGCCGCGCAGGGCCCGAACCACCTTAGCAGAGAGGCCCCCATGTCTCGAAAACCTTTTCGACTGCCGTTCAATCGCCCCACGGGCGAGACCCCCGCGGCAGAACCCAACCGGCTACAGGAAGAAAACCGCCAGCTCAAACGCGCCGTCGAAGAGCTCGCCATATTGAACGACCTCGCGCGCGCCATCGGTGCGTCGCTCGATTCACAGGACATCATCCACAAGATCGTCGACCGTTCCATGCGCGCGGTCCTGGCCGAGCAGACGGTGGTGACACTCGTCGACAGGCACGAAGACCGCACCATGAAGACCCTGGTGCGCGCCATGACGAGCTCGGCCGAGCACCCCAAGTTCCATCTGAACGAGAGCCTCCTGGGGTGGATGCACCTCTACAAGAAACCGCTCCTGTGCATGAATCCCGGCGAGGACGAGCGCTTCAAGGGCGCGCACTGGGATCAGTCGGTGCGTTCGGTGTTGTGCGTGCCTCTGCTCGTGAAGTCGGAGCTCATCGGTGTGATCACCTGTTACAACAAGAAGGGCGCCGCGATTGCATTCAGCGAGGAGGATCAGCGCCTGCTCGCCATCATCGCCGGTCAATCGGCGCAGATCATCGAGAACGCGCGGCTTTACGAGGAAGAAAAAGCGCTGGCGCGAATGCGCGAGGAGATCCGGCTGGCTGCGCGCATCCAGCAGGACCTGCTGCCCAAAGCAGCGCCGGTGATCGCGGGTTACGATCTGTGCGCGACAAGCATCCCCGCCCTGGTGGTGGGCGGCGATTATTACGACTTCATGCCGCTGGCGGCGGGACGTTACGGGATCTGTCTTGGCGATGTGTCGGGCAAAGGGTATCCGGCCGCCATGCTGATGGCCAACCTGCAGGCCACGCTGCGCGGGCAGTGCATGCTCGAATCGCCCGTCGCGGATACCATCGCGCGCTCCAACCAGCAACTGTACCGGACCACCGATCCGGAGAAGTTTGCGACCCTGTTTCTGGGTGTGCTGGATCCGGAATCCGGCCGCGTTGCCTTCTGTAACGCGGGACACGAGCGGCCCATGTTGTTCCGCACGGGCGGGACGCTGGAGCGGCTGATCGAGGGCGGTCTTGCGCTCGGGGTGCTCGAATCCTGGCCCTATAACGAAGGTGCGGCCGTGCTGGCCCCGGGCGACTTCCTTGTGCTCTACTCGGACGGTATCCCGGAGGCCACTGACGAATTGGGGAATTTCTTCGGTGAAGACAGGCTGATCGCCTGTATCCGTCAGCACGCGACGGAGGATGCGGCCCAACTGATGGGTGCCATCATCGACGCTGTCAGACGCCACGAGCAGGGCACCCCCGGGGCCGACGATCTCACCATCGTGGTGATCCGCCGGCTCCCGGCGTGAAACCACGGGCTCTGCGGGCCGTAGTTACCACAGTCACCCCATCGGGACATCCGCACGCATGATCGGTCGTCGCATTCAACAGTACGAGATCCGCGAAAAGCTGGGCGAAGGCGGCATGGGTGTCGTCTATCGCGCCGACGACACGCGCCTGGGCCGCGCCGTGGCCCTCAAGTTTCTCCATCCCTCGGTGCTGGCCGCGACGGAGCAGTCACAGCGGCTGCTCGCCGAGGCGCGCGCCGCCGCCGGGCTTTCGCATCCGAACATCTGCACCGTCTACGAGATCAACGAGGGCGGGGGCGAAACCTTCATCGCCATGCAGCTCGTCGACGGCACCACGCTGCGCGACCGGGTGCTCTCGGGCACCATCCAGCCTGCGCAAGCGCTGCGCATCCTGATGCAGATTGCGGAAGGACTTTCGGAAGCGCACAAAAAGGGCATCGTGCACCGCGACATGAAGAGCTCGAACGTGATGATCACGCCGTCGGGCCGCGCGGTGATCATGGACTTCGGGCTGGCACGCCCGTCGGGACCGCTGCGTCCGGAGGAACGTTTTTCGTCGCGCGGCACCTCGTCGTACATGTCTCCCGAAGGATCGCGCGGCGAGAGCATCGACCAGCGTGCCGACATCTGGTCGCTGGGCGTCATTCTCTACGAGATGCTGTGCGGCCAGCTTCCGTTTCGCGGCGATTACGAAGAAGCCATCACGTATGCGATTCTGAACGACACGCCCCGGCCGATCACCGATCTGCGCGAGGGGCTTCCCGCCGATGTGGTTCACATCGTTGAACGCTGTCTCAAGAAAAACCCCGCCGAGCGCTACCAGAGCCTGGACGAGCTGATGAGTGCCTTGCGCGAGGTGATCGAGCCCGCGCACGAGAAGCGCTGGAGCCGTCTCAAGCTCGCGTCGGTGGCGGCCGCCGCCGTGCTCACGCTGGCGGCAGGCCTTTTCGCATACGACTTCCTGCGCGGCAAGAAGGCGGGTGGTGAAGAGCGCGTGCCCATTGCGGTGATCGACTTCAACAACGACACGCACGAGCCCGCGCTCGAGGGCCTCTCCGGCATGTTGATCACCGCGCTCGAGCAATCACGGCGCCTGCAGGTGATGACGCGCTCGCGCATGTTCGACATATTGAAAACCGTCGGCGAGAAGGACGTCA
>Ga0207674_10009564_pt1 | contig 11062 bp, 9 predicted proteins | sample KBSCornC72_FD_184303 | JGI IMG/M metagenome (GOLD analysis project Ga0207674, IMG submission 184303) | Corn rhizosphere microbial communities from Kellogg Biological Station, Michigan, USA - KBS Corn C7-2 (SPAdes) (version 2) | ecosystem: Host-associated > Plants > Roots > Rhizosphere > Soil ...
CCGTCGAGGTCAGGCGTCAGCACCAGCTGGCACGTCAGTCGGCTGAGGGCGGTCCGTTCGCTTACGGTGCCTTCCAACATGACATCTTCCGCCTCTTCGATCGGCGGAAGCCTGTCCAGCCACTCCTCATCGACATAGACGTGGCAGGTCGCGCAGTTCGCATAGCCGCCGCATACACCCAGGATGCCGGCGACTTCACCGTGCAGCGCCGCGTCCTTGACCGTCGTACCTTCGCCGGCATCGATCTGCCGGATATCGCCTTTCAAATTCCGAAACCCGATTTTAACCATATACTCTCTGGCCTTGTCGACTAAGAAATATTTCTTATTATCTTTGCGTCGTCCGCGTCAATCCTGCGAGTCGGCTGAGTGTTTCCAAGCGAGCGTGCGGCGAAGCAGAACATAGCGCTCCGAAGGAGAAGATGGACATGAATTCCGTGGCTGCAAAAATTCCCGTCCCTGACAATGTACCGCCGGAATCCGTGCGCGATTTCAACATTTTCGCGCCCCCGGGAGGGGAGCATGATTTGTACGGTGCATGGCGGACGCTCCAGCAGACGAGCCCGGATTTCGTCTGGACACCCTATCACGGGGGGCATTGGCTTCCCATGCGGTTCGAGGACATCGATTATGTCCAGCGCAACCATGACCCCTTTTCGATGCACGACGTGTCGATGCCGGGCGGGGTCAAGCCGATCCGGATCCTGCCATTGGAAGCCGATCCGCCGGAACACATCGGCTTTCGCATCATCGTCAATCCGTTCTTCACTCCGCGCAAGGTCAACGAACTGGAAGCATCCACGTGCGAACTGGCGGCAAGGCTGATCGAAGGGTTCAAGCCCGCCGGAACGTGCGAGTTCATGCAGGATTTCGCGCTCAAGCTGCCGATCTCCGTGTTCATGCAGCTTGCCGACTTGAGTATGGACGATGCGCCTTATCTCCTGGAGTTGACCGAACAGGTCACGCGCGGTGGACCGGAGGCGGTGCCCGAAGCCTATAGGAAGATGATCGAATATATTGCGCCTGTGATTGAAGCGCGTCGGGCTCAGCCAGGGCCGGACCTGATCAGTGCGGTCGTCCATGCGAAGATCAAGGGCGAGCCGCTGTCTCAGAACGACGTTATCAGCATTCTTACGGTCGTGCTGTTCGGTGGACTGGACACCGTGGCATCCAGCATGGGGTTCATGGCCGAATATCTGGCACGCAGTCCCGAACGCCGCCGCGAGCTGATCGAAAACCCGTCGCTGATCCCGGCCGCCGTGTACGAAATGATAAGGCGTTTCGCTTCCGCGACAAACGCGCGCACCTTGTCCCGTGACTTCGAATATAAGGGAATCCATTTCAGGAAGGGCGACAAGGTTTTTCCGTCGACCCTGTTGGCCGGGATCGACGAGCGCCGCTTCCCCGACGGCTACAACATCGACTTTCATCGCAATCAGGGCGAAAACAGCGCGTTCGGCGCGGGGCCTCATCGCTGCCCGGGGCAGCTGCTCGCCCTGCTCGAAATGAAGATCTTCATCGAAGAGTGGCTGAAGGCCATTCCCGACTTTCGGGTCAGCGAGTCGGACCCACCGCGCTATGCGGCCGGTCTGGTCAACTGCGTGACGAGCCTCGTTCTGGAATGGGACGCTTGATATGGTTCCGCCCCGCCTCGGCGGGGCGGCCATTGCGCCGGCATGCGCGAACGGCGCGCTGATCTGCGGCGACGCTGGCGCCATGCCGGCCCCCAAACTGACGCGTTTGCTTCGATGCCATAGGGATGTAAGAAATTACGGCTGCGCGGGTTCGGGGGCCGCGGACAGCCTCATCCCGCATTGTGGATATTGATTTCAGGCCGGTCCGGCCTGCGCGGGGCTCCAGACGAGGTCCAGCCTTCTGACGGTGTTCACCATCCCCGTCTCGATCAGCTGCGGGCGATCGGGATCCACCGCGAAATCGGGGATGCGCTTCAACCATTCCTCCAGGAAGATGCGCAGCTCCTGCCGGGCGAGGAGCGCGCCGATGCAGCGGTGCTTGCCCTGGCTGAAGGTCGCGTGGCGCTTGTCCTTCCGGTCGAAGTCCACCACGTCGGGATCGGGAAAGCGGCGCGGATCGCGGCCGTGCACCATCGCTTGGACGAACACGCGGTCGCCCTTCTTCATCCGCACCCCCTTATAATCGATATCGTCCTGGACGATGCGGGCCGTGCCGGTGGCGCCGAAATAGCGCATCAACTCCTCGATCGCCGCCGGGATCTTCGCCGGCTCGTCGACCAGGCGGCGGCGCTGCTCGGGGTGACGCGCCAGATAGCTGGCGATGAAGCCCATCGCCGACATGACGGTATCCAGCCCGCCGTTGAAGGTGACCAGCAGCATGCCCACCCGCTCGGAATGGGTCATCGCGCGGCCGAACACCTCCCCCTGCATGACCCGCGACACCAGATCCGTGCCCACGCCGTCCGCCCGCTCGATCATCAGCCGCTCGATATAGGCGGTCAGCAGACCGTAACCCCAGTGGCGGTCCTGCTCGCTCTTGGGATGGATGATGGTTTCCGCCCAGGCGAGAAGGTCGGCCCGGTCGCTGTCCGGAACGTCGGCCAGCTTCATGAACATGGCGACGGGCAGGATCGCCGCGAACTCGCTCACGAACTCGCAATGCCCGCGATCCTTGAAGCCGTCGATCAACTGGATCGTCAGATCGCGGATGGCATCCGTCATGCCGATGATCGCCTGCGGAGCGAACACCGGCTGAAGCACGCTGCGATAGGCGATATGCTCGGCGCCATCGGCTTCCAGCGGGACGAGCGGCGCGGGTGTCTCGACCGGTGGCAGCGATATTTGGCGCGTCGAGAAGAGGCTCTCGTCGCGTTGCCCCCGGTCGATATCCTCCGCGCGGGTGAACACCCAATGTCCTCCGTTGCGCGGAGTCCAGATGATCTCGGGCCCTGATTGCAGAAAATGGGCCATCCTGGTCTGATATTCATCCTCCGCCCGCACCGGGCCGAAAAGATCGTAATCGACGACCAGTTCGGCCGGCACATGATCGGGTTTCGGCGCCAGCATATCGTATGAACTCATCGCCCTCTCGCTCCGTCCTCCCGCCGTGCGGGCTGTTTGACGGCAGCCTAAATTGCCTTGGCGGACACTTCAAGGAACGGGCTTGTCCGGAGCAACCGCCATCCCTCGCGATGGTTAGATGTTTCTGATCTCACGCGAACTCGGGCAGAGGGCGCAATCAGAGGGTATTTTCGCGCGGGATGATCGCTAGACTAAGAGGCCCAAATATCTGGTGCAGATCGCGTGCGAGCTTATAATCCGGGCTGGAGAGAGACGAAATGCTGAAAGAGGAAACAAAGGCCGTTCGCACGATACGACCATTCGCCCGGCCACGGCTGATCGATCCTGCCTATACGGAAGATGAGATAGCCAGCCTTTTCGCGGCCATTCGGCGCTTCGGCCCGGTACGGCAAATGCTGAGCATCTATGCCGAGGAAATGGCCGGTCAGCAGCCGGATATAATACCCGATCCCTGTTTTCGCGGCGAGCTCGCGAGCGAAGGCTTGTGCTTCGACCCGGCCATAGAAGGCGCATTCTACAACAGCCGTTTTCTGCAGCTGGCGCGCGATTATCGCCGTGCTTCCTATGCGCTGCCCCGACAATTGGCGTTCAACATCACCGCTCCCAGTCTCAACAGTGATCCTGGACATGTCGATGCGCCGGCGTTTCGCGGCCTCTGGCACGTCAACACTCCGCCATGGCTGCTCGGGATCATGGCGCAATCGCGCCTGTTCGAAGCCTATGCGGTTAAGATGGTGCAGATAACCGGCTGGCTCTGGCGGGGGCAATATGGGGGCTTCACCTATTGGCCGGACGGACCGGAGAGCGATCCGTGTCGCATATCCGCCCCTACATGGAACCGGGCGATCCTCGCAGAAAATCAGTATATGTTTCATCGTGCCGAGTCATTGCTTCCCCCGGGGAGCAGCACCGGGCTCGCCGGCATGCAATATCACTCAAAGCTGCACGCCGATCCCGAGGACGACGATGGCTGGATCATCTCCACCGGTGAAAACGTCATTGCCCGCCGCTCCACCGAGGAGCTGCGCTTCATGATCCACTGGAGCTGCATAGTCTTTGACGATAAAGCGGAAGTGACAAAATATTTCGACCATGAGGATGACCTGAACGTCGAAAAGGTGATCGCTATTTTTCAAGACGACCTGGCAAAAAAGGGGTTCGACCTGGCGACCAGCTCGGATCCCCTTGAGGATCCGCGTTTTCGTGATCGACTTCACCAAGCCTATGCCGTCGGAGGCCCGATGCGTTATCCGCCTGAAGCACCTTGGGCGGTTGGATAAATCATGCGCCGCGGCTCCGATCTGTAGCCGAGAAGATCCGAGGGCCAATGTGATGCGCGCGCATTTCAGCCAGCGGCGATCACTTTCCCTCCTCTGAAATGCACGGTTGTGCGGGGGGACGGGCTTTCGGATAGCAGATGTGCGATCGACTTTTCGTCGCGAGTGACGCCCAGTGCTCGGGAGCCGCTCGGCGTACGGCAAGCAACTATCGCCTGCCCGGGGTTGCCCCGTTTGTCGTGACCGATCGAAAACGCCTCAAGGGTACAGTCGCCATCGGCATTGTCGTCGATCGAAATGCGCTCCGCCGGCGTCGGAAGAAATGCATCTGCAATCCGGTTAAACTGCGTGGGCGGCGGCGTTCCTGAATAGACGCCGACACTGAATCGCGTCGCATAACCGCCGTTGCCGCTGCACAAGCCACGGCTCTCCGGTCGGTCGCGCAAACATCCCACCAGATTGGCAAGCATATGCAGCGTGTAGGTATTCCAAGGGCCGCCTGCGAAGCGCATGCCGCCCGTGACCGTTAAAGGCCTGTCGATTGATAGCTGCAATGCGTCGGCCTGTATTTCCACGGCGGCCGGGAAACACGCGTAGAGATCGACCAGGTCCATATCCGCAGGCGCGACGCCGGTTTGGCCGGTGATCGCCAGCCCGGCCCTCGCCAAGCTGGGTGCCGCAGCCAAGTCGCGCCGCTCGATCACAAAGGGTGAATGCGCTTCTGCCGCAATCCATGGAAAAACCCAACGATCCTTCGGAATGCCCAGCGCCTGCGCGCAGGCGACAGAACACAGCAGCAGCACGCCCGCCTGGTCGACGAAGGGATCCGAGTTCATCAATCGGGTGTACGGATAGTAGATCAGGCGGTTGTTCGGCGTGGGGGTCGCGATCTCCTTCGCCGTGTGCAGGCGCCGGTCATGAGCGTTCGGATTGTCCACCGCGGCCGCGCTGAAGGTCTCCCATAGCTTCGCGACCTGCTCCATATGAGCGGACACCGAGCGGCCGTGGCGAAACGCCAGCGCCGTTTCGAGCATGGGATAGACCTGTACCGGAAGGTTGATGCCTAGCCCGATTTCGGAAGGGTGGTAGATCCAATCTTCCACGGCGTCGCCGACAAGCGGATCGGCGCTGACCGCGTCCGTCACCGGCACCTGCTCGGCCATACGCAGATCGCGACCCAGTTCACCGCCCGCGAGTATGACCGCTTCGGCGTCGCCGCTCGCAATCGCCGCCGCAACCCGGCCCAACAGAATTTGCGGTGTATGGCCTCCGAAGTTGCCCGACAGCGTCCGTGCGCCCGTCAGTTTTCGCCTGTCTCTCAGAGCACCGGCCGGATTCCGATACCCTCCCGTGCCCGAGCGGCTGACCGCGATCAGGTCGACGCGGTTCTGGAAGCCCGGTGCGCCGCAATCGTTCAGCGCCAGTTCCAGCGCGCGCTCGATCAGATCCATTGGCTCCCGGCATGTTTCCTTGCGGCCGTTGATCTGACCACATCCCACGATCACCGGCGTGGTGGGCTCAATCGACATCGGGTTCGAACTCCGGAATGCCGTGCCGGGCAAGGCTGGCGGCGTCCAATGGCACATAGACCTGTTGGGCAGCGTCCCATAGGAACAAGGGATCGGATCCTGCGCCCGGACCATAGCCCTGCGCTTGCAGGTCGGCCTTGCGCAGCTTGTAGGTGCTGGTGACCTCTTCCGCCACGCCGATACGCAGGAACAGGGGCATCGCCGCCCGCGTAAGCACCTTCGACAAATGAGCAGAGAAAGCGGGGACATCGAAATCTGGTGGGCGTCGCGGTGACACCAGCACCATGCCCGCGCGGCCTTCTGCGCCGGGCACGCGGACGCCATAGACCACTGCATTGCGTATATCATCAACATCGAGGATTGCCGCCGCTACTTCCTGCGTGGAGACATTCTCTCCTTTCCAGCGATAGGAATCGCCCAGCCTATCGATGAAATAATGATAGCCGGCAGCGTCGCTGCGAAAGAGATCGCCGGTGCGAAACCATAGCGGAATTTTATGCCCAGGGTCTCGGACATAGCGGCTCTCGGTCGCTTGAGCGGACGTATAGCCTTCAAACTTCGAGGCGTCGGGCAAGGCCCCGATCAGCTCTCCCGGCTCCCCCGGGAGGCATTCGATCAGCGCACCCTTGGCGTCGCGCGCGCAGTCCAGGGTTTCGGGATCGATCTTGATCAACCGCTTGCTGTCGTCGCTGCTGTGGGCGCGTCCCACAGAGCCGATGACACCGTCGAGATTATGGAAATTGCAGACGCCTTCGGTCGACCCATAGCACTCGCGCACCTCGCGTACGCCGAACCGTTCGACGAAGGTCCGCCAAACCGGCGCCTGGATACCTGCACCCACCATAGCGCGCAGCGTGTGATTTCTATCATCTGCTTGAGGGGGCTGTTCCGCCACATATCGAGCGATCTCGCCCAAATATTGTACCGCCGTCGCCTCATATTCTCTTATGTCACGCCAGAACTGGGAAGCGCTGAAACGGCGGCGCAACAGGAAACTGCCCCCCGCGGCAATGGCGGCGCCCATGGCGGTGAGAGCGGCGATGTGAAACATCGGCAACACGATGTATATTCGGTCCGCCTTGGTCAAATCGAGGATCGCCGTCTCGAAAATCGAACCAGCAATATAGCGCGCGTGACTCACGCGCGCGGCCTTCGGTAGCCCGGTGGTGCCCGATGTGAAGATGTAGAACAGCGTGTCGGCGGCGGCGAGCATCGGCGAATTATCGGGCAATCGGTTTTCCTGGCGATGCGGCAGGATCCATTGTTCGAGCGATAGCCCTGTCTCCTCGCCGCTGGGTTGAATTGAAATGCACGTGAGATCCGCGTGGTGCGATCGGATCTCCGACGTTTCCTGCCCTGTCGCGACGACCAGTTTCACGGGAACATTGGCCAAAGCATGTTCCAGAGGACGGCCGCGCATGTCCGGATTAAGCAATGAAAAACTGATGCCCAGTGTGCTGAGCCCCAGAAACAGCGCGTATAGATCAACCGAATTATGCGCCATGATCGCAACGACGTCGCCTTGTGCCAGGCCGGTCGACAAGGCGGCGGCCCGGGCTGCTGCCGCGCGCGCCTCCAGATCCCGATAGGTCCATCGACGATCCTGTTCAATCGCCGCGACTGCCTCTGGGTTCGCCCGCGCCCGCTTAAGGAACCACTCGCTGAGCGACGTGCGATCGTCCGCGATGCGCTGGGTCAGATCGCGATTGAACGCGTCGATACGCGCATCCGACTCCGCAATCCGCATGGCAATTTCCGGGGTGACTTGATCTACGACCGGCAGGGGGGACGGCATGCTGGCTTCCTTGTCTTGAGCGAATCCCCGGAGTCGGCCACCGCGGGGACGGCCCTCATTCAACGCTCCACACGCCCTCGGCGGACGTTTGCAGGGCCGTGAATGGCGGAGAAAACGGACGCATCCCAACCACATAGGCTGCTATGGCAATATACGCACGCAAGGCATGCGCAAACGTCAATCCAGGGCACCATGCCCGCTGATCTGCTTAACAGCGGCGACCAGTAGCTGCCCTACCTCCGTCAATTTATCCACGGGCATGCGTTGTAGGGGCGCCGCGACGACGAGCGCCAGTTCGCTGCCATCATCTGTAAGATCCTTCAGCGAAACGCCAACGCCGACCAAGTCATTCGGAGGTCCAAAATTCCGACAGGCATAGCCCTGCGTTCGAGCTTCGCGAACGCGACGCCAGATTTGCTCGCAATTTGCCTTGTGCCCTCGCCCAGGGGGCACGACCCGCGCCAGATAATCGTCGACGCGGCGATCCTCCCAATCGGACATTACCGCCAATCCTCCGGTAGTCTCGTGCAGCATCGCACGATAGCCGACCGGAAAGAATGGCCGCATGACGTGTGCCGAGGCGATCGAACGCAAGACCAACATGTCGACTTCGCTGCGTATCATCAGCAGCACCGTTTCTTCCGTTTGTGCAGAGACACGGGTCATTATCGGCAAAGCTGCTGTCAGAAGGTTTCTCTGCCCGTCTGCAGCCCGCCAGAATTTCGCAAGAATCGCCGGCGAAACCCGCCAGCGCGGTAGATCGCCATATGGCTCGGCCCAGCCTGCGGCCTGGAGTGATTTCAGCGCGCGGAACGCGGTCGTCTTTGGAAGGCCCAAATCACGCGCAATCTCAGCCACGCCTGAGCCTCCCCCCCCGGTGAGATATTCGACGATAGCGAGCGAGATTTCCACTGCACGCATCAGGAGAGCCCTATTTCGAGCTCGTTCAACAGCATCTTCAATTCCGTAACGATCCACCGTTGCTTACACCAGAACGATAGCATCGGGATCTGCCTCCGGCGAGCCGTTGACAACCACAATCATCGATTCCACTATCCCATAAAATGGAATGCCATTCCGTGAGACGGAATGAGTAGACCAGGGGAGGATATGCAATGCGTCTCAAGGCGACGATCTTGCTCGCTTTGTCCCGGGATTCCGGTCTTTCGCTTCATGAAAGCCTTGGTCTCGGGTTCAAAACATATCGAGCGCCCCTGACCTGCGGTTTGGAAGTCGGAATTGCCTTCTAAGGTCCAGAATCCTCTGAGCTGGCGGGCCGACGACTTTGTCGGGACTGCGGACTATCGCCTATCACTCGCTCCATGGAAGTCTGATTTTGATCGGCTGCGTGACGAAATCCATCGGCGCGGTTGGAAGCTGGAAACGCTCGACCCGCAACTCCTCCCGCTCGACGACATATGCGCGGCGGCCTCGGACCTGGTGGACATCCTCGCCCACCAACGGGGGTTCTGCATTCTCGGCGATCTCGTAGAACCCGGCGCTCCATTCGGCGATGCGGCGATGCTGTTCTGGTTGTTGGGCAGCGCAATGGGCCGGCCGATGCCGCAAAATAAAGCGGGGGACCGGCTGGGCGTCGTCGAGGACAGGAGCGACCGCGAAGGGCAGGACCGCGGCTATCGCACCAGCGGCGAGCTCACCTTCCATACCGATGTGGCCGATATCGTAGGCCTGATGTGTGAACGCACTGCGAAATCCGGCGGTGAGTCCCGTATCGCGAGCGCGCTGGCCATCCACGACATCATGCTCGCCGAACGACCGGATCTGCTCGAACCCCTCTATCGGGGCTATCATTACGACCGCCCTAGCGAGGGGGTGGGTGCCGCCAGTGTAACGCCACACCGTGTGCCTGTTTTCTCCGTCACGGATGGCGCTCTTTCGGCACGACTTTACCGTCCGCTTGCGGAACTCGGCACCCGCAGGGCAGGCTTGGAGTTCACGAATCGCGATCGAGATGCGTTGGATCTTGTCGAGGACATCGCAGGTCGGCCGGAGGTGAGCCTCCGGTTCCGCCTGGAGCCCGGTGAGATACTCCTGCTGAACAACTATACGGTGCTGCACGCTCGCACCGCATTTGCGGACTTCGCAGATGCCGAGCGCAAGCGCCGCCTGCTCCGCCTATGGATCCGCTCGCCGGGCTTCCGCCCTGCGGACCCTGCCATGGAATTGGACTTCGCCCCATCCGCCCCAACAGCCGAAAGCAATTCTGTATGACGACACCCGACACCGCCATCCTTCACGATCAGCAGCGCATCCGCGACGTCATCCTGCGGTACTTTGCGGGCCTCGACCGCAAAGACCCTGCGCTCTTCGACGAGGTGTTCCAGCCCGACGCGGTCATGACCGCGCTGGGGGGCGGGCGGACATTTCATGGCCGCGAAGAGATCGCTCGCTCGCTCATGACGGTTCGTGATTTCGAGCATACCGCCCACTTTCCGACGAGTCAGCTGATCGAAGTCTCTGGCGACGCCGCGCGGGCCGACACGTTCGGCATTGCCTATATCGTGCTTGGTGGCACCGAGCAGAAGGTAATCGTCCGAGGCCTTCAATATCTCGACGATCTCGTCCGTACCGACGCCGGTTGGCGCATAGCCCACCGCCAGCACATCCCGCTCTGGCAGAGCGATCTCGACCGAGCACCCCTGCTGCTTCCCAGCCAGACAATGAAGGGTTGAATCATGCAGCCCAGCATCGATTACGAAGATCTTGCGCGGCAATCGGCCGAGTTCCTGTCCGTGCCGGCCAAGCGGGCAAATCCGCAGGCGCTTTTCCGCAGCTTGCGGGAGCATGATCCGGTACACCGGAGCGCGACCGGCATGTGGATGATGATGAGCTACTCGGCCTGTCTCGCAGCGTTCAAGGATCCGCGCTTTTCGCGCGAGGCGCAGGCTGCAGTCGAGTTTGAAGCGCTCGGCCGCAGCAACGCCGATCCCGTCGCGGCGCGGGCGCTCGAGGCGAGCAAGGGCATGGTCGTCAACCTTGAGGGAAGTGATCACCGCCGCGTTCGCCGGTTGATCATGCATGCTTTCACGCCCCGGTCGGTAGCCGCCTGGGAGGGCCAGGTGCGCGAGATAGTGAACGCGCTCTTCGCGCGGATCGAACAGCGCGACGAGTTTGACTTCATCGCGGAGATAGCGCTTCCGCTGCCGCAGGCCGTGATGTGCCAGCTCGTCGGCGTGCCGCTGGAGGATCACAAATTGTGGACCGGCTGGGCTGAACGACAGGTCGCGTTCAACCGTGCCGATCCGGATGGCGGGGTAGGCGCCAGCGACGCGCGCACGGCGATAACTGAGTTCTATAGCTACTTTCAGGATCTGATTGCGAAGCGCCGCCACTCACCCGGTGAAGATCTTGCTTCCGTCCTGATCCAGGCGCGCGAGGCGCGCGC
>Ga0207674_10009568_pt1 | contig 11059 bp, 11 predicted proteins | sample KBSCornC72_FD_184303 | JGI IMG/M metagenome (GOLD analysis project Ga0207674, IMG submission 184303) | Corn rhizosphere microbial communities from Kellogg Biological Station, Michigan, USA - KBS Corn C7-2 (SPAdes) (version 2) | ecosystem: Host-associated > Plants > Roots > Rhizosphere > Soil ...
CGTCGCATGAGTTGTCACGCAACGCATCGGCGCCTCCGAACGACGCAACGGCTATCGCGCGAACTTCTTGTACTTGATCCGGTGCGGGATCGTTGAATCCGTTCCGAGGCGCCGCATCTTGTCGGCTTCGTAGTCCTGATAGTTGCCCTCAAACCACTCGACATGGCTGTCGCCCTCGAAGGCCAGCATGTGCGTGGCGATGCGGTCGAGGAACCAGCGATCATGGCTGATGATGACGGCGCAGCCGGCGAAATCCTCCAGCGCCTCTTCCAGCGCACGCAGCGTGTCGACGTCGAGATCGTTGGTCGGCTCGTCGAGCAGCAGCAGGTTCGCGCCCGACTTCAGCATCTTGGCCAGATGCACGCGGTTGCGCTCTCCGCCCGACAGCGTGCCGACCTTCTTCTGCTGGTCCGCACCCTTGAAGTTGAACGCCGAGACATAGCCGCGTGAGTTCACCTCACGCTTGCCGAGCATGAGCTGGTCGTTTCCGCCGGAAATCTCCTCCCACACGTTCTTGGAGCCGTCGAGCGCGTCGCGCGACTGGTCGACGTAGCCGAGATGCACCGACTCGCCGACCGTGATGGTGCCCTCGTCGGGCTTGTCCTGGCCGGTGATCATGCGGAACAGCGTGGTCTTGCCGGCGCCGTTTGGGCCGATCACGCCGACGATGCCGCCCGGCGGCAGCTTGAACGACAAGCCGTCGATCAGCATCTTGTCGCCGAAGCCCTTCTTCAGGCCTTCGAAATCGACCACGTTGTTGCCGAGCCGCTCGGCGACCGGGATGACGATCTGCGCGGTCGTCGTCTGCCGTTCGGCGGCCTGCCGCAGCAACTCGTCATAGCGCTGGTAGCGCGCCTTGGATTTCGCCTGGCGCGCCTTGGGCGAGGACGCGACCCATTCCTGCTCGCGCGCAAGCGTGCGCTGACGCGCCTCTTCCTCGCGGCCTTCCTGCGCGAGCCGCTTCTGCTTCTGCACCAGCCACGACGAGTAGTTCCCCTCGTAGGGAATGCCCTTGCCGCGATCGAGCTCGAGGATCCAGCCGGTGACGTTGTCCAGGAAGTAGCGGTCGTGGGTGACGATGAGGATCGCGCCCGGATAGTTGCGCAGATGCCCTTCGAGCCAGGCGACGCTCTCGGCGTCGAGATGGTTGGTCGGTTCGTCGAGCAGGAGCAGTTCGGGCTGTTCCAGTAGAAGCTTGCAGAGCGCGACGCGGCGCCGCTCGCCGCCCGAAAGCTTGGTCACCTCGGCGTCGTCCGGCGGACAGCGCAGCGCGTCCATCGCGAGATCGACCTGACTGTCGAGGTCCCACAGGTTCTTGCTGTCGATCTCGTCCTGCAGCCGCGACATCTCGTCGGCGGTTTCGTCGGAGTAGTTGGCGGCGATCTCGTTGTAGCGGTCGATCAGCGCCTTCTTGGACGCCACGCCTTCCATGACGTTCTCGCGGACGGTCTTGGTCTCGTCGAGGTGGGGCTCCTGCTGGAGGTAGCCGACGCGCGCGCCCTCCGCGACCCAACCCTCGCCGACGTAATCCGTGTCGATACCCGCCATGATGCGGAGAAGCGTCGACTTGCCCGAGCCGTTGACGCCGAGCACGCCGATCTTGGCGTCCGGGTAGAACGACAGATGGATGTTATCGAGCACCTTGCGGTTGCCCGGGTAGGTCTTGGACAGACCCTGCATGTGATAGATGAACTGACGGGCCATTCTGCCCTGCCCTCGCTGACAATGTCGGGAATTCGAGGGCTCATGTAACGACCGCAAGGCGCGAGGGCAAGACGCGGGCTGGCGCGGAGGCCCCTGCCAGCCTCGTTTCGGCGATGCCGAGCCCGGCATCAACTGAACGGTTTGCCCTTCTCGAGCAGCGCGCGCAGCTCTTTCACCGATTTGCCGAGCGCGAGCTGGTAATGCGGCATGTCGACGAAAGTCTTCCAGTTGCCGCCCCATTCGAGCCCGCTGACCTTACTCGTGATCAGCGCGCCGAGGTCGGCGTAGGCCTTCGTCTCCTTCTTGGTGGCGCCGGTATAGTACTTCCCGCCCTCGAAGATGCCGACGTCCCAGGCGATTCCGAAGTTGTGATTGCTTTGGCCGCCCTTGGCGTTGGTCACCTTGGGCTTCTTGGCGGCGAGCGCGTCCTGCTCCGCGTAGGTGCGGGTGCCGGACAGAAAGCGGTAGGTCAGCGGCAATCCGGCAACCGCGTTCATGAATTCGCGCGCCTTGATCTGGGCGGCCGGGATGAGCGTGCGGATATTGGACTCCGTGCGCGTGTCGAACGCACCATGCTGGGTCTTGATCTCCTCGTATTTCGCCTCGAACGCCTGTTCCGCGGCGTCCACGTCGGCGGTGAACTTGCCGTTCAGCGGCCCCTTGTAGAGCCCCGACACGGCGAGGATGCGTTGCAGGAAAAGAATATCGGCCTCGAACAATTTTGCGCTCATCGGTGCCTCCCATGCGTATGGAGCACGATCTTAGATCGTGGCGGCCCGGAGACACAATCCGTCCTCCTCGCCGCATGGCTGGCGGTCGCGGCGGCGGAATGCGATAACGCGTCACAATACGGCAGCGGGAGGACCAATGGCGGCTCAAGATCCGGGCTCAACGGACAAGGATTTGCGCATCAGGGACGTGAAGGCCTACGCCACGTCCTACCCCATCCCTCCCGGTCAAAGCGTCACGCTCGGCATCGGCCGCGCGGTGAAGCGCGACGCCGTCGTGGTGAAAGTCACGACCGAAGGCGGGCTGGTCGGCTACGGCGAGTCGCATCACGGCCGCGCCCACACGGCGATCGCGCAGCTCGTCAACACGACGCTGCGCCAGCTCATCCTCGGCATGAGCGCCGCCGACGTGGTCGGCTGCTGGAACCGGATCTATTCGCGCCAGCTCGCGAGCCACGGCATGGGCGCGGGCTGCGCGATGGCGATGAGCGGCATCGACATGGCGCTATGGGACATCCGCGGCAAAGCCGTCGGCTGGCCGCTCTACCGGCTCCTCGGCGGCGCGCAGAAGCCGATCCCCGCCTACGCCGGCGGCGTCTCGCTCGGCTATCAGGAGCCGTCTGCGCTGGTCGATGAGGTGCGCCCGCATCTCGAAGCCGGCTACAAGGCGGTGAAGCTGCGCGTCGGCGACAGCCCCGCGCGTGACCTCGCGCGGATCGCGGCAGTGCGCAAGGCGGTCGGCGACGAGATCGATATCCTGGTGGATGCCAACACCGCCTACACGGTGAAGGATGCCCGCGCCGTGATGCCGGGCATGGACGACTACAAGGTCGGCTGGCTGGAAGAACCGTTCCCGCCGCACGACACTCGCAGCTATCAGCTGGCGACCGGCTTCGGGCAGGTGCCGCTCGCCTCGGGCGAGAACCACTTCACGCGCTTCGAGTTCAACCGCGTGATCGAGGACGGCGCGATCACCATCCTGCAGCCGGACCTGTCGAAGACCGGCGGCATCACCGAATTGCTGCGCATCGCCGCGATGGCGTCGGCCTACAAGCTGCCGATCAATCCGCACACCTGCATGACCGGGCTCAACATGGCGGCGACGATCCACGTGCTCGGCGCGATCGACAACGGCGGATACTTCGAGGGCGACGTGTCGAAGAACAACCTGTTCCGCGACGAGCTGACCAGCTCGCCCTACACGGTCGACAAGGACGGAAACGTGCGGCCGCTCGAAGCGCCCGGCATCGGCGTGGAGGTGAACGAGGACTTCCTCGCGAAACATCCGCCGATCGAAGGGCCGGGATACGTCTAGGCGTCACGAACAAACGAAACGGGAGAAGGCGACCATGCGGGCGATGCGGTTTGTCGGATGTGTTCTGGCGGTTCTCGTGGCGAGTATGCCGGCCCGCGCCGATTTCCCGGACAAGACCATCCGCATCGTCGTTCCCTACACGCCCGGCGGGTTCAACGACACGCTCGGCCGCATCGTGGCGCAGAAGTTCACCGACAATTGGGGCGTCCCGGCGGTGGTGGAGAACCGGCCCGGCGGCGGCACGCTGATCGGGACGGATGCGGTCGCCAAGGCGCCGGCCGACGGCTACACGTTGCTCGTCGTCGCGTTCCCGTTTGCCGTGAACCCGAGCCTTTACGCCAAGCTCCCCTACGACACGCTGAAGGATTTCGCGCCGCTGATCCTGGCCGGCCAGTCCGCGAACATTCTGGTCGTCAACAACGACGTGCCGGTCAAATCGGTCAAGGAGCTGATCGACATCGCCAAGGCCAAGCCCGGCACGATCAGCTACGGCTCCACCGGCAGCGGCTCCTCGAACCATCTTTCGATGGAACTGTTCCGCCTGATGACGGGCACCAACCTGATCCACGTGCCCTACAAGGGCTCGGCCCCGATGGTGACCGACCTGCTCGGCGGCCACGTGCAGGTCGCCTTCGACAATGTTCCGAACGTGATCCAGCAGGTGAAGGCCGGCAAGCTCCGCGCACTCGCGGTCACGAGTGCCGGTCGCGACACGTCGGTCCCGGACCTGCAAACCGTCGCCGAGGCCGGCGTGCCCGGCTACGAGGTCGGGGTCTGGTTCGGGATGGTCGCGCCCGCCGCGACGCCGCCCGACGTGCTCGCCAAGCTGAATGCGGAACTCAACAAGATCCTGGCCATGCCCGACGTGAAGCAGAAATTTGCCGACCAGGGCGTGAACCCGGCCGGCGGCACGCGCGAACGCTTCGGCGAACATCTGGCGGCGCAGATCGAGAAGTGGGGCAAGGTGGTGAAGGAGTCCGGCGCGAAGGTCGAGTAGCCGCGCACCGTTTAACGCCGCGGCTGCAGTGGCGCGGCCGCTACAATGTATCGCCTGCAAAAGAATGTTGTATCGCGCGCTATCACGCGCGCTCACATGCGCGCGAGCAAATTACTCGGCGCAACGTGATCCGCCTCACCGCGTAGCTCAGCCGCAGGTGCGAAAGTGTCTGCACGGTCGGTAAAACTTCGGAAACTCTGTTTGCAGATCAGGACTAATACGCAGGCGCATTCGTAACAAATTTTAACGAATTGGCCCGCACAGTGGTCTGAACCAGGCGGCATTCCGCGGCGACCAAAAAGCGGACCCGACAGTCGGGACCCGCCTGGAGGACGGGAATGTGTCATGGGAAGCAAGAACAGAACACCGAGCATCGGCAGGGCCGTCGCTGACCTGTGGCGCAGCGTGAGTACCGAGCTTTTCGGTACCTACCATCCCGAACAGCACTATATGCGCGGCCCCGGCCCGAAGTGGCGCGCCAAGCATGCCCGCAAGACCATCGTGTCGGAACCCGGCCTCGGCGGCGTCGCCAAGATCGCGGCGTAAGCCCTTTACGGCGCGCGCTTGCGGCTGTTGCGTTCGATCCAGGCCGCAAGTTCCGCTTCGGTCACCTCGCCTGCAGCCAGCGCGAAGTAGACCTTATAGGCTTCAACCTTGTCGGGTTTGAAGCTGATCCCGTTGATGCCAAGGAACAGGCCGGTCGCCAAAAGGGCTGCGCGTTTGTTTCCATCCGCGAACGGATGATTACGGGCAATACCGAATGCGTAAGAGGCCGCCAGGGCGGCCATAGTCGGCTTGCCGTAGGCGAGCAGGTTCAGCGGTCGCGCCAGCGCCGAATCCAACATCCCTTCATCGCGCAAGCCCGGAAGACCGCCATGTTCCGCAAGATCTTCATCGTGCAACAGAAGGAGTGCGCGCTTGTCGATCCAGCGCGGCTCGGTCATTTCGCAAGCGCCCGAAAGGTCTCCCGAAACTCGCGCATGAAGTCCCGACCTTCGTTGACCTGCTCCACGATGGTCTCATCGAACGCAATCACCCGATAGCCGTCAGGCAATTCGGTGAGGAAGAGCGATCCGCCCTGCTCGACCTTCAGGCGCGCGAGGGCTTCCTTCGGCAGGATGACGCCGAGAGAGTTGCCGATCTTCGTGACTTTGAGCGTGATCATGGTCACCTCGTGTTATAACAGTCGTTATAACATACAATTCGGAAGGCAAGTGCGCAAGCACGGTCCTTCCTGACCTATATTCAGACCGACATGGCCAGCCAGACCGCCGCAAGCCTTAACGCCGACGACTACCTGATCCGCCCCAACCCGGCGGACCCGCGGCTGACCGAGCGCGTCTCGGGCGTGGACCAGACCGGTGCGCCGGTCGCCACGTCGGTCACGGTCGAGCGCGCGCTGACGATCTATCTGAACCGCCAGGAAATCGTCACCGCGATGACGATCGGCGACTACCCCGACTATCTGGCGATCGGCTACCTGCTCAATCAGAACATGCTGCAGGCCGACGACGTCGTCACCGGCGTCGACTACGACGAGGACCTCGCGGTCGCGATCGTGCGCACCGAGCGCGAGACCGACTACGAGGACAAGCTGCAGAAACGCACGCAGACCTCGGGCTGCGCGCAGGGCACCGCGTTCGGCGACCTGATGGAGTTGGTCGAGGGCGTGACACTCCCCTCCGCGACCTTGCGCACCTCATGGCTCTACGCGCTGACCCACAAGATCAACACCACGCCGTCGCTCTACCTCGAGGCCGGCGCGATCCACGGCTGCGTGCTGGCGCAGGCGGATCGCCCGCTCGTCTACATGGAGGACGTCGGCCGCCACAACGCGGTCGACAAGATCGCCGGCTGGATGTTCAGCAACCGCGTCCCGGCGCACGACAAGATCTTCTACACCACCGGCCGTCTGACCTCCGAAATGGTGATCAAGACCGTCCGCATGGGCATTCCGATCCTCATCTCGCGCTCGGGCTTCACCGCCTGGGGCGTCGAGCTTGCACGCAAGGCCGGCCTCACGCTGATCGGCCGCGCCCGCGGCAAGCGCTTCGTCGCACTCGCGGGCGAAGACCGGATCGTATTCGACCAGGACCTCTCCTACGTCGAAGAGGAGAGCGGCAAGCACCGGCGCAAGGCGGCGGTGCATGACGATTGAGACGTTCGGCCTGGTCCTTGCGGGCGGGCTCGCGCGCCGCATGGGCGGCGGCGACAAGGCGCTGATCCGCATCGGCAACGAGACGATCTTGTCGCGCACTCTGTCGCGCTTGCGGCCGCAGGTGTCCGGCGTCGTGCTCAACGCGAACGGCGATCCTGCACGGTTCGCATCGTTCGGCCTGCCGGTGGTCGCCGACAGCGTGCCGGATTTCGCCGGACCGCTCGCCGGCATCCTGGCCGGGCTCGACTGGATCGCCGCCAACCAGCCCGAGACCGAGTGGATGGTCAGCGTACCGGGCGACTGCCCGTTCCTGCCGCGCGATCTGGTCGCGCGTCTTCACGCGGCACGCATCGCGGAAGGAAAGCCGCTCGCCTGCGCGCATTCGGGCGACTGGCGCCATCCGGTGGTCGGTCTGTGGCAGGTTTCGCTGCGGGAGAACCTGCGCCACGCCATCACGATGGAGGACTTGCGCAAGATCGAGGTGTGGACCGCGCGCCACGGCATCGCGCTCGCCGACTGGCCGACCGAGCCGGTCGATCCGTTCTTCAACGTCAACACGCCGGAGGATGTCGAGATGGCGACAAAGCTCGCGGCTTCGGAAAACGCCTAACCCGCCAGCACCGAATACGGCAGGAAACCGATCGTCTGCCCCGGCGCGATCTCGGTCACGTCGTCGGCAAGCTCGGCAAGCCCGTCGGTCGCGGTGAGCGACGAGATCACGCCGGCGCCGTCCTGCGGATGCTTGTGCGCCTCATACATGCCGTCCGCACGCCGCGTCAGCGACACCCGCACGTATTCGCGCCGCCCCTTCTTCTTCTTGTAGGCAAAACCCGACGCGACCGGCAGTGCGATCAGCGGCTCAGGCGTCGCGCCCGCGAGGCGCAGCAACAGCGGCCGCACCACGCGCGCGAAGGTGACGAAGACCGCGACCGGATTGCCGGGCAGTCCGGCGAACGCCGTGCCTTTGAGCACGCCCATCGCGACCGGCCGCCCGGGTTTGATGGCGACGCGCCAGAACACGAGCTTGCCGACCGCTTCGATCGCGGTGCGCACGTAATCGGCTTCGCCGGTCGAGACGCCGCCCGAGGTGAGCACGAGGTCGTGCCTCTGCGCCGCGTCGGCGAGGCGCGCGCCGAGCGCGTTCGGATCGTCGCGCAAAATCCCAAGGTCACTGACGTCGACACCGAATTGCGTCAGCAGCCCGCGCAGCAATTCGCGGTTCGCGTCATAAAGGCCTGCCGCAGGAAGCGCCGCGCCCGGCTCGACGATCTCGTCGCCGGTCGAAAAGATCGCGACGCGCACACGCCGCCGTACCGCCAGCACCTGAAGCCCCAGCGCCGCCGCCATGCTCAGGTCCTGCGGCTGTAAACGGCGGCCCGCACGCAGCGCGACCGATCCGCGCGCGACATCCTCACCGGCCAGTCTCCGGTTGGCGCCGCGCTTCAGACCCGGCGGAACGATCACCGTCCCGCCATCGACACGCACGTCCTCCTGCATGAACACGGTGTCGGCGCCCCGCGGCATCGGCGCGCCGGTGAAGATGCGGATCGCCTCGCCCGCGCCGATCTCGCGCACGGCGGCGCGTCCGGCGGTCAGGCGATCGGTGATCGCAAGTTTCGTCTCCCCCGTCGCACCGACATCCGCATGGCGCGCCGCATAGCCGTCGACCGCCGAGTTGTCGAACGGCGGCAGATCGATCGGCGCCACGACATCGGCGGCCAGCACGCGCCCCCGCGCATCCCTCAGCGCGACTGTCTCGGTCTCGGCCACCGGCGTCACACGTTCGGCGATCAGCCGCTCGACGTCGTCGATCGCGAGCAGCGGCCCGCCGAATGCGAAGCAATCGTCGGTGAGCTGGGCCATCAGGCGCTCCGCACCCGCGCCACCACGGTGTCGAGCGGCAACGCCTTCGCCACCAGGATATCCGACACCGCCTCGATATCATCGAGCGACACGACCGGTACCCTGGCTTCGAGCGGCTTGTCGCTTGCGATCGCGACGATGTTCTCGTCGTCGGGATGCAGCGGCGGCTTCTTCACCGCAGCGCGAAAAACTTCCAGCTTCGGATGCGCCTGCGTCTTGAAGCCCTCGACCAGCACGAGATCGACCGGCGACAGCTTTTCCAAGAGCGCGTCGAGCGTCCACTCGCGGTGGCCGCGCAACTCATGCATCAGCGCGAAACGGCTCGCCGACGAGACCAGCACCTCGGTCGCGCCGGCCTCGCGGTGCGTGTGCGAGTCCTTGCCCGGCTGATCGACGTCGAAGGCGTGATGCGCGTGCTTGATGGTCGAGACGCGCAAGCCTCGCGCGGTCAGGCACGGAATGACACGCGTCAGCAGCGTGGTCTTGCCCGCCCCGCTCCAGCCCGCGATGCCGATGACGTTCATGCGGCAAGCCTATCAGATCGTCATGCCGAGCGCGGCGATTTGCGTTCGCACCGCTGGATCGGCGAGAGCCGCGAGGAACGCCGCGACGGCCGGCCGGCCGCGGCGCGCCTCGACCAGAAGGAAATCGTAATTCTCCGGCGCAAGCTCGAGAAAGCCGAGCCCGTACATCGCGGCCACGGGGCGGATCGCGACACCCCAGTCGGCGCGGCCCTGCGCGACCGCCGCCGCGACCGCATTGTGCGAACGCGGCTGGTTGCCGTAGCCGTGCGGGCGCGCGGCGCCGAGCAACTGGTCGATCAGGATGCGCGTACCGGCGCCGGCGTTGCGGTTGACCATGATGCAGTCGCGCTCGCTGAGCGCGGCCTTCAGGGCGTCCGGCGCGCTTCTGTCCTCGAAGCGCGCGTCGCCCTTGCCGAACACGATGCCTTGCATCCGCTGCCAGCCGCGCACCAAGGTGAGACCGTCCCTGGCATATTGCTCGTTATAGATGCCGGTCTGCGGGTCCATCAGATGGATCGGCGCGAGATCGCACTCGCCGCGCCGCGCCGCCGCGACACCGCCCATGCTGCCGATCGCGATGGTACGCGCCGCAATGCCTTGCGCCGAGAGTGCGGAGAGCACCGCGTCGAGCGCAACGCAATGGCTGCCCGCGATCACCAGGTCCGGCGCGCGCGCCTGTCCGATCAGCGTGACCTTCGCCGGCGTGCCCGGATCGACCGATGTGCGCAGCGCATCGATTTCGAGGAAGCCGTCGGCCTGCGAGAAGGTCGTCACCGAACCGGAGCCTTTCGCGAGCGGAAACGCGATCGGCCCATCGCCGCCCGCAACCAGTGCGACCAGGACGAATTCCTTGCGGCCGAGCTCCGAGGCAATGCGCACCGGGACGGCGGCATCGACCGTCACGGCGGATTCCGGCGGCAGGCCCGCCTTGGCGCGGATCACGGGCGCCACGAAGGCATGAAAGGTGAAGATCGCCGAGGTCGGAAAGCCCGGCAGCACGACGATCGGCTTGCCCTGCGCGACCGCGAGGCAGAGCGGCTTGCCGGGCTTGAGTGCGACGCCGTGAACGATCACGCCGGGCTCGCCGAGGCGCGAGGCGATACGGTGCGAGAGATCGCCCGCGCCTTTCGAGGTGCCGCCGGAAAGCACGACGATATCGCAAGCGCCGAGCGCCTCGCGCACGGCGGCTTCGAGCACGGCCTCGTCGTCCGCAAATGCGCCGAACGAGACCGGTTCTCCCCCCGCTTCACGCACCGCGGCCGCGATGATCGCGCCGTTCGAGTCGTAGACCGCGCCCGGCCGCAGCGGAGCGCCGAGCGCCGCCAGCTCATCGCCGGTCGACAGCACCGCCACTTTCGGCCGCCGCACGACATCGACCTGCGCCAGGCCGCAGGCCGCCAGCATGCCGATCTCGCGCGAGGAGATCGTCGCGCCGCGCCGCAGCAGCGTTTCGCCGCGCGCGATATCCGAGCCCGCATAGGAGACGAACTGGCCGGGCGCGACAGCGCGGCGCAGATCGATCGCAGGTGAAGCGGCATCGATCAGTTCGGTATGCTCGATCATCGCGACGGCGTCGGCGCCGCGCGGGATCATGCCGCCGGTCGCGATCGCCGTGGCGGTGCCGGGCGCAACCGTGAGCTTCGGCGGATGGCCGCAGGCGAGCACCTCGGCGTTGAGCGCGAGGCGGCGCGGCGTTGCGGCGTTCGCCCCGGCCGTATCGGCAGCGCGCAGCGCGAAGCCATCCACGTTGGAGCGGTCGAACGGCGGCAC
>Ga0207674_10009569_pt1 | contig 11058 bp, 13 predicted proteins | sample KBSCornC72_FD_184303 | JGI IMG/M metagenome (GOLD analysis project Ga0207674, IMG submission 184303) | Corn rhizosphere microbial communities from Kellogg Biological Station, Michigan, USA - KBS Corn C7-2 (SPAdes) (version 2) | ecosystem: Host-associated > Plants > Roots > Rhizosphere > Soil ...
CGCCCCACCGGATCCAGGGTCGTAAGTGTCGGTCACTCGGGGTGGTTTCCTTGCGCCGCCCGAGTGGCCGCTGCTACCGTCGAACTCCCCCCTGGCGATGGCCAAACCCTTCGATCGGGCCGTCAACGGCTTCAACCACAACATCTCGCACGCCGGCCGGGTCTTCCACGTGCAGACCGAGGACTCCGGGGTGAACAACCCCAACATCACCACCCACCTCTTCGTGGGCGGGAACATCCTCGCCAGCAAGAAGACGTCGTACGCCGAGCTGCTCAAGGCCGAGAACCTCCAGGACCTGGTGCGCCAGCTGATGGAGGACCAGCACAAGCAGATGCTCCGGAACGTGGTGAGCGGGGTCTACGACAACCTCGACACCACGGCCCGCGCCTACCAGCCGGGACAGCTCGCCCCCGCCTCGGAAGGGAAGAGCGGCGTGAAGCCCACGCCGCCCCGCGCGCCGCTGCCACCCGAGGTCGAGGCCGCGCGGGCGATGAGCACGGCTCCGCAGCTCAACGAGCTGGGCGCGCAGACGATCTTCGGAGAAGACCTCATCAGCGAGAAGAGCCTGGACGAGGTGATCCTCAGCTACCTCGCCGGTGAGCACGAGAGCTGAAAACCCGGGGGCTCACCGTCCGGCGTCGGCGCCGCCGCGGCAGAAGGCGAGCCGCTTCGCCACCGCCTCGAGCGGCAGCGCCACCTCCAGCGACAGGGCGCTCCCGTGCGGCGGCGAGACGCGGGCAAAGCCGAGGAGCTCCGCTGCGTCCTCGTCCCCCTGGCCGCGGGCCTGTGCCCGGGCCACCGCGAGCGCGCCGCCCAGCGTCTTTCCCAGATCCTCGAGCTTTCGTGCGTCCTCACCCGACACGTCCGCCACCAGCGCGACGTCACGCCGCGCGTCGAGGTGCACCTCCACCTTCGACGCCGCCTCGACCAGCGCCGCTGCCCAGGGCTCGGAGCCTCCGAGGGTCCGCGCCAGGTCCGCGGCCGACACCACGCCGTACAGCTCGCCGTAGCTCTGCTCGGGAGAGAGCAACGGCCGGGGCTCGGGTCCGCGGCCCTCCACCGCGTCGAGGACCCGCCGGCCGTCCTCCACCGAGTCGCCCAGGTGCAGCAGCGAGTCTCCCCAACGGGTGGCGATGAGCGTGGCTCCGCCTTCCGCACGCGGGTCGACTGCGGTGATCTGCCCGTGCTCCCCGTAAGCCGTGCCGGTCGCGCTGCCGAGGAGCCCTTCCCAGTTGGCGCGCCGGAAGTTACCCGAGACCACGATGCCGTGCTCGGTGATGCCCACCCGGTCGACGTCGCGGAGGGGGTCGATGCCCATTCGCTGCAGCGCCTCGAGCGCGTTTCCCCGGCCCTCGCGCGCGGCGAGGCACTGCAGCAGCAGCTCGCCCAGGGGAGAGTTCCGGAGCGCGTTGACCTCCAGGACCACCCCCGATCCGGCGCCGCCGGCAGACAGGGCGGTGAGCATCGGGTCGCGCACCTCGGTGCGCTGCACGCCGGCGTCGACCACCGGCGGCCGGAGCCGGGCGAGCATCCGCTGTCGCTCCTGCGGCCGGAGGTAGCGAGGCATCTCCACCTGGGGACGAGCGAGCGGCGCGCGAGTCTCGGGAATGCGCACCAGCCACGCGGCCGCGATGACCAGCAGGGCCGCCGCCAGCAGCCACAGCCAGCGGCGGTCCATCAGAAGTCCCTCCGCTCGAAGCGCCACACGGCGATCGCGAGCAGCGCCCCGGCGAAGGCCAGCGTCCCCGCCAGCAGCCGGACCAGCCCGCCCGGAGCGAGCGGGGCGCTCGCGGCGAGAGCTCCAGCAGCGTCGGCCAGCTTCCCCAGGGGCGGTACCACCGCGGTGACCCCGGCGAAGAGGGCACGGCCCGGTCCCCGACCCATGAGGTCCAGCAGCGACGTCCGGTGCGTGGCGAGGAGCCCGAGGACGATGAGCGAGGCACCCGCGGCCGCGGACAGCGCCGCGCTCCGGACCCAGACCGTCACCGCCAGCATCCCGGCGTAGATGCTTCCGAAGGCCACGGCCGAGAGCACCGCCGAGACCACCGGCCAGCCGGTCCAGACCCCGGTCTTGGCGCCGAGGACCACGACCAGACCCGCGGAGGCGTAGACCGCGCCGGCCATGGCCAGCGCCAGGACCCCGAGGAAGGTTCCGGCGAGCAGCTCCCAGCGGCGCACCGGGAGCGACAGCAGATGCTCGATCCGTCCGGGCGAGAGCAGCGCCGGTCCGAAGTCGGCGCAGGAGAGCACGCCGAAGCCGAGCCCTCCCCAGAAGACGAACTGGCTGGCCGCCAGGAAGACGGGCCGCAGCGCCACGTCCGCAGCCTGGATGCTGTGATCCAGCGGCTTGCCGAAGAGACGGCTCGCGGCGAGCGCGCCGTCGACCACCTCCAGGCGCAGGCTGGTCACCAGGAGCAGCAGGAGCCCGGTCAGCGCCAGCCCGAGCGCGAGGAACCAGCGCCTGGCCGCCGCTTCCCGCAGCAGATCCAGGGCGACCCTGATCGCGGTCATGCGGCCCCCGCGGCGAGCGCCTCGCTGAGCACGTCCTCGAGGTCGCGCGAGGCCCGCTCCAGCTCGACCAGCAGGGCACCGGCGTGGCGTGCGCCGTCCAGCGCCTGGTTCAGCACCGCGGCATCGCCGGCGGCGAGCTCCCAGGCGCCTTTCTCCACCGGCTCGAATCCCAGGGCCACCAGCGCCTCCGTGGGCGGGTCGGGTGCGAACCGGACTCTCCATCGCTGCTGCACCGAGGTGAGCGCCTCCAGCGGACCGGAGCGCACGAGGCGCCCGTGGGAGAGGATCCCGATGCGGCTGCAGATGCGTTCGGTCTCGGAGAGGAGATGGGAGTTGATGAAGAGGGTGGCCCCGCGCGCCAGCTCGGCCGCGAGCAGCTGGCGGATCTCCACCCGTCCCAGCGGATCAACCCCGTCGGTCGGCTCGTCCAGCACCAGAAGGTCCGGCGCACCGACCAGCGCGGCCGCGAGCCCGAGCCGCTGGCGCATTCCCTTGCTGAACCCCCGGATCCGCCGGTCGCCGGCCTCGGCGAGCCCCAGTCGCTGCAGCAGCCCGTCCAGCCCCGCTCGGCCGGGGTGCAGTCCCTTCAGCCGTGCGACGCTCGCCAGCAGTGCCCGTGGGGTCCACGCGCCGGGCAACGTCAGACGCTCGGGCAGGTAGCCGACGCGCGCCCGTGACCGCGGGTCCTCCGGCTTCCCGCCGAGCAGCTCCACCCTCCCCGAGTCGGGATGGGCGATGCCGAGGAGGCACTTGATGAAGGTCGTCTTTCCCGCCCCGTTGGGACCGATGAGGCCGAACGCCTCACCCTGCGGCACTTCCAGGTCGAGGCCGTCGAGCGCCACCGACTCGGAGCGGCCAAACCGGGTGCGGAAGCGCTTGTGGAGGGAGGTGACGGCGAACGCGGCCGGCATCGTTCCCCGAGCCTCCCATCTCGGCCACGTCGCGGTCACCACCACCCGATGCCCCGGGGCCGCTGCAGCAGCACGAGGAGCACCACCGCGGCCTGAGCCGCCAGGACCCCGGGATGCAGCTCGCCCATGGCCCAGACCACGACGTCGTCGAGCACCAGCGCGGCGGGTAGCGCCCAGAAGGCCCAGGGGCGCATCCTCCACAGGCCGCAGAGCGCCAGGGCCAGGGCTCCGGTGGTGACCACGAGGTAGGGCAGGTACCCGCGTCCGAATGCCCGGGCCTGCCCTCCGGTTGCGGCATGGGCCCAGGCGATGACCAGGAGCAGCCCACCGGCCAGGCACACGCCGGTGATCGGCCAGGGACGCCCGGGGGCCCGGGCAGCAGCGAACGGACGTTCGTCCTCGGGCAGACCGGCCATGATCCCTGTTAATCCTCCCCGAAGGTCACGTTCCGGAGGGATCCGTCCGCATGCACCTCGTCGCTGCCGTGCTCGCCCTCGCCGCCATCACCTCGGGAGGCACGCCCATGTCGGTTCATGATTTCAAGGTGAAGACCATCGACGGCAAGGAGGCCTCCCTGGCCGACTACAAGGGGAAGGCGCTGCTGATCGTCAACACCGCCTCGGAGTGCGGCTACACGCCGCAGTACGCGGGGCTGGAGGCGCTGTACGAGAAGTACAAGGCCCGCGGGTTCACCGTGCTCGGCTTCCCTTCCAACGACTTCGGCGGGCAGGAGCCGGGGACCAACGCGGAGATCAAGAAGTTCTGCGAGCTCCGCTACAAGACCACCTTCCCGCTCTTCTCCAAGATCCCGGTGAAGGGCGCGGCCGCCGACCCGCTCTACAAATACCTGACGGGGCTCCCGGGGAAGCAGGGCGGGACCGTGACCTGGAACTTCAACAAGTTCCTGGTCTCCCCGGACGGGAAGGTCATCGAGCACTTCGACAGCAAGGTGGAGCCGCTGTCGACCGAGCTGACCAGCAAGCTCGAGCAGGTGCTGCCGAAGAGCTGAGCGTCGGAGCTACCGCCGCCGCGTCCCAGCGTCCGGTGACTGGCTGGTCAGGGTGCGGGCTGCCTCGGTGCGCTCCACCGCCGCATCCCGGGCGAGGATGCGGTCAATCCGCTTGAGCAGCGCCTTGCCCTTGGTCGTCCTGAGCGCGGCGCGCAGGTCGGCCACCAGCTGCCGGTGGCGCTCCTTGAGATGGGTCAGCGCCGAGTCCTTGTCGGCCACCTGCTCGGCGAGGCGGGTGCTGGCCGCGTGGAGCTCGTCGGTCTTCTCCGACGCGGTGATGGCCTGCCGGCGGGCATCCTTCTGGTCGGACTCGAGCTTGTTGGCCCGAGATCCGTACTCGTCCGCCATCCGCATCGCCTGGGAGGCGCGCGCCGCCTGGTCGTCGATGACCTTCTTCGCGTAGAGCGACACCACGGCCAGCGTCACCACCGCCAGTCCGGCGACCATCCAGGGCAGGACCAGCGGGGAGCGCTGCCTCGGAAGCGGGGCCGGCGTCTGCTCGGCCTCGAGCCCGGGGGCCGGAAACTGGAAGTCGTCGCTCATCGAGGGACTCTTGACTCCGAGTCTGGCACGGAAACGGCCCTCCCGTGGCCGAGCGAGCGCCGTTCTGCAACAATCCAGTCGCACCGACTCCCGATGATCCAGATGTTCCACGTCACCAAGGCGTTTCCGGGCGACCCGCCCGCGCTGGTCGACGTGAACCTCACGGTGGAGAAAGGTGAGTTCGTGTTCCTCACCGGCCCCTCGGGTGCGGGAAAGACGACACTCCTCCGGCTGGTGTTCTGCGCGGAGCCGGCCACGCGCGGGCAGATCCTCGTGGGCGGGCGGAACGTGGCCCGCATCCGCCAGGCGAGCATCCCCTTCCTGCGAAGGAACATCGGGGTGGTGTTCCAGGACTTCAAGCTGCTGCCACACCGGACGGTCCTGGACAACGTGGCGCTCTCGCTCGACGTGCTGGGGGTGCCCCGCCCCGAGGCTCGCCAGCGCGCGAACCGGATGCTGAAGCTGGTGGGGTTGCAGCACAAGACCGAGAGCCTTCCCCTGAAGCTCAGCGGCGGAGAGCAGCAACGGGTGGTCATCGCCCGGGCGCTGGTCAACGAGCCGGCGCTGCTGCTGGCGGACGAGCCCACCGGCAACCTCGACCCCGCGCTCAGCCAGGAGATCATGTCGCTGCTCCAGGACGCCAACGTTCGTGGCACGACGGTGATCGTCGCCACCCACGACCTGCCGATGGTCGAGCGTTCGGGGAAGCGCGTGGTGCGACTGGACAGGGGACGCATCGTCTCCGACGCCGGTGGACCGACGGTGGTCCGCCGGGTGGGGTAGGGCGGGAGACCCTGGCTTGAGCGCGGTGGCGAAGGCGCAGACGTTCTGGCGTTCGGCGATGGAGGGCATCCGGCACCAGCCCTTCGTCCATGCCGTCTCCACCATCACCCTCGCCATCGCGCTCTTCACCCTGGGCCTGGCCCGGTCGGCGGCCCATGAGCTGGACCGGCTGGTGGGAAGCCTGGGAGGCGAGGTGCGGGTGACGGTCTACCTCGATCCCCGCGTTCCTCCCGCGGCCCGGACCGCGGTGGCAGACGGGCTGCGCCGCCGGGGCATGGTGGTCGAGGAGGTGAGCCCGCGCGCCGCGCTGGATCGCCTGGTCCGGGAGCTCGGGCCCGCCGCCGAGTCGCTGCGCGGGCTGTCCGAGGATCCGCTGCCTCCATCGCTCGAGGTCCGCGTGCCGGAGTCGATGCGTGCGCCCACCTCGCTCCGCGGGCTCGCCGCCGAGCTGCGCGGCACGCCGGCGGTCACCGGCGTCGACTACGGCGAGCAGGCGGTGGAGCGGCTCTCGGCCATCGCCCGGGCGGTGCGCTGGGCGGGGTGGGTGGCCTTCGTCGTCCTGGTGGGCGCGACGCTGATCATCGTCTCCGCCACGCTGCAGCTGGCGATCTACGCGCGGCGCGAGGAAGTGGAGATCCAGAAGCTGGTGGGGGCGACGGACCGCTTCGTCCAGGCGCCCTTCCTGCTCGAGGGGGCGCTGCAGGGCATCGCCGGCGCGGCGCTGGCCATCGCCGGGCTGATCGCCTTTCGCCAGACGCTGTCCCCGCAGCTCGCCACCCTGCTGTCCTTCCTCCGGCTCCCCGGAGCGGGAACCGACGCTCGCCCGTGGATGGACGCGCTCCAGCTGGCGCTGGCCGGGGCGGGGCTGGGTCTGGCCGGAAGCTACCTCGCCGTGCACCGGTTCCTGCGCGCATGAGACGCATGGTCGCCCTCGCGGTCTCGCTCCTCGCCGCCGGAGCCGCCCGGGCGGGGGAGCCCGAGTCGGACCCGCTCGAGGCGCAGCGCGCGCTGCTCCGGTCCCTGCGCAACCAGTCGGGGAACGCCGAGGCTGCGTTCGGGGTCTATGCCGGGCTGGCCCGGGTGTCGGCGGCACGGGCGGCCGCGCTGGCATCGCAGATGCGCGTGCTCGGGAATCGTCTCGCGGCCGCCGAGGCCGAGGAGGCCCTCTCCCGGGCAGTGCTCGAGTCGCGCGCGGACCGGCTCCGCCCCCGTCTCCTCTCGCTCTACCGGATCACCCAGCGGAGCCCGCTGGAGGTCCTGCTACCCGCCGAGGACGTGGCCACCTTCGCCTGGCGAGCGCGGGCCCTGTCCTCTCTGGTCCGGACCGACCTCGCCGCCCTGGAGGAGATGCGCTCGGTGGCGCTCTTCCAGAGCTCGCGACTCGCGCAGCTCGACGCCTGGAAGCGTCGGATGGGAAGCCGGCTGATCGAGCTGCGCGCCGAGGCGGAGGAGGCGGCCGCGCAGCAGACGGAGCTCGGCGAGGCCCTGCAGCTGCTCCAGGCAAAGGCCCGGGCTGCCGGGTCGGTCCTGGCCGAGCTCTCGCGCTCGCGCGCGCAGCTGCAGGCGGTCGCCTCGGTGCTGGAGGAGCCGGAGCCGACCGGCTTCGGCGCGCTCCGGGGGAAGCTGCCTCTGCCCGCGGCCGGACACGTGGAGGTGGCCTTCGGGAAGCTGGTCCACCCGAAGTTCAACACCGTCACCGTCCAGAAGGGGCTCGACATCCGCGCTGCCGCCGGTGCGCCCGTCAAGGCCCTCGCCCCGGCGACGGTGGCCTGGACCGGCTGGCTCGGCGGGTACGGGAACCTGCTGGTCCTGGACCACGGTGGCGGGTACCACACGATCTACGCGCACCTGTCGGAGATGCTCCGGCCGGTCGGCGCGCGCGTCTTCTCCGGGGAGGTGGTGGCGACCGTTGGCGACACCGGCTCCCTCAAGGGCGCCTACCTGTACTTCGAGGTTCGCCGGCGGGGGCTCGCCGTGGACCCGATGCCCTGGGTCGGCGCGGCGATGGCCCGCGCCCCGTGAACCCAAGCGCTTGACGCGGTGCGGCATGGGGATTAGCTTTTCCGCGTGGACCTCCTCGCGACCCTGCAGGGCTACGTCCGCAGGCGGCTCGTCGCCGCGGGCGTCGCCTCCGACCTGCACCTCGTCGGCGGCCATTCGGTACACGCCTATCGAGTCGCGGGCACGGGTGTGGGCCCGCCGGTCCTCCTGGTACACGGGCTCGGCGGCAGCGCCAACGGCTGGGTGCGCGTCCTCCGTGCGCTGTCCCGGGACTTCTCGGCCGTGTACGCGGTGGACCTGCCCGGCAACGGGTTCTCGCCGCTCCCGGCCTCCGGCCCCCTGACGCTCGAGGAGCACCTCGGCGTCCTCCACGCCTTCTGCCGCGAGGTGGTGCAGGCTCCGGCGTTCGTGGTGGGAAACTCCCTGGGAGGCGCCCTCGCGGTGATCCTCGCGGCGACCCACCCCGAGGACGTCGTCGCGCTCGGGCTCGTTGCTCCGGCGGGTGGGGAGATGACCCGTGAGTCCCTGGTGGAGCTGATGCGCGTCCTCGACGTGCGCACGACCCGGGATGCGGTCCGGCTCACCCGGCGCCTCTTCCACCGTGCCCCGCTGGTGGCGATCCTGTTCGCCCCCGAGCTGAAGAAGACGCACGCCACGGCTGCGGTGCGGGCGCTCCGGGGCCGCGCTCTGCAGCGCCATCACATCCCGCCGGAGATCCTGACCGGACTGCGAGCTCCGACGCTCCTGCTCTGGGGGGCGAGTGAGAAGCTCCTTCCTCGCGAGCAGCTGGACTGGTACCGCGAGCACCTGCCGTCCGGGGCGCACATCGAGGTGGTGAAAGGCTTCGGCCACGTTCCGCAGATGGAGTGCCCGCGCGAGCTGGTGAAGCGGCTCCGTGATTTCGCCGGAGAGATCGGCCTGCTGTCGGCGGGGACACCGAGGCTGCAAGGTGCGCGCGTCGAGGCCGCCGGGACCTCTCATCCGCGGAAGCGCCGCTGAGCTCACGCCGACTGGCGGCACGGAGGCCCAGCCTTCCGGTCCCAGGGGACGCTGATGAGCGGCGCTGACCTGCCGTCCTGCTCGCTCAGTGTCCCGAGGGAAGCTTCTTTCCCGTGGTGAGGAAGTGATTGAGCTCGCGCTCCCACTCCCGCATGAAGTGGACGTACGCCTCGGGCGTCTTGCTGCGGACCAGCGCGAGCCCGAGGTCGCCGAGCGCGGTCCAGGTGTAGCGGACGGTGGCGATGCTCCGGGTCCTCCCCTCGGGCCGCAGGCGGATGTCGATCTCCGTCACGTCGGACCCCGGGGTGACGTGCAGGTAGTGGACCTGTCCGCTCGCCGGCTCCCACCTGTCGAGAAGCCACACCGTGTCCGGGCCTCCCGGATGCCGGACGACGAAGAGGGTCCCGGCGCCGCCGCCGGGCGGCTCCCAGCGCATCTCCGGCTCCCATCCGGATGCCCAGGCGCGCTCTCCCAGGGGCGTGAGGAGCGGGAGCACCCGTTCCGGCGGAGCGTCGAGGTGCTGGTCGTAGACGTGGCTGACTCGCTCCGAGGCCTCGGCGGGAGCGGTGGCCAGCGCTGCAGTGACGAGAGGGACGAGGGTCATGGCGACTTCCTCCTCGTGGTCGACGAGGGGTGGCCGTCGATGGTCTCGGAGAGCGCGTGCAGCACGGCCTGGAAGCCGCGCAGGTCGCGCTCCGTGAGCCGGACCAGTGCCCGGTCCTCGAGGTCGGCGAGGTGCTGGTGGACCCGGGCCGCGGTCCGAGCGCCTCCGCGGGTCAGGCGCACGGTGAAGGACCGGCGGTCCTCGGGCCTGACGTCGCGGCCGACCTCACCGCGCGCCTCCAGCCGGTCCAGGTAGCTGGTCAGCGTGGATCGCTTGTGGGCGAACGCGCGGTGGAGATCGGCGACCGAGGAGGGGCCGGCCTCGGCGAGGTGGGCCAGCAGATGGGCCTCGCCCTGGGAGAGGCCCAGCGGCGGCTCGGCGTCCTCCAGATACAGGCCGATCCGGTGGGTGGTGCGGTGGACGAAGGGGACGAGCTGCAGTCGGGTCTTCATGACGAGCTCGGATATTACGAATTCGTAATGAAAGTCCAGTATCCCCTGGGGATTCGCCTCCACCGGCCCGGCCGGGCTACGCTCTACGACCGGCACCCGTGACCGGTCTCTCCTCGCTCCTCCTCCTGACCACCCTGGTTGCCTCGCCCGCCCCGGCGACTCCGCCGGAGGACGCCACCTACAAGCAGCTGGAGCTCTTCGCCCGGGTCCTGTCCTACGTGCAGAACAACTACGTGGAGAAGGTGGACGAGCGGCAGCTGGTCTACGGCGCCATCCGGGGGATGCTGGAGACGCTCGACCCCCACACGGTCTTCATGCCCCCCGAGGTCTTCAAGGAGATGAAGATCGACACCTCGGGCGAGTTCGGCGGCCTGGGGCTGGACGTGGTGAAGCGGGGAGACGCGCTGGTGGTGGTCTCCCCGCTCGACGACACCCCCGCGGCGCGGGCCGGAATCCAGCCCGGCGACGAGATCCTGGCCATCGACGGCGAAAGCACCGTGGGGATGGACGTGGCCCGTGCCTCGGCGAGGATGCGCGGCCCGGCCGGACAGCGAGTGACCCTCACCCTGATGCGCGCCGGGTTCCAGCAGCCTCAGGAGATCGTCCTCCTCCGCGACCACGTCCGGATCGTTTCCGTCCAGGGCGCGATGTACGGAGGGATCGGCTGGGTACGGCTGAAGAACTTCCAGGAGCGCACCGACGCGAGCCTCAAGCGCGAGCTGGACCGGCTCCGCACCGAGAATGGCGGCCGCGAGCTGTCCGGCGTGGTCCTCGATCTCCGGAACAACCCGGGAGGGCTGCTCGATCAGGCGGTGGCGGTCAGCGATCGCTTCCTTTCCGGAAGGCTCACCATCGTCACCACACGCGGGCGCGCCGGACGGAGCCTCACCGAGGAGAAGAGCCGCGATCCGGGCACCGAGCCCGACTACCCGATGGTGGTCCTGGTGAATGCCGGGAGCGCCTCGGCCTCCGAGGTGGTGGCCGGGGCCCTCCAGGACCACGGGCGGGCCACGGTCCTCGGGACCCAGACCTTCGGCAAGGGCTCGGTCCAGACGGTGATCGAGCTCCAGGACGGCAGCGGGCTCAAGCTCACCATCGCCCGGTACTACACGCCGAAGGGCCGGAGCATCCAGGAGCGGGGAATCGAGCCGGACTTCCTCGTTCCGGCCGAGGGGACGGTGCGCGAGATCCGGGAGAAGGACCTCCGCCGGCACTTCCGGAACCCCGACGCGGGCACGGCAGAGA
>Ga0207674_10009571_pt1 | contig 11056 bp, 16 predicted proteins | sample KBSCornC72_FD_184303 | JGI IMG/M metagenome (GOLD analysis project Ga0207674, IMG submission 184303) | Corn rhizosphere microbial communities from Kellogg Biological Station, Michigan, USA - KBS Corn C7-2 (SPAdes) (version 2) | ecosystem: Host-associated > Plants > Roots > Rhizosphere > Soil ...
CGGCATCAGCTCGGCGGTCTGCCGGAGATCGGAGACGATCAGCTGCGTCGCGTCCCAGCCGACCGCGAGCATCTCATTGCCGCGGTTGCTGCTGTCCGGACTGGTGAGCGGGGGCACTGCAATAACAGTCGCCGCCGACGTACCCGGCTGTTGCGCGGCCGCGGCCGTTCCAAACAGCAGGAGGGGGAGGAAAAAACGCTTCATCGATCCGTCGTGATTGCCTTGAACTTTTCGACCCATTCCTTCGGCTGACGCCTGGGCCGACCTTCACCGTCGAGGAAGGCGGCGGTGACCCAGGCATCAGTCAGCAGTTCCGGTCCGCGCATGACTCGCTGCTGAATGTCGACGCTCGATGCGCGGACCTGATCGACTGTGCTGACGACCTGAAGGTCGTCGCCGAGTCGGCCCGGCCGGCGGTACTTGATGTCGACCTCGACCACGGCATAGGCGCTGCCCGAGCGCCGGAGCTCGGCGGCCTGATCGACGCCCACCGCGCGGATCATGTCGGATCGGGCTCGCTCCATGAACTTCAGATAATTGGCGTAATAGACGATGCCGTAAGCGTCGGTGTCCTCGAAATAGACGCAGAGTGCGAAGTGGTGCTCTTTATCCACGAAGCCGCCGCGATAGGGCGTGTCGAATGAGTCCGGCGCCATCGCTGGCGGCTGTAGCGACCAGCGACTCCTGCCGTAAACCCCAGTTGGCACGTCCCTTGACTCCTGTGTAACGCAAAGGTTACATGTCACCTACAGGTTACAAAGGATCGAAGTATGAGCGATTATTCGTTGGGCATTTTGGCGGGGCTCGCCGCCGTCCTGGTGGTTGCGGCGATCGTGAAATTGCTCATCAGGAAGAAGCCGATGAGCGTCACCGAGAAAGCGGATTATCTCAGCAAGCGCCGGGCACGGATGCTGCCGATGCTCGCAGTCATTTTTCTGTCGCAGCAGGCGGCGTTTTTCTCGACCGTAAATTCGCCCGCACCCCATGCCGGCTACGCGGTGAAGATTTCGGCGTGGCTGGTGCTGTCGATCGTCATCCTTGCTGCGCTCGCTACCAAGGGCTTCTGGCTGGAGCCGAAGGAAGTGCGCGACCTCATTGACGACGAAAACACGCGCGCCAACCGGAATGAAGCAATGCGCTGGGGGTTCCTGTTCTCGATGGGCGGCGCCATCGCGGTTTACGCTCTCACGCTCTTCGACGTGACCATCACCGCACGCGACGCGGTGCACATCGTGATGACGGTCGGGATCCCGGCGGCGCTCATCCGCTGGGGCGTTCTCGAAAAACGCGCGCACAATTTCGGAGAATAAGCCATGAGTTATCGGCCTCGCCCGACGTTCGACCAGCCAACGGCCGAGAGCGTTCAGCGGACCCGCCGTGCCAGCATCTGGATCATTCCAGCCCTCATACTGCAGCAGACCACCCTTATTTTCGGGCTGCACGGAGACGAATTTAGCCAGTTCCTCCAGGCCATCTGCTGGACGGCACTGAACATCGCGGAACTCTGGTGGCTGCTCGGTCTGCCATTCCGCTGGCTGTCTGAACGCGACCAGGCGATCCTCAACGACGAATGGAGCCGCTCGGTTAGCGGCGATGCTGCTCGCTGGGGCATTGCGACCGCTGCGCTTGTGGGTTGCGCCATGATGATCGCGCGAATCTGGCTCCGGCTCGATTCCGGGGTCGCAATCTTCGCGCTCGTCAACAGCACGCTGCTTGTCGCGGCGGCCCGTTCCTGGTGGCTCGACCGAGGTGAGCCCGATGGCGATGAATGAGAAGCTTGGCAATCGGCTGAAGGAACGGCGTGGCGAACTCGGCCTGACGCAGGGCGAGCTCGCCGAAATCTGCCTCGTCTCGCGCAAGACGGTCAACACCGTCGAGAACGGCATCTTCGTTCCTTCGACGCTGCTCGCCTTGAAACTTGCGCAAGCTCTCAATGTGCCGGTCGAGCAGCTGTTCTGGATCGAGCGCTGATCTCGCCGACCTGGCGCAGCAGGTCGCCCTGCGCTTCATATATGTCGGACAGATGCATCCCCCACCCGGGCAGGAACATGCCGAGCGCGCCAACTTCGCCGCCGACGCGGTCGGTCCATTTCTCGCCGGGCTTGTGATTGGTGCGGATCCACAGATAGCCGCGCTGGCCATCGTTGATGCACTTGGCGGAGACCAGCCCCTCGGTGCGGACGAAAGGAGTCGCGGGCGCGCCCTCGCTCGACCAGCTGATCGGTCCACCGGGAACAGGCAGGCTCGAGCGCGTAAACCAATAACTGTCGAGCGGCACCCAGTCCTTGGCGCCCGGGCGCGCCGGATTGACGCAACCGACCGTCATTCCGGGCTGATCGGCGACACCGAACATCGCGCCTCCGGGCGGCATATTCTTCTCGCGGAAGCTGACGTAGCTGATGACGCAGCCTGTCTCGCCCGGGCGGCTGCAGAGCGGTGTCTTCTTGAAGGTGCCGCCGACGAGCTTGCCCTGCGGGACGATCACGTTGAAGCCGGGAATGATCGCCAGCTTCATCCGCGCGGCAACGACGGGATTGGCCTCGATCTCGCGCGCGATCAGCATCTGCAGCATCAAGCTGCCCTGGCTGTGACCGATCAGCACGAAGGGACGGCCGTCGTTCTTCGCCACGAGATAATTGCGCCACGAGGCCGCGACGTCGCGATAGGCAAGCGCGGCTGCAGCGTCGATGTTGGCGCCCGCAGAATAAGCAGCAACGGCGCCCAGCGTCATCTGCCGGTAGAGGGGCGCGAACGTCCGGCACACGCCCGCAAAGCGCGTGAACTGGACCTGTGCAATGCCGATCTCCTCCGACACTTTGAGGTCGCTGTTCAGTCCTTGGTCGCGCGACACGGTCGGATAGACATAGAAACAATCGAGCGGCGGGTCCTTGGTGACTGAGCTCTGGCCGGTTGAGCCGTAACCGTTGGGGTTGAGCGCGGTCGTGGCGAGTGGGGTCGAACAGACGTCGGCGCGGCCTGGGAGGCAGAGCCAGCTTGAGTCCTTGGAGTAATCCGGCGCGGCTGCGTTTGGTGACTGAGCGGCAATTGGCGCGGCCCACATCAACGTCATTCCCGCAAAAGCGGAAATCCATCTTTTCTTATTCCGCCTGCTAAATGAGCAGGTGGATCCCGGCCCATGGCCGGAATGACGAGTACCAATCATCAGCGCTCCGTCACTTGCTCTCGAACAATCCCGCCTGGCCGCCGTGGGGCGCCGGCAATCCCAGATGGGAGTAGCCGCGGCCGTTCAGGCACCGCCCTCGTGCCGTGCGCGCGATGAGGCCGAGCTGAATAAGATAAGGCTCGATCACGTCCTCGATCGTATCGCGCGGTTCGCTTAAGCCAGCCGCCAGTGTCTCGACCCCCACGGGCCCGCCGCCATAGAGATCCGCGATCATCATGAGGTAGCGCCGATCCATAGCGTCGAGGCCTAGTGCGTCGATCTCAAGCCGAGAGAGCGCCTTGTCGGCAACCTCGGCAGTGACCGTATCGGATCCACCGGCATGGGCGAAGTCGCGTACGCGCCTGAGCAGCCGACCAGAGATGCGCGGAGTCCCGCGCGAACGCCGTGCAATCTCGCGCGCCCCATCATCGGTGAGATCGACGCTGAGTAGGCGCGCGGCCCTGCGCACCACCAACTCCAGCTCTTCGACCGTGTAGAAATTCAGCCGCACCGGGATTCCGAACCGGTCGCGGAGCGGCGTTGTCAGCAGTCCCTGCCGCGTCGTCGCGCCAATTAAAGTGAAACGTGGTAGGTCGATCCTGACGGAGCGGGCCGACGGCCCCTCGCCGATCATCAGGTCGAGTGCGCGGTCCTCCATCGCCGGATAGAGCACCTCCTCGACCGCCGGATTGAGCCGGTGGATTTCGTCGATGAACAGGACGTCGCCGTCCTCGAGATTGGTGAGCAAGGCCGCAAGGTCGCCCGACTTGGCGATCACCGGACCCGAGGTGGCGCGAAAGCCGACACCCATCTCGCGCGCGAGGATTCCAGCGAGCGTCGTCTTGCCGAGTCCGGGAGGGCCGTGGAGCAGCACATGGTCGAGCGCTTCGCCGCGGCTCTTTGCCGCCTGAACGAAGACCCGCAAATTCTCGCGTGCTGCCTGCTGGCCGATGAATTCGTCGAGGCTCTTGGGGCGGAGCGCCGCGTCAGCGTCTTCGCTGGTGCGCTCGGGCGTCGTGATACGGGCAGGGTCGGTGGCCATCCGTCCCGTTGATTCGCAGATGGATCGGCTTACGACAAGCAGCGAGCGCGTCTCGGGGACTTGGGGGGAATTCATGAAAGTGGATCGGCGGACGATGATGGCCGGCGCGGCGGCTGTCCTGACCAGCGGGCCAGCCGTTGCGCGCCAAGCGGGGAGGGGCGGCTGGTACGACCGTGCGATTGTCATCGATGCGCTCGGCGGTCTGTCCGACCCCTATTCGCCGGACGACCAGCTGCGGCTCGGCGATCGCGCCTGGTCCGAGATGCTCGCGACCGGAGTGACGCTGCTTCGCGACACGGTGTTTCCGGTCGGGAACGTGGCCGATCCGTGGGGCGATTATCAAAAGGACATCGTGGCCAAACACAACATCCTCAACGCCAATCCCGACCGCCTCGTCCTGGTGCGCAGCGCGGCGGACATCCTCAAGGCCAAACGCGAGAAAAAGTTCGCCTGGCTCTACGGAACGCAGGACATGTCGATGGTCGGCGGCGACCTCGACCGTCTGGCGCAGCTGAAGAAGGACGGGGTGATGACCGTCCAGCTGACCTACAACAACGGCAATCTTGCCGGCGACGGATCATTGGAGCCGCGCAACGGCGGGCTCACCAAGCTCGGCAAGGCCGCGATCGAGCGGATCGAGGCAGAGAAGATGCTGCTCGACCTCAGCCACGGCGGCGCGCGGACGATGGCGGAAGCCGCCGCATTCGCGAAGCGGCCGCTCGTGATCAGCCACACCGGTGCGAGGGCGGTGGTCGATCATCCGCGCAACACGGCGGACGAGACGATCAAGGCCATTGCCGACAAGGGTGGCGTGATCGGCGTCTACTTCATGCCCTTCCTGACGCTCGACAGCCATCCCAAGGGCGAAGATCTGCTGCGCCATGTCGAGCACATCGCCAACGTCGCCGGCGAGGACCATGTCGGCATCGGCACGGACAACGGCGTTCTGCCGCAGGACACCGGGCCCGAGGCAACGCGCAAGCTCAACGAGTGGGCGGCGCAGCGGATCAAGATGGGCATCGCCGCGCCGGGAGAGGGGCTCAATGTCTGGCCGATGGTTGCGGACTACAACAGCGTCGACCGCTACCGCCGCTTCGTCGCTGACCTGCAGAAACGCGGCTGGAGCGAGGCGCGGCTGGAGAAGCTGGTGGGCGGCAACTTTCTGCGGGTTTATCACGAGGCGTGGGGCGGCTGACCCTCAGCCGATGTGCTCGACCTCGTCGCCGAGGATTTGCACCCAATCATGCTTGCGCTCTTCCCACACGGAGAAACGCGGGCTTACGAAATAAGGATCTTCAAAAGCGCCGAGCGGAATGGCGATGAGGCCGTCGAATTTGCCCTCAATCTCGTAATGCACGTCCGATCCGCAGTCGGGGCAGAAGTGAAAGATTATCCGATTGCCGCTGTCGGCGACGTTCACGTGAGCCTTCGAGCGGCCTTCAATCGTGATCTGCTCGGCCGGCCAGCGCGCCTGCACGGCGAAGGCGCTGCCCGAGCGCTTCTTGCAATCGAGGCAGTGGCAGACGGAAACGCGCACGGGCTCTCCCGTTACTGTCGCATTTAGCTGCCCACAGCGGCAGGTGGCGGCTCGCGTAGTCATGTTTCGACTCCGTCGACCAGCACGAGATCGCGATCGAGCGCCTCGTCGCGGTACCGCAGCGCCCTCGCATAATCGGGTGAGGCGTACCAGGCTCGAGCCGCCTCGCTCGTCGGGAATTCGAGGATGATCGTCGCCGGCGTCCATTCGCCTTCGAGAACCTGCTGCTCTCCGCCTCGAACGAGATAGCGCCCACCGTGACGTTCGATCGATTCGGCAGCGAGGCTCCTGTACTCCTCGAGCGCGGGCCCCGGCTTCATGCGAACGCGCGAAACGACAAATGCCGTCATTTGGCTGCCTTTTTGAGTGCCAGGCGGACGAGGGCGTCCAGCGTCGCATCGGCGCCGAGCTCGTCCCGAGCTGCGTTCACGGCGGCGCTGGCTTCAGCGGGCTTGAAGCCGAGGTTAGCGAGCGCCGAAATCGCATCAGAGGCCGCTCCGCCGCGCGGCGCAGGCGCTGCACCGCCGAGGCCGCTGACACCCAACTTGCCCTGCAGCTCATTGGCGATGCGCGCCGCGAGTTTGGGGCCGACTCCGTTGGCGCGGCCGATCATCGCCTTGTCGTCCTGCGCGACCGCGCGGGCGAGCTCGTCGGGCGAGAGGACCGAGAGGATTGCGAGCGCGAGGCGTCCGCCGACGCCCTGGATGCTCGTCAGAGCGCGGAAGGCGTCGCGTTCGTGCGCCGAGCCGAATCCGAATAGAGTCCAAGCATCCTCGCGCACCTGCAGCTCGGTGAGGATCAGCACCTCGCCGCCGATCGGACCGAGTGCATCAAGCGTGCGCGCGCTCAAATGGACCAAATAGCCGACGCCCGCGACGTCGATCACAGCGCTGTCGCTGGTGGCTTCAGCGAGGATTCCTGACAGGCGCGCGATCATCAGCCACCGCTCCTGAATTGCGCCGTCCAAATCAGCAAAGCCACCGAACCCATCGATGCCTGGACAAGGATCGAGCCGACCCGCCCGTGTGGTTTGTCCGACGCCGGTTCAGACAGTTCGAAGAGGGGCACGGAGTCACTGGCGAGCGAATTGGCGATCACGCGGTAGACGCCGCCGAAGAGCAGGGCGAGCACCACGTTTGTCCAGAAACTGCCTCGCCCCGCAGCAACCAGCAGGATCATGATTGCGATCGTGATCCAACCGGCGGTCTTTCGCGCGGCAGTCGGCATCCAGTTCATTGTTCAACAGCTACGGCGCTGCAGTCGACTTCGCAATCAACCTACCTCCGTGCGGCGCCTTGTCGCCAGATGATGCGCGTGGGTAATCGCGACGGCGAGCGCGTCGGCAGCGTCGGGGCCGGCGATCTTTGCGCCGGGGAGCAGCCGCGACACCATTGCGTGGACCTGCGCCTTATCCGCGTTGCCTATTCCGACCACTGCCTTTTTTACCAGGCGAGCGGCATATTCTCCAACATCGATTCCCGACCGCGCCGCAACCATGATGACCACGCCTCGCGCCTGGCCGAGCTTTAGGGTCGACTGCGGGTTCTGGTTGGCGAAGACCTCCTCGACCGCCGCAGCTGCCGGGCGATGATCGGCCAATAGCGCTTCCAGCTGGTCCGCAAGGACCGAAAGCCGTCGCGGTAGCGGCGCTGCGGAATCGGTCTTAATCTGACCATTGGCGACATGGCTGAGGCGATTGCCTTCAGCCTCGATCAGCCCCCAGCCGGTGGTGCCGAGACCCGGGTCCAGGCCGAGGATCTTCACGCGAGCTTGGCCAGCTCCTCGTCGGGGATATGCTCATTGCCCCAGACGGTCTGGACGTCGTCGTCTTCCTCGAGCGCTTCCATGAGGTTGGCGAGTTTTTGCGCGTCTTCGCCGCGCACCTCGACCTCAGTGGATGGCTTCCAGGCCAGTCTCGTGCCTTCCGCCTCACCCAGCATCAGCTCCAGCCCCTTGGCGACCTCGTGCAGCGATTCGACGCTGGTCCAGATGCGGTGGCCGTCGTCGGACTCGACGTCCTCGGCGCCCGCTTCGATTGCGGCCTCCAGTACCTTGTCGGCATCGCCGGCGCTTCCTGGATATTCGATCAGCCCAAGCCGCTCGAAGCCGTGGCTAACGCTGCCGCTCGCGCCAAGGTTGCCGCCGTTCTTCGAGAACGCGGTACGAACATTGGTCGCAGTGCGGTTGCGGTTGTCGGTCAACGCTTCGACGATCAGTGCGACTCCACCGGGACCGAAGCCCTCGTAGCGGATCTCCTCGTAATTTTCGGCGTCAGAGCCAGAGGCCTTGTCGATCGCGCGCTGGATATTGTCCTTGGGCATCGACTGGGCGCGAGCGGCGATGATCGCGGCGCGAAGGCGCGCGTTCGCGTCCGGGTCGGGGATGCCCATTTTCGCCGCGACTGTGATTTCGCGGCTAAGCTTGGAGAATAAGGCGGAGCGCTTCTTATCCTGCGCCCCCTTCCGGTACATGATGTTCTTGAATTTGGAATGCCCCGCCATGGGTGCTCCTATTCTAGGCCCAGCGCAGAGCGATAGGTCTCGAGCAGCGCGTCGGCTTCCTGCCGTGCGTGGGTCTCCATCTTCCTCAACCGCACGATCGCGCGCATCGTCTTGGTGTCATAGCCGTTGGCCTTGGCCTCGGCATAGACGTCGCGAATGTCGTCCGCGATGCCCTTCTTCTCTTCCTCGAGACGCTCGATCCGCTCGATAAACAGCCGCAGCTGGTCGGCCGCGACGGTGCCCTCCGCCATGCTTCCTGAACTCCGATGTGAATATGTGAAGCAGCGGCTCTAGCGGGTTGAACAGTCATAGCAAGCGGCTAAGGCGGCTCCGTTGAAGGAGTTATAGTGACCGAAACTCTCGCACCGCGCGCTCGCAAGGTGAAAATTCTGGCGACCCTCGGCCCAGCGTCGAGCGATGCCAAGATGATCCGCAAGCTGATGCTGGCCGGTGCCGATGCCTTCCGCATCAACATGAGCCACGGGACGCAGGCGCAAAAGGCGAAGCTGGTCGAGGCGATCCGAGCGCTCGAAAAGGAGTTCCATCGCCCCTCGACCATCCTGTTCGACCTGCAAGGCCCCAAGTTGCGCGTGGGCCATTTCGAGGGCGGCCGCGCAGTGCTCGAGAAAGGCAGCATCTTCACCTTCGACGCAGCCAAGAAGGCCGGCGACTGCAAGCGCGTGCAGCTGCCGCATGCCGAGCTGTTCGAGGCGGTGAAGCCGGGCACGAACATCCTGATCGACGACGGCAAGGTGCGCCTGAAGGTGGTCGAGACCAGTGATCACAAGATCGTCAGCGAAGTCCAGGTTGGCGGGGCCGTTTCCGACAACAAGGGCGTCAACGTGCCGGACGTGGTGGTGCCGATCCCAGCGCTGACCGAGAAGGATCGCGATGACCTGCAGTTCGCGCTGGAGCAGCGCACCGATTGGATTGCTTTGTCCTTCGTCCAACGGCCGGAAGACGTGGCCGAAGCGCGAACGCTCATCGGTGACCGCGCGGCGCTGCTCGCCAAAATCGAAAAGCCTGCGGCGATCGATCGCCTCAACGACATCATCGCACTCGCCGACGCTGTCATGGTCGCGCGCGGCGATCTCGGCGTCGAGCTTCCGCCCGAGCAGGTCCCGCCGCTGCAGAACAAGATCGTCGCTGCTGCGCGGCAGTACGGAAAACCGGTCGTGGTTGCCACCCAGATGCTCGAATCGATGGTCACCTCGCCGACCCCGACGCGCGCCGAGGTGAGCGACGTCGCTACGGCAATTTACGACGGTGCCGACGCAGTGATGCTGTCCGCGGAGAGCGCGACCGGCCAATATCCGGTCGAAGCAGTCACGATGATGGACCGCATTGCGATGAGCGTTGAGAGCGATCCCAGCTACCAGGCACGGATTCACTTCACCCAGACGCGGCTCGAAGCGACCACCGCCGACGCGCTTGCCGGCTCAGCGCGGCAGATCGCAACGACGGTTACCGCCAAGGCGATGGTTTGCTACACGAGCTCGGGGTCGACGGCGCGGCGTATCGCCCGCGAGCGGCCGTCGGTTCCCACCCTGGCAATGAGCGCGTCGCTGCACACTTCGAGGCGCATGGGCCTAATCTGGGGCGTGCACGCGGTCCACACGCGCGATGTCTCGAGCTTCGAAGAGATGGTCGAAAAGGGCAAACGCATGGCGCTTCGCCACAAGTTGGCTCAGGGAGGCGACCGGGTCATTGTGATGGCCGGCGTGCCTTTCGGCGTGTCCGGTTCGACGAACGTGCTCCATGTCGTCCGTCTCACTGGCGACGAACTCGACCGTTATCACGGAAACGCGAAATCAGAGTAGCAGCCTTGGAACCTCGTCGGCGATTTCGCGGGCAAGAAAGCCGATCGGCCCGACTTTTTTCGCGAGCGCCGCGCCGGCTTCGCCGTGTAGCCATACCGCCCAGAGCAGTGCGTTGAGCGGCTCAGCACCACGCGCAAGCAGGCCCCCGACAATCCCGGCGAGCACGTCGCCGCTGCCCGAAACTCCTAGTCCAGGCGCTCCGCCGTCGTAGGTCCAGGCTTCGCCTTCGGGCGTGACGACGTGGCTGGTCACGCCTTTGACCAGAACGACCGAACGGTAGAGCTCGGCGGCGCGCAAGCCGCTGCCTAGCGGGTCGCGCTCAACCATATCCTCGTCGCAGTCGAGCAATGCGGCGAGTTCGTCAGCGTCCGGCAGGAGGACCGGCGGGACCTTGCGTTCGTGATCCGGTTGCCGGAGCGACTTGAGTAATGCCACGTCGAAGGCAAGTGCGGCGCTGCTTCCGAGCAAGGCGCGAGCGAGCAGGCCGCACGCGCCATTCCTTCTGACGCCCGGCCCTGCGACCAATGCGTCGACCTCTGCCGCTTCATGAGCCAATCGCTGGACAGCCGACGCTGCAAAGCCGCCGTCATCGTCCTCGGGCAGGCCGAGGACCATAGCCTCGGGCATCGCCAGGCCGAGTTGCGCGCTAATGCTCGCCACTGTTGCGATGCGGAGCTTCCCAGCGCCAGCGCGCATCGCAGCGGTCGCTGCTAGCAGCGCTGCGCCCGGCACGTCGCGACTTCCGGCGATGATCAGCAGCCGGCCTTTGCTCTCCTTGCACCCGTCGATGATCGACGGCAGCGGGTGATCATCGAGCGCCTTGCGATCGAGCGGCTTGGGCTTCACCTGGTCCCCGCCACCGCGTCGGGCGCGGAGGTCTTTGGCGCTCCTTCGGCCTCGAGCGGTGCGCCGTAATTCCAGAGGCTCAACTCGGGGACGCAGGCACCCTTCGCGTCCGGCTGAAAGTCATAGGATGCAATTCCACAATTCAGC